>QWCE01000594.1_pt1 | contig 66743 bp, 53 predicted proteins | sample 1972531 | NCBI WGS metagenome assembly QWCE01 (sample SAMN09866716, study PRJNA288562) | Human gut metagenome isolate term4_stool, whole genome shotgun sequencing...
ACTTTACCAATTTCTTATCCGTTGCCCATTCTCATGCGAGTTTCTTTTAATCTATTTGTAGTCAATTAAATACCTTCAGACTACATCAAATATACGAAATTTTCACCTTTTACTTTTAACCTTTCACTTTAATCCGCCTGAAGCGGCTCGACTTTGCTCACGCTCGGCATAGCCCGCAAGCGGTCTCTGCCCTCGCTTAACCGCAAAGTTCACCTTTCACCTTTCACCTTTCACCTTTCACTTTTCACTTTTAACCTTTAACCTTTCACCTTAAAACGGCAGTCCCACCGACGCTGCGACGTACACCCCGCCGCTCGACGGATGGTAGCACGACAGCTTGAAGGTCGAAGTGGCCGACGCCGGCTGCCGGAAGGCGTTGAAGTCGAAAACGATGTCTCCGCCCACCGACCAGATCCGCCGCCACGTCATTCCTCCGCGGCCCACGTCGCGGAACTGCGCGTAGTCGCCTCCGGCGTTGAGCCGGATGCGCTTGATGTAGATCACCGAGCCGATGCCGCCCTCGGGATACCACACCGGCAGCTGGTAGTTGGCCTGAAAAGCCGTGTAGTTGTTCGACACGATGTCCGCGGAGGTGAACCCGCGCGGAACCAGCCGCGTGGATTTGTAGCTCAACGGAGCATATCCCGACGGAAACTTGTAGCCGCCGATCGAGGTCTGGTAGGTCGCGGCCACCAGCACCGAGTTGTGGGGCGCGAATCCCGGCAGATAAGCCTGCCCGTAGAACGAAATCAGGTCGCTGAAATGGGCGTTCTCGGGGTTGAACGTGTAGTTCGCGCTGAAGGTGTAGCCCCAACGGGGCGCGATGTCGCGGTGCGCCATGCGCACCTGGTCGGAGAATCCGGCTCCGAACGAAACCTTGTGCAGTCCCTCGCGGAAACCGACCCGCTGAATGTTGGAGATGCTGCCGTTCTCCCATTCGATCTTGCCCAGATCGGCAACCATGCCGTTGGAGTAGTTCCAGCCCGCCGAGAGGGAGAGCTGGCGCGTGTGATACCCCCGCTGGAAATAGAGCGGCAGCGTGGCCGACAGCCCCACGGAGTAATATTTGTCGGGAGCAGGACGGCTTTGGTAGACCGGATTGCCCTGCCCGTCGCGGCCGGCCAGCGAGTAGAAGAGCTGGTTGCCGCCGTAGGAGGCGTCCAGGTCGAAACGCACGCCCAGTCCGAAATAGCGCACGCCCAGATTCACGAGCGAGCCTTCGTGCCGGTTCCAGCCGTAGGAGGCGTAGGCCTCGGCGCTCGAAAGCAGGTTCTGCGAGATCAGCGTAAGGCCCACATTGAGGTCGATCACGTGTTCGTCGACCGCCGCAAAGGGGTTGAACGCCACGGGCATCCAGCTGTGGGCGTTCACCAGATTGGGCACCTTGCGATACCGCTTCGCGCGGAACTCGCCGGACTGTCCGACCGAATCGGCGCGCGTATAGCGCACCGTGTCGAGGTTCACCACGTCCCAGCGTTTGCGGGGCGGGTTCACCAGGTTGACGGGCAGCCGCGAAGGCGTGACGGGAATCAGCAGGCTGTCATCGGCGGCGACCCGCTGCTCCGCGACGCGGTAGCCGAGGCGGTCGTAGGTCGTCAGCAGCACCCCTCCGTCCGCCGGGGCGGGCGCGAAGGAGCCGTAGGCCGAGGTGGTGATGCGGTATTCGCGGCGGGCCATCAGGTCGTAACAGTGGGCCTCGTCGCGGCCCGAGGCGATCGAGCCGTAATAGAGCTTGCCGCCCCCGGCCCGCAGGTTCGAAAGGGTGATGTAAGCCCCCTCGGTAATCGGGTGCAGGCCGTCGGAGTCGATGCGGCCGATCCACATGCCGCTGTCGTCCGTGACGAGGACGTACCACGCCACCGTACGATCGTCCCACGCCAATCCGTGAATCTCCGACCGGACGGGCGTTTCGAACCGCCGTTCGGGACCCTCGCCGTGCCGCACCACGACCGTATAACGGCCGTCGGGATTGTACTCGACCCATCCGAACTCCTCGCCCGAAGCCGTGGGATAGAGCGTGTTTCGCTGCCGTTCCGCCGTGCGGGGCACACCGTCGGCGAGGTCCATGTAACACAGTTGCGAGTTGACGCGCTGTTCGAAAAGCGTGGAACGGCGGTACTCGGTCCACCAGACGCGGCCGTCGGCCATCGACGGACGGGTCGAGACCAGCCCCGTATGGCAGACCGTCCGTTCCCCGCCCGTACGGCGGTCGATCACGACGAAACGCGAAACGCGGTCGAGGTCGGTTTTCAGCGCCACGACGGCCGTGTCGCCCAGCGGCAGGGGCCACTGGTAGGTCGTGTGGTTCTTTTCGGGCAGCGCGGTGAGCGGCACGGCGCTGTCCCCGGTTTCCGGCAGCGAATCCCAGTAGCGTTCCAGTTCGTCGAAGGTTTCGCGGAAGAGCTTCATGACGTTGGTCTTGTAGAATTTGCCCAGCGCCACACGCGTGGTGGCCAGCACGTAGGGGTTGCGCGACCCGTACCACGCGACCTTGTCCCAGATGTTCTCGCCGTAGCGTTCCCAGGCGTAGGAGCAGATCTGATAGCCCAGCTCGTAGTGGCCGGGAATGTAGTCGCGGTAAGAGCCGCAGAACCAGCGGTCGATGTTGCGGCGGTCGCGGCCGACGCTGCCCATGGCGCGGTAGGCCATCGAAAACGAAGGCTGGAGACCGCGGCCGAACGACGAGTGCATCGTCTCGGACATCACGGCGTCGCCCTCCATGGCCCAGATCGGCATGCACAGCAGGCCGATGGTCGACCCCTGCTGCCCGAGCACGTAACTCAAGGCGCGGATAACGCCCCGGTCGAGGTTGTTGTACTGCACGGCGTGGCGGTACTCGTGGGCCACGAGCTGCTTGTACCACGGCATCGAATAGCTGTCGACGGCGGGCGAGGTGAGGAATTCCACACGCTTGGGAAGGTACATCACCAGTCCGTTCGACTGGAAATTCTCGGGATGCATGACGAAGGGAATGCGCATCGGGCCGTAGCGGAATCCGTAACCGATGTCGGGCCGGACCGAGCGGATGTAGAACAGCGTGCGCCGGGCGATGCCGGCGACCGTATCGGGATAGATCATCCGCACGTCGGGCGTGCGGATCGCCGACCACTTCTGCGGAGGGTCCGAACCCCAGGTGTAATACTGGGCCGCGGCGCGTTCGGCGCCGCACAGCGCGCACAGCGACGCCAAGAAGAGAAGCAGCCGGCGCACGTTACGAACCGGCTTTTTTGCAGCGGTAGCCGCTGCGGATGAGCAGTTCGGCCACACGGTCGCGGTGGTCGCCCTGAATGATGATTTCGCCCGCCTTCGCCGAACCGCCGACGCCGCACCTGGATTTCAGCATGCGCGCCAGCTCCTGAAGGTCGGCATCACGGCCCACGAAACCTTTGACGAGGGTCACGACCTTGCCCGCCCGCTGTTTGCGGTCGAGCCACACGCGCAGATCCTGCTGCCCCGCAGGCAGCGTCTCGGCTTCGGGTTCGTCGTCCGTTTCGTAGTTGAAACCCGGGTCGGTCGAATAGACCATCCCGAGCCGTGATTTCCAGTCGTTGTCGGCCATAGTTGTTCGAATGGTTGAAATTAAACGCCGAAAGCGGCGTCATTTATTGCGCAAAATTAGCAAAATATTTATCTTTGTTAACGCATGGCAAAGAAGTTCCGCGAAAAACTGCGCAAGTTCAACCCCTTCACGCGTCCGATGACGCTCGACGAACTGCCCAAACCGCTGCCGGCCAACCCCGACCAGCGGCTGGTGAAGGTCTATGTCGAAGGCTACGAAGACGTGGCCTTTTGGCGCGGCATCTTCGACCATTTCCAGAATCCCTACCTGCGTTTCGAAATCTCGGTCCCCGACCGCGGCGACCTGCCCAAGGGCAAGAAGGTCCTCATGGGCATGATCCCCCGTTCGTCGGAGGAACTGCTCCTCTGCGTCGACTCCGACTTCGACTACCTCTTCGCCGGGCGAACGCCCCAGTCGAAGGAGGTCGCCGAGGCCAAATTCATGTTCCACACCTACGCCTACGCCACCGAGAACTACCTCTGCTACGCCCCCTCGCTGCACAACGTCTGCGTCAAGGCCACCAAGAACGACACGCGCATCTTCGACTTCGTGAAGTTCATGCACGAATATTCGTGCACGATCTACCCGCTGTTCCTCTGGTACGCCTACTCGGCGCAGCTGGCCACGGAGAACGTCTTTCCGCTGATCGACTTCAAGCAGTCGGTGCGCATCGGCTACCTCGACATCGAGGACAACGGCTCAAAGACGATCGAGTGGCTGCGGCGCAACGTCTCGAAGCGCGAGAACCTGCTCCGCCAGCGCAACCCGCGGATGATCGAACCCATGAAGGAGTTCGAGGTGCAGCTCCGCGGGCGCGGCCTGACGCCCGAAAACGCCTACCTGTTCATGCACGGCCACACGCTGATGGACAACGTGGTGCTGATCATGCTCAACACCGTGTGCGAGAAGCTGCGGGCCATGTCGATCGCCAAGATCACCGCCTCGAAGAAGCAGGGCGTGGCGCTCAAGAACGAGATGTCGAACTACACCAACTCGCTGCGCTCGATCCGCGACGTGCTGCTCGACAACGAAAACTACACCAAAAGCCCGCTTTACAAACGGTTGGAACGCGACATCGAGCGGTATATCGCCCGCACGATCTGGAACATGAAGCGCAACGGCGAAATCCGCGACGCGTCGATGATCGGCATTATCCACAAACTCCGCACCGGACAGCAATAACGGAAAAAAGAGGGGCGGGAACGCGGACCCGCTCGAAACGCATCCGGCGACTCCCGCCCATGAATCCGGCCCTTGGGACCGGTTATTCCCGTTTGCGGACCACGCGCACGGTGGACTGCGTGGCCTGCCGCACGAAGACCTGCGGACCGCGGGCGTAACGCCGCCACAGCTCGTCGGTATAGCCGCGCACCGTGAGCAGCTCCATGTTCTCGGCTTTCATCACGTCGAAACCCGCCTCGCGCAGCGCCTCGATGGCCTCGTCGATATGCCACGAGTTGTCGACGCACAGGCTCAGGTTCACGGCCGAATTGTGGATCAGGTTGGCCTTGATGCGGAAACGCTCCAGCAACGAGAAGATCGTGGCGAACTTCTCTTCCAGCACGAAGGAGAAATCCCGCGACCGGATGGTCAGCAGCACCTGGTCCTTCTTGAGGATCAGGATCGGAACGTCGACCGGGGCCGACATGCCTCGGATCACCGTGCCGGGTTTGCGCTTGTCGCCGAAGGGCCGCACGTAAAGCGGAATATTCTTGTTCTGAAGCGGCTTGATCGTCTTCGGATGGATGATCTGCGCGCCGCTGTAAGCCAGTTCGATGGTGTCGAGGTAGTTCAGTTCGGCGATCTGCACGGCATCGGGGAACGCTTTCGGGTCGGCGTTCATCACGCCGTCCACATCCTTCCACACCGACATCGACTCGGCGTCGAGAATGTTGGCCACCACGGCCGCCGAGTAGTCCGAGCCTTCGCGCCCCAGGGTCGTGGTCGTGCCGTCGGGCGCGCCGCCGATGAAGCCCTGTCCGATGAAGATGTTCTCGACGCATTTGCCCAGCGCATTTTTCAGCAGCGAAGCCGAAGCCTCGATGTTCACCCCGGCGTCCTTGTGGCGCTGCTCGGTGAGAAAACAGCGGCGCATGTCGATCCAGCGGTTCGACACCCCGGCGTAATTCAGGTACTCGGAGATAATCGTCGTCGAGACCAGCTCGCCGTAGGCCACGATCGTGTCGTACCACAGTTCGGCGTCGCCGGGTTTGTAGACGGTCTCCGTCGCGACCTTTTCCAGTTCGCCGAACAACGCGTCGACCGCCGGCAGCCGCTTCGGCTCGTGCCACAGCTCGTCGATGATCTCCGCATGGTACTTCCGCAACGATTCGACATGCTCCAGCGAGAGCTGTTTATCGCCCTTCTGAAGCCCCTCGAACACCTTTTCCAGGGCATTGGTCGTTTTGCCCATCGCCGAAACGATGATGAACAGGTTCTGCTCGTCGTCGATGATCTTGCGCAGATTCCTCACTCCGTCGGCATTCCGCACCGACGCACCTCCGAATTTATAGACTTTCATGTTATTTCGCTTATTAACCTAACGTACCTTCCTTTACCTTTTGCACAGTTGACCGCTGTACTCTCGCGGCCGATGGCCGCGTTTACAAATCTACCCCACCCCAAACCCCTCCCGTGGGAGGGGCTTGTCGCGACGCAACCGGGATTTCGACCGGGATTTCGACCGGATTTACAACCGGATATCCCGAAATGAAAAACCAATTTTTAATTCTCAATTTCCCGATACGGAACGCCGATGTTCTGGAACAGGAACGCGTACATGTCGGCCGCCTCGTCGATACGCTTCGAAGTGGGTTTGCCGGCGCCGTGGCCCGCTTTCGACTCGATGCGGATCAGAATCGGGGCGTCGCCCGCCTGGGCATGCTGCATCGCAGCGGCGAACTTGAACGAGTGGGCCGGAACGACGCGGTCGTCGTGGTCCGCGGTAGTCACCAGCGTCGCGGGGTATTTCACGCCCTCCTTTATATTGTGCAGCGGAGAGTACTTGTAAATATAGGAAAACTGCTCCTCGTCCTCCGACGAACCGTACTCCACGGCCCAGCCCCAGCCGATGGTGAACTTGTGGTAGCGGAGCATGTCCATCACGCCCACGGCCGGAAGGCACACGGCATAGAGGTCCGGACGCTGCACCTCGCAGGCGCCGACCAGCAGGCCGCCGTTTGAGCCGCCGTGGATGGCCAGCTTGTCCGTCGACGTGTATTTTCCGGCGATCAGGTACTCGGCGGCGGCGATGAAGTCGTCGAAAACGTTCTGCTTGTTTTCGAGCATGCCGGCCTTGTGCCACTCCTCGCCGTACTCCGAGCCGCCGCGCAGGTTGGCGACGCAGTAGATGCCGCCCTGCTCGACGAACATCAGCGCAGAGGGGTTGAAGCCGGGCGTGAGGTTGATCTGAAAACCGCCGTAAGCGTAAAGCAGGCAGGGATTCTTGCCGTCGCGCTTCATGTCCTTGCGGCGGGTGATGAACATCGGGACCTTCGTGCCGTCCTTCGAGGTGTAGAACACCTGCTCGGTCGTGAACAGTTCGGGATCGAAATTCACCTCCGGAGCCTTGTAGAGCGTCGATTCGCCCGAAGCGATGTCGTATTTGTAGATCGTGGCCGGAGCCGTGTAGTTGACCAGCGTATAGTAAAGTTCCGAGTCCTCCTCCCGGCCGTCGAATCCGTCGACCGAGCCGATGGCCGGAAGCGCCACTTCGCGCACCTGCTTGCCGGCGTAGTCGTACTGGTAAATCCGGCTCTGCGCATCCTGCAGGTAGTAGGCGAACAGACTGCCGCCCGCCGTGCCCACGCCTTCGAGCAGGTTCCTTTCACTCTCGGGAATCACCGTTTCGATCATCCCGGGACGGTTCAGATCGACCTTCATCAGCGCGTAGTTCGACGCATCCCTGTTGGTCACGTAATAAAGCCGGTCGTCCTTGCAGTCGACGGGCGAATAATCGGCATCGAAGCCCGGCAGCAGGACGCGGAATTTCGGGTCCGACACCCTTTTATAAAGGACCTCCGTTCCCGACGTGCCCTCCGAAGCTATGACGAAGAGCCATTTGCCGTCCTCCGAAGGCCATGCCGAGAAGTAACGCAGCGGATGTTCCCGATCCTCGTAAATGAGCCTGTCGGCCGACTGGGGCGTACCCAGCGCGTGGTAATAAACCTTCTGGAACTCGTTCTTGGAAGAGTAGGCGTTTTGCTTCGGAGCGTCGTAGGCGCTGTAATAGAACCCCTTGGAATCGGGCGCCCACCGTGCGCCCGAGAATTTCACCCACTCGATCTTGTCGGCAGCGAGCGACTTGTCGGCGGTGTCCATCACGCGGATCTCCACCCAGTCCGAACCCGACGCGGCGGCCGAATAGGCAAACCAGCGGCCGTCCTTCGAGAAGGACATGTCGGTCAGGGCCACCGTCCCGTCGTCGGAGAGCTTATTGGGGTCGAGGAACACCTCGCCGGCCTCGCCCGGCTCCTTCGTGCGGTAGATCACCGACTGGTTCTGCAAACCGTCGTTATAAGTGTAGTACCACCAGTCGCCGTGCTTGCGCGGGGCGCTCTCCTTGGCGTAGTTCCACACTTCGGTCAGCCGCTCGCGGATGGCCCCGCGGAACGGAATTTGCGAGAGGTAGTCCTGCGTCACGGCGTTCTCGGCGGCGACCCACGCGGCCGTGGCCTCCGAGTTGTCGTCCTCGAGCCAGCGGTAGGGATCGGGAACCTCCGTGCCGAAATAGTTGTCCACCACGTCGCCGCGCACGGTCTCGGGGTAAGGCTGGTGTTTTATCTGTTTCATATTGCCGCAACCTGCCGCCGCCGCTGCACCGAGCAGAAGGGCGGCTTTGATGGATAAATGCTTCATAATTGAACCGTTTGGGTAATGATCGGGACAAAGTTATGAAAAATTCAATATTTTCAGTAATTTTGCCTATTGAAAACAACAGACTATGCACAACGAACTCAAAACGATAATCGAGCAGGCGTGGGAAAACCGCGCGCTGCTTCAGGACCCCGCCGTGCAGCAGGCCGTACGGCAGGTCGTCGAACTGGTGGACAAGGGCGAACTCCGCACGGCGGAACCCGTCGACCCGGCCAAAAGCGAATGGAAGGTAAACGAGTGGGTCAAGAAGGCCGTGATCCTCTACTTCCCGATCCAGCCCATGCGCAAGATGGAGGCCGGCGAACTGGAGTGGTACGACAAGATGGAGCTCAAGCACGGCTACGGGGAGCTGGGCGTGCGGGTCGTGCCCCAGGCCGTGGCGCGCTACGGCGCCTACATCGCCCCGGGAGCCATTCTGATGCCTTCGTACGTGAACATCGGCGCCTACGTCGACACCGGCACGATGGTCGACACATGGGCCACGGTGGGCTCCTGCGCCCAGATCGGCAAACACGTCCACCTCTCGGGCGGCGTGGGCATCGGCGGCGTGCTCGAACCCGTGCAGGCCGCGCCCGTGATCATCGAGGACAGCTGCTTCATCGGCTCGCGCTGCATCGTGGTCGAGGGTGCGCACGTCTGCCGCGAAGCGGTGCTCGGCTCGAACACCGTGATCACCGGCTCGACGCACATCATCGACGTCACGGGGCCTGAACCCGTCACCTACAAGGGCTACGTGCCGCCCCGCTCGGTGGTCGTCCCGGGCAGCTACCGCAAACAGTTCCCGGCGGGAGAATACAGCGTCACGTGCGCGCTGATCATCGGCCGGCGCAAGGAATCCACCGACAAGAAAACCTCGCTGAACGACGCCCTGCGCGACTTCGGCGTATCGGTATAGACATGATTCACCGCATCGAAGAGACCACCTCGACCAACGACGACGCCCGCGACGCGAAATACCGCCACGGCGACATCGTCTGGGCCGAACGCCAGACCGCCGGCCGCGGCCAGCGGGGCCATAAATGGTCGAGCGCCGAGGGTCTGAACCTCACCTTCTCGCTGGTGCTCGAACCCCGGTTCCTGCCCGCCGGCGAACAGTTCCTGCTCAACGAGGCCGTGGCCCTCGCTCTCACCGACACCTTTGCGCAGTTCGGCATCGCGGCGCGCATCAAGTGGACCAACGACATCTATGCCGGGGACAAAAAGCTGGTCGGCATCCTGATCGAACACAGCTACTCCGGGCAGACGCTCGCCCGCACGATCGTCGGAATCGGCATCAACGTCAACCAGACGGAGTTCGACCCCGCGCTTCCGAACCCCGTGTCGATGGCCATGGTCGCGGGACGCACGTTCGACCGCGGCGAGGTGCTCGAAGCCTTCCGCCGCCACATCGGCATCCGCTACGCCCAGCTCGAGCTGGACGAACGGGAAACCCTCCAGCGCGACTACCGCGAACGGATGTACCGACTGGGCGAACGGCATACGTTCCGCTACCCCGACGGCACGCCGACCGAGGCCTCGATCGAGGGCGTGCGCCCCACGGGCGAACTGCTGCTGCAGCACGCCGACGGCACGCTCCGGGAATATCTGTTCAAGGAGATCGAATTCGTGATTGAAAAAACACAGTAATTTACGGCAGGAACTTACTTAATCACTATAAGCACCTGATTTATCGACTTCAAAACAGTTCATTCAATCCAGCCAAACTAATTTCCCTCAATTTCAAGTTTCAAATCAGAATCAAACGAAATGTCCGGATTTCTTTGGGGGACCTCGCTATTGAGCGGAACTTTTTGAAAGTGCACAGGACTTATAGCTTGCATAAATTCAAGCTGCTGACCGTACTTGTTAACCTCCCATTTCACATACTTTTTCAGATTCTGCTCCAACAGCGCAAAGATTTCCGGAGGCAGGGACAGAAGTTCCGGAACAGAATCCATGATAAATGTAACTTCCAGCGTATCGCCGTCGGGACCGACCACATAGAAAATAGTCATGGGGCTATGCTCATAAGAGCGCAAAGACTTGATATTCGCATCCAAAAAAGACTTGCGGAATGCCAGGTTTTCGCCCCCTGGCTTCATGCTACCGTCTATAACCGCATATTCGTCTTCCGTCTCCAGTTTTCGACCATCTTTATAGCGCCAGTTAGCTTCGTGACTATAAATATTGGCTGTATCTGACAAAGCAAAGCCAAATTTATCATTTTCAACTTTAAAGGTTATTCCATTCGCAGTAACAGTAGAACCGTCTTGATATGGGTTCCCACAATAAGCTCCGGTCGCAAAGGTCAATGCCAACAGCAAGATATAATTTTTCATCATCCTATTTATTTATACAATCTTTCAACAATTCCAATAAGTTTTCAACATTCATTTTACCCGGATCGAACGGATAACGATCTTCGTCCCGATAGGATGTCTTGGTATTTCGCAGTGCGCCGACGGCGCCTTCATAGGCATCGGTAAATGCAGGACTTTCCAGGTCGTTTGCGAGAACTCGCTCCCCCATATTTTTGAAAAACCTTATACCCTCATGTCCGCCGAGAGCATTTCCAATACTTATTTTACTCCCGATTCTCTCCCGATACATATACCATGCGAGTTTGGCTTCAACCTCGTTATTTATCTTTGCATTCCGGAAGTCAACCAAGCCCTGCTTCTGGTATTGGTAAACATGCATCAGTTCTTCCATAACCGACAGCGGGTCGCACCGGTAACCCATTTCTACATTATAACCGGAAATCAATGGTCCCGTAGGCAGATCATAGACAACAGGAGTTATTTTAGACGGCGCCAAATATCCGGATGAGATAGCAACAGGCGCTCCGATGGCATTGATCAGCAACTGTCCCATACAATCGTTATATAGGGAATCGAGTGCCGCTCTAACTTCCGGCTTATCCATCGTTATCTTGGTATTGTTCGGATAAGCCGCACCGGAATCTCCTCCCGAACTGGAATTTCCGCCGCCGCCAATGTTACCGCTACCGTCATCACCACCGCCAATGCCTTCCAACGGAGGCTCAATTGGCGGGATAATCACATTCAACAACTCTTTGACATTGACCACGATCTCCCTTTTTCCCACAATCTCCACGGGCGGTATGATCGCCCGTGTAGAAGCCCTCGGCCGAACCCGTGCGACATATATACCCTGCAAGAGTTCAACCATCTCGTCGACAGTCTCTTCCCTTGTCCGGGAATCATCCCAAAGCGATGCCGACCCGGTCAGAACTCCGTCGCTGAATTTTCCGATGCTGACCGGACAGCCCGAAAGCAACGTATAGAGAACCAGTCCCGAAAAGCCCGTTCCGGCATCCGATGCAACATCATTCGCCTCCGGAATTAAAAACCGCAGATAGGATGCCGTTCCATCGGTGTCGGGATCTTTCAGCACAATCAAACGACTCGGCATCGGAAAAAGTTCCGGCTGGCCAGTATCGCCCCAACGCAGCAAACGGTATCCATACCGGGCTTCGAACACAACGCCGGCCTGAAAAAGATGTTCGCCGTAATAAACCGAAACGGAATCCCACAAGGGAATTATCCAGCCCGGCGACAGGATTTCGGATTCATCGAATTCCCCATCCGCCCGAGTCTGCGGCATGCCCGCGTAATCCAACTCGAAAGATCGTTTTATCTCCGCAAGAGAAAAACCCGACCGCTTGTCGGGCGATGTCGTTCCGGAAACCTGCAATCTCTCCGAGCAGGAAAATAGGACACAAGAAACGGTCAGGATCAGCAATAATACATTGGGTGACAAATTCAGTTTCATAGGCAGTCAACAATATATTTCAAATATAGTCAATTACAGCAATAATTCAAAATCTACCGCAGGAAAAAATATATGGCAAAATAGTGTGAAAGTCTTTTGCTGTTACAGAAATAACAGTTATATTTGCATCGTAAAACAGCCTAATTCAAATCAAATTTTAAGGATATTATGAACGTACCTGCAAATCTGAAATACTCCAGCGACCACGAGTGGTGCCGCATCGAGGGTGACACGGCCGTTATCGGCATCACCGACTTTGCCCAGAGCCAGTTGGGCGACATCGTTTTCGTCGATGTTCCGACCGTGGGCGAGACGCTCGCCGCAGGCGAGGTTTTCGGCTCGATCGAGGCCGTGAAGACCGTGAGCGACGCGTTCCTTCCGGTGGGCGGCGAGATCGTGGAATTCAACGAGGCCGTGGACGCCGATCCCGCCGTCGTCAACCGCGACGCCTACGGCGAAGGCTGGCTCGTGAAGGTCAAAATGTCGAACCCGGCCGAATACGATGCCCTGCTCGGCGCCGCCGACTACGAGAAACTGATCGGATAGTCCGAAGGAGAATTAAGAATTAAAAATTAGTTTTTCATTTCGGTTTATCCGTCCGTTTTCCGGTCGAAATTCCGGCCGCAGGCGAAAATAAACAAGGAAGCCTTCGGATAAAGTCCCCGCCAAGGCGGGGATTTAGGGGTGGGTCCAATTTGCAAACGCGGCGGAACGCCGCGAATGGAACCATCCAAGAGAAGCAAAACGAACAATTAACACAAAATACTTACTGTTATGTCAAAAGTTACTGTCGTAGGTGCAGGCGCCGTAGGTGCAACCTGTGCAAACGTGATGGCTTGCCGCGAGGTGGCGAGCGAAGTGGTCCTCATCGACATCAAGGAGGGTCTCTCGGAAGGCAAGATGCTGGACATGTACCAGTGCTCGACGCTGATGGATTTCGACACGAAGGTCGTAGGCGCAACCAACGACTACAAGACGACGGCCAATTCGGACGTGGTGGTCATCACCTCGGGCATTCCCCGCAAGCCGGGCATGACCCGCGAGGAGCTGATCGGCACGAACGCCGGCATTATGAAGGGCGTGATCGAGAACGTCATCAAGTACTCGCCCCGCGCCATCATCATCGTGGTTGCCAACCCGATGGACACGCTGACCTACCTGGCCCTGAAGGCTTCGGGACTTCCGAAGAACCGCATCATCGGCATGGGCGGCGCATTGGACTCGGCCCGCTTCAAGTGCTACCTGGCCAAGGCCACGGGCGCTAACATCAACAACGTCGACGGCATGGTCATCGGCGGCCACGGCGACACGACGATGATTCCGCTCGTATCGAAAGCCACGGTCAACGGCGTTCCCGTTTCGCAGTTCGCTTCGAAGAAGAAACTCGAAGAGGCTGTCGCCAACACAATGGTCGGCGGAGCCACGCTGACCAAACTCATCGGCACTTCGGCATGGTACGCTCCCGGCGCAGGCGCAGCGATGATGGTCGAGGCTATCCTCAACGACCAGAAGAAGATGGTTCCCTGCTGCTGCTACCTCGACGGCGAGTACGGCCAGAAGGACATCTGCATCGGCGTTCCCGCGATCATCGGTCGCAAAGGCATCGAGAAGATCGTGAAGATCGACCTCACGAAGGAGGAGGCCGAGAAGTTCGCCGCTTCGGCCGAGGCCGTCCGCAAGACGAACAACATCCTGCACGAGATCAAAGCGCTCTAAACCGGGGGTGGGTGGCGGACCGGAATACGGAAAGCCTTTCCCGCAAAACCCAGGGAACTCCTTTACAAAAGCCGCTCCGAATCGTCGGAGCGGCTTTTTCGTATCCGGAAAGGAGCGTCTATCAGAAGCTGACCTTCGCGCCAATGAACCAGCTGCGGGGCAACGAGGGTCCGTAAATGTAGCCCGAGTCGCGGTCCACGCCCTTGTCGAAATCCTTCTGGTAAGCGTTGAACAGATTCTGCACGCCGCCGTAAAGCTGGAGGGTGATCTCCTTGTAGACCCGCAGGTCGTAGGCCAGACGCAGGTTCACGTCGCAGAACGCAGGCGTCGTGACGGCCACATCCCGCTCCACGCCCGATCCGGCCATGTGCTGCACGAGCATCTCGCCCGTGCAGGTTCCCGTCACGTCGGCCGTGAAATTGCGCAAGGGCTTCAGCGACGCCGTGAAATAACCGTACAGATCGGGCGTGCGGAACATCCGGCGCACGGGAGGCACCGTTTTGTCCTCGCTCCAGTATTCAGGCTCGACATAGCGGCTCCGCTGCCACGTCACGCCCGCCTGCAACTCGAACCAGCGGGTGAAAACCGCCCGGCCTTCGGCGTTCAGGCCCCTCACCGTGGCGCCCGAACCGTTGTAACGCTCCTTGATTTTGCCGCCGTCGGCCGTGTCCTCGATGTCGCGCAGGGCGAACACGTCGTCGAGACGGGTGTAGAATCCCTCGACGAGCAGGTTGGTCTGCACCCGGCCGAAAGTGTGGTAGAGGTCGGCCGAGAGGCTCACGCTGTGCGAGCGTTCCTCCTTCAGATCGTCGGCAAGCCGGATGCGGACCCGCTTGCCGCCCACGATGGCAATGTGCATGTCCTCGTCGAAGGCCTGCGGGGCGCGGTAGCCCCCGGCATAGCTCACACGCAGGTTGACCGACTCCGAAGGATTGAAGCGGACATTGGCCCGGGGGCTGAAGATCGCATGGTCCACGAGGTTGTGCTTGTCGAGGCGGCCGCCGATGAGCAGCGACCATTTCCGGGTCTTCCATTCGTTCTGGAGATAGGCCCCGACGATGTGCACCGCCTGGTCGGTGCGGATGTCATAACCGATCGAACGGTCCGAAAGGTCGTCGTAGCTGTACTCCGTACCGAGCGTCAGCTCCGAGGGCATGAAGAGCAGTTTGCGGAAGGCATGGACATACTGCATGCCCGCGGCGAGGGTCAGGTCGTGCGTCGTGCCGTAGGCGTCGAGGTCCTGTTTGCTGCCGTAATAACTCTTGCGGGCCGTGTTCTGGAACGAGGCGTAGGCATTGAAGCGGTTGCTGCGGTCGGCCGACGAGATGTCGAACGAAAGGCTTCCGCCGTCGATGGCATGGTCGGTCTGCTCGGCGACGAAGGCTTCGTGGGGCGGCTGCTTCAGCAGGTCGCCGCCCCGGCGGTACTCGTCGATGTGGTGGTACTGCGCCGTGATGCGCGAATAGGCCCCCGTGCGGAAAAACGAGCGCATGCCCACGGACTGGCTGCTGATGACGGGCAGTTCGGTGAATCCGTCGCCGTCGTGGTCGTAGCCCGAACGGTGGCGGCTTTGGCCGAAGACGCTGATGCCCGCGCGGCCGCTTTCGGAGACGATCGAAGCGTTGAGCATCGTGTTGTTGTCGTAGGAGTTGCTGCCTCCGAGCGAGGTCAGCGTATGCGACAGCTGGGCCGAACTGCGCGTCGGCTCACGGGTGATGATGTTGATCGTGCCGCCGATGGCCGACGAGCCGTAGAGCGCCGACCCGCCGCCGCGCAGCACCTCGACCCGCTCGATCATATTGGCCGGAATCTGCTCCAGCCCGTAGACACCCGTCAGGGAGGAGAAAACCGGATGCGAGTCGACCAGAATCTGCGAATAGTGGCCGTCGAGACCGTTGATGCGGACCTGCGTGAAGCCGCAGTTCTGGCAGTCGTCCTCGACGCGCACCCCGGGCTGGAACGAAAGGCCCTGGGCCAGGCACGAGGCGTTGGCCCGTTCGAACAGGCCGGCGTCCAGCACGCTCACCAGCGCCGGAGCTTCGCGCCGCAGCGTCTCCGAACGGCTGGCCGAGACGACCACTTCGTCCATCGAAATGCCGCTCTGCGCCACCTCGAAGTTGAGTTCCCGGGTTTCGCCCCGTTCGAGAGCGACGGTCATCCGACCGGAGGCATAGCCCAGCGCACGGACTTCGAGCGTCAGTTCGCCGACAGGAAGGTTTTTCAGGAAATAGTGGCCCGAAGCGTCGGTCGTCGTACCGAAAGCCGTGCCGACGACGGCCACCGAGGCGTAGGCGATGTGTTCATGGGTATCCCGGTCCACGACGTGGCCGAAAAGATTCGCGTCCGTGCTTTTGCGCGGCGCTTCGGCCGCGAGCACGACAAGGCTCTGGCACACGGACAGCGCCAACAAAATATATCGTTTCATACGAAAGTATTGAATAATGGTGAAAGTAAGTCCGCTCCGGCATGCGGACGATTGCGGCTTCCGGCCGCGTTTACAAATCCGGTCCACCCCTGAATCCCCTCCTCGGAAGGGACTTACGGCGTAAAAACACGCGCCGCTTCCGCTTTGACGGCTCGGCAAACGATAAATCGTCGGCCCTCGCCTGTCGCCGCAGTTGTCGCGATGCAGCCGGACATGCCGATATTACGAAACGCAATTACGCCGCCGGAGGCGCCCGCAGGGAGAAACGCCGGACCTCGACCGCACATTTGCAGCGCGTGGCTTCGGGTTGCAGCACGGCCAGCACCTCGGCGTAGAATTCATGCGGAGGCTGGGTCTCGGCCAGGTAGGGGAAGAAATAGAAATCGTCGACGACACAGAATTCGACGACCTGTTCGGCAGCGCCGTTGTCGGGAACCAGATCGCCGCTGAAAGCCGCGAAATGGGCATGGTCCTCCAAATAGATATGCACCTTCTGACCCGCATGGGCTGCGAGCAGAACGGCCAGCATAAAGGCCGCGAGGCATTGTTTGAGGCGGAGGTGCATTGTCTTCACGGTGGCGAAGATACAAAAAAAAGGGACCGCGACAAGCGGCCCCTGCAAAAATACCTACAAATGAGGATGTATGTCCTGTCCGGCACTCCCCGGGGGAAGCGGACACCCCCGGAAAAAGCCGGGCGGTTCAAATGCTGATGTCGAGGATCTCGAAATGGATCGTGCCGGCCGGAACCTCCACGTCCACACGGTCGCCCTTCTTGCGGCCCAGCAGCGCCTTCGCGATAGGCGTGCCGATCGCCAGCTTGCCTTCGCGCAGATTCGCCTCGTGCTCGGCGACGATCGTGTAGGTCATCTGCTTCTGGTTGTTGTGGTTCAGAAGCGTCACCTTGCTCAAAATCTGCACTTTGCTCTTGTCGATCTTCGACTCGTCGATCACGCGGGCGTTGGCCATCGTATCCTCCAGTTTGGCGATACGCATCTCCAGCAACCCCTGTGCCTCACGGGCGGCATCGTACTCCGCATTCTCCGAAAGGTCGCCCTTGTCGCGCGCTTCGGCGATCGCCGCCGAAATCGCCGGACGCTCGACGGAACGCATGTGCTCGAGTTCGTCCTTGATTTTCTTGTAGCCCTCCGCTGTCAGATAAATAATCTCTTGTGCCATAATCCAATAACTCTCCGGAATCTCCCGCCGGAAGCCGGAAATTCCAAAAACCGAATAAAACGTAAAAAATAAGAATCCTGACCCGAAAAGGCCAGAACCCCGTTGCTATTGCATAGACAAAGATAGGAAGTAAAATCCATATTTCCAAATCTTTTTTCGCGCCCCGTGGCACGGATCGTGCCTGCCGTGCGGGGTATGTACATTGCCCTTACGCTTCATCTGCTGTGGACGCTCGGCGCGGCCGCCGTCATCACGCGTCGCCAACGGATACCGGCCTCGGCGGCCGCCTGGCTGGCGCTGGTCTTCCTGCTTCCCGTCGCCGGCACGCTGCTTTACGTGCTGGCCGGATACCGCCGCGCGGTCCCGGCGGCAGAACCCTGCGACTGCCGGGGCGACGCCGTGGAGCAGATCGTCGCCCGCGGCTGCGGAACCCGCCCCGCGCCCCGCAACAGCGTCAGCCTGCTGCACAACGGCAGCAACGCCTTCACGGCGCTGATCGCCGCCCTGCAACACGCCGTCCGCTCGATCCACATGGAGTACTACATCATCCGCGACGACCGCATCGGGCGCACCATCGCCGAAATCCTGATCCGCAAAGCCCGCGCCGGACTCGAAGTGCGCATCATCTACGACGCCGTAGGCTCGTGGCGGCTGAGCCGCACGACATTGCGCCGCATGCACGACGCCGGGGTACGCACGGCCGCCTTCGAGCCGGTGCGCTTCCCGTGGTTCACCACGCGCGTCTCGCGCCGCAACCACCGCAAAATAGTCGTCACGGACGGCCGTATCGCCTTTCTGGGTGGCATAAATATTGCGAAATACTACCTCGACGGAGATTACATGGGCAAGTGGCGCGACGAGCACCTCCGCATCGAGGGCGACGCCGTGAAGGACTTGCAGCGGCTCTTCATCGCCGACTGGGCGCGGGTCACGGACGAATGTCTCGACCTGCGCCGTTACGTCGCCCCGCACGGCATCCGGCAGCGCCTGCCGATCCAGCTGGCCTGGTCCGAAGAGGGCCCCTCGCGGCTGACCATCACCGAGGCTTTCGCAGCGGCCGTCGTCCGGGCCAGACAGCGGGTGCGCATCTGCTCACCCTACTTCCTGCCCCCGACGCTGATCCTCGACGCGCTGCGCCTTGCGGCGCGGGGCGGCATCCGGGTCGAAGTGATGATCCCGACGTGCAGCGACTCGCCGTTCTCGGACCTCGTGTCCGACTCCTACGTCGCGGACCTGCTCGACGCCGGAGTCGAGCTCTACCGCTACGACAACGGATTCCTGCACGCCAAACTGGTGATCGTCGACGACACGCTGGCGTCGGTCGGAACCGCGAACATGGACTACCGCAGTCTGACGGACAACCTCGAAGTCACGGCCTTCATCCGCGACCGCGAGACGGTCCGGCTGCTGGCGGCGACCTTCGACGACGACCTCGCCTCGTGCCGCCGCATCACGCGCGCCGAATGGAGGCCGCCGCTGTGGCGCCGGACGCTGGGCGACGTGCTCCGGCTCGTGTCACCCCTGATGTGATCCCGTCCTAAACATCAACGTCTTATGAAACACCTGGTCTTCACCCTCCTCGCCGCGCTCGTCTTCTCCGGCGCGGCCTCCGCCCAACGCCTGATGGTCGGCGTACGCGGCGGCGTCAACTTCGCCGACTACTCGTTCGTCCCGACCCGCATCGGCGACACCCGCTTCACGCCCGGCGCCGTCCGGGCCGGTTACGACGTGGGCTTCGTCCTGCGGCTCAACCTTTCGAAACACCTCCACCTGCAATCGGAACTGAACTACGCCTTCGTCAATTACAACGTGCTGGCTGAGAACTCCGGGAGCCGCCGCATCGCGCTGCGCACCGAGCGGTTCGAAATCCCCGTCCAGCTGGGCTTCCAGTTCGGCGTGCTGCGCCTGTTCGGCGGCGCGCTGTTCCGCGTCACGGAATCCGAGCGGAGCAGCGTCCCGCAGCTGCTCAAGGTCCGCTTCAACAACGGCGACGTGGGCGTCATGGGCGGACTGGGCTTCAACGTCCGCAAATTCTTCATCGACTTCCGCATCTCGGGCTACCCGCGTTCGCGCGTCTGGCACGATTTCACCTCCGAAGGAATCGCCCGGCGCGTCAAAGTGCCCCACGACATCGTCTACGGCGGGTCCCTGGGATTTTTCTTCTGACACCGTCGCCGAAAACGTCCCGGCACGGCGCGCCCCACCGCAACAAGCTGCAAATCGGGCATTTATCCACACTCCGAAACATCGTTCCGGCACCTTCGCCCCGCCCTCAAGCCCCCGCCCCGGCAGGGGCTTTTTCACGCGCCGCCGGAAAAAACGCCCCGCACGGCATCTTCGCAGCCTCCGCGAGCAATATTTTTTTTTGCAAATCGTTAATTTATGCGTAACTTTGCGCGATAAAGCGCCGTAAAAGATTCATAAATGAAGCAGACTTTTTTATACGCCCTTTGCGGAGTGGCGGCAGCGATCATCCTCGGAGGATGCTCCGGGATGAACGCCCTTCTGAAAAGCGGGCAGCCCGAACTGATTTACAGCAAGGCGCTGGAGTACTACCAGAAGGAGAAATGGCAGCGCGCCTCGACCCTTTTCGAAGGCGTGCAGCACTACTACACGGGCTCGTCGCGCGAAGACAGCATCTCGTTCTTCAACGCCCGCTGCAAGTACAAGAACCGCGATTTCGACACGGCTTCGACCCTGCTGGACGACTTCCGCCGCAAATTCGGCCGCAGCGCCTTCATCGAAGACGCCGAGGGCATGTACGCGCTCTGCTTCTACTACCTCTCGCCGGGTCCCTCGCGCGACCAGACGATGACCGGGCACGCGCTGATCGCCATCAACGAATTCATGTCGCGCTATCCGCAGAGCGACCGCGTCGAGGACTTCCGCAAGATCAACACCGAGCTGACCGAGCGGCTCCACGAGAAAGCCTACCTGAACGCCTACACCTATTATAAGACGGGCAAATACAAATCGGCGATCGTGGCGTTCAAGAACGCGCTGAAACAATACCCCGAGAGCAAGCGCCGCGAAGAGATCATGTACCTGATCGTCGATTCGGGCTACCGCCTGGCCAGCAACTCGATCTCCGAAAAGCAGACCGACCGCTACCTGTCGATGCTCGACTCCTACCTCTCGTTCAAGGAGGAGTTCCCCGAATCGACGCACATCAAGAGCCTCGACCGCATGGCCCAGCAGGCACGCGACTACCTCGACCGCAATAACAAAGACAACAACATATAAGATGGAAATCAAGAAGAACATTCCCAACAACACCATCACGCGCAAGCTGGTGGATCTGGACCGGGAGACGGGCAACGTCTACAAAAGCATCAACATCATCGCCCGCCGCGCCAACCAGATCTCGACCGAACTCAAGACGGAGCTTAACCGCAAGCTCGCCGATTTCTCGTCGCCCACCGACACCATGGAGGAGACCTTCGAGAACCGCGAGCAGATCGAGATTTCGCGTTACTACGAACGCCTGCCCAAACCGGTGATCATCGCCACCGAGGAGTTCCTCGACCACGAGCTGGTCTACAAGGAGGGCAAGGACGGCGTGATGAAGGAGATTTAAAATCCGCACGCAATGGCATCCCCGGGCACGTGTCCCCCGCTGGCGGGACGCCACATACTGCTGGGTATCACGGGTAGCATAGCGGCCTACAAGGCTGCCGTGCTTTGTCGTTTATTGAAGACGGCCGGCGCCGACGTGCGCGTGGTGATGACTCCGCTGGCGAAGCAGTTCATCACGCCCCTGACGATGGCCACGCTCTCGAAGAACCCGATTCTGGTGGAGTTCTTCGACCCCGAAAACGGCGCGTGGAACTCTCACGTGTCGTTGGGCGAATGGGCCGACTGCTACCTGATCGCCCCCGCCACGGCCAACACCCTGGCCAAAATGGCCTCCGGCATCGCCGACAACCTGCTGCTGACCACCTACCTCTCGGCCCGCTGCCCGGTCGCCGTGGCTCCCGCCATGGACCTGGACATGTACGCCCACGAGGCCACGCAGCAAAACCTCCGGACACTCGCCCGACGCGGCGTGCACATCGTCGAGCCGGGCGAAGGCGAACTGGCCAGCGGTCTTCAGGGCAAGGGCCGCATGGCCGAACCCGATGCGATCGCCGCATTCGTCGGCGGTCTTCTCCGTGAAAAAAAAAAGAACCTGCAAGGTAAACGGCTGATCGTCACGGCAGGAGCCACGATCGAAGCCATCGACCCCGTGCGGTTCATCTCGAACCACTCCTCGGGCAAGATGGGCTATGCCATTGCCGGGGAGCTGGCCGACAGAGGGGCCTGCGTGACGCTTGTCACGGGCCGCACGGAGCTGCCGACGCCCACGGGCGTGGAGCGCGTGGACGTGCTCTCGGCCGCCGAGATGTACGACGCCGCGGTCCGGGCTTTCGAAGGGTCCGACGGGGCCGTGATGTGCGCCGCCGTAGCCGACTACACCCCCGACCGGGTTTCGGACACCAAAATCAAGAAATGCGACGGCGACATGTGCATCACCCTGCGCCGCACGCGCGACATCGCCGCCGAGCTTGGAGCGCACAAGGGCGGCCGCCTGCTGGTGGGATTCGCCCTGGAAACCCACGACGAACAGGCGCACGCCGAAGCCAAACTCGAAAAGAAGAATTTCGACTTCATCGTCCTCAACTCGCTGCGCGACGCCGGAGCCGGCTTCCGCGGCGACACGAACAAGGTGACCTTCATCGACCGCACGGGCCGCGAAGAGCTTCCCCTGCTGTCGAAGCGCGAAGTCGCCGAACGCATCGCCGAACGTATCGAAAAGTTTTTCACCGAATAGCGCGCAATCGCACCCGGTTTTCGTTTTTTCATTTTTAATTCTTAATTTTGAATTCTTAATTCCGAATTGGTATGCTACGCCGTCTGTCGGTCGAAAACTACGCGCTCATCGACAAGCTCGAAATGGAGCTGGACCCCCACCTGAACATCATCACGGGTGAGACCGGGGCCGGAAAATCCATTCTGCTCGGCGCGCTGGGCCTGCTGCTCGGAGCCAAGAACGACGGGCAGGCGATGAAGGACGCAACGCGCAACTGCACGGTGGAAGGGGCCTTCGACCTCGCGGGAAGCAGCCTGGAAGCGTTTTTCGCCGAGAACGACCTCGACTACGCCCCCGAAACGACCCTGACGCGCATGATCACCCCTGCGGGCAAGAGCCGCGCCTTCGTCAACGACGTACCCGTGCAGCTGGCGCAACTGCGCGAACTGGGCGCACGCCTGCTGGACATCCACTCGCAGCACCAGAACCTGATCCTCTCGTCGGAGGAGTTCAGGACCTCGGCGCTCGACACCGTGGCTGCGAACGGGGAACTGCTGACGCAGTACGCCGCGCAGTATGCCCGGCTTACGGAGCTGCGCCGCCGTCTCGCGGCCCTGCGCGAAGAGGCCGCCAACGGCCGCCGCGACGAAGAGTGGCTCCGGTTCCAGACCGAGGAACTCACCTCGGCCAACCTGCGCCCCGGCGAGCAGGCAGAGCTGGAGGAGGAGCTGGCGGTGCTCGAAAACGCCGACCGCATCGGCGAGGCGCTGACCTCCCTGCGCAACGCCCTCGACGCCGACGAGACCGGGGTGCTGGCGCAGCTCAAGAATTCGGAGAACGAACTCAACCATATCCGCAGCCACTACCCCGCCGCCGGGGAATATGCCGGACGGCTGCGCTCGGTGCTGGAGGAACTGAAGGACATCAACGGTTCGGCCGCCGCCGCATGCGAACGGCTCGATGCCGACCCCGAGCGGCTGGCGAAGTGCTCGGCGCGGCTCGACACGCTGATCGCCCTGCAACAGAAACACCGCGCGGCGGACGAAGCGGAGCTGATCGCCCTGCGCGACCGCTGCGCTGCACAACTCGCAGCCATCGTCCACAGCGACGAGGAGATCGCCCAGGCGGAAGCGGCCCTCTCGGAAGCCACCGAAAAGACCGCGACGCTGGCCGACCGTCTGCACAAGACGCGCGAAAAGGCCGCTGCGGGATTCGAGAAACACATCCTTTCGACCCTCGCCCGGCTGGGCATGCCCGAGACGGTTTTCCGCATCGCCCTGACACCCCTCGCAGAGCCGGGACGCACGGGCCGCGACAGCGTGCAATTCCTCTTCACGGCCAATCCGCGAATGACGCCGCAGCCCGTCGAGCGCATCGCCTCGGGCGGCGAGCTTTCGCGCGTGATGCTGGCCCTGAAAACCCTGCTGGCCGAACGGATGCAGCTGCCGACGATCATCTTCGACGAGATCGACACGGGCGTTTCGGGCCGCATCGCCGACGCCATGGGCGAAATCATCGCCTCGCTCTCGGCCTCGATGCAGGTGGTGGACATCACCCACCTGCCGCAGGTCGCTTCGAAGGGCACGGCGCACTTCGTGGTCTACAAGCGCGGCGGACGCACCGACATCACGCGCCTGGGCGACGAGGAGCGCGTGACCGAGATCGCCAAGATGCTCTCCGGCTCGGAAATCACCGACGCCGCCGTGGCCCAGGCCCGCATCCTGCTCGGCAAATAGCCGTACAAAACCGATTTCACACGTGACGGAGCGGCCGGACCGCTCCGCCCTCCGTTATAACCCTAAAAAACACGACATGAACGACATCCTCGAAATTGCGGCCGCCAACCAGCAGCGCGCCCGCGAGGTCATCCGCGACACCGATCTGGAGGCCATCTGGCGCTCGGTGGGCGCCGAAGCGAACCTCGTAGGCTCGCTCCGCACGGGGCTGCTGATGACGCACCGCGACATCGACTTCCACATCTACTCCTCACCGCTCCGCGTGGCCGACAGCTTCGCCGCCATGGCCCGGCTGGCCGAAAATCCCCGCATCCGCCGCATCGAGTACGGAAACCTGCTCGACGCGCAGGACCAGTGTCTCGAATGGCATGCGTGGTATGCCGACGCCGACGAACGGCTCTGGCAGATCGACATGATCCACATGCCCCGCGGCTCGGCCTGGGACGGCTATTTCGAACGCGTAGCCGACCGGATCGCCGCCGTACTGACCGACGAGACGCGCCGCGCCGTCCTGCAAATCAAGTACGACACGCCCGACGAGGTGAAGATCATGGGCATCGAATACTACCAGGCGGTCCTTCGCGACGGCGTGCGCACCTATGCCGAGTTCGAAGCATGGCGTGCGGCGAACCCCGTCGAGGGCATTCTGGAATGGATGCCGTAAGCCCGCCGGAAACACCGCTCCCCTGCGCGGCCCTGCCGGCCGGCGTATGGAAAGCATTGAACCGCAAATGCGGCAGGGAGATACAGCCGCCGCAGCCTCAAAGAAAACGGACCGTTCCTTTCGGGGGACGGTCCGTTTTGCGTCAATGCCGGCGCAGCCGCCACCGTTGCACGATCGTCTCGCCCCGGAAGTAGATGACCAGCGAACTGACGATGACCGCCATGCCCGCCACGGTGCTGAAATCGGGGTATTCGCCGGGCAGCATGATCCAGCTCAGCACAGCCCCCAGGACGGGATTGATCAAACGGCACATATTGATGTCGCTGACCTTCGTGCCCTCGGTGCGCAGGGCCATGAACCAGAAACTGAAGGCGAAGACCGAGATGAAGACCAGCACGCCGAGACTCGCATAGAACCCGACGGGCTTGGCCCAGAAGGGGTGGAAACCCTCCGCCGCGATGCCCACGCCGTAAATCAGCAAGCCGCCGAAAAACATCTGCACGGCATTCAGGAAGATCGGGTCGACCTTGCCCTTGTCCTCCGAAACCGAAATCGCGGAATAGCCCTGGAACAGGATGCAGGCCAGCAGCAGGACGATACCCCCGATGCCGCGCCAGTCGAGCGGCGAACCGTCGCTGCCCGTGCCGACGATCAGCAGCAATCCCGCGAGGCTCACCGCAAGACTCACGACCTTGTAACGGTTCAGGCGGTCGTTGCTGGCCACGAGGTGCGCCAGCAGCACGTTGATCAGCGGCGTGAGGCCCATGACGATCGAGCTGATGGCCCCGCTGACGAAATCGACACCGAAATAGAAGGCCGTATAGCCCATGAACATATTGATCAGGATCAGGTTGCCGAAAAGCCGCCGGTGCTGCATGATCTCGCGCCACATGCCGCGATGCCAGGTGTAGGCGAAGAGAATGATTCCGACAACGGTGAAGCGCAGGCCCGCGAAATTCATCGGCGAGAAATCGTAGCTCAACCCCTGCTTGATGAACGGATTGACAATCGCCCACAATACTGAGGCCAGCACGGCGTAGAGTATTCCTTTTTTCATAACGTGCATCTTTCCGCCGCAAAGGTACGAAAAACGGCCGGCAAAACGAAACCGGTCCGGGCAAATGGACGGGCCGGTCCGGGAGCAGGCCGTGCATTCGCCGGAACGGCGCAGATGCCGGATACCGCGTCCCGGTCCGGGCGGATTCTGATTTTAAGCCGGATCCGTCCGGGCATCGTGAAGAACGGGACGAACGGATAGTACTTCGGTACATTCCATTCGCCCCGTTCGAGGGATGTGCGGAAATAGCCGCTTATAAATGGGAATCCGTTACATCATGCCGCCCATACCGCCTGCGGGCATCGCCGGCACGGCGGGAGCGTCGGACTTCTTCTCGGCCAGCACGCACTCCGTGGTGAGGAACATCGAGGCGATCGACGCGGCGTTCTCCAGCGCTACGCGCGACACCTTCGTCGGGTCGATGATACCGGCTTTCAGCAGGTCCTCGTACTTGTCGTCGCGGGCGTTGTAACCGAAGGCGTCCTTGCCCTCCTTCACCTTGTTGACGACCACCGAGCCTTCGCCGCCGGCGTTCTCGACGATCTGGCGGAGCGGCTCCTCGATGGCGCGTTTCACGATCTGGATACCCGTCGTCTGGTCCTCGTTCTGGCCCTTCAGGCCTTCGAGAGCCGCCGTGGCACGGATGTAAGCCACGCCGCCGCCCGGAACGATACCTTCCTCGACGGCTGCGCGCGTTGCGGCCAGCGCGTCGTCGACACGGTCCTTCTTCTCCTTCATCTCGACCTCCGTGGCGGCTCCGACGTAGAGCACGGCGACACCGCCGGCCAGCTTGGCCAGACGCTCCTGCAACTTCTCCTTGTCATAGTCCGACGTAGCCTTGTCGATCGACGAGCGGATCTGGGCCACACGGGCTGCGATCTCCTCCTTCTTGCCGGCGCCGTCGACGATGGTGGTGTTCTCCTTGTTGAGCGTCACCTTGTCGGCCGAACCCAGCATCTCCAGCGTCGTATCCTCGATCTTCATGCCCTTGTCGGCCGAGATCACGGTCGCACCCGTCAGGACGGCGATGTCTTCGAGCATCTCCTTGCGGCGGTCACCGAAGCCCGGAGCCTTGCAGGCGGCGATCTTCAGCGTGCCGCGGAGTTTGTTGACAACCAGCGCCGAAAGGGCCTCGCCGTCGACATCCTCGGCGATGATCAGCAGCGCACGGCCGCTCTGGGCCACCGGCTCCAGCACGCCCATCAGCTCCTTCATCGTCGAAACCTTCTTGTCCGTGATCAGGATATAGGGCTTTTCGAGCTGCGCCTCCATCTTTTCCGTGTCGGTGATGAAGTAAGCCGAAATGTAACCGCGGTCGAACTGCATGCCCTCGACCACCTCGACATGGGTCTCAGTTCCCTTGGCCTCCTCGACGGTGATGACACCCTCGTTGTTGACCTTGGCCATCGCCTCGGCGATCAGCTTACCGATCGTCTCGTCGTTGTTGGCCGAAATGGTGGCCACCTGCTCGATCTTGGCGAAATCCGAACCGACCTCCTGGCTCTGCTTCCGCAGCGACTCCACGACCGTCGCAACGGCCTTGTCGATACCGCGTTTCAGGTCCATCGGGTTGGCTCCGGCCGTCACGTTCTTCAGGCCGACGCCGATAATCGACTGCGCCAGCACGGTTGCGGTGGTCGTACCGTCGCCCGCATCGTCGTTGGTCTTCGAAGCGACCTCGCGGACCATCTGGGCGCCCATGTTGGCGAAAGCGTCCTCCAGTTCCACCTCCTTGGCCACCGTCACACCGTCCTTGGTGATCTGCGGAGCGCCGAATTTCTTGTCGATGATCACGTTGCGGCCTTTGGGACCGAGCGTTACCTTAACGGCGTTCGACAGCGCGTCGACACCCTCCTTGAGCAGTTCGCGCGCCTCTACGTTATATTTAATATCCTTTGCCATGACTGTTTATCGAATTTAGATGATTGCCAAAATATCGTTCTGTTTCATAATGAGGTAGTCCACGCCGTCGACCTGGATTTCCTGACCGGCATACTTGCCGTAGAGCACCTGGTCGCCCTCCTTGACCTCCATCTTGACCTCCGAGGTTCCGGGGCCTACTGCAACGACTTTGCCTGCCAGCGGTTTCTCCTTGGCCGTGTCGGGGATGATCAATCCGCCGGCCGTCTTCTCCTCCGCGGGATTCGGGAGAATCAGCACGCGGTCCGATAATGGTTTTACGTTCATAGCTTTGTGTTTTAAATTTGTTTGATATAATATGTTTCATTCGCTTTCGCAACCTCTATCCCATCAATAGATGTGCCAACCGTTTTTTGGCAGATTTTGCGTGACAAACGAGCAGAGGCGACTGCCATTTTGTCATTTCCGCCATTTCCGGACGATTTTTCAGCCGTTTTTTTTGCACGGACCGAAAAATCGTATTACATTTGCATCCCGATACGACGAACACGTATCACACGGTGGATGTAGCTCAGTCGGTTAGAGCGTCGGATTGTGGTTCCGAAGGTCGAGGGTTCGAGCCCCTTCTTCCACCCGAAAAGGTCTTCTTGCGAAGACCTTTTTTCGTTGGCATGTGCAGACAGCTCAATTGGCCGACACGGAACATGCGATACGAATCCGTCGGGCGACATCGCCTCCGCGCTCCGGTTCCCGGGGCTGTATCATAAAAAAACCGGACGCCTCGCGGCATCCGGTTCTCTTTATATTCCGGCAGCAAATTACTTGCGGTAGATCTTCGTGTAGCCGTAGATAGCCTCGTCGCCGAGTTCCTCCTCGATGCGGAGCAGCTGGTTGTACTTGGCCATACGGTCCGAACGCGAAGCCGAACCGGTCTTGATCTGACCCGAGTTCGTAGCCACGGCGATGTCGGCGATGGTCGAATCCTCGGTCTCGCCCGAACGGTGCGACGTCACCGACGTATAGCCGGCGCGGTGAGCCATCTCGATGGCGTCGAGCGTCTCGGTCAGCGTACCGATCTGGTTTACCTTGATCAGGATCGAGTTGGCGCAGCCCATTTCGATACCCTTCTTCAGGAAGTCCACGTTGGTGACGAACAGGTCGTCGCCCACGAGCTGGCACTTGTCGCCGATCTCGGCGGTCAGCATCTGCCAGCCTTCCCAGTCGTTCTCCGACATGCCGTCCTCGATCGAGTCGATGGGGTATTTGGCGACGAGTCCCTTCAGGTACTCCACCTGCTCCTTCGACGTACGCTTGGCGCCCTTCTCGCCCTCGAACTTGGTGTAGTCGTAAACGCCGTCCTTGTAGAACTCCGACGAAGCGCAGTCCATGCCGATCGACACGTCGCCGCCCTCGCACTTGCGGCCGGGCTTGTAGCCGGCCATCTTGATGGCCTCGATGATCGACTCGATGGCATCCTCCGTGCCGTTGAGCGCGGGAGCGAAACCACCCTCGTCGCCTACGGCCGTCGAGAGGTTACGGTTGTGGAGCACCTTCTTCAGGTTGTGGAACACCTCGGCGCCCATGCGGATGCCCTCCTTGAACGAAGGAGCGCCCACGGGACGGATCATAAACTCCTGGAATGCGATCGGAGCGTCCGAGTGCGAACCGCCGTTGATGATGTTCATCATCGGAACGGGCAGCGTCTTGGCGTTCGCGCCGCCGATATAGCGATAGAGCGGCATGCCGAAATAGTCGGCGGCAGCGCGGGCAACGGCCAGCGACACGCCGAGGATGGCGTTTGCGCCGAGCTTCGACTTGGTGGGGGTTCCGTCGAGGGCGATCATGGCCTTGTCGATGCCCACCTGGTCGGCTACGTTCATGCCGATGACGGCCGGAGCGATCACTTCGTTAACGTTCTTCACGGCGTTCAGGACGCCTTTGCCCAGGTAACGGCTCTTGTCGCCGTCACGAAGCTCAAGGGCCTCGTTCTCGCCCGTCGACGCTCCGCTCGGAACGGCAGCGCGGCCGAATGCGCCCGATACGGTACGAACTTCGACCTCGATGGTCGGATTGCCTCGCGAGTCGAGGATTTCCCTTGCGTGAATCTCTACAATCTGCATAGTTGTAATAATTTGAATTTTATGGTGTTTGAATGCTAATTCCCTGAATCGGCACGGCAAAGGTACAAAATAATTGTGAATTGCAGTTTCATTATTGTTATTTTTTTCACGACAACAGCATTCGTTTCCGCGGATTTTTCTGCAAATATCGTATCTTTGTGCCGCGGCACAGACGCATAACCTGTAAACGACTTTCAATCAATGCGAAAAGTTCTTTCGTTCTCGCTCTTTCTGATGCTGGGCCTCGTCGCCTCGCAGCTGCTTCCCGGCGCACTCGGCACGGCCTATCCGGGTTTCAAGGCGACTGCCGACACCCTGCTCTACATCTGCCTGGGATTCATTATGATCAACGTCGGACGGGAGTTCGAAATCGACAAGTCGCGCTGGCGCTCCTACACCGCCGATTACTTCATCGCCATGGCCACCGCAGCGCTGCCGTGGCTGCTGATCGTCCTCTACTATATTTTCGTACTGCTGCCCTCCGACCTCTGGACCGACTCCGCGGCGTGGAAGGAGAATCTGCTGCTGAGCCGTTTCGCGGCCCCGACCTCGGCCGGCATCCTCTTCACGATGCTCGCCGCATTAAGCCTGAAAAACAGTTGGATATACCGTAAAATCCAGGTGCTGGCGATCTTCGACGACCTGGACACCATCCTGCTGATGATCCCGCTGCAAATCCTGATGATCGGCCTCAAATGGCAGATGTTCGCCATCGTGGGCGTGGTCGTCGTACTGCTTATCGCAGGCTGGCGGTGGCAGGCGCGGTGGAACGTCCGGCAGGACTGGAAACGCATCCTGGGGCTTTCGGCGGTGGTCTGCGCCCTGACGCAGGCGCTCTACATCGTCACCGCGCGGTGGTACGGACCTGAAAACAGCATACACATCGAGGTGCTGCTTCCGGCCTTCGTGATCGGCATGCTGATGAAGCACAGGGAGATCGACACCCCGACCGAACGCCGCGCCGCAACGGGCATCTCGTTCCTGTTCATGCTGCTTGTCGGCATGAGCATGCCGCTCGTGACGGGCGCTTCGGCAGCAGACGCCGCCGCGGCCGCCACCTCCATCACGGCGTCGCAGCCGATGATGCCGTGGGGCGTGCTGATCCTGCACGTCGTGGCCGTTTCGGCGCTCTCGAACATCGGGAAGCTGGTCCCGGTCTTCTTCTACCGCGACCGGAAACTGAGCGAGCGGCTCGCACTCTCGATCGGCATGTTCACCCGCGGCGAGGTGGGCGCGGGCGTCATCTTCATCGCCCTGGGATACAGCCTCGGCGGCCCGGCGCTGATCATCTCGGTGCTGACGCTGGTGCTGAACCTGATCCTCACGGGCGGCTTCGTCGTCTGGGTCAAGAAACTGGCCCTGAAAAGCTGCACACCCGAAGCATAATTTCATCGACCTCCATGAAAAGATACGCATTCATCCTGCTCGTCCTGCTGTCGGCGGGAGCCGTCCGGGCGCAGCGGTATGAGAAGAACATCCTGGGCGTCCGCGCCGGCGTCAACGTGTCGACCTGCGCCATCTCGATCGAAGACGTGCGGATAAACACCGGTTCGCGCGCGGGATTCCACTTCGCCGTGACGGACCAGATCCTGCTCCACCGCAGCCTTCCCCTCTACCTCGAAACGGGCATCGGCTTTTCGAGCCGCGGCGGCAGGGCCGCCGCCGAAATCTACGGCGACATCTACAACATGACCATGCGTCCGTTCTACATGCAGGTCCCCCTGCTCGTCAACTACCATTTCCACATCCGGGATCTCCTCACGATCCAGCCCTTCGCGGGCATATACGGCGGCGTGGGCATCCGGGGCGCGATGAAGACCGAATACGGCAACGAGGATATATTCAGCGCCCCGGGCTTCCTCTCCCGCATGGATTTCGGCGTGCGCGCGGGTGCCGGGTTCGTCATCAGACGCATCTATCTGGGCATAAGCTACGACATCGGCTGCCGCGACCTGTTCCGGGGCGGCGAATTCTTCGGCTACGCACTCCAGCCCGAAAGCGCCGAAATACGCAACAACTGCCTGACCGTAAACATCGGGTACAATTTCTGACATCCGACAGCTATCCAGCTAAAGCAAAAGCATTTACGGATATTTTTTTTCATTGTCCGTACAAAATTTCGGGGGGGGGATTTTTCGAAAAAATTATCCTATATTTGCCACGTATACAAACCTAAACCCATTCATTATGAAAAAAGTATTGCTTATCGTGGCCGCCATCCTGCTGGCAAATGCCGTTTCGGCGCAAAACTACGAAAAGAACATCCTGGGCGTCCGCGCCGGACTGAACCTGTCGAGCTACTCGATTTCGGCCGGAGGTGCGTCCATCAGCACCGACTCGCGGGCCTCGTTCCACGTCGCCGTGACCGATCAGATCCTGCTTTGCAACAAACTGCCCTTCTACCTCGAAACCGGGCTTGCCTTCTCGAGCCGCGGCGGCAAGGTCGACGGCGTGAGCTTCCGCCCCTCCTACCTGCAAATCCCCGTGCTGGTGAACTACCACTTCAACATCAAGGACATCGTTACGATCCAGCCCTTCGCAGGTCTTTACTACGGGCTCGGCATCGGCGGCAAAGTGAAGGTCGGCGACGAGAAGGGCGACATCTTCGGAGACGAAGGCGGGTTGAAACGTTCCGACCTGGGCGTGCGTCTGGGCGCCGGCGTCGTCTGGAAACGCATTTACTTCGGACTGGGCTACGACATCGGCTGCCTGAATCTGGTCAAGGAGAGCGACGGCGAGGGCACGATGCGCAACAACTGCTTCACGATCAGCGTCGGATACAATTTCTAATACCGAACATCCCATCTACGGATCGACCGGGATACGCTGTGAAGCGTATCCCGGTTTGTTTTTCCGGCAGGCACATAAGTTAACGTAATAAAAAACGGGATTCAATATTGATTTTCAGCAAATTTTCACCGAAATTTGTCCCACAATACCCCGAGGTCGTTGCTTTTTGCAAAACATTTTCTATCTTTGTCGTGTCGTCCCTGGGCGGCAAGACATATTTGATGAAAGTGTTTCGCTTTTATCCTTGGACAGAAATCTGGTAAATTTCAAGAAAACAAGGTAAACGACGACACTCATCACTTGTATCGGCATACGAGGTGCATACCCTATGCTATACAAGTGTGGGGTATTGTTTATTTGTTTTCGGGCTTACCAGAGCCTCTGTCCAGATAAACGAACGGCTCCACACTTTCTTTTTTAAATAATCGCATCACAGGAGCCGGGGTGTACCCAATTTTTGCACCATGAAAAAATTATTCATCCTTACAGCAATCGCCTTTGCAGCAATGCCCGCCGCGTCTTTAGCACAAAAGACAGCCGAAAAATCCGGAGGAATCAGCATCCGGTACGAAGGCGAAGTAAACGTCGGCTTCGGCTTGGGCGGCAAACTTAAAATGGACGGACAATCGGCCGATGCCAAATACTCACGTCCTTTCATCGAAACCATCCACGGCGTACGGATCGCCCGATATGCTTTCGTCGGTCTCGGAGTCGGTTTCCAGTATGCATACGACGACTGGAAAGTCGGCATGATGCCCCTTTTCGTCGACCTGAAAGGTTGCTATCCCGTAACGGAAAATTTTGCGCCCTATATCGCCGTCGACCTGGGATTCGGCATGGGCGTAACCGGAACAAAGAATTTCGGGAGCAAGCTATACGAAGAGGGCAAGGGCATCGACCTGAAAGGCGGCTTCTACGCCTCATACGGTTTGGGCATAAATTACAAACGGTTCAACCTGGGACTCGGACTGCAACACCAGGGAATGAAATTCAAATCCGGAGGTGAAAGCAGCGAAGGTTTCAGCGTCAATTCGTTCTTCGTAAAAATCGGGGTCAAATTCTGACGCCGTACCTATTCACATCTCCCGGGGATTTCCAGGGCTGTCCCCGGGAGGACAAAGGGGCAGGGCCGCAAACGGTCCTGCCCTCGGTTTTAAACAGAAATTCCGGATTACGCCGCTTACTCCCGCAGCAGCACCGACGAATCGCCGTAGCTCAAAAAGCGGAAGCCGTGGCCGAGGGCGTAGTCGTAAATCCGCCGCCACCCGTCGCCCACAAAGGCCGAAACCAGCAGCAGCAGCGTCGATTTGGGCTGGTGGAAATTGGTGACGATATTGTGCACGATGCGGAACTCGTAGTCCAGCGGCGTGATCATAATCTGCGTCGAGGCTTTCAGCCGGTCCAGCCCCTCGCGCTCCATATACCCCGACAACTCCTGCAACGCCTCGCGGCCCGAAAACTCCGCGGGAATGTCGTACAGCTCCCACTGCCCCACGACCCGCCCGGCATCGGGCGTCCCGGCCGTGCGGATACGCCACGCAAGGGCCGCAAGCGATTCCAGAGTACGCACCGAGGTGGTTCCCACGGCGGTGATATGCCCCCACTTCTCCAGCAGGCGGACCACCGTCGCACGGCGCACCTCGAAATGCTCGGTGTGCATCGGATGCCGCGCGGCGTCCTCGTCCTTGACGGGCAGGAACGTGCCCGCCCCGACATGGAGCGTCACCTCCTCGAAGGCGAATCCGCGCGCCTTCATCTCCCCGATCAGCTCGGGCGTGAAATGCAGCCCGGCGGTCGGTGCGGCCACCGAACCTTCGAACTTCGAATAGACCGTCTGGTAGCGCGTGTTGTCAATCTCCTCGCTCTCGCGGTTCAGGTAGGGCGGAATCGGAATCCGCCCGAGGTATTCGAGCAGCTGCCCGAAGGTCATCGGGGCCGTCCACTCGAAACGCACGACGCACTCGCGGCCGTGGTCCTCGACGATCCATGCACGAAGGTGTTCGGCGCAGCCCCCGCGTTCGAAATTGATCTCCACGTACCCCTCTTTCCACTTCTTGCGGTTGCCCACGATGCACGACCATGTGCAGCCGCCCGTGACGGCGAACGCCCGCTCGTAGTCGGCCGGGTCGTGCGGCTCGAGACAGAAGACCTCGATGCGCGCCCCGGAGGGCTTGTGCATGACGATCCGCGCCCGGATCACCTTCGTGTTGTTGAAAACCAGCAGCTCCCCGGCCGGCAGCACGTCGCCGATGTCGGCGAAACGCTTTTCCGCGATTTCTCCGCCGCGCCAGACGAGCAGCTTCGAGGCGCTGCGCTCGGCGAGCGGGAATTTGGCGATCCGCTCGTCCGGAAGGTCGTAATCGAAGCGGCTGATGTCGATATGTCGTTCCATATTTTGCCCGAAATTATGCGGCAAAGTTACTATTTTTTGTAACTTTGCGGCGCTGCAAGGCATTAGAAAAAGGAAAAACCCATGAAAACCGACTTTCTGGTTATCGGTTCCGGCGCCGCGGGCCTTTCGTTCGCGCTGAAAGCCGCAGCCCACGGACACGTTACGATCGTCACCAAGGGCGCGATCGAAGAGTGCAACACCAATTATGCACAAGGCGGCATCTGCTCGGTAACGTACGCTCCCGACACATTCGAGAAACACATCCGCGACACGCTGGTCTGCGGCGCAGGCAAATGCGACGAGAAGGCCGTGGAACTGGTCGTGCGGCGGGCCCCGGAACTGATCGCCGACCTCATAGCCTGGGGCACGCGTTTCGACAAGACCCCCGACGGGCGTTTCGAGCTCAACCGCGAAGGCGGACACTCGGAGCACCGCATCCTCCACCACGAGGACCTCACGGGAGCCGAGATCGAACGGGCGCTCGTGCAGTCGGTGAGGGAGCATCCGAACATCACGGTTCTCGAACGCCACTTCGCCATCGACCTGCTGACGCAGCACCATCTGGGCGAATTCGTCACGCGCCACACGCGCGGACTGGCCTCGTTCGGGGCCTACGTCCTGAATCTCGACACCAACGAGATCGAGACCATGCTTTCGAAATTCACCGTCGTGGCCACGGGCGGCTGCGGCAACGTCTACTCCACGACCTCGAACCCCGTGGTCGCCACGGGCGACGGCATCGCCATGTGCCACCGCGCCAAGGCGATGACCGAGAACATGGAATTCATCCAGTTCCACCCCACAACGCTCTACAACCCCGGCGAGAAGCCCAACTTCCTGATCACCGAAGCCATGCGCGGCTTCGGGGCCATCCTGCGGCTGCCCGACGGCAAGGAGTTCATGGACAAATACCACCCGATGAAATCCCTCGCGCCGCGCGACGTGGTGGCCCGCGCCATCTACCGCGAGATGACCAAACGGGGTTCCGACTTCGTCTACCTCGACGTGACGCACAAGGACCCCGAGGCCGTGAAGAGCCATTTCCCGAACATCTACGAGAAATGCCGCTCGATCGGCATCGACATCACCAAAGACTGGATTCCCGTGACCCCTGCGGCGCACTACTGCTGCGGCGGCGTGAAGGTCGACACCAACGGCGAAACCTCCGTGAAACGGCTCTACGCGCTGGGCGAGACCTCGTGCACGGGACTGCACGGCGCCAACCGCCTGGCCTCGAACTCGCTGATCGAAGCGGTGGTCTACGCCGACCAGGCCGCGCGCCACACGGCGTCGCTGCTGGAGAAAGTCGATTTTCAGGAGGGCATTCCCGACTGGGATTTCGAAGGCACGCAGCACACCGAGGAGATGCTGATGATCATCCAGTCGAAGCGCGAGATGCAGACGATCATGTCCAACTACGTGGGCATCGTGCGGTCGAACCTCTCGCTCAAGCGCGCCATGCACCGGCTGGAAATCCTCTGGCAGGAGACCGAGGAACTTTACAACAAGACCAAGCCCAACCGCGAACTGTGCGAGCTGCGGAACATGATCGCCATCGCCTACCTGGTCATCAAGCAGGGCCGCGAGATCAAGGAGTCCGTAGGCTGCCACTACAACGCCGATTACCCGAAAGAATAACGCATGACACAACAGGAAGAGATAACCCGGCGGCGGACCTTCGCCGTCATCGCCCACCCCGACGCGGGCAAAACCACCCTTACGGAAAAACTGCTGCTGTTCGGCGGCGCCATCCACGTGGCCGGAGCCGTCAAGAGCAACAAGATCAAGAAGGGCGCCACGTCCGACTTCATGGAGATCGAACGCCAGCGAGGCATCTCGGTGGCCACGGCCGTGATGGGATTCGAATACCGGGGCTGCAAGATCAACATCCTCGACACCCCGGGCCACGAGGATTTCGCCGAGGACACCTACCGCACGCTGACGGCTGTCGACTCGGTGATCATCGTCATCGACGGCGCCAAGGGCGTCGAGGCCCAGACCCGCAAGCTGATGGAGGTCTGCCGCATGCGCCAAACCCCCGTGATCGTCTTCATCAACAAGCTCGACCGCCCGTCGAAAGAGCCGTTCGACCTGCTGGACGAGGTGGAGAAGGAACTGCATATCCGCGTGCGGCCGCTGGCCTTCCCGATCTCGAACGGCCCCACGTTCAAGGGCGTCTACAACCTTTACGAGAAGAACCTCTCGCTCTTCACGTCGGACGAAAAGCTCACGGCCGACGCCTCGACGGCCGAAATCTCGGACCTCGCCTCGCAGGAACTCGAAGGTTACATCGGCGAGAAGTTCGCCGCCCAGCTGCGTTCCGACGTGGAACTGGTCGAGGGCGTCTACGACCAGTTCGACCGCAACGCCTACCTGCGGGGCGAACTGGCCCCGGTGTTCTTCGGCTCGGCGGTGAACAATTTCGGCGTGCGCGAACTGCTCGAATGCTTCGTGCGCATCGCCCCCTCGCCGCGCCCGGCGCCGACCGAAACCCGGCAGGTGGAGCCTGCGGAGCCGAAAATGACCGGCTTCGTCTTCAAGATCCACGCCAACATGGACCCCAACCACCGCGACCGCATCGCGTTCCTGAAGATCTGTTCCGGCACGTTCGAACGGAATAAGAACTACCTCCACGTACGCAGCGGCAAGCAGCTGAAATTCTCCTCCCCGACGGCCTTCATGGCCGAGAAAAAGTCGGTGATCGACTTCGCCTATCCGGGCGACATCGTGGGTCTGCACGACACGGGGAACTTCAAGATCGGCGACACCTTCACCGAAGGCGAGAAGCTCCGCTTCACCGGAATTCCGTCGTTCGCCCCCGAGCAGTTCCGCTACATCGAGAACGCCGACCCGCTGAAATTCAAGCAACTGGCCAAAGGCATCGACCAGCTGATGGACGAGGGCGTGGCGCAGTTGTTCACAAGCTCGCTCAACGGCCGCAAAATCATCGGCACGGTGGGCGCGCTCCAGTTCGAGGTCATCCAGTACCGTCTGGAGCACGAGTACAACGCCGCGTGCCGCTGGGAGCCGATCTCGATCTACAAGGCCTGCTGGATCGACAGCGACAACGCCGCGCAGTTGGCCGACTTCAAGCGCCGCAAGCACACCAACATGGCCGTGGACAAGCACGGCCGCGACGTTTTCCTCGCCGACACCAGCTACGGGCTGGCTCTCGCGCAGGAGAACTTCAAGGATATCCGCTTCCACTTCACCTCGGAGTTTTAGGACGCCGCCTGACACTAAAAAACCGCCGGAGCATTCGACTCCGGCGGTTTTTCACATCAGGCTGCCGCACATCAGATCATCGGGACCTCGATGACCAGCAGCCGTGCGTTTTCGGAAGCGCGGATCAGAAAATCGTCGGCGTCCGATATGCCCATGCCGTCACGGGGACCGAGCGGTTCGCCCGCGACCTCGGCCGTGCCTCCGATCACGAAAACATAGGCCCCGTTGCCGTGAAGATTCATGCGATACCGGGCTTCCCGCCCGGCGTCGAGGTCGAGCGTATGGAACCATGCCGTCTGGTGAATCCATCCCACGTGTTCCCCGCCGCGGCCTTCGGGAGCCACGATCAGCCGGAACTCATTGCGCTTCGCGGGCGCGAGTTCGATCTGGTTGTAACGGGGCGTATGGCCCTCGGCGTCGGTGATGACCCAGATCTGCAGGAACTTCACCGGCTCCTCGCGGCTGGCGTTCATCTCGCTGTGCGTGATGCCCGTACCGGCGGTCATCACCTGCAATTCGCCCGGCTTGAGGAGCTGCATGTTGCCCATGCTGTCGCCGTGCCTCAAGGCGCCCGAGAGAACGAGCGAAACGATTTCCATATTCTCGTGGGGATGCGTTCCGAACCCCTCGCCCGGGGCCACGGTATCGTCGTTGAGCACGCGCAGGGCGCCGAAATGAATCCGCCCGGGATCGTAGTATCCGGCGAAGCTGAAAGTATGGTGGGTCCGGAGCCAGCCGTGATCGGCATACCCGCGGGTCGCGGCTCTGTGAATCGTCTTTTTCATAATTTGCATTCATTCAATAATCATTGAATACAAACGCAAATCATATGCCGGTTATTGCGTCACTCCAACTCCAGGTTGCTCACCCGGTCGGTCGTCGCGAACCCGAAATCGGGATAGACGTAAAGCCCGAAACGCGGCTCGGTCTCGCCGTGCGTATAGGCCCAGATCGAAGCGTAGTCCTCGGGGTCCTCGCCCATCTTGCCCAGCTGGCGCAGGTAGGCGGCCAGCGACTTGTTCTCGACGATGAAGATTTCGCCCATACTGTCGATGATCGGGCTGTGGCGGCGCGTCCGGTCGTGGTCGAAACGCAGCAGGCGCTTGCCCTCGGCCGTGATGCCCACCAGCCGGAACGACATGCTCTTGCCGATGGCCGGGAGGTTCAGCACGCTGCGGTCCGTGGCCAGAAACGGCAGGTGGTGACGACGCATGAAGCGGCGGATTTTCGCAGCCGTATCCGTCCCGTCGGCCAGCAAATCGTCGAGTTCGGCCGCCTGCTCCGGAGTGAGCCGCCCGTAAACCTTCTCCTCGACCTGCTCCTGCATCGAGCGGCTGTTGGGGGTGAAAACGGCGTAATTCTCCTGAAACCCCTTGACCGAGAAGGTATAGTAGCAGACCACGCCGAGCGAATTGAGCACCTGGCGCAGGCGTGTGGTGTGCCCGCGGCGCGAAGCGGCCACGGTGTAGACCAGCTGGTTGGTGATGAGCCACCCCGCCGAAAGGATCTTCCGGATGGCCTCCTCGGCTTCGGGGGTCACTTCGAGCGGCGTCTGGAAATGGGTCTGGATGATGAACTGCTTCACGCCGACGGCCGAGGCCTTCTCGCGGAATTCGCGGAGGATTTCGACCAGTTCATCGTTGACGCGCATCGGCAGATAGGCCGGCAGGCGCGACCCGAGGCGCACGCGCTGCAATTCGGCGTACTTCTCCCCGTCGGGGCGTCGGGCATTGGCCCGGCGCTTGCGGCCGGCCATGCGGCAGACCGCTTCGAGAATGTTACGCAGGGTTTTGTTCTGGCTCATCAGGGCGTCGCCGCCCGTGATGAGGATGTCGCGCAGCTGGGTGTCCTCCTCGAAATAATTCATCAGGCGGCGCAGCTTGTGGTCCCAGCTCTCCTTGGGGCGCAGGGTCTCGAATTCGAAATTGAGGCGTTCGCTCTGGAAGTCGTACATGCGCTGGCACGAGGCGCACAGCCCGCCGCAGGCGCGGCCCATCGTGTCGGGAATCAGGATCGCCACCTCCGGGTAACGGCGGTGGATGTTGTGTCCGTCGGGCAGCAGCCACCCGGCGGCATTGGGTCGTCCGGCCTCGACGACGTCCTCGCGCTCCCAGGCGCGGATCTGCCGGTAGGTTTCGACCAGCTGCGGCGAATAAAGAATGTAACTGCGGATGGCGGCATCGTCGTAACCGTCGCCCGTGACGTCGAGCAGCGAAAGGTAATAGGGCGTGGCGAAGAAGGGCATTCCCTTCTTGCGGGCCTTCGAGAGCAGATACATCGTCTCCGACGAGAGCGAGCCAGCCAGAAAGCGGTTCAGTTCCGAGGGGCTTTTCACGGCCATCGCCAGCTGGAAGCGGAAATCGCCCCACCAGGCGGCCACCTGCCGGTACTTCTCCTCGTAGGTCATGCCGTCGGCGAACTGGAAGCGCGACGGAACCTTCGACTTGCGGTTCTCGATCTTCTGGATCAGCAGGTGGAGCATCCGTTCGCGGTTGTCGGCACGGATGGCCCGCACCCCGTCGTCCTGTCCCGAGAGCCAGCGTTCGGTGCGGCTGCGCACGCGCTGGGGCGAAGGCAGCGGAATCTCCGGAGCATCCAGCAGGCGGAAGAGATGGTACAGATCGACGAACAGGTCGGAAGGCATTTCGGGGTTTTCGAGCCTTCCGGTAAGAAACTGCCACAGCAGCGTGAGGGTCCTGACTTCCAGCTGCCGGTCGGTGGATAATTCGCGGACGCTGCGTCCGTCGTAGTCGATCAACAGTCGAATCTGCTCCGCCGCTTCGCCTTCCGCCGCCCGGTGTGCGTCCACGAACTCCCGGAGGCCCATGCGAAACCGTTCGCCGTCGCCGCTGGCGTCGGCAAGGGCCGCAAGGCCGGGAAACTCCTGACGATAAAGCAGTACGAGTTGAGAAAGGGTCAGTGCAAGCATTTTCTTTTGTTTCATAAGCATTGTCTTTTTAGAAATGGAACCATTCAAAACAGGCCGGCAGGAGCGGGGATATTCCGGCCCTCGGGTTATATGCGGGGCAACAATATAGTAAAAATTTTTAAGATCACAAGAACCCTCCCTGTAAATTCCTAAACTTTCGGCCGAAAATCCGTCAAATTTTCAAAAACACGCCCTTGAAGGCCTCTTCACCGGGTAAAAACGAAAGGTTTCGTTATATAACTTGCGAAAGTTTCGTTTTTTTATTATTTTTGTTCCGACACAACATTTGCCACCCCCCAAACCACCGAAAAATGAAAAGACTGCTGTTGCTCGCACTCTTCGCCGCCACGGCGGCCTCGGCGAAAGCCCCCGCCGAACGCTGGCTCGATCCCGAATGCTTCGAAGTCGGCCGCGCACCGATGCGCACGAGTTTCATCGCCTTCCCCACGGCCGCCGAGGCCATTCCTGAAAACGACTACACCCGTTCGCCCTTCTACCGCACGCTCAACGGCGAATGGTCCTTCCTGCGCGTGGACCGACCGGGAGCCGAACCCGAAGGGTTCTTCCGCTCCGGACACGACGACTCGTCGTGGGGTACAATGCCCGTGCCGGGAATCTGGGAGCTGAACGGCTGCGGCGACCCGGTCTACACGAACAAACCCTACCCGTGGCACAAGTTCTTCGAGGTGAAACCTCCGCTGATTTCCCATGAACAGAATTACACGGGCCTCTACCGCCGCACGGTGACCGTTCCCGCCGACTGGAAGGGCCGCGACATATTCATTCACATCGGCTCGGCCACCTCGAACGTGACGCTCTGGGTCAACGGCCACGAAGCGGGTTACAGCGAAGACAGCAAACTCGAAGCCGAATTCGACATCACCCGTTACCTGACGCCGGGCAGCGACAACCTGATCGTGATGCGCGTCAACCGCTGGTGCGACGGTTCGTTCCTCGAAGACCAGGACTTCTGGCGGCTTTCGGGCATCGGCCGCGACTGCTACCTCTATGCCCGTGACAAACGCCGGCTGGCCGACGTACGGCTGACGCCCGATCTGGTCGACGATTACCGCAACGGCACGCTCCGCGCCGAAATCGCCACGACGCCGGGCATCGGCAGCGTACGGCTGACGCTCCGCGACGCGGCGAGCCGCACGCTCGACGCGCGCACGCTCCGCCCCCGCCGCAACGCAGCCGAAACGACGTTCGAAGTCGCCGCCCCGAAGCAGTGGAGCGCCGAAGCCCCGAACCTCTACACGCTCACGGCCGAGGCCCTGGCCGCCGACGGCTCCGTGACCGAAGCCGCGGCCTTCCGCGTCGGATTCCGCAAGGTCGAGATCCGCGGCGGGCAGCTGTTAGTCAACGGCAAACCGATCCTCATCAAAGGCGTCAACCGGCACGAAATGGAGCCGAACACGGGTTATTATGTCACGCGCGAAGAGATGGTGCGCGACATCCGCGAGATGAAACGCCTCAACATGAACGCCGTGCGCACGTGCCACTACCCCGACACGCCGCTGTGGTACGACCTCTGCGACGAGTACGGTCTCTACGTCGTGGACGAAGCCAACGTCGAATCGCACGGCTACCACTACCGCGACAAGTCGAAGAACCTCGCCGGCAACCCCGCCTTCGCCGCCGCGCACCTCGACCGCAACCGCCGCATGGTGCTGCGCGACTACAACCACCCTTCGATCATCGTCTGGAGCACGGGAAACGAGGCCGGAAACGGCCCCAACTTCGAACGCTGCTACGACTGGATCAAAGCCTTCGACCCGTCGCGCCCCGTGCAATACGAGCAGGCCTCCTACCACGGAGACTACAACACCGACATCGTCTGCCCGATGTACTGGAGCTACGGGCAGTGTGAGAAATACCTCGCCGAGAATCCCCAGAAACCCCTGATCCAGTGCGAATACGCCCATGCCATGGGCAACTCGATGGGCGGATTCAAGGAGTACTGGGACATGATCCGCCGCGAACCCAAATACCAGGGCGGATTCATCTGGGACTTCGCCGACCAGGCCCTTGCCTGGCGCAGTCCCGAAGGCCGGCTGACCTACCGTTACGGCGGCGACTACAACGACACGGACGCTTCGGACAGCACCTTCTGCTGCAACGGCGTGCTGGCCTCCGACCGCTCGTGGCATCCCCACGCCTACGAGGTGAAGCACCAGCACCGGCCGATTCACACCACGCCCCGCGACCTGAAAAACGGCGTCGTGAACGTCTATAACGAGAATTTCTTCACAGACCTTTCGCCCTACCGCCTGCTCTGGGAGATCACCTCCGACGGACAGCCCGTGTTGAGCGGCACGGTCGAGCGTCTCGACGTGGCTCCGCAGACCACCGCCGCCGTGACGCTGGGCTACAAACCCGAACAGGTCTATGCCTTGGGCGGCGAACTGCTGCTCACGGTGCGTTACCAGCTCCGCGAACGGCAGGGACTGCTCGACGCACTTTATGAAGTCGCCGCCGACCAGCTGACGCTGCGCGGGGACGACCCCGCGGCACGCTTCGCCGCGACCGCTCCCGCCGGGACGCTCCGCGTGGCGGACAAAACCGTTTCGGGCGAAGGATTCTCGGTCTCGTTCGATCCGAAGAGCGGCTTCATCCGTTCCTACCGCCTGCGCAACGTCGAGCTGCTGGCCGGTCCCGTGCGGCCCAACTTCTACCGCGCAGCCACGGACAACGACCTCGGCGTGCGCCAGACCGGAAAATACCCCGACAGCCGGATGTGGGCCAAGGCCGAACCGCAGCTCACGGGCTTCGCCCTTACGCCCGGCGACAGCGAAGTGAAAGCCGTCGCAGACTACGCGATCCCCGCCGTCGGCGCCCGGCTCCGTCTCACCTACACCGTTGCGGCCGACGGCTCGGTGCGCATCAGCGAAACGATGACCGCCGACCCCGCGCGCAAGGACGTCGCCGACCTGATGCGCTTCGGCATGGCCTTCGAAACCCCGGGCATGTTCGACGCCATGGAATATTACGGCCGCGGCCCGATGGAGAACTACGCCGACCGCTCCGGCGCCGCCTTCGTGGGGCGCTACGCCCAGCGTGTCGCCGACCAGTTCCATATGAAATACGTCAGCCCGCAGGAGTCGGGAACGCGCAGCGGACTGCGCTGGTGGCGGCTGACCGACGACTCGGGCCTGGGCGTGGAGATCTGCTCCGACCGCCACTTCTCGGCATCGGCCATCCCGTTTGCCATCCCGCAGCTCGACAACGGCTCGCCGGAATATGTCCGCCACCCGGGCGACCTCGTGCCCGACGGCCGCACGCACGTCAATATCGAGAGCGTCCAGTCCGGACTGGGCTGCGTCAACAGCTGGGGACGGCTCCCCCGCCCCGAATACCTGCTGCCCTACGGCGACTACTCGTTCAACTTCCTGCTGCGTCCCGTCACCGGAGGACGGTAGCCGACGGACAGCCAACGCAAAAGCCGCAACCTTTTTAGGTTGCGGCTCATTTTTACCCGCCAATGACATAAGATTCACATCATCTGCCAAAGGCAATAAAAAAGCTACAGCGGTATTAAAGGATATTCGTTTTTAACTGTTGAACGATATATTCCACATCCTCATTCGTCACATAGGGCCCGCTGGGCAGACACAGACCGCGTTTGAACAGCGATTCACTCGCGCCGTTCACATAAGCCGGATTCCTGGCATAAACCGGTTGCAGATGCATCGGTTTCCACAGCGGCCGCGATTCGATGCCTGCCGCATCCAGTGCCATACGCATCGCCTCGACGTTCGGATTCGGTTCGCTGGCCGTATGGAGCGCCCCAGCGGCATGCGTTACTCCGGCCGCCCCGCCAACTGCTCCCTCGACAGCCGTCTCATAGGCATGTTCTTCTCCTTTTACGTGCAAGGAGGGATCGAGCAGGATCGTACAGAGCCAATAGTTGCTGTCGTAACGCGGCGACGGGTTTTCATGCAGCTCAACACCCTGAATTCCGGACAGCAGGTCCTTGTAGAGCCGGCAAACATGTTTGTGGTGAGCGATATGCTCGTCGGCAACGGTCATCTGCCCACGGCCGATTCCGGCGCATATGTTCGACATCCGGTAATTGTATCCGATCTGCTCGTGCTGGTAATAGGGATAGGCTTCACGGGCTTGCGTGGCGTAGAACATGATCTGCCTCTTTGCCTCGGCATCCGGACAGATCAGCGCGCCGCCGCCCGACGTGGTGATCATCTTATTGCCATTGAACGACAGAACGCCGTATTTGCCGAACGTCCCGAGCACACGCCCGTCGAATTTTGAACCGAAGCCTTCGGCGGCATCTTCGATGACCGGAATGCCGTATTTATCGGCAACCGACATAATCTCGTCGATTCTGTAAGGCATGCCGTATAAGGCAACAGGGACGATCGCCTTCGGTTTCCGGCCCGTCCTGGCGATACGCTCTTCGATAGTCTTTTCAAGCAGTCCGGGGTCCATGTTCCAGCTTGCAGGCTCCGAATCGACGAAGACGGGCGTGGCGCCGAGATAAGTTACGGGATGCGAAGAGGCGCAGAAGGTAAAACTTTGGACGAGCACCTCATCGCCAGGGCCTACCCCGCAGGCCAGCAGGGCCAGATGCACGGCGGCTGTGCCGGACGCGAGCGCGACGACCTCTTTGCCTCCGCCGATGAATTGTTTCAGGTCTTCCTCGAAAGCATTGACATTCGGCCCCAGGGGAACCACCCAGTTCGTGTCGAAAGCCTCCTTGATAAATTGTTGCTCCTTGCCCGACATATGCGCCAGGCAGAGATAGATACGGTTTTTCTCCATATTTATTTTTGTATTTCCGCTAATTCATAGGATCGGAATATCGTTTGAAAAATCAATCGAATATCTCCCAGGAATGTATGGTTATGGTAGTAATCGAGGTTGATCCGCACTTTGTCCGGAAAAATCACCTCGTCGTTATATTTCACCGGATCAGAAACTTGAGCCAATATTTCCTCTTCATTGGCATATTTCAACGAAGCCGGGCCCGTGATTCCAGGGCGAAGTTTCAAAATGAGCCGATCCTCCCCCTGAAGCCGATCCGCATATCCCGGCACGTCGGGACGTGGTCCGACAAAACTCATATCACCTTTTAGGACGTTCCACAATTCAGGCAATTCATCGAGCTTATATTTGCGTAATTTCGCCCCGAGAGGCGTGATCCGGCTCTCGCCGGCTACGGATACGGACGATCCGGAGTGCGAGACGGTCATCGACCGGAACTTGTACATCGTAAAGAGTCGCCCATCCCGCCCGACGCGATGCTGGGTGAAAATCACCGGACCTCCCGGCATTTTCATTCGGATCAGCAGGGCGACGATCAGCAATGCCGGCCACAACAACAAAAGACCGAAGAGCGAAGCCGTCCGGTCGAAAAGGTATTTGAGCATGTTTTTCAGTGCTTGGAAAGATATTCGATATATAGATAATCATCGGGGAGCTCCCGGATGACCCGAATTTCATTGACAGCCTCGGACGAATGCATCGAAGCGTAATTGTGCCTGGAAATTGTACCGAACATGCGCAATCCCATCACGGTTGCCACCTGCGTTGTAACAGTTCCCATCTGCTTGGCAATTCCTCGGTTACGGTAACGATAATCCACAATTTTTCCGCGAAAGGCCTTGCCGTTGGCAAAACAACGCAGGAAAAAGTACCCGACGATACGATTCCCGTCCAGAGCCACGAACATCAAGAAAGACTTATTTCGGAACTGGCGCAAAAGGTCATCATAGGTAAATCCATGAGGGTTGAAATAGGTGTATGTTTCGGCGGGTTGTTCGCGAAAAAACCCACATAGATCCCTTAAATCGGACAACCCCACACGTCTTATGAGCATTGGGGTGACATGTTGTTCCAGAATCGGATCAACGAAGCGAAGTCGCCGACCATATCGAGTTGCAAAACAAGCAGCATTGATCTTATCGATCAAAATCCACCCCCACCGACAATGATTGCGGATGTATTGAACAAGCTGATACATCCTATTTTTTCCATTCGTTTATGACAGACCGTCTTTTTCCGGATTGCAAAACCGGAAGTTCATCCACATATTCGAACGATACCTCCGCATCTTCTCCCAAATACGAGAGCAACTGTTGTTTCAGTTTTTCTTCCCGCTCGAAGCAGCCAGATAGACACAATTTAACGACGTATTGCCGCTCTGTCCGCTGAATAAACTGATATTGGAGAAGTTCCCGATATTCCCACAGCGTATTGGTTACAAAATGAGGCGACATCGGCTTACCGGACGTATCAAAAACCAAGTCGCAGGTACGCCCTTCGATCGAAGTAAAAACCGGTTGTCCCCCAACAACATCGCAAACAGCCGTATCCCCCGTATCGTAGCGAATCAACGGCATGGCATAATTATACAAGTCCGTAATGACGACACGCCCCATTTCACCGTTTTTCACAGGCTTGTCATCATTCAAGTCCAATAGCTCAATTTTGAAGTCGGCCGTATTTATCTCATAATAATCCGAATCTGCCGTCTGTTGAGCAATAAATCCATTTTCCGTGTTAGAATAGCGTGAAAGCACGGGACATCGAAACAATTTCCGCAAACGATTACGGGTTGTATCCGGTAAGTGTTCGGACATTGATATCACAGATCGGATATTCCGTGGCATTTCCGGAAGATCGACAGCCAATCGGGATAAATCCGTCAAAGCCGATGCGAATCCCAAAATGGATACAGGTCCCTTATAACCGAGAATTCGGCGTACCAAATCTGTTACTTCTTGTTCTCCAAAATGCGAAACTTCAATCGGAATAATATTCTGCAAATACTGGGTTTTCCAACCCTTTCTGTTCATTCTGTTCCATACACGTAAATAATAAAGGCGTTGCCCAAGTGGCAGATTGGCTTTTTCATTGAATAAAATCATGGCGGCAATATGCCGAGCCATCTTATCCGAATTCTTATAAACCGTAAAAGGCGTACCTGTGGACCCGCTTGTAGTCGTTGCTTTCAAATCGTTTGGATCGAATCCTTCTGCGATAAAATCTTTAAAATGTTCTTTAATAATGGCTTTATTGATTATCGGGAACGCTTCGAGTTGAGTTTTCCCCCGATACGATTTGTAATAAGGAGTTGACTCAACAGCATGACACAACAAACGATCTAACATATCAGACGTGGTATCCTGATCATTTAATCTTCTTTTCAGGTCATTGTAGTGCCTGCGTATCGAAGAATGATGATAACAATCGAATATCCAGAATAAAAGTCCTCTCAATGACATAACACTTATAGATTTATCATAGTTTCCATCATTTGTGATGTAGACATAAATTCTATATCCGGCCACCGTTTTTTGATTCGGCCCAGAATCTGCTTCAATTCCGCTAAATGCTTGTCTCGGTTTTCTGCAGACAATCGCCCTGAAAAATTAACCCGATGCGTGCTTATATTGGCTGGTTTCCCGCAATCGATCGCCGCTTGAATTTGGAATAACAGATAATCGGCCCAATCCCCCGAACAAGGCAACATGGGCTCGTAAACGCAATTTCGAACCACATAATACTGTCCCATAGAATTATGGCCGAAAGGAATATTGAAGCGTCGTTTATACTGTCCACCGCCCTGATGTTCTCGATAAAGGACGTCCGTATCCACATATTTTATTCCTCCCGCCGATAGGGCCGTGTCGAGCGAAACGTGTTCCCTGGCTCCCGGAGCAGTGAAATGAACAGCTCTGTATCCCCACACTTTTTCGAAAACATCCAATCCGTCTTGGGCTATAGCAATTAACTCAGGCAACTCATCCTTGCCGTCGAATTGATACGCCGACACATAGGATACATGTTCGGATATACGACGGGAGATGCCAGCCCATGACCCATTTTTTATACTACACCAGACTTGAGCATCGTTATCCTGTAACAGTTTCCTCAAAGTCTTCAGATTGACATGTTCCCGCCCATGATATTGCACATTCACAAGTTTCGACGCAATTCCCTGCCGCCACAACTCCATCGCATTGCCCGATTCTGTTTTTCGGTATAAGTCCGGTAAAAGAGTAATGCCGTACCGCGCTCCCCCGGAATCAACAAGCATGTCATAATCCATATTGGCCGGACAGGCGAATGCCGTAAATATCGCAGGAGCACCATTACAATCTCTAACAGAGTCCAATGTCTCCCAAAGAGCGGTTAAATCAGCCTCCGTCTCCAGAGAATCATACCAGTCAAAACGATTCGTATGCAAATCCATACCGGCATGTTCCATTGCTGTTCGAGCTTCGACGGAAGCGGTTCGCTGAACTCCGTAGTCGTCCACGGAAAAGGCGACAATCTTACGCGAAGTCCTCTTTCCCAAAGAATTTTTGACCCATAACGCTCCATAACGTTTCAGACGAGAAATATTCATGCTATTCCTTTGTTAAAGTACATTGTATCTTTCCATTGATTTGCATCAACTCTCGATATTTCGCAAGAATGGCATCCCAAACTATTTCTCGCCGGAATTTTTCCACAACTATACCTCTTGAATTCCGGGCATATTCCAGCAATTTCTGCCGGTCCGAATACAGACCGCTTATTGCATCGAAAAGAGGCTTTTCTTGTCGCGGAGGAATAATCATCCCGTTATAACCATCCCTGATAATTTCATTGCATCCACTGATATCCGTAACAACCGAAGGCACCCCCATGGCACCAGCCTGCAAAACGACGTTCGGAAAACCCTCCCGATAGGAAGGGAGAGCAAATAAGTCCGAAATGGCAAGATAAGGACGCACATCCTGCTGCAACCCGACGGAAATAACATGCCGGTTGGTTCGGATAATTTCCGCCGTACTTGCGCTAACCGGGTCCAGATTGGATTCAAAAGGACCGACAAGCAATAATTTCACGCACTTATGGCGACGGGAAAGCATATCAAATGCACTTACAAGTTCATTAATTCCCTTGTCACGTACGATTCTACCGATAAAACAGATCACGAAATCATCGTCACCAATGGCAAGATCGTTTTTCAGAGCACGACAAACGGCCGGAGAGACCGCATCCGGCCGGAAATAATCTATATCAACTCCATTGATATTACCATTCAGAATTTTATGCAACGGTTTTTGGGTGATCTTATTTCGAATCAATGTCTGTTTGACACCATCCCCTTCCGGGATAACCGTTGTAGCACAAAAACAGGTAATTCGGTCCATCCACATCAACAATCGGCAAAATAGCCCATGAGCCGTCTCAAACCGAATCCCGGTAAAAGTATGTATGCGAATTGGAACTCCGGCCAATTTTCCCGCCACCATAGCCAATAAACCGGCCTTGGGCGTATGCGAATGAATGATAGCCGGTTTTTCCCTGCGAAACGTGCGAAACAACCTGATAATCGCGAGAATATCCTTCCGAAAAGATATCTCCCGACGTATCTCGACATCAATCAACCGAATACCTTCCTGTTGCTTCAGATCATCATAATATCTCTCATGACTGCAGATTCCGACGATTTCAAAATATTGATTGAGGAAATTCAGCTGTCCTTTCAGAATCTTATACATGGCGACAGGAACTGTCGTTATGCGAATCAATTTGGGTTTATTTGTAATCATAAATTCCGGTTTACATGTTTCCTGATATACAAATTCAGTAAACGCACTGTAATATTGAAACCAAGCGTTTTAAGACACAATCTCACCAAGCGGACCTTACGACTGAAAGAGTAGTTCAGCAACCAGACATATCGACGCAGCCAGTCTGCATATTTAGATTTCACATCCGCCCCGATATGAATGAACTGGGCGATCAAAATGGAGTATTCATAAGCCATGAAAGCATATATCATTTCTGCCAATCTCGGAGAATAGTTTCCGTCCGCCACCCCTTTCACGCAATGCTCCACGATAAAAATCAAATCGTCGTATTTCTTATAACTGAATCCTGACGTGATCGCCCCCGGCACCTGTTTTCTATAAATGTAGAGATAATCGTTTACAACAATGAAATTACGGCATTTGTCGAGCAGCTCCACGAACCAGGGAATATCCTCGGCATAAATACCTTCGATGAAACGAATTCCGTTCGTCTGCAAAAATTCCCGTTTTATCAATTTGGACCATGCAGACATCGGGAAATGCCCTCGCTGCGCAAAATAGGAGAACTTATCATATTTATCCAAGGCTACCAGTTGCTGATCCGGATAAGGCATATTTGCCACGAATCGATTATCCTGTTGATAATATTGTTTGTAATTGTAAATCAGAAAATCGGAATCTGCCCAATGTTCGTTCATGGTCCGAACAAGACGTGTCAGCATCCAGGGATCGTCAACCCAGAAATCATCGCTGTCCATATAAGTGATCAAATCTCCAGCAGCCAACTCCAATCCGACATTGCGAGCATCGGACAATCCTCCGTTGAGTTTATGAATGACCCGAACCCGAGCATCGCCCGCGGCCAGTCGCTCACATATAGCACCGCTTTCATCGGGCGATCCATCATCGACGAGCAAGACTTCGATATTGCCGTAATTCTGATTCAGAATACTGGCTACGGCCTGTTCGACATATTGTTCCGTTTTATATACGGGAACAATTACAGAAACTAGTCTTTCCACAATACGTTCAGTGATTTTCGGTTGCCGAAATAAAATTGAGAATCGAATTACAGACTACACTACGCTCGAATCGACGACTTGTCTCGAGCGCCCCATCGCCCATCTTCTTTCGCATCGCAGGCGTCGCAATCAACATCTGAAGGCTGTCTGCCAGCATCTGCACATTCCCCTCCGGAATAATAATTCCGTTTTCACCAGAAACAATCATATCACGCGGCCCCGCAATGAAATCGAAAGCCACACAACACATACCTGCCATCATAGCTTCCGCCAATGCATTGGGAAATCCTTCACTTCGCGATGGTATGACGAAAATGGCGCTCGAAGCGTAAAGTTCATCTAAATCCGTTACCTTACCCAGAAATTCAACACGCTCGGAAATGCCGAGTTCACGTGCCCGTCGGCCGAAAGAGGGTTCTTCAGCCTCTGAACCACCCGCAAACTTTAATATCCAATCCGGAGCATCGACCAACCCCCAAGCCTCTATCAATCTGTCAAATCCTTTCAGGGGGTCGCCGAAACGCCCGACGGCCAATACAACGTTCCGTCGGGAACATTCATATCTTTTGATTGGACGAATGGCATTCGGGATCACTTCGATCCGCACTTTTCGCCCGAACCGTTTGCGTTGATATGCTGCGGATATATAGGTCTGGGCAATGACACCGGCCGGTTTGATAAATATATAAATAAGCCTCGTAAGCATTTCCACATACCAAAAATCGCGGTAAAGAGGACTTGCCCGATCCGATATGAACACACGTTTTTTTAAACCCAACGTCGCTAATAATGCCAGAGAGGAATAAAACTTACCATATACGACAACTGTTTCAGCTTTGCTATCGATGGCGGCCTTGCGAATATTCCGGACAATCGAAGCGATGCGAGAAATTAGATTATACTCATTGGGGGTATACGGAGCTTCGGCAAATCGAACCATGGGGTTGAGCACATAGAAATGCTCAAGACGAAAAATAGCATACATATCCACCGAAACACCACATTCCGCAAGTCCGTTGGCCAATGTAGCCATAGCACTCTGCATACCGCCCATATTGATCGAGGGCGTAATCAACAGAACATTCTGAATTCGATTATTTGACACCGATTTTCGCAATTATCTGAGACATATACTCCGAATCGGTAATGCGCTCGACCTTCATTCCACCATCAACCTCACTCACTTGTTTAGCATTCAAGGCCACCTTACGGGTCACTCCAAGACGGAACCACTCGTATTCAACATCCAGATTTCCAATATCTATACACTGGTATCCGGCTGCCGTCAAATCCCCGGCTATTGCAGTTGCAGTCGCGCCCAACGCAAAGATCAACAGCGCCTGTTTGGGCATTTCCAAAGATTTGGCGACAATCTCATCGTAATAGTCGAACGCCATACGACTGGGGCACAATACCCTCTTCACAGAAAGGGTATTCGCAAACAGATCGTTCCCATATCCGAACCGAGTCTGTTCACCCTCGAAAAGAATGATCTCGCGTCCCTCCCAAATTTTCTTGCACTTTTCAAAACGTTCGGCACACCGTTTTTTATCCCGGTAAGTTATATAAAACCGGGTCATATTGGAATTACCGTAATAATATTTGAAATTAATGTATTGCTTATACGAATTAAAAGTATGTACATGGAACTTCATGGCAGACAATCGGGCTTCCAAAGTACGGTTTCTTAAATCATGATAATTGACCATGCAGACAAGCAACCGCGGATTGGTATTGTGCATCACCTCCTGCAATTTGGCCTGCAATTTCTGGCTAGAAGTTTGAAGACCGTCCTTACCTCCGCTCATGTACAGGTATTCCGAATCGCCGAAACGAGCAACCGACAGTTTTTTTTCAATTACCATATCCAAGGTCTCGTCAATTGACATAATCCGGGGAATACGGCAACGTCGTTTAAAGAAAGGATATCTTAATGCAGCCCATATCAGGATTAAGAATGTTTTGGACTTGCGCAGAATAATTTTCGGTTTCATTTATCGGAATTTTTAAGATTCTCCACAATCCATCCCATCGGGTTAAATTTCCCCTCATACCAGCACATGTTTCGGTCCCAAAATCCAGGACATGATTCATACGCCTGCTGAACGAATCCATAGCCAATCTCCACGATCAGGGGAGTACCTGATTTATCGAATACGAAATCGAATCCCGTACATTGACTTTGCAACTTTTCAGAGACCTCGAAAGCCACTTTCACGCATCGTTCATCAATGTATTTCCGGTCATAAAGAAACATCCCGCTACCAGATGCCCTAAAATCGCCTGTTCGAACCTTTCGCCGAATACCGTATGCTTTGTCCCCGATCACGATAATCCGGATATCGAACGTATTATCAGGAATAAAATCCTGAAAATAGGCATATCCTACCTCTTTCCCGTTTGCCCGCTGAAGCGGTGTTGGAATTACAAAATGGGCCACCGCCTTAAAAATATCCGCGACACTTCCCGCACCCATTCCATATCGTCTGAACGCCTCTTTGAGAGCATCTCGCCTATTATAAATCGGGATTCCTCTTTTAATAGCCTTCCGAGCCAATTCCAAGGCATCCTTGCGGGTTTTTACCAACATCACATTAGTACTGCCCGATCCGCCGCGAAGTTTGAATACTTTTGGGAAACTCGCATTTTCAATCCACTTACGCGCTGTGTCGAAGTCGAAAAACGCATAACTGGGGACCAACGGAGCCCCGATGCTTTCTAACAGATATTTCTGGCCCAGTTTATCATCGAAATGCCAACCGGTATAAAAATCCGGAAAGACTTTAACCCCGGCAGTTTCCAAAGAAAACAACAATGCTTTGGCAAAAAGCCGGTCTTTATGAATCATGTGATTATGATGCCACATGAAGGCATCACAATCCTGCACCTGCTCGACAATATCGCTGTCGTAGGCATTTACAATCTTATAATTAATTTTCTGGTTCCGACAATATTCAATCCAGTAGTTTGAAAAGGACCAGTCCGCAGGTGTGTGATGAATTGCTATTTTCATTTTTGCAAAATTTGTAATAACATATCTCGATGTGCTTCACATCTTATAATGTTCAACAGCAGCAGTTTCTTTTTTCCTTTTACGAATGATGGAAGCCATCCTCTATTGATCAACCCTAACATGATTTTATTACTAAAAGGTTCCAAATAGAGAGCGTATTTTTTTTCAGACTGACGTACAAATTTTTCAAACTCGGCCTGCAACAATTCATCACAACCGATTATTTTAGATTTGTTTTGTGCATGATCAAAAAATTGCATTTTATGCTCTTTTGAAAAATTTCGAGGTTGTGGGTTATCAGGCAAACCTTGCGTAAAAGGAATCAGCGATAAACCGACGGAATTTCCATTCAGAGTCAGTATTGCTCCGACCCCTTCATTCCAAGATGAATGTGAATTAGCCTCATTATCAAAAACAAAATTACCGAGACTGTAGACAATCGGTTTATCGTGATAAATCTCATGTCCGGAAAAACAGTGTGTATGATGACCAATAACTGCATCCGCGCCAACATCAATAAAAAATCGATACGTGTTACGCATTCTTATGGACGGATACTCAAATGTCTCATGCCCTCCGTGAACAACAACAAAAACATAATCGGCATTTTTACGGGCATCAACTATTTTATAATAGTTTTTCACCGGGTCCAGAGGTGCACCCCCCGCTTTGTTATCATGAGCTGTTCCAAACTCATTTTCTGCAACCGCTATGAATGCTATTCGCTTGCTTTGATAATTTATATACTTTATAACAGAAGCTTCATTCTCGCTACAACCAGCTCCGGTATAATCCAAACCGACATTCCGACATGCATCTATCGTTGACAACAAGCCCGGCCTTCCATAATCCATAATATGATTATTGGCCAACGTGACTAAAGTAACGCCAGCAGCTTTCATCGCCGAAGCAATATGGATTGGAGCTTGTATGTTTGGGCCACTTTTGGGTATTTTTTCACCTCCGTCAATCAACGGAACTTCAAGGTTTACAACCGAAATATCCGATTTTTGAATATATTCCTCCATCTCACCGAACATACCCACAGAGCGGCCCACATTGAACCATTTGTTAAAACGCCCTTGTCCGGCAAAATCACCCCAAAATGAAATTTTTATTTCGGTATTATTCATGCGTTTCTATTATTTTAGTTCATTGCCATTCCCAATTCAGAACTATCTAAAAATTCGACATCGGGAAATTCCCGGATTATTTCCAATAAAAGTTTTTTCAAAAGCCGAAGATTCTGGTCGCTATTTTTGGGATTTATGGCACCAATATAATTGACACGATGAGTATTGATAATAGCAGGCTTATGAAATCTGAAAGCGGTTCGAATTTGTGCCATGCAAAGTGCTACATGATCCTGACCGGGCTGTGATGTAGGCTCAAAATTACAGTTTCGGACCAAATATGTCAATCCACATGCACTTTTCTGACCAATATAATGTCTTATTTTTTTTCTCCCGGTTGTGACAAAATCATAATCAGAGAGCAACTGTGCTTTACCTCCTTGTATATACTTTACCCCTTCTTCCGCCAAAACAGTTTCGAGAGATGGACTCCAAATATAATTGGGAGCAATAAACGAAGTAGACGTAGCGCCAAAAAGGTTTTTAAATAAATGTAATCCATCTCGAATTATCGCATCTATTTGTTCCATTTCATTCTGATCACGAGCATCGAGAGCCGCCATAAAACTTTTTACAGGCATGTTAAATAGAAAAGTTGACAGCCCGAACATATTGCATTTAAAAGCGAGATGCAGTTCAGGCATTCCTTGCTGCAAATAACGCAACCAATGCGCAACGTTTAAATGTTCTCGGCCATGAAACTGTGGGGACCATATACCTTCAGACCGGCCTGCTATCCAACTTTCAAAGACATGTTCGCAATTCTTGGTTTTGCCAAAAGTATCAAGAATCGATTCGTAATGATATTCTAAAAAATCAGCCTCTTTGATCTTCTTAAAATCTGGATTAGCCATGACACAATTGGCCGTGATCTTACAAGGACGCCCATTTTGATCTCGGACAGAAAGCAAAACTTCAAACAAACGTTCCAAATCCTGTTTCCGTTCCAATGAATCGTTCGAGCAAAAAGGACATTTTTCAATTGGAATTCCCTTACGATGCAAAAAATCGAATACCTGACGTGATGGCATTCGAATTGCCCCCCAATCATCAGATTCAATGACTACAATATGACGCTTCGTTCTCCAGCCCGGAATATTATAAATGATATTGGATAGGCGATGTTTTAAATCCACAAACATGTTTAATTTTATAATTTCTGATTAGCCAAATCTATAAATCGTTCAGCCACCCGTACTATATCATATTCTTCCTTGGATTGCACCTTCATCTTCCCGGAATAATCACCTGCCATAAATTCGTCGATGATACGCATATTCAAATCCGAGGATTTCACATTCAAAATTGGTCTTCCCGTAATCGCATAATCAATCAACTTGCTTGGCATTTGACGCTCGGTTCCATTGTCCAGATTTATCAGAAAATCCATTTTGCTCAATTCAAAAAGAAGTTGTTCTCTCGGAATGTATTCATGAAGCTCTATACAATCCAAATTTTTATATTTATCAAAAAATTCAAATTGATTTGTGTAGATAACAAAACGGAAGTGGTATTTTTTTGAAAGCAAATAATCGATAAACGAAAGCGGATTACGGGGACCGAGACCGACTCCACCACTATAAGCCAACGTTACTATTTTATTTGGAGCATATTTAGCCAAAGAGAGATTATCCATCCGGAAACCTTGTGGTATTACATGAATTTTATTCCTGAACTCCTTATAATAACCAGCAATGGCACCCTCAATCGGGACTGTAATGTAATCGGTTAATTTACACCAATTTTTTTCCACATATTTGAAATAGAACGGATGTTTATAATGAAGCATCGTCGTCCCCATATACGGATCACCACAATCCGCTATCCAACATTTACAAGGACTGGAATTACGTTTGAATAGTTTGGCACATCCCCAATGATTCATGTGGGGATAAGCAATAGAGATCAACAGATCATACATAGACAAATCCTTCAGAGATTCGAATACCCGCAGTTTAGTTTCGATTGCTGGATATTCAAAAAATAGCTCAAGGACCCGATTTATCCGTCTAAAAAAGCCCCGGCCAAAGCCATTTGTCGGAAAAGTTTTCCATTTTTTAGGCTTAAGAAAATGAACATTTACATTATACGATTCTTTTTCTGCCGCGACATTTATCGCATTCTGAGGAATAAATACATCGACACGATGCCCCTGTCGCACCAATTCCCGGGCTAACTCTGTGGTACGAAATGATCTTGGACTTTTATCAGGATAATAGGACCCCGATACAATCAAAATGGTCATATGTTGAAAAAAATGAAGGGGAAAGTAAAAATATTGCCAACAAGTACCAGATAATCAAATGACTGGATCGCATTAAGCTGTCCAACTCCAATCCAAATAGCCAAAGGAGGTATGGCACAGTAGGCTATTTTTCGGAATGTTCGATCGGAGCGAAGTTCAAAAGCCGCGAGCGTCAGGAATAGCAAGGCACTGAATGCAAAAAAAAAGAAATAACGGCCTTGAACAGCTGTGGCGGATGAGAAATTGAACATGCTCCACATCACAATCGTAAAATAAAAACATTGCCGCACAATTGGAGTTACCTTGCGCCTCTTCAGCCAGAAATAGGATATTGCAAGTGCAACGTACAGGAAATACTGTAAAATAGATTGCCGGTACTCGGCATACCAAACCTGAGCAGCTTTGGCTTCGGTGCGAAGGGCAATATACTCATCATTAAGATATCCCCCTACTTTTTGTTCGATACCTTCTCCCAGACTATCTACATAAGGAGCAAATACAGTTGAAAAACTCAAGCTGCCAACAAATGAGATAAGCAACAAACAATAAAAAAAGACCGGTCTGTTCCGAAATATTCGGTAAAAGCCGAGAAAGACCAATGAAAAGATAAAAGAAAAATGAATCAAGACCGTTCCCGCAGCAAGTGCAAAATAACGATTATCGTTTTTTAGCAGGATTTTCGCAACGGCATAAAAGAAAACAACAAAAGCGGTCCACATTCTCACGCCATTAATAGCATTCAAGGGCATAAACAGCGTCAACCCGATAAAAAAAACAACAGCAGGCAACTGAAATCTATAACTTTTCTCATTGATGTAATCAATAACGGTTCCTAAAAATTTAACCAGAAAAAAGAAATAGATCCCAGCCCATGCTACAAACAGAACATGCGGATTGCTGGTAAACCGAGAAAATAGAAAATAGGAACAAGTCGTATAAATATCCGTATTGCCATATTGCCCTAAATTCGATAAATCTTGGAGAAAATCATTAAATGTTTTGTTCCCATATTCGATAAACCATTGAGCATAACGGCTACCGTCTGTCAGTGGATCGGAAAAATCGAATGCAAATCCTAACAACAATGCAAACAATACAAATACAACCCTCGACTCCTTGAATCGAAACTGCCTGATTGCCATCATCAGAGAGGCAATAGGCCACAAAACGAATATTGCAATCAGAGAGCCGAGTCTGTTCTTATGATCCCTCCCTCTTTTACCGATCATACGATTCATCTTAATTTAAGTAGATGATCGACAATCCGCCGAGCTGATTGTCCATCCCACTTTTCCGGAATGCCACCCCGTCGCCATTGTCCTGCGAATAATTTGTCAAGAGCCGGCTTTATATTGTTGGGATCAGTTCCGACCAAAAAATTGGTTCCAATCGTGCAGGTCTCCGGACGTTCTGTATTGTCTCTCAACGTCAGACAGGGAATCCCCATGATCGTTGTTTCTTCAGTGATTCCACCCGAATCGGTCACAACGGCCAATGCATGCTTTACTAAATAATTGAACTCTAAATAACCCTGCGGAGGAATAATGTACAGATTGTCAGCAGTAATACCGCGCCCCTTAAAAATATTGGCGGTTCGTGGATGAATCGGGAAAATTACAGGCAATCCTTGTACATTATGGACAATCTGACTAATTGTTTCCTTCAATTTATCCACCTCATCGACATTTGCCGGTCTGTGCATCGTCAAAACGACATACCGCCGATCTTTCAAATTCAGGCTATCAAATTCAACCGGTTTACGTAACCGCTCGATATTCGACAACAAAGTATCAATCATTACATTTCCGACGAAAAATATCCTGTCATTATCAACTCCGAGATGGCGCAAGTTTTCGTTGGCAATTTCGCTTGTGGTAAAATAATAATCAGCTATCGAATCCGTTACCATCCGATTTATCTCTTCAGGCATCGTAAGATCCCAAGAGCGAATGCCAGCCTCTACATGCGCTACTTTTGTTTGCAATTTTTTCGCAGTTATAGTGCAAGCCATTGTCGAAGTCACGTCTCCCACTACAATGACAAGGTCTGCAGGATGAGATACCAGTTCTTTTTCAAATGCAACCATTATGGCCGCTGTCTGCTCCGCTTGCGTACCACCACCACAGCCCAAATTGGCATGAGGAGAGGGAATACCCAATTCCTCAAAAAAAGTATCACTCATTCGCTGATCATAATGTTGTCCTGTATGAATAAGGCGATAAGTAATATCAATATCTCGATTGCGAGCATTATCTATAGCATGGATTATCGGTGCCACCTTCATGAAATTAGGCCTGGCACCTGCTATTAATGTAATTTTCATAGGTTTTATTTAAAAATTTACATGAAATGGAAATTAGCCCCAATACCATTAAAATTGAATCCATTAACCATAAAAGAACTAATCTAATAGCTTTCCCATATCAAGTATCGGAGCAAAAACAACAATCAAAATAGGGAGTATAAAAAATCATAATGATTCTTTATCTCTAAATTCATATTTTGCCTGAAACTCTTCTTTCGAAAGGAAGCCGTAATACTCTTCTTTGTTATGGTATGGTGTTGCCTCTTTTTTATCCAAATGTCGAATGACTTTTGCCGGACATCCTGCTATGACAACATATCCATCCGGAAAACTTTTCGTAACCACAGATCCTGCACCAACAATTGTATGGGGGCCAAGCGTTACGCCTGCTGTTACCACACTATTCATCCCCAACCAACAATAATCTCCGATAATAATTGGCGCCGGATGCTTGACCTTAAGTTGATTTACATCATGATTTGTACTTACTATGCCAACATTTTGTGCCACTTGTACATAATTCCCAATCTGAATAGTTCCTTCTCCCTGAATATAACACCCTGGACGAAATACCGGGCTGTTATATCCGACATATATTTTGTGAATATTAACGACTGTACAATTTTTGGGAATTGGATAATAATATCCCGCTTTTCCAAAATAGTTCGATATTTTATATAAGACATACTTATAATATGATATATATAAATTCCCGGCAGAAGCACATCGTTGATATTGAATATAAAAAGGCAGTAATCTCTTAAATAGTAAGTTTTCCATGACAATCGATAATATTATCTATTAATCATATGCATCTCGTATATTTTTCAATGTAGAAACACTATTGACACCTAAACCGGAAAGGCACAATGTTTTGGGATAAGCCTTCAAATAACGCTTCACCGAGCGGGGCAACTTACCGTGCAGATAGTCTGCTAAAAGTTCTCTTTCCTGTGCATAAATCAAATGTGACCCTTCATTTACAAAATATGCAGTCCCCTGATATCCCAGTAAACGCAACATCCTTTTTAGTCCCAAAGGCATGAGGCTTGCGACTCGAGTCCGAAATGAAAGTGGGGTCTTCAAGTTATTAGCAAAAGGAATATCCCGCAACCGATCGCACAAGAGCAGATTCTGCTCTGCTGCAAAAAATAAATTCCGTCCATAACGACAACGAGCGGGAACTCTCATCCAATAGTCGGCAATTTCATTATCCCACAGCGGGATACGCCATTCAAAACCAAAATATTCATAGCATTTGACACTATTGGCTATAAACTTACTTTGACGTTCCTGCCAATTAAAACACTCGCCCAATTGCTGTGGAGAACATTTATACTTTTTAATAATGGACTCAATCCATGAAATCAGTTTTCGAGAGCGTTTTGCATATCCAAATTCTGAAAAGTGCCTGCGAAGAGATGCCAAAATGGATTTATTGTCATTGGAAAGATGGCTGCCGGCAATAAAATCCAAAGCATGTCCTGGAATAAATATATCCCCATTTTGTACTATTCCTGCTTTTTTCAAATAATATACAGCTGCAAAATCCTGTAAACACGGAAGTGCTACTCCGTTAAATGCATATTTGCAATAATTGTCAATATGCCCGGAGCAAGCTATTTCCTGCATCAGATCGGATGTATATTCAACAAAATACCAGGAATATCCCAATGCCTCTGCCACTTGTTTGCTGATGCGGGCCTGTTTATTACCGGCAATTCCGTAAGAAAAACAAATCACGTTTTTAATCCCGGCCTTGTATAAATAATTCACAATAATTCGGGAATCATGGCCTCCGCTCAAAGGAACGATCAGATTCTGATTCCGCCCCGGTTTTATACGTCCAATTGCCGATTTAAACGTCAAGTCCATTTTTACCGCCTCTTCATGAATTGTACCTTGAAGCAGACCGTGATCCGTCATGCAAGGAAGCCAAGAAAAATACTGTTCCCGCAAAAAGTTTTTCCCATCCCAAACAATCACATCGGCCGCTCGGGTTGAATAAACATTTCGAAAGATAGTATACTCGCCAAAAATGAAATTCGAACAAAGGAACTGCTCTGCAATACAGTCATCCGGAGTAAACGATATATCATGATCATTACGGAAAAGATATATGTCATCTGTCAAATACAGAGTATTATCCAACGTAAAATAGATTATCGGATACGATCGGAGACGGTCTGAAACAATAAATATACGATCTTCGGAAGAGACGATCAATGCAAAATTTCCATTCAGGGAAAAAGCTAACGACTTCATTGCATCCACAGAATCTATCTGCATTTCGGATAATAATGTCGCCAGACGTTCCGCATCGTAGGTTTCATCCTTATATTCCGCCCATCCGCAGGCAAAACAGTCTCTATTGTTCTCTTTTCTATTTTTCCAATAGGAACGATATAAACTAATCCTCATCACTGTCTCCATTGTTTGAGTAGAATTTCTACTGACTCCAAATAATTTATTCCAATCCACCGTCCGCTTATCCACAGAACTCCGTAATAAATCACCCCACAAGCCCCGAGCCTGCCGATGATCGGCCACGACAATATGACATATTGCTCAAAGAGTGCAACAATTACACCTACAAGAATCAGATGTAACGAAATTGTACCGATATAGGCTATCATTTTCCAAGGAAGCAAATGTATTTCCATTTTCCGATTAAGATACCAGAAAAACGCAACCGACATGAAAATCTGAATTGCAGAAGAGACAATGGCAATACCAATGGAAGGGAATCCACAGAAAACGACAATGAAATCTATGCCCCAGATTAGAACAGCAGCACATAAATGGACCCAAAAATATACGTACGATTTACCGACGGCTAACAATACAGCTAAAAAGGGTAGTACCTCAATCATATCTTTAACCAGAAGTACTCGTAAATAAGGAGCCGAAACTTCATATTGTGCGCCATAAATGAGAACTACAATATCTTTCGCAAAAAAGAAAAAGAAAAGAATCAGTGGATACAACAGATTTATGGACTTTCTTACAGCACTGTCATATACAACCAAAGCATCATGGAGGTTTCCCGAAGATTCGGCTTTCGAAAACAATGGCAACAAAACTCCTTTCACCGAACCTGCAATCATCGCGACAAAAGGAAGGGGAATAAAACCATTGGAAAATTCGGCAAAAACTTTGGTTCCATAATATCTGCTGACAAAGAATTGATTGGCCGAGTGTAAAAACATACCCACAATACTGGCATACATCAATGGCAGCGAATAATTGAAAATAGCGCGATACATCCCGGGAATCAATTGGGGCTTGATATGCACATATGGTTTATGTTTCATATACATCGCTATTACAAACGTAACCAGCGAAGCCACCCCCCAACCAACTATTGCCGATCGATAATCCCCATGCCAAGCGATAACGGGTAACACGAGGCACACCAGCATAGACAACTTGCTAATAGCATGGTAGATAGCAATATATTGAGTTTTCTTCAAGGCCGTATAAATCCCCTCTATTCCCATGGTAGGAATGGTAAGCAGGGGAAACGGAGAAAATATCTTTAGTCCGATTTCCAACTCTGGGTTTTTCAGCAAGTCAGCGATCAAGCCGGACGTAGTATACAAAACAACGGAAAATAACAGTCCCAGAACGAAAAAGACACGAGTTATCTTATTCACTAGCGTTTTACCTTCCGCTTCAGAATACCGGGGAAGAAAATAAGAAAACACCCCCGGTAATCCTGCGGTGAAAACTGTCTGTAATGTCGTATAAACATAAATAATCTGCTTATACGTTCCGTATTCAGTCTTATCGAAATACCGGGAGAGAATAGCAGCACTGATAAAAGCCAAAACGAAAGAACTAGCTTGGCTGATACCTAACCACAAAGCTTGATTAAACCCGCTCTGTTGATTTCTCAACATGAAAATATCCAATTATCAAGTTGCAAATTCACAGCCTTCCATCAACAATTTCACACCGGCAAATATATTTCACATCGAAAACGACATGTTCTTTTTTAAGCAAACATTCTATATCCAAGGGCATAAACTCCTTGTGCGCAACTGCAACAATAGCCGCATCGAACTTCTCCTGTGGCAATTCATTGGTAATGTCTATATTATATTCTTTTTTTGCTATCGCCGGATTGGCCCACGGGTCATAAACCGTAATGTTTACATTGTATTCCTTGAGCGCCTTGATGATGTCGATGACCTTCGTATTGCGCACGTCCGGACAATTCTCCTTGAACGTGAATCCGAGAATCAGAATCTCCGAACCGAGCACCTGGATGCCCTTCTTGAGCATCAGCTTGATGACCTGCTGGGCTACATATTCGCCCATTCCGTCGTTCATGCGCCGACCTGCAAGGATAATCTCCGGATTATAACCATAGCGCTGTGCGCATTGCGCCAGATAGTAGGGGTCCACGCCGATGCAGTGTCCGCCCACCAATCCCGGCTTGAACGGCAGGAAATTCCACTTCGTCGAAGCGGCTTCTAACACATCCTGCGTGTCGATGCCCATGCGGGTAAAGATCTTCGACAACTCGTTCACGAAGGCGATGTTGATGTCGCGCTGCGAGTTTTCGATCACCTTTGCCGCTTCGGCCACCTTGATCGTCGGGGCCAGATGCGTACCGGCCGTAATGACCGAAGCATACACGTCATTCACAAATTGACCGACCTCGGGAGTGGAACCCGACGTGACCTTTTTAATCTTCTCAACCGTATGTTCCTTGTCGCCCGGATTGATGCGTTCCGGAGAATAACCGGCAAAAAAGTCTTCGTTGAATTTCAGCCCGGAGACCTTTTCAACCACCGGAATGCACTCATCCTCCGTAACACCCGGATAGACGGTCGACTCGTAAACCACGACATCGCCTTTCGAAATCACCTTCCCGACCGTCGTACTTGCCCCGTAGAGGGGTGTCAGGTCCGGATTGTTGTTCTCATCGACCGGTGTGGGAACTGCAACCACATAAAAATTGCAATCCCTGATCTCATCAATATTCGACGTACAAACAAAACCGTTGTCAATAGCGGATTGTAACAATTCATCCGAAACCTCCAGCGTGGCGTCATGGCCTGCCATCAGCGCTTCGACGCGCTTTTGGTTCATGTCGAAACCGACGGTTTTATACTTCGTGGAGAAAAGCCGCGCCAATGGCAAGCCTACGTAACCGAGGCCGATTACGCAAATCTTTACTTCTTTCATTGTTCTGTGTCGGGTTATTTTGTTTTACAGATTTTCTCGATACCATTCGACCGCCTCTTTCAGGCCCTCGCGCATGGAGAATTGCGGATCGTATTCCAACAGGCGGCGCGCTTTGTCGATCGACGCCAGCGAGTGCGGGATGTCGCCCGAGCGGTTAGGGCCGTGCGTGGGTTCGATCCGTCCGATCGCCGGATCGTATTCCGAAAGAAACTCCTTCAGGTAACCGACCAGTTGATTGAGCGTCGTTCGCTCCCCGAATGCCGTGTTGTAGATCTGGTTTACCGCTGCGGGGTTGGTCGTGTCGATGGCGCGGAGGTTCATCTGGATGACGTTGTCGATGTAGGTGAAGTCGCGGGAATATTCGCCGTCGCCGTTGATGTTGGGCGCTTCGTGGTTGAGGAACTTCTTGACGAAGAGCGGAATGACCGCGGCATAGGCGCCGTTGGGGTCCTGCCGACGACCGAACACGTTGAAATAGCGCAGGCCTATGTATTCGAACCCTTCGTAGGTGCGGGCGAACACGTCGGCATAAAGTTCATCCACATATTTGGTTATCGCATACGGCGAAAGCGGTTTGCCGATCACATCCTCCACTTTGGGAAGACTCTTCGAATCGCCGTAGGTCGACGACGAGGCCGCAAATACGAACCGGCGCACTCCGGTGTCGCGGGCGGCAACGAGCATGTTCAGAAAGCCGCCGATATTGACTTCGTTCGTGGTGACGGGGTCCTTGATCGAACGGGGAACAGATCCCAAAGCCGCTTCATGCAATACGTATTCGACCCCGTCCACGGCCTTACGGCAATCCTCAAGCTTGCGGATGTCGCCGACGATCAATTTGAAACGGTCGGGATAGCTTTCGATCAGCGGAATGAGATTTTCCATGTGCCCTGTGGCGAAATTGTCCAGGCAAACCACCTGGTCGCCCCTTTGCAGCAATGCTTCGCACAGGTTGGAGCCGATGAAACCGGCTCCGCCGGTAACTAATACTTTATTCATAATGATGTTTCGAATCGTTTCCGATTTTATTTCCGTTTTTCATTGGGCTTCGATCCGCAACTCTTCGCGGTCGTATATTTCATATTTGGAATTTTTCGACTTGAACTCGGGAACCGTTCGCTTCATGAGCCGTATCATGTCGGGAATCTCCACCTTTCGGGACAGCGTCTCCAGCTCTTCGGCAACGCCGCAG
>QWCE01002729.1_pt1 | contig 65719 bp, 48 predicted proteins | sample 1972531 | NCBI WGS metagenome assembly QWCE01 (sample SAMN09866716, study PRJNA288562) | Human gut metagenome isolate term4_stool, whole genome shotgun sequencing...
TTGTTACCTTCTCCAATAAGGGAAGCTCTTTTTTCTTTCTTGCCACTTTTACACCAGTCTAATAATTACTTTGCAAAAGTAGGTATTTTTTTTGGAAAATTTTCGTGTATGCAGAAATATTCCAGATTGTAATGTCGAAATTGCATTTTGATAGAAAGTTTTTTCTCAAAAAGTTTTCTGGTTTGCGAAATATACTTAGATTTGCGAACAGAAAAAAGTCATAATGTAACTTTAAACACAATATTATGGATAAAAAAAGAGTTTATACCTTTGGAAATGGTCAGGCAGAAGGAAAAGCTGACATGAAGAATTTGTTAGGCGGTAAAGGTGCTAATCTTGCCGAAATGAATTTAATCGGAATTCCAGTTCCCCCCGGATTTACAATAACAACAGATGTTTGTACAGAATACAATACATTAGGACGTGATAAAGTGGTTGAGTTGCTGAAAAATGATGTCGTAAAAGCCATTGCTAATGTAGAGGCGTTGATGAAATCTAAATTTGGTGACATTGACAACCCGTTGCTGGTATCGGTTCGTTCGGGTGCACGCGCATCTATGCCGGGTATGATGGATACTATTCTGAACTTGGGTTTGAATGACGAAGTGGTAGAAGGTATTATCCGCAAGACCGGTAACGCACGTTTTGCATGGGACTCTTATCGTCGTTTCGTACAAATGTACGGTGACGTTGTACTGGGCATGAAGCCTACAAATAAAGAGGATATCGACCCGTTCGAGAAAATTATTGAAGAAGTGAAACACGCGAAAGGCGTAAAACTAGACAATGAACTTGAAGTGGAAGACTTGAAAGAACTTGTCAAGAAGTTCAAGGCTGCCGTGAAAGAACAGACAGGAAAGGATTTCCCGACTTGTGCATACGAGCAACTTTGGGGAGCTATCTGCGCCGTATTCGATTCATGGATGAACGAACGTGCTATCCTTTATCGTAAAATGGAAGGCATTCCTGACGAATGGGGAACAGCTGTAAATGTGCAGGCTATGGTATTCGGTAATATGGGCGATACTTCTGCGACAGGTGTTTGTTTCTCACGTGACGCTGCTACGGGTGAAGACCTTTTCAACGGTGAATATCTGATTAACGCACAAGGTGAAGACGTGGTAGCCGGTATCCGTACTCCGCAACAGATTACCAAGATCGGTTCTCAACGTTGGGCACAGTTGGCCGGAGTAAGCGAAGAAGAACGTGCTGCGAAATATCCTTCTATGGAAGAAGCCATGCCGGAAATCTATCAAGAATTGGATGCGCTTCAGACTAAGCTGGAAAATCACTACAAGGATATGCAGGACATGGAGTTCACCGTACAGGAAGGTAAACTTTGGTTCCTCCAGACTCGTAACGGTAAACGTACAGGTGCCGCCATGGTGAAGATTGCTATGGATTTGCTCCACCAAGGCATGATTGATGAGAAAACAGCTTTGATGCGTGTTGAACCGAATAAACTTGACGAACTTCTTCATCCGGTATTTGATAAGGACGCTTTGAAAGCTGCAAAAGTCCTGACCCGTGGTCTTCCGGCTTCTCCGGGTGCTGCAACCGGTCAGATTGTATTTTTTGCTGATGACGCTGCCGAATGGCATGCTGCCGGCAAGCGTGTGGTAATGGTTCGTATCGAAACTTCTCCTGAAGACTTGGCCGGTATGGCAGTTGCTGAGGGTATCCTTACCGCTCGTGGTGGTATGACTTCTCATGCTGCTGTGGTAGCTCGTGGTATGGGTAAATGCTGTGTATCAGGTGCAGGTGCTTTGAATATTGATTATAAGGCTCGTACCGTAGAAATTGACGGTGTTGTTCTGAAAGAAGGTGATTACATCTCTTTGAACGGAAGTACGGGTGTAGTATATAATGGTAAAGTAGAAACGAAAGCTGCCGAGCTTTCCGGTGACTTTGCCGAATTGATGACGCTTGCTGATAAATATACCCGTTTGCAAGTGCGTACGAATGCGGATACTCCTCATGATGCGGAAGTAGCACGTAATTTCGGCGCTGTGGGTATCGGTCTTTGCCGTACGGAACACATGTTCTTTGAAGGGGAAAAGATCAAGGCAATGCGCGAAATGATCTTGGCAGAAGATGCGGAAGGACGCCGTAAGGCATTGGCTAAGATTCTGCCGTATCAACAGGCCGACTTTAAGGGTATCTTTAAGGCAATGGCAGGTTGTCCGGTGACAGTGCGTCTGCTCGATCCTCCTTTGCATGAGTTTGTTCCTCACGATCTGAAAGGACAACAGGAAATGGCGGATACAATGGGTGTAAGCCTGCAATATATCCAGCAGCGTGTAGAGTCTCTGTGTGAACATAACCCGATGTTGGGTCACCGTGGTTGCCGTCTGGGAAATACTTATCCTGAAATCACTCAGATGCAGACACGTGCTATCTTGGGTGCTGCATTGGAATTGAAGAAAGAAGGTGTAGAAACACATCCTGAAATCATGGTTCCGTTGACTGGTATCTTATATGAATTTAAGGAACAGGAAAATGTGATTCGCACGGAAGCAGCGAAGTTGTTTGAGGAACTGGGAGACAGCATTGACTTTAAAGTAGGTACAATGATCGAAATCCCGCGTGCTGCGTTAACTGCAGACCGTATTGCTTCTTCTGCCGAATTCTTCTCATTCGGTACGAATGACTTGACACAGATGACCTTCGGTTATTCTCGTGACGATATTGCTTCTTTCCTTCCTGTTTATCTGGAAAAGAAGATTTTGAAAGTAGACCCGTTCCAAGTGCTCGACCAGAATGGTGTGGGACAGTTGGTACGTATGGCAACAGAAAAAGGCCGTGCAATTCGTCCGGACTTGAAATGTGGTATTTGTGGTGAGCACGGTGGCGAACCTTCTTCAGTGAAATTCTGTCACAGAGTAGGATTGAACTACGTTAGCTGCTCTCCGTTCCGAGTGCCTATTGCAAGATTGGCGGCGGCGCAGGCTGCTATTGAGGGATAGCTAAATACACTGGTTAGGTACTTAACTATCTAAAGAAATAGGCTGTAAATACTTGTGAAAGTATTCGCAGCCTATTTTATTTTGTCTTTGTTTTTGCTTTGATATCCGGTGCTTCTGAGGAAATCCTTGGTATTTATTATAAAAAACTAACTAAATGTTTGTTTAATCCTAAAAACAGCTTTACATTTGCACCTCGAAAAACAGACCTGAGTGGGGTCTAATTGTTTAATTTAAAAAAAATGAGATGAAAAAGGGTTTATTATTGATAGTTGTTATGGTGGCAGCTATCGCTGTAAAAGCACAAGACATTTACGTAGGCGGATCTTTCAACGTTTGGCGTAACAGCACAGGCAATACTACGTCTTTTAAAGTAGCTCCGGAAATCGGATATAACTTTAACGAAACATGGGCGTTAGGTGCTGAATTGGATTATTCACATGACTATAACGGAAGCTTATCAACAAATGCATTCTCTGTTGCTCCGTATATCCGTTGGTCTTATTATCAAAACGATGCCGTTCGTTTGTTCTTGGACGGAGCTGCTGCCATTGGTTTTGTGAAGGTAAAAGACGGAGATACCAGCAAGGCAGGACAGATTGGTTTTAGACCGGGTATTGCTGTAAAATTGAACGATCATTTTTCTTTTATTGCTAAATATGGTTTCTTGGGATACCGCAGAAATGTAAACACTCCCGGAGATTCTTTCGGTCTTAAACTTACTAGCGAAGATCTTTCAATCGGTTTCCACTACGCATTCTGATAGATAAGAAAAATCGAACAAAAAATAGGAAAGGGAGTTCCCAAAAATAGGGAATTCCCTTTCTTTATGTATAAACTCTATAATTTATGCACTTGTTAACGAAAAAGTTGTTTAATACAAATTACAATCATACATTTGTATTGTTAAACAATGAGGTCATAAAGACTTTAAGTATTAATTTAAAACTTTAAAATTATGAAGAAGAGTATTTTGTTTGTTTTGTTTGCCCTGATTTCAGTTGCGGGCTTTTCACAAATTACAGGTTGGAATGCAAAAGTTGGTATGAACTTCAGTAATTACACAGGTGATCTTGATATGAATGCTAAGGTTGGTTTCAAGCTTGGCGGAGGTTTTGAATATGCCTTTGATGATACCTGGTCATTGCAACCTTCTTTGTTTTTGACCGGTAAAGGTGCTAAGAAAGATGCGCTTACTGTCAATGCTTATTATCTGGAACTGCCGATAATGGGAGCAGCTCGTTTCAATGTCGCTGATAATACCAATTTAGTAGTGAATGCAGGTCCTTATTTCGCATGCGGTATTGCAGGAAAAACGAAGATAGCCGGAGAAAGTGTGAAAACGTTTAGTGATGATGGTGTGGATTTTAAGCGTTTTGATGCAGGTCTCGGTGTTGGCGTAGCATTGGAATTTGGTAGAATCATAGCAGGTTTGGATGGACAATTCGGTTTGGTAGATGTACAGAAGTTGGGCAATCCGAAGAATATGAACTTTTCTATTGTTGTAGGATATAAGTTCTAAAACAGAATATTGTCAAATAAAGAAAGCCACTATGAAGATAATTTGTAGCGGCTTTTTTCGTATCTACGCTTTATCCGGATAATATCAACTCCTCTTTTAATCGGCTAACTTCTTTAATTTCTTGAAGTGCTCAATCACAGCCAAATAGTCTTGGTCGGAACATGCATCAAACCTGTTCCAAAGATCGCCTAATATTACTGCTCCTCCAAATCCGAAATCTTTGATTTCCAGTAAATTGTCTGCATTTATACCACCTAATGCCATAACTTTCGAGTCAATAATCTTAGTCCTTTGTGCATCGCGTAGTTCTTCGGCGGTATATGTGGAGTAGTAATTCACTTTAGAAATGCTGTCGTAGATAGGACTCATAAAAACATAATCATAAAAATGCTTTTTGTTTTTTACTTCCTCGACAGAGTGACAGGAACAACTGACATGTCCCGCATAATCATGCGGTTCTTTGGGATTACGTGCATTCAGATGAATCCCCATTAGATTAAATTCTTCTTTAAGATAAAAATGTTCGTGTGTCACGATACGGCGGTGATACTTTTCCGGAATAAGTGTCAGTAGTCTTTCTGAATACATAGCCGGAGTCTCCGGCTTTCTGAGATGTAGAATATCCAGACCCTCTTCGAAAAGAGCAGTAATAATCTTATCTTCTTCAACGAAGAAGGTAGGGGTGGTAACTACAATTAGTTTCATTTCTTTCTGCTAAATTGAATTGTTTAGCAAAGTTAATAATTAACTATGTCAGAAACCAACGTTTATAGTGAAAATTTGTTAGATTGCAATGTCCGCAGGTCAATCGTCCATAGTTTACCGGCTAAAATATCACCGAATCCACAAATTATTTTCAGTACCTCCGTTGCTTCAATGCTTCCTACGACGGCGGGAGTGACTCCTATTACTCCTTTAGGGGGAGGTGGCATTCGCTTCATTTCCTCTTCATTGGGATAGAGGTCACGATAGCTCTTTTTCATCTCTCCGTAATTAAATACCGAAACCTGACCTTCAAAACCACAGATGGCACCATATACGTACGGTTTCCTTTGTTCAATGCAGATATCGTTAATCAGATAGCGTGTGGCGAAATTATCGCATCCGTCTACTACGATATCATATTTGCGGATGATATTGCCGGCATTTTCCTCTGTCAGCCGGGTGGAATAGGGCAGGATACTGATTCCGCTGTTTAGTGCGGAAAGTCTTTCTGCGGCACATACAGCTTTCGGTTTATCCAGTTCGTTCTCGGAATAGAGCACTTGCCGTTGCAAGTTGCTGATACTTACCCGGTCGTCGTCTACCAGTCCGATGCAGCCTACGCCTGCTCCTGCCAGATAGAGGGCAATGGGAGAGCCCAGCCCTCCCACACCCACGATGAGTACTTTTGCTTTTTTCAGCTTAAGCTGACCTTCTTCTCCGATTTCGGGGAGTATCATTTGTCTGTCGTATCGCATCCGTTTTTATCTTTTAAAGTCAAAAGCTTGGTCCCAGTCTTTCCATACCGGTTCACGTCCCAGTTTTTTCAGGTCACATTCTACTTCTACCGCTTTCCGTTCATCGCTCACATGAAACTGCTCCAGCGTTTGCGGATAACTATAATATCCGCCCGGTTCGGTTTTGCTTTCCGCACTCATGGTCGTCACACCCAGAGTTGCCATGTGGTTACGGATTTCCGCACTTTCACGGGTAGAGTAGGAGATATCTACATCGTGATCGAAGATTCGCATAGCAAACGTCAGTTGGGCAAGTTCCCGGTCGTTCATGATAACATTTGGCTGGAACCCTCCGTTTTCGGACGGACGCATACGTGGGAAGTTAACGCTATATTTTGTCTTCCAATAATGCTTCTGCAAGTAACGGAGATGATAGGCCAACATGGTTACATCCGTGCGCCATTCTTCCAGTCCGATTAAAACTCCCATACCGATTTTGTGTACTCCTGCCTGCCCCATACGGTCGAAACCGTTGACGCGCCATTCGAATTTGGATTTCATTCCTCTCGGGTGATAAATTTTGTAGTTCGCCTTGTTGTAAGTCTCCTGAAAGCAGATCACTCCGTTCAATCCGTGGTTCGTCAGTTCCTTGTATTCTTCTGTTTTAAGAGGCATTACTTCAATTTGCAGGTTGCTGAAGTAAGGCTTTGCCAGATCCAGTGCACGGGCAATGTAAGGGACACCTGCAGCAGCAGGATTTTCACCCGTAACAAGCAGAAGATTCTCGAAGGGTGCCAGTCGTTTGATAGCTTTGTATTCGTTGATGATTTCTTCCTCCGTCAGTATGGTCCTTTTCATCGGATTACTGATATGGAAACCGCAGTACACACAAGAATTGGTACATGAATTGGTGATGTAAAGCGGCACGAACATGGAGATTGTCTTGCCGAACCGTTCCATGGTATATTTCTGGCTGAGCCGTGCCATAACTTCCAGATAAGGAGTAGCGGCGGGCGAAATGAGTGCCATAAAATCATTGACGTCCAGATGCCCGGATTTGCCTAAAGCCCGGCGTACATCGGCATCTGTCTTGGAATAGATGGCTTTTGTCGTCTCTTCCCAGGATATTTTTTCTAATTCGTCTGAGAACATATTGTTAGAGTTATTTCTTGTTTTTCTTTAAATCACGTGATAGTCTCATAGCACAGAAGTTTGGTCCGCACATGGTACAGTATTCTCCGTCGATATGATGTCCTGCACGGAAATAGGTCTGTGCCCGTTCCGGATCAAGTGACAGGTCGAACTGGTCCTTCCAGCGGAACTCATAGCGGGCTTTGCTTAGCGCATTGTCACGTACCTGTGCTCCCGGATGCCCTTTAGCCAGGTCGGCGGCATGTGCAGCTATTTTATAAGTAATGACCCCTACACGTACGTCCTCCTTGTCGGGCAGGGCGAGATGTTCCTTTGGAGTAACATAGCACAGCATAGCCGTTCCGAGCCAGCCGATTTGCGCTGCACCGATAGCGGAGGTGATATGGTCATATCCCGGAGCGATGTCCGTGACCAATGGGCCGAGCGTATAGAACGGCGCATCATGGCATTTTTCGATTTGGCGTTCCATATTTTCCTTGATCTTATGCATGGGCACGTGTCCGGGACCTTCGATAAAGGCTTGCACATTCTTGTCCCAGGCGCGGAGCACTAACTCGCCCATAGTGTCCAGCTCGGCGAATTGCGCTTCATCGTTGGCATCGTGGATAGAGCCCGGACGAAGTCCGTCACCCAAAGACACCGCAACGTCATATTGAGCCAGAATATCGCAGATATCGTCGAAGTGTTCATATAGGAAACTTTCGCGGTCATGCATCAGACACCATTTGCTCATAATACTTCCTCCACGGCTGACAATACCGCATAAACGTTTGTCGGCGAGGTGTACGTTATGGCGGCGGATACCTGCATGAATCGTGAAGTAATCCACTCCTTGCTCGCATTGTTCGATGAGGGTGTCACGGTAGATTTCCCAATTCAGGTCTTCCACTACACCGTTCACCTTTTCAAGAGCCTGGTAGATAGGTACGGTGCCGACCGGCACAGGGCAGTTACGGATAATCCATTCACGTGTTTCGTGGATATTTTCTCCTGTCGAGAGATCCATTAGTGTGTCTCCGCCCCATTTGCAGCTCCACAATGCTTTCTCTACTTCTTCATCAATACTTGAAGTAGTGGCGGAATTACCTATGTTCGTATTGATTTTTACCAGGAAATTGCGGCCGATAATCATAGGCTCAGCTTCGGGATGATTGATATTGGCGGGTAATATGGCACGTCCGGCTGCGATTTCCTGACGGACAAATTCGGGAGTAATATGTGTTTCTATTCCTAACTCCTCGCAGTTCATATTCTCACGAATAGCTACATACTCCATTTCGGGAGTGATTATTCCTTTTTTCGCATACGCCATTTGGGTAATAGCTTCTCCTTTTTTGGCACGATAAGGTAGAGCGATATGTTCAAAGCGCAGGTGGTCCAGGCTTTTATCATCCCTTCTCATTCGGCCGTATTCCGAAGTGATTTCAGGTAGACGTTCTACGTCACCCCGGCTTACAATCCATTCCTCACGCATACGAGGCAGTCCTTTCTTTAAGTCGATGTTCATTTCAGTGTCACTGAACGGACCGCTGGTGTCATATACGTATACTTCCGGATTAGGCGTAGCTATTTTTTCTTCTCCTTCGAAACTGACACTGGGCACTTGTTCTACTTTCCGCATCGCCACGCGGATATTCGGATAAAGTTTGCCGGGTAGATATACTTTTTGGGAGCGGGGAAATTTTATTCTTTGTTCCATAATTGTTTTTTAAGCAACTGAGTAGTCAGGTTGTCGACTACGCTTTAATTTTATTTATCAAGAAATGCAGTTAATGGTGAGCTTGCCTCTGCTTCAAAATTGAAGGCTTGCAGTCCCAGCCCCGCTTCGTAAGCCTGTCTTCCGGCTTCAGTAGCGGCTTTGAAAGCTTTGGCCATTTCTACCGGGTTTCCGGCAACAGCTATTGCCGTATTCACCAATACGGCGGATGCACCCAGTTCCATTGCTTCGGCAGCATGGCTAGGAGCGCCGATACCGGCGTCTACTACTACCGGAATTCCCGCCTGTTCGATAATAATCTGCAGGAATTCTTTCGTTTGCAATCCTTTGTTCGTGCCGATCGGAGCGCCGAGAGGCATGACCGTAGCCGCACCTGCTTCTTCCAGTCGTTTACAGAGCACAGGATCTGCCTGGCAATAAGGCAATACCACAAAGCCTAATTTGACAAGTTCTTCCGTGGCTTTCAGTGTCTCGATAGAGTCGGGGAGCAGATAACGCGGGTCCGGATGAATCTCCAGCTTCAGCCAGTTTGTACCGAATGCCTCACGGGCCATTTGTGCGGCAAATACAGCTTCTTCAGCGTCCCGCACGCCGGAAGTGTTGGGTAATAGCTGGATATGTGGGTGGATAATATGTTTCAGCATATCGTCCTCTTTATCGTCCATGTCGATGCGCTTCATGGCTACGGTTACCATTTCCGTACCCGATGCCAGAATAGCTTGTTCCATTACTTCGTTGGAGTTGAATTTTCCTGTTCCCAGGAAAAGGCGGGAATTAAATTCACGTCCCGCAATTACTAACTTTTCCATATCCTATAAATTAGTTGTTATTTAAAATCCTTCTTGTTTCTTCTACCGGATCGTTTGCCCGGAGAATCGTTCCCGATAGGGCAATGCCGTTCACTCCCGTGCGTAGTATGGCGGGAATATCTTCGTAAGTGATTCCTCCGATAGCTACTACCGGCAGCTCGATATGTGCCTCCTGCATTTGCGCGAGGATAGAGACATAGCCTTCCAAGCCCAGAACAGGGCTCAGATTCTGCTTGGTCGTTGTAAAGCGGAAAGGACCGATACCGAGGTAATCTGCTCCGGCACGATAATGCAGTAGGACATCCTCGAACGTATTGGCTGTGCCGCCAATGATAAAGGCTTCTCCGAGTATCTGTCTTGCCTGATCGATAGGCATATCCTTCTTTCCTAGATGCACACCGTCCACTTCCAGTTTCTTAGCCAGTTCGACGTGGTCGTCCAGAATCAGGATAGCTTCATGCTCTTTGCAGAGCGGTTTTAGTTGCAAGGCTACCGCTTCCACTTCATCGAGTGGTGCGTCCTTCATGCGTAACTGAATCCATTTGCAGCCTCCTTCGAGTGCCATACGTGCCGATTCGAAGTAAGAATACCGTTCGGCCCGGTGAGTGATAAATTGTAGACTGATCATCTTACTATCCTCCGCAAGCCGCTTTGATAATTACCAGATTGTCATTCTCGTGCAACGAAAAACGTTCCCATTCGGTACGGGGAATCATTTTGTTGTTTACGGCGATAGCGATGCCTTGAACCGGAAGCTCCAGTTGCACTGTCAGTTGGGTAAGGGTAGAGCCGGGAGTTATTTCCACCTCTTTGTTGTTCACTTGTACTTTCATTGTCCTATCAAAATAAATAAGTTGAAAGTAAATACAAAGAGCGTGCTTTTATAAGAAAGGCGATAAGAAGAAGCACAATCCCTACGTCAGTGCTAACTGCCTCAGGTTCCTAGGGTATAATCTCAGCCCCTCGTGGGGCACCCCTTTGTCTTTACGGGGGCAAAGTAAGCGAAAAAGAAACAGAAAAACACTAAATCAACCGATTTTTTTTCATTTTTCTGTTGATTCCCTTTCTTTGATAGGATGAGAGAAGATAAATCGCGCTCCGCCTTTGTAATCTTTGTCAATCCAGATATCACCTCCCATATATTGAATCGTCAGTTTACAGATAGCCAGTCCCAACCCTGTTCCCTGTACAAATTCATTCAACTTCTCGAAGCGTTGGAATACAAGTTCCTGCTTGTCTTCGGGGATTCCTGTACCGGTGTCGGTCACAGAAAATAGCATACACTGTTTTTCTTTGTCCACCGTGTAATCCAATGTAATGCTTCCTCCGGCGGGAGTGAATTTTAACGCATTATTCAGCAGGTTGATGATGATTTGTTGCAGACGCAACGAGTCGGTATAGAGCATATATGGCTCTTTGGGCATTTGCAGCCTGACGTCTGCATTCGTTGTTTTGTTCCGGTTGGTCAGGGTAATCATATTTTGGCAATGAGTCACCAGTTCGCACCATTCATAGTTGAATTGCAGCTTTCCCGATTCGAGACGCGATACATCCAGTACGTCGCTGATAAGCTGTAGCAACAGGTTAGAATTGGTCTGGATGATATTGGCATATTCTTGTAATTCTTCCGAAGGTTCTACGGAATTGATTAGCAAACTGGAGAAACCTACGATTGCATTTAATGGCGTACGTATTTCGTGACTCATATTCGACACAAAAGCACTCTTTAGCTGGTTGGCTTCCTCCGCACGCTCTTTGGCGTCACGCAATTCTATCTCCGATGCTTCCAGTTTCTTTTTATCTTCCCGTAGTTGTTTCGTTGTTCTTTCCAGACGATTCTTCAGAATTTTAGTCCGGTAATAGTAATACAATGCAATCATCAGTCCGCCTATCAATACAAGGAAGGTGAGCAGGATAAACTGTACTTCCGTTTTGTAAGCCACAAAGAAAGGGATCGGCTGGTTGATTACGATTGAATTAATGGGTAACTTCTTGTCTTCAAATCCCCATTCTTTTAATTTATTGGCATCAAATTTATATTTGTTGGGTAATATATTAATGCTACGGATGTCATTTTTCCCTTTATCCAGAAACTGATATGCGTATTCTCCCATTCCTTTGGCTATCCCTTCATATTGGGGGACATATCCTCCGATAGCCCAATAACCTATTGCGGTGGACGTCAGACTGAACACAGGCAATAAAGGATTTGCTTTGGAGAAAGCATAAACGGAATTATTCATATAGGTGATTCCTCTGTTATCAATTCGCCAGATGCCAAGCAGCATTACCGAATTTTTGGGGAGAGCACGTAATTGGTTGACCGCCATATCAAGTGTATGGATTCGGCCGTCGATGTAAGTGATAGACAGTTCCGGATGATTTTTCAGATTCTTTTTAAACCAGGCCTGTTCGGCAAGACCGTTGTATGTATTATCCGAAACAAATGCCAGATGTTCCATTTCCGGATAGAAATATTTCATCATTTCTATATCCTTGTTAATATCGTATTCGTATGAAGAACAGTATTTTACATTATATTCTTTCATTCGTTCCGTCAAGTCAATGCTTTGGGGTTCATATTGTTGCATATCAATAGGCTCATCCGGAATTCGGATGCCGTTGCGGGATGCCATTGCAAAGAACACGGGGAGTCTTTTGTATTTCTCATCTTCGAGATGAAGGAAGCTGCTCCATGCCTCACCGCCGAGGAAAATAACTAATTTTGCACCCGGATGTTTATCCAGAATCTCGGTTAGCGTTTCTTTCCATTTATGGGCCTGTGACAAATCCGTTACATTCATATTTTCTACGATAGTGGAGTACTTTCCGCCCAGTTGGGTATAAGTCTGTATAAATGTTGATATGTTGTCGTAGGTATATTTAGTATCAGAATTATAGGAGGTAATGAAAAGTATCTCTTCTGCAGATTCTTCTGTGTCGGCAGCATTGCATAAACGGGGGGAGAAGAATAGGAGAGCAATGAAGACAATGAACAATATCTTATTTCTTTTATAAAGTGTCATAATTGTTTGTTATGTTGATTCAAGTATCGCAAAAATACAACTTATGTAGCTGATATCCAATAAATATATTACCTTTTTTTATGCTAGAAAAAAGGCCGCTGTGAAATTCACAACGACCTTTTCAATAGTATAGTTTAGTTTATTATATGCGTCCGGTTACATTCTTTTTTCTACCACATCCCAGTCGATGATATTCCACAGGGCGTTCACGTGGTCGGCGCGGCGGTTCTGGTAATCCAGGTAGTAAGAGTGTTCCCACACGTCAAATCCGAGAAGAGGTTTCAGCCCGGCGCGTACCGGGTTACTTCCGTTACTTTCTTTGGTGATATGCAGTTTACCGTTCTTGTCTACGGACAACCAGGCCCAACCAGAACCAAACAATCCGACTGCTGCTGCATTGAATTCTTTCTTGAAGTTCTCGAAGCTGCCGAAGTCACGTTTGATTGCTTCTCCCAGTTTGCCTCCGGGTTCTTTCTTCGAAGGTTTCGGGGCGAATTGCAGGAAGTACAGATTGTGGTTCAATACTTGTCCCGCATTATTGAATATAGCTCCGTCCGGTGCTGAGGCAACGATTTCTTCTACCGTTTTACCTTCATATTCTGTTCCGGGCACAAGGCTATTCAGATTATTTACATACGTTTGTAGATGCTTTCCGTAATGGAAATCTATTGTTTGCTGACTGATTACAGGTTCCAACGCATTGTTTGCGTAGGGAAGTTTTGGCATTTCGTAAGTCATGGTCATAATTATTAAAGACATTAATATAGTATTCATAATGTTACAAGTTTTAATTGGCTTGTTATACTATAATAACAGCAGGTTGGCGGAAAAGGTTCACTACATCTCATTTTATTTGTAAATGTACTGTACACGCTCTGTTTCCTTCGGATTGTCGCGGTCTGCGCGATAGATCCATTGTCCTGTATTATCATATTCGTAATAGGAGTTACCGTCAATCCGGTTACCATAATCATCGTACAGGCAAGTCAGGTAACCGGAAGTTTTCTGGTTATTGCCCGTTATGCGTTGGTAAACTATCCGGGTCAGGTAACCGTATTTGTCATATTCATACGATTCTTTTTGAGAAAGAATTTGATCCGGTACGTTGGCGAACAGCAGATTTTGGTGTTGTGATTCCGTCAGCCGTCCTTTTTCGTCATACTTATTGGCCTTATATGCCTGAAGTTCCCCGTTCTTGTTGTATTCCTTGGTTTCTGTCAGTTGTCCCTGCTTGTTGTAGGTGCTGACAGCGAATCTTCCGTCCGTATATTTCAGCGAGTCGCTTTCTATGCTTCCGTCGGCACCAATGCGGCGTGTTTGCCGGTAAATGTCCGTTTTGGTTTTCGGATTCGTCTTCACCTCAAAGATGCAGTGCCCTTGCGGATCGTACAGTCTGTTCGTTTGTATCTCGTTACTTATTTGCCCGTTTTTTTCGGTGATTGAAAGCATAGAGGTGAGCTGTCCTTTCTCATTGTATGTATAAGTGGTTGAGGTATTTCCCGTACTATCATTTTCTACGGACTTTATCAACCTTCCCTGATTGTAATATTTTACAGAAGTAGGAGTGGCGAGAATGGCTTGCAAGACGAATGGGTTACGTAGTGCATTTGCCTGGTCACGGAATTCTTTGTAATGATGTGTACAGAGAAAATCTTTCAGTAAACTCAAAGACTCAGAATTGACAATAGCCGGTTTCAACAGTTCAAAATCAGCTTTCTCGCTCAAGTACTCCAAATCGTCCAGATGAGTACGGGCGGCGGCAGTCAGGTACGGCGTATGCTTGTAGTCGTCGATAATTTGGCGGATCGCAGTGGCATTCCCTTCTTTTTGGAGACTGTCGATGTGCTGGAACAGGAAATTGTTGTAAAGCGAACGGACCTCCGCAAGATAAGGACGACTGTCTTTATCCCTAAAGAATTTCTGCATATCGGCATTATCGAAGAATGCTTTGAAATTTCCGGAAGAAGGATCTTTTTCCACAAGTTGATAGAGCCGTTTGTTTTCGGCAGCGTTGACTTGTGCGATGAACTTTCCGTTTGGATATTCTGCGAGATACGTCTGATAAGTGCCGGGCGTGGGTGTTTTTAGCATACCTTCCAATAATGCCAGTTCGCGAATATCCCGTAGCCTTTGCAGCATCACGGAGTCGGCAGGATAATCAGTCGAGCGAATGCTGTCTATCACTGCCCGGCTGAAAGGAATCTTGTCCTTCGAACCTTCCAGGATGTAGATAATCGACTGTTCAGCTCTGTTCCGTACATCGGAAAGCTGTATTTTTTCTTCGTCACAAATCGTGGAAAAATTTCCTTGGAAAGCTTTCCCGTAACATCCGAAATAGTTTGTGGCAGCCTGTTCGCTATGTTCATTCCATAGTTGGTGGAGCACATCCAGCAGTGCCAGTTCTTCAGAGTAATAAGTTTGCGTCTCATCATCCAGCTTTTCGCGGTTCTTCTGCCATTTGTCGGCGTCGTTGTCGTTCAGATACCTGAGCAACTTTTCCATGCGGCTTTGTTTTTGCGCCATTACCTGCGGAATGCAGGTAATCAGGCACAAGCCTAAAATAATTGATAAAAATATACCTCTTTTCATTGCTTTTGGGGGTTAGGTTAAAATAGTTAGTGATGAAAAATCATAAAAATACCTTCATTCTCAAATGAATATTATACTTTTGTATTGAGAACAAAATTGAACGCCAAGGGTTTGTTAAAAATCCTCATAGTTTTTATAATGCTGTTATGAATACCAATTATATAGAGGAGTTGAATGAGAGTCAGTGTGCTGCAGTGACTTATAACGACGGACCTTCGCTGGTAATAGCCGGTGCCGGTTCGGGAAAGACGCGCGTATTGACTTATAAAATTGCCTATTTGCTTGAGAACGGTTACAACCCGTGGAACATCCTTGCACTGACTTTTACCAATAAGGCGGCGCGTGAGATGAAGGAGCGTATTGCCCGTCAGGTAGGTATGGAGCGGGCACGTTATTTGTGGATGGGCACTTTCCATTCCATTTTCTCCCGTATCCTTCGTGCCGAAGCATCATATATCGGATTTACTTCCCAATTTACTATTTATGATACGGCAGATAGCAAAAGTCTGCTTCGTTCAATCATTAAGGAAATGAGGTTGGATGAAAAGACCTATAAGCCGGGAGTCGTACAGGCACGTATTTCCAATGCCAAAAATCATCTGGTCACTCCTACGGGATATGCCGCTAACAAAGAGGCTTATGAAGGCGATATGGCCGCTAAAATGCCTGCTATCCGTGATATTTATACTCGTTACTGGGAGAGATGCCGCCAGGCCGGGGCAATGGACTTCGATGATTTGCTGGTGTATACTTATATCCTGTTCCGTGATTTCCCGGATGTGCTGGCGCGTTATCGTGATCAGTTCCGTTATGTGTTGGTGGACGAGTATCAAGATACGAACTATGCGCAGCACAGCATTGTCCTGCAACTAACGAAGGAAAACCAGCGTGTCTGCGTGGTAGGGGATGATGCACAGAGTATCTACTCCTTCCGGGGTGCGGATATTGACAACATCCTTTATTTTACAAAAATCTATCCGGATACGAAAGTCTTCAAGTTGGAACAGAATTATCGTTCTACGCAAACGATCGTCTGTGCTGCCAACAGTCTGATTGAGAAGAATGAACGTCAGATACGGAAAGCCGTATTCTCGGAGAAAGAAAAGGGAGAGCCGATTTGGGTATTTCAAGCTTACAGTGATGTGGAAGAAGGGGATATTGTGGCGAACAAAATAGCAGAATTGCGCCGGGAGTTTCGTTACGGATATGCCGAATTTGCTATCTTATATCGAACGAATGCGCAGAGCCGTGTTTTTGAGGAAGCACTTCGGAAACGAAGTATGCCCTATAAGATATATGGAGGACTCTCGTTTTACCAGCGTAAGGAGATAAAGGATGTGATTGCTTACTTCCGGTTGGTGGTGAATCCGAATGATGAAGAAGCGTTCAAACGTATCATTAATTATCCTACCCGTGGTATCGGGGATACTACTGTCGGAAAGATTATATCGGCGGCTACCGATAATGGCGTCAGCCTTTGGGCGGCACTTTGTGAACCATTGAGTTATGGGCTCAATATCAATAAAGGGACGCATGCGAAATTGCAAGGTTTCCGTGAACTGATTGAGGGTTTTATTACCGGTCAGGCGGATAAGAATGCATACGAAATAGGAACAGATATTATCCGTCGGTCCGGTATCATCAATGATGTCTGTCAGGATACGTCGCCTGAAAACTTGAGCAGGAAAGAAAATATCGAGGAGTTGGTGAACGGGATGAATGACTTTTGTGTTTTGCGGCAGGAAGAAGGTAACCCGAACATTTCCCTGACCGATTTTCTTTCGGAGATTGCCTTGCTTACCGATCAGGACTCTGATAAAGCGGATGACGGGGAAAAGATAACCTTGATGACCGTGCATTCGGCTAAAGGACTGGAATTTAAGAACGTATTTGTGGTCGGGCTGGAAGAAAATCTCTTTCCCAGTGGAATGGCAGGAGATTCTCCTCGTGCATTGGAAGAAGAACGCCGTTTGTTCTATGTGGCGATCACCCGTGCGGAAGAACATTGCTATCTTTCGTTTGCAAAGACCCGTTTTCGTTACGGAAAAATGGAATTTGGAAGTCCCAGCCGCTTCTTGCGTGATATTGATGTTCATTATTTGCAATTACCGCATGAGGCAGGAGTGAGTCGTTCGGTTGATGAAGGCGCAGGGCGTTTCCGCAGGGAGATTGAAGGAGGCTTCACTCGTTCCGCTTCTCCGTCGCGTGCTTCTTTCGGTAGTAGTTCTTCCGAACAGCGTGCACGTTCGAAAGCACAGATTATAGCCCCCAGTGTGCCGAGAAACCTGAAAAAAGTGAGTGCGGTGAGTGGAAGCAGTAGTGCACAGTCGGCAGCTTCGAATGCTGCGTCGGTGACGGGAGTACGTGCCGGACAGATGATAGAGCACGAACGTTTCGGACTGGGTGAAGTGATGAAAGTGGAAGGAACGGGAGATAATGCGAAAGCAACCATTCATTTCAAAAATGCGGGTGACAAACAACTATTATTGCGTTTTGCCCGTTTTAAAGTGATAAAATAAATAGTAACACACTAAATAGAGAAGGTCATGAAGAAACAAATAACAGTAATTTTGCTTTCCGCTTTGATTTTGAGCGGGTGTGCATCGGGGCGTATGGGAAATCCGGGAGCTATCATGGCAGGCGCTTCTATCGGAGGAAGTCTGGGCGGCTCGATAGGAGGGCTTATCGGGGATAATAATCATGGCTGGAGAGGCGGTTATCGCGGTTCTGCTATTGGAAATATTGTAGGGACCATTGCCGGTGCAGCGATAGGGAATGCATTGACAGCACCGAGACAAGAACCGATAGAGGAGGATGCTTATATTCCTGAAGTACGGGAAGTTCGTGTCCGGAAATATAAGAAACAGCCACAGGTGCAGCGACCTCTTACCCAGCTGAAACTGCGCAGGATTCGTTTTATTGATGATAACCGTAGTCATGTGATTGATGCGGGAGAGAATAGCAAGATCATCTTTGAGATTATGAATGAAGGACGGAACCCTGTCTATAATATTGTCCCCTTGGTAGAAACAGTGGGCAAGGTGAAGCATCTCGGCATTTCTCCTTCTGTGATGATAGAGGAAATCCTTCCGGGGGAAGGTATTCGTTACACCGCTTCCATTCATGCAGGCGAGAAACTGAAAGACGGTGAGGTAACATTTCGTGTAGCGGTGGCGGATGAGAACGGAATAATTTGCGATTCTCAGGAATTTACCCTGCCTACACAGCGCTGAGACTAGAAATCAACACAATTATATTGGGTTTTATATAGCGACGGTATAGGGTCGGAATAGCGTAGCTATCCGGTCTCTATACCGTTGCTATTTGTATGCGATAGCGTCACTCTGTTGATGCAGAAGTAAAGTATGCCATTGGCAGGCCGGAGTAAATGAAATCTCGCAGGATGTTTCACTTGCTATTTGCCAACCGGATGAGTTGTCTCAATATATGGATCGTAATTTGATGTCACCACAAGAAATTCATAAAATGGAGACGCTGAAAGAAGACGATAATCCTGTAATATTGAAAAATTATTTGAAATGATGAAGTTTCTCAGCTGGGGAATAATGCCGATTGCTGGATAATGAAATATTAAGATAAGTAGTTTGCTTTGATGTACATGGAAAAAGAGGTATGAATGGCTAAAAATAGTTTTTAATATCGTCCGTTGGTTTTTGCAAATTATTACCTTTGCGCTATTCAAACAGATAAATAAGTCACGTGATGAGATTAATGAGAAAACAAAATGGCATGATTGTACCTATGAAGGTATCTAGGTGGAGTATATCAGTGTGGATTACGGACCTAAAAAATAGTATTGGTTTCCTATTTTTCCTTTTAATTTTCCTATCTTGTGGTACAAAGCATACGAAGTATGGAGACAATGTATTTCTCTATTCTGAATTTCCACAAGTGGAAGAGTTAAAAGGAGAAATCATAGAACTCGATACAGTCTTGTTTCGTTATCCCTTTCGGATACGAGTGGAAGGAGATAAAGTCATTGTAATGGATTTGCATGGTTTTGATAATTATGGACATCTTTTTCAATATCCTGATTTTCAATATCTATCTTCTTTCGGAATACATAGTGATTCACCTACGGGAATGCTATCAATGGAAAATCTTCGGTTTTATAACGAAGATGTATGGACATTAGACGCTAATAAAAGCGAATTAACTAAGTTCGATTTTTCATTATCCGGTGACTCACTACTTCGTGAGGAAACAGTAGCATTGGATGAAGCTGTCCTTCGGGTACTTGATTTTACGGTGTTTAATGATACTACATTTATTATTCCTGACTATTCGGGGGATAGTCGTCTGTGTATGGTAAATCGTAAAGGAAAACTTTTCGAGAGGCTAGGGAATATACCAACTGTGAATGAGGATGCTTTACAGCATGCCCGCCCGGCGTTGGCTCAAGCGTGGCGTAGTTTTCTAGATTATAATCCTCATAATGGTATTCTTGCGACTGTTACTCAATTAGGGGAAGTAGTCGAGGTTTATAACTTAAAGGATAGTACACATGTGATACATATTGGTGAGCATGGTGAACCGGACTTTGAAATATCTGCCGGATATGGTGTACCAGCTGGAATTATGGGTTTTAGTGATGTACAGGTAACTGATAGTGCCATTTATGCAGTATTTCATGGAACGACTTTCAAGGAGATAGCGAAACAAAACGGTAGACTTCCTGACGGTGGAAAGTACATTTATGTATTTAGTTTGAAAGGAGAACCACTATGCAAATATGTACTGGACCATTATATATATGGAATTTGGGTGGACGAAACTACTAAAACAATAATGGCGACGGATGTAAATAATGATCAGCCCATAGTAAAATTTCGATATAGTTGAATTGTTACTCTTTATCTTGATAAAAACGATGAAAATAAAATATAAAATATTATTTATATCTGTTACAGTTGCATTGTTTCTGCTTGGTAGTTACTATTATTATAAGTATAGGCAGAGTACTATTGAACAGATGGCTAAAGAGGCTTTCGTGGAAGCTGTTAATAGTGAAGCATATAGGCGGATACCTGATGTGAAATTGACTGTTGGCTTTGATGGCGGAGATATACTGAGAAAGGATGATGTTCCTGAATATATTTATTGGTATGATGAGTCAGGTGAGAGGAAGTATAAGATTGATCAGGAGAAACATTGGAAGAATGTGACAATGAATTCTGACGTGCGGATAATACATTCGTGTGCTTTTAAAGACTATTCACTCAGTCTTGATTCTTTAAATTGCAATTGGCAGAACTCTCTAAAAAAGAAAAATCTAGTATGCCGTACTGGTATATGTATGTTTTCAACAGATTGGGATGAGAAAACAACTTCCTTGTTAACATCAGATAGTGAATGGTGGCAGAATCTACAACCCTTCTGGATTTGCACGATCGGTTATCGTTGTGAAATGGAATGTCTGCTTTATCTTCAATACTCTTTTTCGCAAGTGTTGGAGTTTGCAGGGATAGTTTACATCTTGCTTTATATTTTTTTTATTTTTACTATATACAAGATAACAGCTATTATCCGAAGGAAAATGAATCCAGAAAAAATAATAATCGAGAAAGAAGTATTAGTGAAAGAAGTGGAGACTACTACTGCTAGATTATATCATTTAGGTGGTGATGTCTATTTTGATGCAGAGAAAAGAATAATGAGCGAGGGGGAAAAGAATGTATCCTTAACAAATCAGTCAGCCAAGTTATTAGAACTTTTTATGCAGGCAGACAATCATATTTTGTCTATTAACGCAATTGGTAAGGCATTATGGAAAGTTGATGGTAATTATGACAATAGGATATATCAGGTTTTAAATCGATTACGAGGTTTCTTGAGACATTTTCCTTCTATATCCATCGAAATAGAGTCTGTGGGGAGTTACCAATTGAAAATCAGTGAGATATAAATCTTAAGTCTTCTTATTTCTACTTTTATTAGCAGATGTAAGAAGATTGATCCTTTGGCTTTTTTTATTAGTTCTGAAAAATCGGGGTGGGTTAGTTTAGATTTGAGTATTCCCGATAAATTATATAATTGGTAAACTGGTTGAGAAGGAAGAATGGACAATTACTGTTCTTGGCAAGGCGCATCGTCCGTTCTGAATACAGCCTAAAAAGAAGGAGGTGCATAGATATAAGAATAAAAAATAAAGGTAAGTGTTCCTTATCCTGCTGAAAGGATAGAGACGGAATAAATAAATTGATTAAAATATAAACGATGAAACGATAATATGAAAAAGAAACTAAATATAATAGCTTTTGCAATAGTTGTATGTGTAGTGAGTACATTAAATGTGAAAATAGCATTAAATACAAATGTTTTATGCGATTTGGCTATGACCTCAATTAATGCGTTGGGTAGTGGAGAAGATTCTATGGATGTGGGAGAAAATGATTTTCCTACTGATCCTTTCCCTGATTCAAGCAGTACTGCTGCGGAAAAAGTGACTAGAAATTATTTTGAATATTCGTACATTAAATTGTATGAAAATTGTTACGCAAAATATAAGACTCGAATAACGGAAATATCTTGTCCGGGATCTGGAGAAGTAAAATGTACAAACGGATTCTACTGTAGCAATCCTGAATATGTTGGTGAGGTTGATAAATATGGCGCTTGAATGTATTGAGAATCTATAAGAACTTAAATATTAGTTTAATGAATGTAAGATTAATAATTATTCAATTTGTACTAATTGCATGTACGAGTTGTTCTTCTGATAAAACACTTATAAAGGGCTGTGGGATTCCTATAGTATTGAATGAAATTAAAACAAGTTTGGTTGATACTGCCTTTTTTCAAGCCTCCTCAATAATACCATTGGAAAGTAATGATAACTTTTCCTTAATCCGGTCTATTGATAGAATATGTGTAATAGATGATACTTTTTATATGCTTGACCGCTCATTGGGTAAAGTTTTTATGTATAGTACTTCAGGAAAGTATTTGGGACAAATTAATGATATAGGTAGCGGTCCCGGAGAGTATATTCAGATTAGTGATATTACCGTGGATCAAAAAAGAAAAAATATAGTATTACTATGTGATCGGCCATATAAGGTTATGTATTATACTAATGCAGGAAAGTTGATGAAAGAAGTCTCATATTCTGACTATTATAGTGAATTTATAGTAAACGGTGATAGTATTTATTGCTATAAGGTAGGGCTGAAAGATGTAGATTATATTTTAACTTATACCTATCCTATGGATTTTCTAAGAAAGGAGGCTTTGCATGAAAGACCTTATTTTGATTCAGGTTCTTCTGGAAATTTTACATCTTTCGATGTGGGAAATAGGTTAACAATAAGTGATGCTGTATATTTTACACGCCCTTTGGAAAGTTGTATATATTCTATAGATAGAAATGGTATATATGAGAAATATGCGATTGATTTTAAAGAGCACCATTTACCAAAATCATTACTAGAAAAGAATATGTCTGCTGAAGATTTTCTTAATATATGCGATGAGAATAAGTATGTATGTAGCATTACTAATGTAGTGGGGAATCGTGACTATTTGTTGTTCAAAACGAATATAGGACTCTTTATATATGATAAACAGTTAAAACGATTAGAAGGTTATTACTTTATTTTAAATTCGCCTTTAAGAGGTGGTTCTCCTAATTATTTACCCGTTAATAATGCAAGTCAAATAATACAAATTATGCAACCTATGCAGTTTAAACAGTATATGGACATAAAAAAAGAAAGGAACAAAACGGATGACAAACTCAATCCGGTTTACGAGAATATATATCAAAATTTGCATGATGAAGATAATCCTATTCTGATAATTTACGAATTACCATATAAAAATAATATTATTGAAGAATAAACGATACATAGTCTTTTTCATATTTGTACTAACCTTGATTGTTAGTGTCTATCAATTTGGACGTAGAATACAGTCTGAAAGAATATATTTTAGATACTTAAAAAATATAAAGTGCGAATATGAAAAGCAGATAGAAAAGAGAAACTCTGCTTATTATATGTTAAAAGAAGATATTATATTGAATTTTCAAAATAATGGTTTGCCTCTATGTTTAAATGAAATAATATATGAAGATGGTACAAGCGCTTGTCATTTAAAGGATATTATATCTGATACATCTTTAGTAGTGCGACTATCTCAGTCGAATTGTGGGATTTGTGTAAATACACTGATGTCATTATTGCAGAAAGTAAATATGAAAAATGTCATATTTTTGACAGATTACGAAGATCAATGTTTTCTGGATGACTTAAAACTATATAGAATCAAAGGGCGCTTTTTTAAAATAGCATCTTTGAAAATTCCTATTGAAAGCATGGATATTCCATATCTATTTGTGATAGATAAAGATTTTATAATAAATAAAATCTATATACCCCATAATTCGATGACGGATCAGACCCTTTCATATTTGAAATATTTACAGAATTATATGAAATAACGTTTTTGCATATCTTATGATGTTGTTAGTAGATAGCTTTACTTTCATATTTTGTCTATTAACGCAATTGGTAAGGCATTATGGAAAGTTGATGGTAATTATGACAATAGGATATATCAGGTTTTAAATCGATTGCGAGGTTTCTTGAGACATTTTCTTTCTCTATTCATCGAAATAGAGTCTGTGGGGAGTTACCAATTGAAAATCAGTGAGATATAAATCTTAAGTCTTCTTATTTCTACTTTTATTAGCAGATGTAAGAAGATCTAATATTAGCTCCTTGTTGCTAGAAAATATTGAAGCGTTAGCTGCGGATGAAGATGGATCAGATGATGGAGAGGTTGTAGGAGGAAAAATAAGGTGTATTGATGTTGGTAGTCTAGATTGTCCTCTTACTCATGAAAAAGTTAAATATATAGTTAGAGGTTACAGTCTTTGAGATGACTTCTTGGGGCTTTCTTGTCTTATAGATAGCTCTCCAGCAATACAAACCTGATTAAAAAAGTATGAAAACACGACTGTTTATATGTGTATGTATATTATTTAGCTTGCTTTCTTGTTCCTCTTCTGAAAAAGAACAGTTAGAAACAGCTTTGGCTTTTGCTGATACTAACCGGGCAGAACTTGAAAAAGTTTTAGAGTATTATAAAAATGATTCTCTTAAATTGAAGGCGGCTATATATCTTATAGAAAATATGCCTCTGTACTATACATATAAAGGAAGTGATTTGGATTCGCTACATATAGCGCTTGAACAATATGCGGTTTCAGATAGTTATGATAAACATTTAGAATATCTGAAACGCTTTCCCTATCGAAATTTGTTCAAGGAATATGATGCAAAAGTGATAACTTCCGAATATTTGATTGAAAATATAGAGTATTCATTTAAAGTATGGCGTGAAACTCCTTGGGGAAAGTACGTTTCTTTTGATAATTTCTGCGAGTTTATTCTTCCATATCGAATCAAGGATGAACCTTTGACTCATTGGAAAAAAGACTTCTATCATCGCTTCAAGCCTGTACTGGATTCTTTATATCAAGGAACGGATGTAGTGGAGGCAACCTCCTGTTTAAGTAATTATGCAACGAGTTTACATTGGAAATATCAGAATGAACTTACAGGTCCACATTTATCAGCTCAACTCTTGTTGGAACTACAACTTGGCGATTGTACGAGTATTGCAGATTTCGGATGTTATATGCTACGCTCGGTAGGCATTCCCGTTGGGATTGATGCTTATTTATGGTCACCGGTGAGTCATGTTTCTCATGTTTGGAATGTAGTACTTGATACAACCGGATATACAATTCCGTTTAATTTTGGGGTGCGAAAGTTAAAAAGAGGCGAACAGTTTAGTTCTAAACAGGGAAAAGTGTACAGGCATACCTATGCATTACAGAAAAATCGTTTAGATGCTGTTCTGCAAAATAAAAAGTTTGGAATAGCGTTGGCGAACATTTGTCTGAAAGATGTTTCATCTTCTTATTTCCCTTCCAATGAGATTACGGTTGATTGTGAGTTAATAAAGGACACAAAAAAAGAACATTCCGTATGGATTGCTATCTTTAATAGGCGTGGTTGGTTTCCGATTGGTGAGGGGTGTTATAAAAAAGGGAAAGCTACTTTTAATGATATTGAAGAAGGATTAATTTATATGACTTTGTACGCTCAGAATGGAAAGCTAAAAGAAGCTAGTTTCCCTTTTAAAATAGATAAAGAAAGTGGTTGCTTATTATATTATCGTCCGAAAGCTCGCAGTTGCCAGATAAATGTCACGCGTAAATGGCCTCTGCAAAGAGATGTATGGTCTTATATCCAACGTATGGCGTACGGGCGTTTTGAAGGCGCTAACAGGAAAGATTTCAGTGATGCAAAGGTTTTACTGCAACTGAAAGATTATCCAAGAAAGATGTTTAATGAAGTCAAGATTAAAGATTCTTCGAGGTATCGTTATGTCCGTTACATATCTGCGGACTGGTTTTTCGGTGATATTGCGGAAGTAGCTTGGTATGCCGATACTTTGGGAAAAGTGAGGTTACAAGGCGAATTAATGGCTACTTCACCATATAAAGGAAGTCGGACAATGTCAGGAAAAAATGCCATGGACGGTGACCCTTTGACTTTCTTTACTAGTTCAGAAAAACCGGGTTGGGTAGGTCTGGATTTGGGTACTCCTAAGCAGATAAGGAGTATTAGATATACTCCTCGCAATGATGATAATTTTGTACGGGTAGGAGATAAGTATGAGCTATTTTATTTCTCGGCAGATGGTTGGAAATCACTGGGTGTTAAGGTAGCGGAAGAGCCTAAACTGATATACAAAAATGTTCCTAGTCATGCTTTATATTGGCTTCGAGATTTGACTAGAGGAAATGAAGAACAGGTATTTACTTATTATGATAATGAACAAATTTTCACAAGAGGTTATTGGAACCTGCTGTTTTGATAAATTTTATAATTGTTAAACTGGTTGGGAAGGAAGAATGGACGATTGCTGTTCTTTGGCAAGGTGCATCGTCCATTCTGAATACAGCCTAAATAAGGAAGGAGGTATCCAATGCAAACATAAGAATAAAAAGTGAAAGTGGCAAGTGATTGCCTTATGCCGTTGAAAGGATAGAGACGGAATAAACTGAATTATAATATAAACGATAAAACGATAATATGAAAAAGAAATTATTTGGAATAATGTTGGTCCTTGCAGTTATACTATTTGCTGGTTATACTGCATATAATTCTCACGGGAATATTAAGCTTTCAAATGTGACATTAGCTAATTTGGAAGCTTTGGCAGGAGAAAATGATAATGATTGTGGTGATGAGAATTGTAAGAAATACTATTGGTCTTCTTTGCATGATTGTCAAGGGATAGGGACTGGCGATTATAGGGTCTGTGAGGAAAATGGTCCTGCAAATAGTTGTAGCTCTCCAGGTGATAAAACTTGTGAATGTGGAAGGAATTGTAAATAATTATTAGTAATTCTGTGTTGGGGTTAATTTTCAATGTTTAATTCCCAACACATTTTATTAATTTAATGACTGTATTATGAAAAAAGTATTATATGTAGCTTTAATTTTAGCAGTATTTTCTTCATGTAAACGTTCATCTGTGAAAGATATAGGGAAGGCTCAGAAGATAGACTGTTGTGAAATAACTAATGAGACATTTAAATTATCAGATGTGGCTTCTTCATTCTCTATCATTCCGTTAGAAACGAATGATAGTTGTTTGATAGGTGAAATAAATAAATTGGAATTCTTTAATGAAAATATATTTGTTCTTGATAAGATTTATAGTGCTCGTTTGTTTGTGTTTAATAAAGAAGGTAAGTATTTGTTTGATATAGGAAGAAGAGGAGCGGCCCCTGATGAATATGTACAAATTAATGATTTTTCTATAGATAAGAAGAACAATATTATATATGTATTATGTGATAAGAAAAAAGTATTTTCTTATTCATTATCTGGACAATATATGGGACAAATAGCTTTAGACTTTTTTGCAGATGCTATGGAGTATAAAAATAATTGGTTCTATTTTGTGTGTGATAGATTAAAAAGAGGAAATTTGATTGTAACGGATATGGAGGGAAACGTTAAATATGAGGATTTTCCTAATGAACAAATGGGAGAGAATCTTTTAATGCTTATACATCCATTTTCTCAGAGAGATTCAACTTTATTGTATAGGAGGTACTTAGATAATAATATTTATGAGATTTGTTTGGATAAATCTAAGTCAGTGTATAATGTGGATTTTGGAACAGTTGGAGTAGCTCTGGATGATTTGAAGGGTATTCCTCATCAGGAAGTGAAAAAAAAGCTAGCATATTCACGAGGGAAGATAAAATATCTAATAGAAAATAAAGATTATATGCAACTCCTTTTTTTTGATAATAATATGCCATGTATTGCAATCTATGATAAGAAAAATAATATAAATAGTGCGTATTTTTATAAAAACTATATAGATGATTTGACAGGCTTACCTTCTCCTCTTTTTGAATTTGTGACAGAACAGGAAGAGTTCGTTGCTATTATACAACCAACTGTTATTAGAGAAGCTGATAATTTGACGGAAGTAGGACAAGCGTTTTTTAAGACTGTTGATTTATCAGATGATAGTAATCCTGTATTATATATAATTAAAACAAGATAATTAGTAATGAAATTCAGACTTTTGTTATTACTGACAGTTTGTCTATTCTTTATTACATCATGTAATGAGAGCAAGGAGCAACAATTAATGAGAACTCTAAAAGAATGGGAACAGAAGGAAATCCTTTTTCCTTTAGATATAAAGTTGTCTACAGTAAAAGATGGAGAAACAAAATTTACTTTTCCTGTTTCAAATTATAAAGTACTGATTTATGTGGATAGCATGGGGTGTATTAGCTGTAAATTAAAAATGGATAAATGGTTAGAATTTATGTCGCAAATCAATTCTGTGAGTTCTGATACAGTTCCATTTCTTTTCTTCTTTCATCCAAGAAGTGAACAAGAAATCAGGGCTTTGTTGAAAGTTCATAAGATTGATTTCCCTTTTTGCATTGATATGAATGATAAAATGAATAAGTTAAATAATTTTCCAGATGATTTAACCTTGCAAACTTTTTTACTAGATAAAAACAATAGAGTTAAAATTGTAGGGAATCCTATATATAACTTGAAGCTAAAGAAGCTTTATTTAAGGACTGTTGCAGGGAGGGAAGTTAAAGATGAATATAATATAAAGCAGACTAAAATAAGTTGCTCTACTAAAGAAATTAATATGGGACATTTTTATTATCAACAACAACAACAACGAGAGTTGGTTATTCGAAACATAGGACAAGTTCCTTTGGTGATAAACGATATAATAACTTCTTGTGGTTGTACTACGGTAGATTATCCTAAAGAACCAATATTGCCGGGCAAAGATGCTATATTGTGTGTTAATTATCAGGCAGAGCAACCAGAACACTTCAATAAGACAATTTCTATTTATTGTAATGTGGCGTCTTCCCCGGTAATTGTAAGGTTAAAAGGGAATGCAGAAAAATAAAATTTACTAGATCAATGAAGATGACGAGAATACAATTTTTGCGGATAAAAACACAGGCTTCTATCGCTTTGATTTCAATAGGAGTAATCGGATTACTAAGTACCGTTTGTGCCTATTCTTCCTATATTCCTGCCGGGGATACTTCTTATCAATGGCTGTGGTGTGGGTGGGTTTCTATAATATTTACTGTATGTGTATTATTAGCGGTAGGGTTATTAGCAAAAGGAGTACATTTTTTCTATCATTCAGTGATTTGGGGGCTTATTTTAATGGGTGGTATTGAAGCAGTCTGGGGATTGCGTCAGATTTACGGTTTCGCTACTTCTAATCATTCATTATATGCTGTGACAGGCTCTTTTTATAATCCTGGACCATATTCCGGCTATTTGGCATTGGTATTTCCTGTATGTTTGTACGAATGGTTACGATTAAATGCTATAAAAAAGCAACGTACTTGGAAAGAATCGGTAGGGTATTATTTATCTTTTGGGGTGCTGTTATTACTTGTTTGTGTACTTCCGGCAGGAATGAGCCGTTCGGCATGGCTGGCGTCCATCTTTTCGGGAGTATTTGTATGTAGTGTACACTATCCATGGAGAAATTGGTTGAAAAAAGCTTGGAAGGAGTATCATGGAAAAGCGGTAGTTGCTTTACTTTTGCTTTCCGTTATTTTGATAACAGGAGGTATTGGAATCTATCATTTGAAGGCTGATTCAGCTAAAGGACGACTGTTTATGTGGAAAATAAGTAGTTTGGCTGTGGTTAAGAAGCCCATTTCTGCGTATGGTATTGGGAACTTTGTTTATGCTTATGGACAAGAGCAGGAGAAATATTTTGCAAAAGGTAGTTATGATGAAGATGAGGAACGTGTAGCTGGTAGCCCGGAGTATGCTTTCAATGAATATCTACGAATAGCAGTAGAGTGTGGTATTCCGGTTTTGGTACTTGTGTTAACGATAATAGGTGGTTGCTTGTATCGGGGAATTAAAAAGAAACGTATCGGTATCTGCGGAGGATTAATTTCATTACTTTTTTTCTCTTTTTCTTCTTATCCAATGACGTATCCTTGTTTTATCATTGCATTTATTCTTCTTTTAATTGCATGCTTCTTGGACTATTCACATAAGTTGATGCTTCTATTTACGTTTGTGATCGGCAGTGTAGGTGTATGGTTGGTACGGAATAATGCGTATGACGCTTGTCGGGAGTGGTCACAATGTAAAATGTTGTATAGTATTCAGGCATATGGTAAAGCGAAAGAAGAATATGGAAGACTATATCCGCTTCTGAATGGCCGTCCCCGTTTTCTTTTTGAGTATGGACGTTGTCTGCATAACTTGAAAGAATACAATGCTTCTAATCGGATATTACAAGAAGCGGAACGAATCAGTTGCGATCCGATGATACTTAATGTCATTGGCAAAAACTATAAGGCGTTAAAGAGATATGAAGAAGCTGAACATTGGTTTCTGCGCTCTACTCATCGTTTACCGGGACGTATTTATCCATATTATCTGTTAGCAAAACTCTATGCTGAACCGGATTTTCGAAAACCTGATAAATTGGAACAAATGGTCGAAATTGTGTTGACGAAAGAACCGAAAATACAATCGTCTGCTATTCGTGAAATGAGAGATGAAGTAAAAAAATTGATAAGTCGATGAAAAAGCTGTTATTACTATTGATGCGTTTGATGAAAGGGTGCATTTGGGGAATTACAATCTTGTTCCTTGGTTGGATACTACTACAAACAGTTTTGTTTGCCTCCTTCAAAGTACCTACGGATTCAATGGTGCCTGCTTTGTTACCTGGTGATAACATTATTGTGAACAAACTTCCGATGGGTGCCCGACTTTTTAATTTGTCTGCAGCTTTCCGTCAGGAACGTTTTGTTGTCTATCGGTTGCCTGCTTTGGGGGGCATAAAACGAAATGATGTTCTTGTTTTCAATTTTCCTTATCCTCAACATCGGGATAGTATTGGATTTGATATTTTAAAATATTATGTGAAACGTTGTGTTGCATTACCCGGTGACTCTATTTCTATTCATAACTATCATTATTGTGTGGCAGGCTATGAGAAAGATTTGGGTAATATAAAATCTCAGGACAGTATGAAAGAACGTCTACAACAATTACCGGAGAATGCTCGAAAACGATATTCTTTCCAAACCTATCCGTGGAACGATTCTATTCACTGGAACGTTTGTAATTTTGGTCCACTTTATATACCTCGAATGAATGATGTCATTGTGATGAACCGGAAGAATTACCTTCTTTATCGTCATCTTATCGAATGGGAACAGCAGAAGAAACTTCAATGGAAAGGAGAAAAAGCTTATTTGGATCATCATCGTATTACTAGCTATCGTTTTCGTACAAACTATTATTTTATGGCAGGAGATCGGGTGTTTAACTCTCAAGATTCTCGTTATTGGGGATTGTTGCCGGAAGAATATATTGTTGGAAGGGCATCTTTTATTTGGAAATCTACTGATAATGAAGGGAAAATACGTTGGAAACGAATATTCAAATCAATAACATAATGACGAGTATGAATAATATTAGGATATTTATAATGAAGATATGCTATATATGTTGTGCTATAGCAATGAGCTATATAGCTATTTCTTGTCTGTCTGAGAACAAAATAATAGATAGAAGCAGCCCTGTATTAATTGTGAATTTGGATAGTACCAAAGTGTCAGAATTTAAGTATTCGGATATTTTCAAATCAGTGACTGCAATTGAGCTGGATGAAAAAGACGCACTGCTGGGAGGAATAGATAAAATGCAGATTTACAAGAGTCAATTGTTTGTTTTGGATAGCCGTTCTACAAAAGGAGTTTATATATTTGATAGAAAAGGCACTTTTATGAGAAAAATTGGCAATATAGGATTGGCACCTGATGAATATGTATCTTGTGATGATTTTACGATTAATATAGATGATAATGAACTGTATATCTTTGATTCTTTACAGAATAAGATATATAGGTATGATATTTCTTCAGGTAAGTTTAAAGGAGGAATTCTTATGGATAAGAATATTCATTTTAATTACATTGCTTATAATAGTGGATGCTTATATGGAGCACAGACTTTTTTTCAACCTTCAAAAGAAGATAGATACTATTTACTACAGCAAGTAGATGTCAAGTCAGGGGAAAGAATTGCACAATGGATGCATCAGAGTATAATAAAGGGTGGAATGATGAACTTATTCATGGCAATGTTTTTTATAATATTGGCAAGAATGAAGATTTGTTTATCATGGGTTTAATGGATACTATTATGTCTATTAAAGAACAGAGAATTTCTCCATATATGGCTATTCAAAGTGAGGGGATAGTTTTAAAAAAAGATATATTAGAAGATGAAAAGCTTCTGACTCTTGATCCTCGGGTAAGAAGTCGAAATATTCTTTCTCTAATAAATAGGCTTAACAAACAAGGTAAAATACAGCATATTTCCCATATTTATAAATATAAAGACCAGCTATTTTTTGAATGTATGAGAAAGTCTAATCAACAGGTTCAGTATGATATTAAAAGTGGGAGAACACTTGTTTATGAGAAAACACTAAATGATATATTGTTTACTATTAAGCCTGACTATTCTCATATTCCGATATTTCTTTGTAGTGATTCGTTGGGTGTATATTTTTATGTTACTCCTGAATGTTTTTCTGAGTTGCAGTATTTTGAGAAAGAGAATTATATATCTGATAAACTAAAGAATAAAGAAAGTATAAGAAAATTAAGAGATGAATCTAATCCATTGATACTCTATTATGAATTTAAATAATTTCATAACTGTTTGTATTTCAGTTATGTCTGTTTCTGCTATTTCTTCTTATATAAGTGAAAAGACGGAAATAAATAGAAGGGATATGAATAATATACAAAAGAGTTTGGGGAAAAATAAAATACTAATATTGTCGGCTTATGAAAATAATCGTTATAATATGATGCTTTTAAAAAATAAATTGAGTAATTTTAGATTCACAAATATATCCGAGGAATTTCTGGAGTTTCCAAGTAGCCGAACAACAGGATTGAGTCAACGATTTTTTGCATATGTAAATAACCAGGGGCGAATGACCTCATTTTATTTTCCTAGTAAAAATCAACAGGATATAACACGATTATATTTAAATCATTTGAAGGAAAAAATACAAAAGAATAACAAGAATAAGATTGTCGGGCATAAATAAAGTCTGAGTCCAATAGAGGGATTAATTTATAATGCATAATCGATAGCAATAAATATATTATGAGAAAATACAGTTGTATATGGATGCTGCTATGTTGTTTAGCTTATGGTGGAATGACATCTTGCTCTGGCAAGAAAAGTGATGCAGACGAGCAGGATAAAGGTGTTTCTACCGTTCTTCCGGATTCAAAGAATGAAGTCACCGTTCAAATTCTAAAGAGGTGTGATTTTCATCACGAACTAGTCAGTAACGGTAAGGTAAGTGCCCGCGGGCAGGCTGATCTTCGTTTTGAAACGAATGAGGTTATTGCTCATGTCTATGTGAAAAACGGTGATCGTGTTCGTAAGGGGCAGAAGTTGGCCGAGCTGGATAAATTCCGTCTGGAACAGAAATTATCACAAGCGGAAGATGCTTTGTTGAAAGCGGAGCTTGAACTGAAAGATGTACTTATCGGGCAGGGATATACGCCGGATGATTTTAGCAAGGTGCCTGAAGAAACCATGAAACTTGCGAAAGTAAAGAGCGGCTATGAACAGTCGAAGTCCCAGTATGAACTTACGAAAAGAGAAACGGAACATGCTACACTTGTTGCCCCCTTTGACGGGATAGTAGCTAATCTGTTTTCAAAACCTTATAATCTCGCTAATACGTCCGAGGCATTTTGTACTGTCATTGACACTCGTGGGATGGAAACTGATTTCACCGTGTTGGAGAACGAACTGGCTTTTATTAAAACCGGTGACAAAGTAATGATTACTCCTTATGCCGGCGGAGGTTCTTATGAAGGTAGTGTATCTGAAATCAATCCGCTGGTGGATGCGAACGGAATGGTAAAAGTAAAAGCTGCGGTAAACGGACAGGGGAAGTTGTTTAGCGGCATGAACGTAAGGGTAAGCGTCAAGCGGAGTTTAGGGGAGCAGTTGGTCATTCCTAAAACGGCTGTGGTGCTGCGTTCCGGTAAACAGGTTGTGTTTACCTTAAAAGAAGGCAAGGCAATGTGGAATTATGTACATACGGGATTGGAGAATGCTACGGAATATGTTGTCTCGGATAAATCTCAGGGAGGTGTTGAAGATGGCCTCTTGGAAGGAGATACGGTTATTGTCACCGGGAACTTGAATCTAGCGCATGAAACGGAGGTGACTATAAGCGGTGAATGATTGACTGCAAACGATAAATACAGAGAAAAGCATGATAAAATTTTTAATCCAGCGTCCTATTGCCGTGCTGATGGCTTTCACCGCCTGTTTTATAATCGGGCTGGTGACTTATTCTACACTTCCGATATCTCTGCTTCCGAATATCGCTATTCCGGAGATCACTATACAGGTGTCTGCTGCCAATACATCTGCCCGCGAACTGGAAAATACGATTGTGAAACCTTTGCGCAGCCAGTTGATACAGGTTTCTACATTGAAAGATATTCACAGTGAGTCCAGAGACGGCGCCGGTATTATCCGCTTGTCTTTTGATTTCGGTACTAATACGGACCTGGCCTTTATCGAGGTCAATGAAAAGATAGACGCTGCAATGAACTATCTCCCGAAGGAAACGGAACGTCCGAAAGTCATTAAGGCGAGCGCAACGGATATACCTGTTTTTTACCTGAATCTGACTTTGAAGAATGACAGTGCTTATAGCATTACGGGACAACAGTCCTTTCTGGATCTGTGTGAATTTGCCGAATCGGTCATTAAACGTAGGATAGAGCAGCTTGAAGAAGTGGCTATGGTAGATGTGACCGGATTGGTGGAACGTCAGGTGCAGATTGTGCCCGATGAGGATATGCTCTCCATGTTGGGAATTTCTATTGAGGATATAGAATCGACTCTGGCTGCCAATAATGTGGAACCGGGTAGTATGACGGTACGTGACGGATATTATGAATATAACATAAAGTTTTCCACCCTCCTGCGTACTGCGGAAGATGTAGAAAATATTTATCTGCGTAAAGGAGACCGGATTGTGCAGTTAAAGGATTTCTGCCGGGTGAATATCGTGCCCGTAAAAGAAAAAGGGGTATCTGTATCTAACGGGAAAAGGGCAGTGACGCTGGCTGTTATCAAGCAGGCGGATGAGAATATGGATAAGATGAAGAAGTCTCTGGTAGAGACGATGGAGTACTTCCAACGGGTATATCCGGATATTGATTTCAGTATCAGCCGTAATCAGACGGAATTGCTGGACTACACAATTTCGAATCTGCAACAGAATCTGTCTTTAGGTTTTCTCTTTATCTGCCTGGTAGCGGTCTTGTTTCTGGGGGATGTAAAATCTCCGTTGGTTATCGGACTTAGCATGGTGGTTTCTATCGTAATCAGTTTCGTTTTCTTCTATCTGTGCAATATGTCCCTGAATATCATTTCACTCGCCGGATTGATTCTGGCATTGGGTATGATGATTGACAGTTCGATTATTGTAACTGAGAATATATCGCAATACCGGGAACGGGGATATTCGTTGCGCCGTGCCTGTATCACGGGAACAAGCGAAGTGGTGACTCCCATGTTGAGTTCCTCCTTAACGACCATTGCCGTGTTTGCACCGTTGATTTTTATGAGTGGTATTGCCGGAGCTATCTTTTACGATCAGGCTTTTTCAGTTACAGTGGGACTTATGGTTTCTTATTTTACGGGTATCATGTTGCTTCCCGTACTTTATCTGCTGGTCTACCGGACCGGTATCCATACCCGGAAATGGAAGTGGCTTTCCTTTAAATTCAATAACCCGATAAAAGATCATACATTAGACCGTTTTTATGATGCGGGGGTGGACTGGGTATTCAGTCATAAAACGTTCAGTGTTTTGTTCTGTGCTATTTCCATTCCGCTTTGTGTATTTTTCTTTTTCTTTATCGACAAGCAGCGTATGCCCGATATTGAGGAGAATGAATTGATTGCCAGGATTGAGTGGAATGAGAATATTCATGTGGATGAAAACAGGAGGCGTGTGGACGAACTTTTTAAAGAACTGGAAGAACCGGTAGCCGAGCACACGGCGTCCATTGGCAGGCAGGATTTCCTTCTGAACCGTGAAAGGGAGCTTTCTTCTTCCGAGGCTGAACTTTACTTCCGTACGGAGACACCCGAAACTATTTCTCCTTTACAGCAAGAAATTTATCGCAGACTGAAAGAGCGTTATCCGCTTTCTGTCATTTCTTTCTCTCCGCCGGAGACTGTGTTTGAGAAACTCTTTGTCACAGGCGAACCGGATATCATAGCCGAGTTTTATACCCGTAATAAGGCAAAAGCACCGGAAGCGGAAACCATCCGGCGCGTGGAGAAGGACTTGGCACGGAAGACGGGAATCGCCCCTACGGGTATCGCTTTCGAGAATCAACTGAATCTAAGTATTAGCAAAGAGAAACTGTTGCTTTACCGTGTTTCCTATAATGAGCTCTACCGTATCCTGAAAACTGCTTTTCGTGAGAATAGTGTGACAATGTTGCATTCTTACCAACAATATCTTCCGATCAGCGTTGCCGGCAGCGAAAAGACTGTGAATGAAATATTGCAGGAGACGTTGATACAGACTGAACCGGATAATAAAGGAAACATAGAATATATCCCTCTTCGGGAGCTGGTTACGATAGCTCCTGCTGAGGATCTGAAAAGTATTACTTCGGGGCGTAATGGTGAATATGTCCCCTTTAATTTTTATGACGTGCAGAACGGGGACAAGTTGATGCGGGAAGTGAAGCTGGTAGCGGAGGAAACGAAAGAATGGGATACAGGCTTCTCCGGAAGTTTCTTTTCCAACAGGGAGATGTTGGACGAGCTGGTGGTAATCCTGTTTATTTCGTTGTTGCTGATGTACTTTATTCTTGCCTCGCAGTTTGAAAGTTTCCTTCAACCTTTGCTTGTTCTGGCGGAGATACCGATAGATGTGGCCTTTGCGTTATTACTGCTTTGGCTTTGCGGGCATACACTGAATCTGATGTCTGCTATCGGACTTATTGTCACCTGTGGTATTGTAATCAATGACTCTATCCTGAAACTGGACGCTATCAATGAACTGCGCAAAGCGGGTGTTCCGTTGTTGGAGGCTATCCATGAAGCAGGACGCAGGCGTTTGCGCCCGATTATCATGACTTCGCTGACTACTATCTTTGCAATGGTGCCGTTACTGTTTTCATCGGATATGGGTTCGGAATTACAGAAACCATTGTCTATCGCCATGATAGGGACAATGTTGGTCGGTACGGCAGTGAGTCTGTTCATCATACCATTGCTTTACTGGTTTATTTACAGAAAGAAAGAAGAAATAAGTAGCAAGTAATAACGAATAGTTTAAATATGAGAGTTATGAATGGATTATTAAATTTTACCACGGAGGAGACAAAGTTATTCTTTTCAGCAAAGAAAAGGATATGGGCATTTCTCTGTATTCTTGGTGTCCTCTGTGGTGAATCCCTGCTTCATGCACAGAAACGTCTGGTACTGGATTTGAACCGGACAATCGCTCTTGCCAATGACAGTTCATTGGAGTCATTCCGTACACAGAATATGTACTTGTCCGGTTATTGGGAGTACAGGACATATAAGGCAAACCGCCTGCCCAGTCTGACGCTGGATCTTACTCCGGCGCAATATAACCGGGATATTACGAAACGTTACGATTCGGGACAGGATTTGGATGTGTACCGTACGCAACAGTCTTATTATGCTTATGGAGGGTTAAGTGTCCGGCAGAATCTTGACCTGACCGGAGGTACATTTTATCTGGAATCGAATCTTGCCTATATGCGTAATTTCGGGGATAATAGTGCGACACAGCTGACCAGTGTCCCGATAAGGATTGGATATTCGCAAAGTTTGGTGGGGTATAATCCATTCAAATGGGAACGGAAGATAGAGCCTTTGAAATATGAACGTGTGAAAAAGGAATTTCTTTATAATGTGGAGAAAGTTTCGGAAACGGCAACGAGTTATTTCTTCTCTCTGGCTATGGCACAAGCGGAATATAACCTGGCAAAAGAAAATCTGGCTTCTACGGATACGTTGTACCGCATTGGGCAACAACGGCACCGGATCGCAGCTATCTCGCAAGCCGACCTGTTGACTCTGAAGCTGGATCGGGTGAATGCGCAGAACACATTGCAGAATAAAGCAAGCGATTTGAAGCGGGCTATGTTCTCATTGGCTTCTTTTCTCAATCTGGATAAGAATACGCAGATCGAGCTGGAACTTCCTTCCCGTCCGGGAATGCTGGAGATTCCGATAGATGAGGCTTTGAGGTGGGGAAGGAGCAACAACCCGCAATTGTTGGAATTGAAACAGAATGTGCTGGAAGCGGAGCGTAATGTGGATAAGACTAAAAAGGAGTCGCGTTTTAATGCAAGTGTGAATGCCAGTATCGGTTTTAATCAGGTGGCGGACAATTTCGGGGATGTCTATCATAAGCCCATGCAGCAGGATTTGGTGGCGGTCAGTGTCTCTATTCCGTTGCTGGACTGGGGCGTCCGCAAAGGAAAGTATAATATGGCACGGAATAACTTGAATGTGGTGAAGATTTCGGCACGCCAGGACGAGATAAGTATTGAGGAGGAAGTGATAATGACAGTGAGTGATTTTAATATCCAGCAACAATTGATTGCCAGTGCGGAAGAAGCTTTGGATTTGTCCATACTCGCTTATAATGAGACAAAGCAGCGTTTTATCATCGGCAAAGCGGATATAAACAGCCTGACTCTTTCTCTGAACAGGCAGCAGCAGGCACAGCGTAACTTTATCTCTGCTTTGCAGAATTACTGGCTGAATTATTACAAGATACGACGGCTTACGTTGTTTGATTTTGCTACAAAACTTTCACTTTCGGACAGGTTCGATTTTAACGGAGGCAAGCTGATCAAATGATAATTGCGGCGTTTATTCTCGGTAGTATCTCCATTAAGTCTGTCATAAACAGAGATGCTGTCGCTTATATGACAGAGATTTCTATTTACATAAATAATGGTAATGCAAAATATAAGTCTTGAAATAAAAAAGTCCTCGAAGGCTTCCGCTTTCACCCTGATTGTGGCTTTTGTCTGCGTGGCATTGGTCGGGCTGGCGCTTGTGCCGTTGCTTCCGGTCAAACTGAACCCCTCACGGACATTACCCGGCTTCACGGTGCGTTTCAGTATGCCCGGCACTTCGGCACGCGTGGTGGAAATGACAGCTACCAGCAAACTGGAGGCGATGCTTGCCCGCGTGAAAGGGATTCGGGGTATCTATTCTACTTCAGGAAACGGGTGGGGCAGTATCAGCGTGAATCTGGATAAACATGTGGATGTTGCAGTTGCACGTTTTGAAGCGTCCACCATCATTCGTCAGACATGGCCGGAACTGCCGGACGGGGTGAGCTATCCGTATATTCAGATGCAGAGTCCGGGGCAGAACAACCAGGGTCCTTTTATGGCATTTACGATTAATGCGCCTGCTATTCCCATTCTGATACAACAGTATGCGGAAGAACATATTAAGACACGTTTGGCACAACTTCCGGGAATTTATAAGATTAATCTTGGCGGGGCTACTCCAATGGAATGGCGGTTGGAATATGACTCCGAACAGTTACATACGCTTGGGATAAGTACGGATGATATCCGTCAGGCTGTCCGGTTGCATTACCAGAAAGAGTTTCTGGGTACATACGATATGGAACAGGGGAGTTCGGGCAGGCAATGGATCCGTCTGGCGCTGGTTCCCGAATATAATAACCGGGACTTTGATGCGGAACGGATACAGGTGAAGATGAAAGATGGCAAAATCATTGGTCTGAATGAATTGGTAAAAGTTTCCCGTGTGGAGGAACAGCCGCAAAGTTACTACCGAATTAACGGTCTGAACTCTATCTATCTGTCTGTCGTGGCGGAGGAAACGGCCAATCAGTTGGCATTGAGCAAGGAAGTGAAAGCATATATGGATGATATCCGGTTACTTCTTCCGGCGGGATACGAGATTCATACCAGCTATGATGCAACGGAGTTTATTCAGGAAGAACTGGGTAAGATTTATCTGCGAACGGGGGTGACGGTAGCGATTCTGCTTCTGTTTGTGCTATTGATTACTTTTAGTCCGAAGTATTTGTTTCTGATTGTAACCAGTCTGGCAGTTAATGTAGCGATAGCCGTTATCTTCTATTATGCATTCGGACTTGAAATGCAGTTGTATTCTCTGGCAGGTATCACGGTTTCTCTAAATCTGGTGATTGACAATACGATTGTGATGAGCGACCATTATCTGCGGCGTGGAAACCGGAAGGCTTTTATGTCCGTACTGGCGGCTACGTTGACTACAATGGGGGCTTTGGTCATTATCTTTTTCCTCGATGAGAAGATACGCCTGAACTTGCAGGATTTTGCTGCGGTAGTGATTATTAATCTTGGGGTATCACTGCTGGTTGCCCTGTTTTTTGTTCCTTCCCTGATCGACAAAACCGGATTGAAGCGGAGGAAAAAATCTTCGCTTTCAGGTGCGAAGTGGAAGTCGGGAAATATACGTTTCTTTATGTGGATACGTTCTAAAATGCATCGTTTTCCGGTATATTTCAGCCGTTTTTACAGTTGGCTGATACGGATTCTTTGCCGGTGGAGGGTGGCGGTCTGCATTTTATTGTTGCTGGCTTTCGGATTACCGGTATTTCTGTTGCCGGAAAAGATGAAGGGGGAAGATAAATGGGCGGAATTTTATAATAAGACACTGGGTACTTCTACGTATAAAGAGAAGGTAAAACCGGTAGTGGATAAAGCATTGGGAGGAGCTTTAAGACTTTTTGTACAGAAAGTATATGAAGGAAGTTATTTTACGCGTAATGAAGAAGTGGTGCTTCATGCCAATGCCAATTTGCCGAATGGGAGTACGCTGGAGCAGATGAATACGTTGATTAAGCGAATGGAAACTTACTTGAGCGAATTTAAAGAAATCAAGCAGTTCCAGACGTCTGTGGAAAGTGCACGCAGGGCATCTATTCATATTTATTTCACGAAAGAGCACCAAAAGAGCGGTTTCCCGTATACGCTGAAAGCTAATATGATAAACAAGGCACTTCAATTGGGTGGAGGAGATTGGAGTATTTACGGATTGCAGGACCAAGGATTCAGTAATAATGTGCGTGAGAGTGCGGGTTCATTCCGGGTGAAAATGTATGGGTATAATTATGACGAACTGTATGACCGGGCGGAACAACTGAAAGAGAAGTTCTTGTCTCACCGCCGCATCAAGGAAGTGACGATCGGTTCCGACTTCTCGTGGTGGAAGGATGATTATATGGAATTTTATTTCAGTCTGGACAAGCTCCGAATGGCGGAGGAAAATATCGGAGCCGGAAGATTGTTTTCCGCTATCCGACCGATATATGGACGGAATATGGAGATTGGTTCGGTGACGACGGAAGAAGGTACGGAAAAAATAAAATTGTCTTCCTGCCAGTCGGAAGAAAGGGATGTGTGGGCAATGCAGTATTATCCTTTTCCGGCAGGTGGAAAAGAATATAAACTGTCGGAACTGGCAACAGTGGAAAAAGGGCAGATGCCGCAGGAAGTAGCCAAGGAAAACCAGCAGTACCGGCTGTGCCTGCAATATGAGTATATCGGTTCTTCGGAACAGGGGCATAAGCTGTTGAAGAAAGATCTGGAGGAATTTAATGAGATTCTTCCAATGGGATATACTGCCAAATCGGAGGACAATAACTGGTCGTGGGGAGGAAAGGACAATAAGCAATATCGTCTGTTGCTTATTGTGATTGCTATCATTTTCTTTATTACGAGTATTCTGTTCAATTCTTTGAAACAGCCGTTAGCGATTATTTTTGTGATTCCGGTGTCTTATATCGGAGTGTTTCTTACATTCTACTGGTTCAAACTGAATTTTGATCAGGGAGGTTTTGCTTCTTTTGTTCTGCTTTGCGGTATCACAGTAAATGCTAGTATCTATATCCTGAACGAATATAATTCTATTCGTAAACGTTACCCGTGTCTCTCGCCGCTCCGGGCATACGTGAAAGCCTGGAACACGAAAGTGATTCCTATTTTCCTGACGGTGGTTTCCACTATTCTGGGATTTATTCCTTTCATGATAGGTGCGGAGAAAGAAGGTTTCTGGTTTCCGTTGGCGGCAGGTACGATTGGGGGATTGGTTATGTCGGTAATTGGAGTTTTTATTTTCCTGCCGGTATTGACGCTGAAGAAGAAGTGGTTTACGAGGTCTAAAGCAGTGCTTTAGGGATGCTAAAGCGTAGCTTTAGGACGGATAAAGCTACGCTTTTTATTGTTTTACCAATTATTCCCTGCGTTACTGCTATTGATAAGCATTTCTATCCGTTGCTTATATGAATTCGCTCCTTCGGCAATATTTTTTCCTGCATCTGCAGTTCCCATTCCGTAAACGACAATAGGTGTCCGCCACGCCATACCCGAATGAATAGCACTGCCTTGATACGGACGTAGAAGTTCATCGGTTGTGAATCGGTTTCGTCCGCCACTACGATAAGCGTCGTATTCGGAGCCGGTGGTCGTTACTATCATTAACGGTTTGCCCGCGACAGCCGGAGTCTTGGACAAGTGAGTGAACACTTCGTCCTGCCATTTTTTTAGTAATGACGGGGCAGACATCCAGTAGAAAGGAAACTGGTAGATAACGGCCGAAGCGTCGGAGATGATTTTACTCCATTCGTCCACATTGAAAGCAATGTCCTCTGACAGTTCGTAAAGGTTGAACACCGCCACTCCTTCAATGTCACTGACAGCATCGATTAATGCTTTGTTTGCCTGTGATCCTTTGATGTTGGGGTGTGCCAGCAGAATCACTACTTTTCTTAAGTCTTTATTCATAATCAGTCAAGTATTTGGGATGAAACAATTACACGTCTTATATAATAAGGTCTAAAAATAAGAAAAAGTTCTCGAAAAGCAATATCTTAATTAAAAATAAAACAATCCCTCTTTGCTTTTGAATTTGTATTTTTGCATCCGTATTTGTAAGACGTTACTTTAGATAACAATATTGTATATGATAGATTTTACCCAGTTTCCTTCTCCCTGCTACATCATGGAAGAAGAACTTTTAAGAAAGAACTTGAGTTTGATAAAAAGCGTAGCCGACAGGGCGGGAGTGGAGATTATTCTTGCTTTCAAGTCGTTTGCTATGTGGCGCTCTTTCCCTATATTCCGTGAATACATAGACCATTCTACAGCAAGCTCGGTCTATGAGGCACGTTTGGCGCTGGAAGAGTTCGGAAGTAAGGCACATACTTATTCACCTGCATATACAGAACAGGATTTCCCGGAAATCATGCGTTGCAGTAGCCATATTACTTTTAATTCTATGGCACAGTTCGAACGTTTCTATCCGATGACCGTAGCAAAAGGAGGCGGTATCTCTTGTGGTATCCGTGTGAACCCTGAATATTCGGAGGTAGAAACGGAACTTTACAATCCTTGCGCTCCCGGTACGCGTTTCGGAATTACTGCCGATTTATTGCCGGATACGTTGCCACAAGGTATCGAAGGCTTTCATTGCCATTGCCATTGCGAGTCTTCTTCTTTTGAGTTGGAACGAACGTTGGAACATCTCGAAGAAAAGTTTTCCCGTTGGTTTCCGCAACTGAAATGGTTGAATCTGGGCGGCGGACATCTGATGACACGTAAAGATTATGATACGGAACATCTGATAAAATTATTGCAGGGACTGAAAGCCCGTTATCCTCATTTACGTATTATTCTTGAACCCGGTTCGGCCTTTACCTGGCAGACGGGTGTGCTGACTTCTGAAGTCGTGGATATTGTAGAAAGCCGTGGTATTAAAACTGCCATATTGAATGTCAGCTTCACCTGCCACATGCCCGACTGTCTGGAAATGCCTTATCAGCCTGCCGTTCGCGGTGCGGAAATGGGAAATGAAGGAAAATATATTTATCGTTTAGGAGGAAACTCCTGTTTGAGCGGTGACTATATGGGGCTGTGGAGTTTCGATCATGAACTGCAAATCGGAGAACGGATCGTGTTTGAAGATATGATTCATTACACCATGGTAAAGACGAATATGTTTAACGGAATTCATCATCCTGCCATTGCTTTGTGGACGAAAGAAGGGAAGGCTGAAATATACAAGCAATTTTCTTATGAAGATTATCGTGACCGAATGAGTTGATAATCAAAAAGATTGTTTGGCGGTGGAGGCAAAGTGCAGAGATTTCTGTGAAAAAAAGTGTGCAGAATGTTTGCAGGTTTACGGAAAATCCCTACCTTTGCAACCGCAAACGAAAAAATGCGGAAATAGCTCAGTTGGTAGAGCATAACCTTGCCAAGGTTGTTCTGGGCACAAAGATTTTAACTTTAAAATTCTGGAGAGGTGGCGGAATTGGTAGACGCGCTACTTTGAGGGGGTAGTGACAGTTATGTCGTGGGAGTTCGAGTCTCCTTCTCTTCACAGTCATTAAAGTTATTTGCGGAAATAGCTCAGTTGGTAGAGCATAACCTTGCCAAGGTTAGGGTCGCGAGTTCGAGTCTCGTTTTCCGCTCATGTTTCTTTGAAATGTTGGAACTAAATTTTGCCCAGGTGGCGGAATTGGTAGACGCGCACGTTTCAGGTGCGTGTGTCGAGAGGCATGCAGGTTCGAGTCCTGTTCTGGGCACAAGAAATTCAGATTTCTGAATGGAGAAAATTTAGTTTGCGGAAATAGCTCAGTTGGTAGAGCATAACCTTGCCAAGGTTAGGGTCGCGAGTTCGAGTCTCGTTTTCCGCTCAAAGTAGTGAGGTTGTCAGTCGATAAGATTGGCGACCTCTTTTTGTAATTACGAAAGTCGATGTACTTCCCCCAAAAAGAGTGTCATCGACTCACACAGACCTATAATTAATTTAAGAACTTGTGATATGTTAACACAAATCATTAATGCGCGCATCCTTACCCCTCAGGGCTGGTTGAAGGATGGGTCCGTACTTATTCGTGATCATAAAATTCTGGAAGTGACTAACTGCGACCTGGCGGTTATCGGAGCAAAACTGATTGATGCCAAGGGCATGTATATCGTTCCGGGAGGAGTAGAAATTCATGTTCATGGCGGTGGTGGAAGAGACTTTATGGAGGGGACGGAAGACGCCTTCCGGACAGCGATTAAAGCTCACATGCAACACGGAACTACCAGTATTTTCCCCACACTTTCTTCTTCTACTATTCCTATGATCCGTGCAGCCGCAGAAACAACCGAAAAGATGATGGCAGAGCCGGACAGTCCCGTACTCGGCCTGCATCTGGAAGGACATTACTTCAATATGGAGATGGCAGGCGGACAGATTCCGGAGAATATCAAAAATCCTGATCCGGAAGAGTATATCCCTTTGCTGGAAGAAACCCATTGCATCAAACGTTGGGATGCGGCACCGGAACTTCCGGGGGCTATGCAGTTCGGAAAGTATATCACCGCAAAAGGCGTATTGGCATCTGTAGGACATACACAGGCCGAATTTGAAGATATCCAGACTGCGTATGAGGCAGGATATACGCATGCTACCCATTTCTACAATGCTATGCCCGGATTTCACAAACGGAAGGAATATAAGTATGAAGGTACGGTAGAAAGTATTTATTTGATTGATGATATGACAGTGGAAGTCGTGGCCGATGGCATTCATGTGCCTCCTACCATTCTTCGTCTGGTCTATAAGATAAAAGGAGTGGAGCGTACGTGCCTGATCACTGATGCGCTGGCTTGTGCGGCAAGTGACAGTAAGACTGCTTTTGATCCGCGTGTCATTATCGAAGACGGTGTGTGCAAACTGGCAGACCGCTCTGCATTGGCAGGAAGTGTGGCGACGATGGACCGTTTGATCCGTACGATGGTGCAGAATGCTGAAATTCCTTTGGCGGATGCTGTGAGGATGGCTTCCGAGACTCCGGCCCGTATCATGGGAGTGCTCGACCGCAAAGGTACGTTGGAACGTGGCAAGGACGCGGATATTATTGCTTTGGATAGAGATCTGAATGTAAGAGCGGTCTGGGCGATGGGACAATTGGTAGAAGGTACAAACAAGCTGTTTTAACGACTAAAAAAGAAAACGATGTTAACTCAAATAATCAACGGTAGAATACTTACTCCGCAAGGCTGGCTGAAAGACGGCTCTGTATTGATTTGTGATGGAAAAATATTAGAGGTAACCAACAGTGATCTGGCAGTTATCGGTGCAACAGTGATTGATGCCAGAGGAATGACGATCGTACCGGGATTTGTCAGCATGCATGCGCATGGTGGCGGCGGCCATGATTTTACCGAAGCAACGGAGGAGGCTTTCCGTATCGCAGCAACTGCTCATTTGAAGCATGGAGCTACCGGCATATTTCCTACTTTGTCATCTACTTCGTTTGAGAGGATATATCAGGCGGTCGATGTTTGCGAGAAGCTGATGAAGGAACCGGAGTCTCCGATTCTCGGTCTGCATATCGAAGGACCTTATCTGAATCCGAAGATGGCAGGAAGCCAGTATGACGGTTTTCTGAAAACTCCCGATGAAAATGAATATGTGCCGCTGTTGGAACATACTTCCTGTATCAAGCGCTGGGATATCAGTCCCGAATTGCATGGGGCACATGATTTTGCAAAATACACTCGTTCCAAGGGAATTATGACAGCCGTTACTCATACGGAGGCTGAATATGATGAGATTAAGGCAGCGTATGCGGTAGGATTCTCGCATGCTGCTCATTTCTATAATGCGATGCCCGGTTTTCATAAACGTCGCGAATATAAATATGAAGGTACGGTAGAGAGTGTATATCTGACAGATGGAATGACGGTAGAAGTTATTGCAGACGGTATTCACTTGCCTGCTACTATTCTGAAACTGGTTTATAAACTGAAAGGGGTAGAGAATACTTGTCTGGTGACTGATGCGTTGGCTTATGCTGCCAATGAAGGGAACGAGCCGATTGATCCGCGTTATATTATTGAGGACGGAGTATGTAAAATGGCGGATCATTCTGCATTAGCCGGTAGTCTGGCGACTATGGATGTGTTGGTTCGTACGATGGTGAAGAAAGCAAGTATTCCTTTGGAAGATGCTGTGCGTATGGCTTCCGAAACTCCTGCTCGTCTGATTGGTGTGAGCGATCGGAAAGGGGCATTGTCTAAAGGTAAAGATGCTGATATTGTGATACTTGATAAGGAATTGAATGTACGGTGTGTCTGGTCGATGGGAAAAGTTGTTCCGGGGACAGATAGGTTGCTGCATAAATGATAAGTGCTATCTGTTAAATCTGAAAATAGAAAGTCCGAACCTTTAAATTGCAAAAAGCAATTGGGATTCGGACTTTTTCAGTAAGAAAAGTAGTAATGTGAGTACTCTATATTCTATTTTATCATGAAAATAGAGTCGTTTCTATAAACTCTTTCAATTGAACCTTATTCATTGTACCGAGTTTCATTATCGGTTTGCCATTCACCGGGCAAAGCAAAAGGTTGGGAATTGTCCGAATCTTGAATGCACTTTCCAGTTCCTCTTCCTGATCGACGTCTACTTTATAAATGTCCAGTCTCCCTTTATATTCTTCTGCTAATTGGTCCAATATGGGTGATAATGCCTTGCAATAACCACACCATGGAGCATGAAAATCGACTAAACAAGGTTTATTCCCTTTATATTCCCAATTATCCGGATAAGATTGATAATCAGCAACTTTCTCAACAAAGCTTTCTTTGGTTAAATCTATAATTTTCATATTTCCTGTTTTTAATGATTCATTATTTATTTCTACTTTGCAAAGATAGGGGTATGGTAGAGAAAGAGGGATAGCCATTCTTCCTGTTGTGTTTACAATTTTTCCTTTCCCTAGATATTTTCTAATCAAATTCTAATCTGAAATGAGAGCCTTATAATCGCTTTTATCCAGCCTCTACCGTTGCAGAGTTGTACTTTTGTCGGAAAACAAATTAAGGTAACAAAAAGATTGCGATGAACAGAGCATTTTTATTTTTACTATTTCTTCTATTGGCAGGAAAGATGTGTGCGCAACAGGTTGCAGGCACATTGACACTGAAAGAAGCAGAGCAGCGTTTTTTAGAGCGCAATTTATCGTTGATAGCCGAGCGGTACAATATCGACATGGCACAGGCGCAGGTATTACAAGCCAAATTGTTTGAAAATCCGGTCATTTCGCTGGAACAGAATGTCTACAACCGATTGAACGGGAAGTATTTTGATTTTGGAAAAGAAGGGGAAGCTGTTGTTGAAATAGAACAGGTGATCCATCTTGCCGGTCAGCGGAACAAGCAAGTCCGGCTGGAAAAAATCAATAAGGAAATAGCTGAATACCAGTTTGAAGAAGTAATGCGGACGCTCCGTCAGGAATTGAATGAAAAGTTTGTAGAAGTCTACTTTCTTTCTAAGTCCATTGCCATCTATGAAAAGGAAGTAAATTCCCTGCAAGTACTTTTGGGCGGAATGAAAATTCAGCAGGAAAAGGGAAACATCTCTTTAATGGAAATTTCCCGTTTGGAATCCATGCTCTTCTCCTTGAGGAAAGAGAAGAACGAACGGGAGAATGATTTACTGACTACCAGGGGAGAACTGAATTTATTACTGAACCTTCCGGAAGATACACAAGTTCAACTCTCATTAGACGAAGAAGTACTGCAACAACTGGACCTGTCGCAATTATCATTTGCAGACCTGAAAGCAATCATCAATGAACGGCCCGACCAAAAGATTGCCCGAAGCACAGTGAATGCCTCCCGTGCAAATCTGAAACTACAGAAGTCAATGGCCTTTCCCGAGTTCTCTGTGAAAGGGAATTATGACCGTGTAGGAAACTTTATCAATGACTATTTCGCGATAGGAGTAAGCCTGTCCGTACCTATCTTCAACCGTAATCAGGGAAATATCAAAGCAGCCCGCTTCAGTATCCAACAAGCGGGAGTGCAGCAGGAATATGCCGCTAATCGTGCCGATATGGAACTTTTCACCGCTTATACGTCTCTGGAGAAAGCAACTCAACTCTATCAATCCACTAATATGGACCTGGAACGTAACTTCGAGAAATTGATCACAGGAGTCAATGAGAATTTCACCAGAAAGAATATCAGCCTGCTGGAATTTATCGACTATTATGACAGCTATAAAGAAACCTGTATCCAACTATACGAGATAAAGAAAAACGTATTTCTCGCTATGGAAAACCTGAATACAGTTGTCGGACAAAATGTATTGAACTACTAATAAACCGACCAATATGAAACGATTAAAGATCACAATCCATAAATTATCAAAGACTATGAACTGGAATAAATTTCTTCCTTGTATATTGTTTGGCAGCCTTTTGGGAGCATGCTCCGGAAAAGGAGAACAACCCAAAGTAGAACCGACTACACTATGCCTGACGGACAGCCTGCTGAGAATTGTATCCGTCGATACCGTGCACGTCTGTGAAGTGGTAGATGAACTGACATTGAATGGACGGGTCACTTTCAATCAGGATCAGGTGGCAAATGTGTATCCGATGTTCGGAGGAACCGTGACGGAACTGCGTGCCGAAATAGGAGACTTTGTTCACAAAGGAGAAGTGCTGGCAGTGATCCGTAGCGGGGAAGTGGCGGATTATGAGAAACAATTGAAAGAAGCTGAACAACAACTTTTGCTGGCCCGGCGGAACATGGATGCTACACAGGATATGTACACTTCCGGCATGGCATCGGATAAAGATGTACTTCAGGCCAAGCAGGAACTGGCAAGTGCGGAAGCGGAAGAAAGACGAATCAAAGAAATATTCTCCATTTATCACTTCTCCGGAAATGCTTTTTATCAGCTTAAATCTCCCGTATCAGGCTTTATTGTGGAAAAGCAGATTAGCAGGGATATGCAGCTGCGCCCCGACCAGGGGGATGCGCTGTTTACGATTTCCGGTCTGTCCGATGTATGGGTGATGGCGGATGTGTATGAAAGTGATATTAGTAAGGTTTCCGAGGGAGCTGATGTCCGTATCTCGACTTTGGCATATCCGGAAAGGACATTTACAGGTACGATCGACAAGGATAAAGGAAGTAGACGTTTACAAACAGTTGAGCAAGGAATGTTATGTCCGTTCCGGTCTTTCCGAAGGAGACAGGGTACTGAATAATAATGTATTGTTAGTGTATAATGCTTTGAATGCGGATTAAAAATCAGAGAATAGTATGCATAAATTCATAGATAATATAGTAGCCTTCTCGCTGAAGAATAAGTTCTTTATATTCTTCTGTACGGTGATTGCCGTTATAGCCGGAGCCGTCTCATTCAAACATACGCCGATAGATGCCTTTCCGGATGTAACGAATACAAAAGTGACGATCATCACGCAATGGGCGGGCCGTAGTGCGGAAGAGGTGGAGAAATTTATCACGATTCCCATTGAGATAGCCATGAATCCCGTACAGAAAAAAACGGATATTCGTTCGACCACTCTTTTCGGACTTTCTGTGATCAATGTAATGTTCGAAGATCGTGTTGATGACTTTACAGCCCGTCAGCAAGTCTACAATTTGCTGAATGATGCCGATCTGCCCGAAGGCGTGACTCCCGAAGTACAGCCTTTGTACGGACCTACCGGAGAAATCTATCGCTACACCCTGCGCAGTGACAGACGTAGTGTACGCGATTTGAAAACGATTCAGGACTGGGTGATCGAACGAAATCTCCGTTCGGTATCAGGTGTAGCTGATATCGTCAGTTTCGGTGGCGAGGTGAAGACATTCGAAGTGAGCGTGAATCCTCATCAGTTGATTAATTACGGAATTACCTCTCTCGAACTTTATGACGTGATAGCCAAGAGTAATATCAATGTAGGAGGAGATGTCATCACGAAAAGTTCTCAGGCATACGTAGTCCGGGGAATCGGTTTGATAAACGACCTGGATGAATTGCGAAACATCGTAGTGAAGAACATCAACGGGACGCCGATTCTCGTAAAGAACCTGGCAGATGTTCACGAATCCTGCCTGCCCCGTCTCGGACAAGTGGGACGAATGGATGAGAACGATGTCGTTCAGGGAATTGTAGTGATGCGTAAAGGGGAGAATCCCGGTGAAGTCATTGCAAATCTGAAAGATAAGATAGAAGAATTGAATCAGAATGTACTTCCTGAAGATGTACGGATAATACCGTTCTACGACCGTGAGGACTTGGTGAACCTGGCGGTAAAAACGGTGACCCATAATCTGATTGAAGGAATATTGTTGGTTACGTTTATTGTGTTAATCTTCATGGCAGATTGGCGGACAACCGTGATTGTTGCGGTGATTATTCCATTAGCTTTGTTATTCGCATTTATTTGTTTACGCGTGATGGGGATGTCTGCCAATCTGCTTTCTATGGGGGCCATTGACTTTGGTATTATTATCGATGGGGCAGTGGTGATGGTGGAAGGTGTGTTTGTCGCTTTGGACAAGAAGGCGAAAGAGGTGGGAATGCCCGCATTCAATGTGATGTCCAAGATGGGACTGATCCGTCACACCGCCAAGGATAAGGCAAAAGCGGTATTTTTCTCCAAACTGATCATCATTACCGCTTTGATTCCTATCTTCTCTTTTCAGAAAGTGGAAGGAAAAATGTTCTCACCTTTGGCATATACATTGGGTTTTGCTTTGCTGGGTGCGCTTATTTTCACATTAACGCTGGTTCCCGTCATGTCGTCCATGTTGCTGAAAAAGAATGTACGCGAAAAGAACAATCGCTTTGTCCATTTCATCAATCAAAAGTGTACGGCTCTTTTTGATACTTTCTATGCCCATCGTAAACTGACTATCGGATTGGCAACTGTGGTTGCAGGAGTCGGTTTATGGCTTTTCTCCTTCCTTGGGACGGAGTTTCTTCCTCAACTCAACGAAGGTTCGATCTACATCCGTGCTACGCTGCCGCAAAGTATATCGCTGGATGAATCCGTAACGCTGGCAAATAAGATGAGAAAGAAACTATTGACCTTCCCCGAAGTGAGGCAGGTATTGTCTCAAACCGGACGTCCCAACGACGGAACGGATGCAACCGGATTTTATAATATTGAGTTTCATGTAGATATTTATCCGGAGAAAGACTGGGAAAGCAAGCTGACCAAACTGCAGCTTATCGACAAGATGCAGGAAGATTTATCCGTTTATCCCGGCATTGACTTTAACTTTTCGCAGCCGATTACGGATAATGTGGAAGAAGCGGCCTCCGGTGTAAAAGGCTCTATTGCGGTGAAAGTGTTCGGTAAAGACTTGTACGAATCGGAAAAACTGGCCGTTCAGATTGATAAGATATTAAATACCGTGCAGGGAATTGAGGACTTGGGAGTGATTCGCAATATCGGCCAGCCGGAACTTCGTATCGAACTGAATGAGCGTCAGTTGGCACGTTATGGAGTGGCTAAGGAGGATGTTCAGTCTATCATTGAAATGGCTATTGGCGGGAAGTCAGCTTCGCTGTTGTATGAGGACGAACGGAAATTTAATATCATGGTGAGGTATAGTGAAGAGTTCCGTCAGAATGAAGAGGAGATAGGTAAGATACTGGTTCCGGCGATGGACGGAACGATGGTACCTATTAAGGAACTGGCAGATATCACCACAATCACAGGACCATTATTGATCTTCCGTGACAACCATGCCCGTTTCTGTGCTGTCAAGTTCTCGGTGAGAGGACGGGATATGGGTACGGCAGTTGCCGAAGCGCAGAAAAAGGTAAATGCTTCCGTCCATTTACCGGCAGGATATTCTTTGAAATGGACGGGTGATTTTGAGAATCAGCAGCGTGCTTCGAAACGTCTGGCACAGGTAGTTCCTATCAGCATTGCCATTATTTTCATTATTCTGTTTATTCTCTTCTCCAATGCCAGAGATGCAGGACTGGTATTGCTGAATGTACCGTTTGCTGCCGTGGGAGGTATCGCAGCCCTTCTGATAACGGGCTTCAATTTCTCTATATCGGCGGGTATCGGTTTTATCGCTTTGTTCGGTATCTGCATACAGAATGGCGTTATTATGATTTCCGATATCAAGGCAAATCTAAAACTGGGTTCGTCCTTACAGGAGGCCACTAAAGAAGGAGTCCGTTCACGTATCCGCCCTGTGATAATGACAGCGGCTATGGCAGCTATCGGTCTGTTGCCTGCGGCTATGAGTCATGGTATCGGTTCGGAATCACAGCGTCCGTTGGCGATTGTCATTATCGGCGGATTGATAGGAGCGACTTTCTTCGCCTTGTTCATCTTCCCGCTGATTGTGGAAGTAGTGTATGAACGAATGCTATATGATAAAAACGGAAAATTATTGCAAAGACGTATCTAATTCATTTTCTATTCTTTCTATGAAAGAAACGGGCATAGATTAAATTTTAATTTCGTTTTCAGTAGGTAGAAGTGAGGAAGGGACAAAAGTCGGTTGAATCAGAAGATCACCCGTACTTTTGTTCCTTTTTCTATTTCCGAAGATATTTCCAGCTTGGCGTTGTAGGCAGATACTATTTTCAGAGTCAGGCTGAGGCCGATGCCCTGACCTGCATAGTCATGTGTGTTGCTGCCCCGATAGAAAGACTGGAATATATGTTCTATTTCTTCCGGAGGAATGCCGATGCCCTGATCTTTTATTTCAAGAACGAGGTGTTGATCTTTTTGGCTGAGTGTAATGTCTACTTCCTTTTCTGAATATTTGCAGGCGTTATCGATGATATTCTTTAAAGCTATTTTGAGCAGATAAGGATTGGCCTTTACAGTGGCAGACTTACCTGTTTCTTCATGATGGAACCGGATTCGTTCGTTCGTTTTTATTAAGTCATTCAGCATATCCGGCAGAGACACTGCTTCCATATTGCTTTTTAAGAGCTCTTCATCCTGACGTGAAAGGAAGAGAAGATGGCGGATCAGATTGGAGATTCGCTTGCTTTCTGACGAGATTCGTTGCAGGGCTTCGATATATTCTCCGGTACTTCTTTCTTTCAGCAGACTGATTTCGCATTCTCCCTGTATGGCGGTTATGGGGTTGTTCAGTTCATGCGAAGCATGGCTGACAAAGGACTTTTCAGCTTTGAAAGCACTGTCCAGACGGTCGAGCATGCTATTCAGTGTTTTGATCATGTCTTCCAGTTCATCGTTGTTTCCGGTCGTCTTTAACCGGCGGTTCAGACTGTTGGCTCGTATCCTCTTCAGCTCCTTCAGTATATGTTGCAGGGGGATAAGAATACGGCCGGAATAGATTTTCCCGACTAAATAAATCAGGATGGAACTGAATAAAACCAGAAAGATGGAGAGAAGCAAGAGGTGTTCTTTGATTTCTGCACCGTACACATTCCGGGACATGACGAGGACGATGAAATTCCCTTCATTATCGGGATAATAAAGGGCGGCTCCCAACTGGTCTTTGTATTTAAAAGAAAAAGGGATGCTGTCTTCACCGGCTATCAGGAGTGCCTGCTGATGCTGGGTCAGATATTTGTTCAGTGTGTCACGGACTTCGGAGAGACTGTCCATATTTAAAAGAATCTCATGAGCTTCGGGCAGGAGTTCGTCATATTTGCGCTGGATAATCTGGTAACTCTGTTCGTCTACTTCGTCTTTCTCCCAATGCTTTTGTGCGGTCAGATATGCTTTTTCACGAAGGTAGGAGGCATAGAGTTTATTGATAAACTGTGTGCTGAAAAGATAGAATACGGCAATAATGATGATAGTTGTCAGTACACTGAGCAACGTATAGAAGAGAGCTATTTTAGAACCTATTTTCATACACGGATTTATTTGATGGATGTTCAGGCATTCATGATATATCCTAATCCTACTACCGTATGAATCAGTTTCTTGTCGAAGTCACGGTCTATCTTTACCCGCAGATAATTGACGTATACGTCTACGATGTTGGTATTCGTATCAAAGTTCTTGTCCCATACATCTTTGAGCAGCGTAATGCGTGACAAGGCTACCCCCTGGTGAGTCATGAAATATTCAAGCAGGCGGTATTCTTTTACGGTGAGATCGATATCCGCATCACCTCTTTTTGCCCGTCTGGTGTTACAGTCCAATACCAGATTGTCGCAAGTCAGTTGATTGGTTACAGCCTCCTTGTTTCGTCGCAGCAGCGCCTTGATACGTGCTTCCAGTTCCTGAAAACTGAAAGGCTTGACGAGATAATCGTCTGCTCCTGCATCCAGTCCTTTTACAATATCTTCCGTAGTGCCTAAAGCCGTCAGCATAATGACCGGTGTCTGGTAACCGAACATCTGCCGATAGAGATGGCAAAGTTCGAGCCCGTTTATTTTCGGCATGATAATATCCAGAATTACAAGGTCGAAAGGTTCTTCCTGAAGGATTCTCCAACCCGTATTTCCGTCATGACAGACTGTTACCGAATGTCCGAACTCTTTCAGTCCCCGTTCGATAAAGGAGGCGATATTGACTTCATCTTCTGTTAATAGTATCTTTGCCATAAATCTACATTGTTTAGATGCAAAGATACTTTTTCTTTGTATCCGAAGAAAGAAAAACGGCATACATTTAAGTGTTTCTCCTTTCTGAACTGTATTATATATAAACAGACGATTATACTATGAAAGTAAAACATTTAGTTGGAGCTTTTCTGTGTGTGCTGGGATGCTATGCCTGTAGTAGCCCGAAAACAGAGGTCCAGTCACCGGACGGACATATCAAGATGACATTGACAGTAGACGAAAACGGCAAACCGTTTTATAATGTGTCGGTGGATGACTCCCTCTTGATAGAAAATTCAGCCATGGGCTTTACGGCGGCTAACGGCATCATTCTGGGAGAAGGTTTTCAGGTGAAGAACACGACTTTCAGCAGTGAAGACGAAACTTGGACACAGCCGTGGGGAGAGAATAAAAAGAACCGGAATCATTATAACGAAATGGCAGTCAATCTGACAAATGAAGATCATGTACAACTGACGCTTCGTTTTCGTGTATTTGATGATGGAATCGGTTTCCGCTATGAATATACGGTACCGACTGTAGATTCTTTATTGATAACCGACGAACTGACTACTTTCCGTTTCCATCGTGACGGAACTTCGTGGTCGATTCCCGCCAGTGCCGAAACATATGAACTACTCTATCAACAACAACCGATTTCCGAAGTGGAAACGGCCAATACACCTTTTACATTCAAGACTGCGGATGGAGTTTACGGAAGTATACACGAAGCCGCTTTGTATGATTTCCCGGAAATGACTCTGAAGCAAATCGGTCATTATACATTGAAAGCGGAACTTGCCCCGTGGCCTGACGGCATTAAGGCGCGTAAGGGAAATCACTTCACGACCTCATGGCGCACCGTACAGATCGCACCGGAAGCTGTCGGTTTGATCAACTCTTCGCTGATTCTGAATCTGAATGATCCTTGCGTACTGGAAACTACGGACTGGATTCGCCCGCTGAAATATGTAGGAGTGTGGTGGGGGATGCATCTCGGCGTAGAAACCTGGAAGATGGACGAACGTCACGGAGCTACTACTGCCAATGCAAAGAAATACATAGATTTTGCCGCAGCCAATCATATCGAAGCTGTCCTGTTCGAAGGTTGGAACGAAGGTTGGGAGAGTTGGGGCGGTATGCAGAGCTTTGATTTCACCAAGCCATATGCGGATTTCGATATTGATGAAATCGTACGTTATGCCAAAGAGAAAGGTGTTGAAATCATGGGACATCATGAGACCGGAGGGAATATTCCTAACTATGAACGTCAGATGGATCATGCCATGCAATGGTATACCGATCATGGTATCCACCTCCTGAAGACGGGATATGCAGGCGCATTTCCGGATGGGTATCTGCATCATAGCCAATACGGTGTCAATCACTATCAACGGGTAGTGGAAACTGCCGCCCGTCATCAAATGACTCTGGATGCACACGAACCGATCAAAGATACCGGTATCCGTCGTACATGGCCGAATATGATGACACGTGAGGGGGCAAGAGGCATGGAATGGAATGCGTGGAGTGAAGGCAATCCTCCTTCTCATCACGTGATGTTACCGTTCACCCGCCTGCTGTCCGGTCCGATGGATTATACGCCGGGAACTTTTGATATTCTGTTCTTGAAAACGAAGGATTCTCCGCGCCGACAGAAGTGGAACGATCAGGATAAAGGCAATAGCCGTGTGAATACGACGCTGGCTAAACAACTGGCTAATTGGGTAATCCTGTATTCTCCTTTGCAGATGGCTTCGGATATGATCGAGCATTATGAAGGACATCCGGCATTCCAGTTCTTCCGTGATTTTGATCCGGATTGTGATGAATCGAAAGCACTGGCAGGTGAACCGGGAGAGTTCATTGCAGTGGTACGTAAAGCAAAAGGCAATTATTTCCTGGGAGCAGCTACTAATGAAAGCCCCCGTACTTTAGAAGTAAAATTGGACTTCCTGGAACCAGGCAAGCAGTATAAGGCTGTCATCTATGCGGATGGCGAAAAGGCTGACTGGAAAACGAATCCTACCGATTATAAGATTACGGAACAGATTGTAACATCTGAAAATACGTTGAGTATACGGATGGCTCCCGGAGGCGGGCAGGCTGTTTCGTTTATAAAAAGTAATAGGTAGTAAGTAATAGGTAATAGGTAATAAGTAATAGGTGAGGGTAATAAGTGAGGTTGTTAAAGTAGAGAGATTGTCGGAGGATGACAAGATAAAATTAAGTTGGTTAGGTTAGACTGAAAAAACGGTGGACAGGGTTTTGATACCTGTTCACCGTTTTTGTTTTTATTGAGTATGGTTTTGAAAGGATGTGTTATCCTTTTGCTTCCTGATACATAAAGCGTTTGATTGATTTCTTCGCAGTCTTTTCAAATTCCTCGAAATGGATTTTGACTTTGCTTATCTGAGAATAATTGGGAAGCTGCTGATTCAGTTCAACACGATTGGCTTCCATAACTTTTATGATATCGGCCTGTTGCAAGCCATGGGCAAAAGCATCGTCAAAGTCCGGATAAATCAGTGCGACCAACTTGTCGTGCTGCAAAACGATCAGTGACTCGGCAACATAAGGCATATTATTCAGTTTGCTTTCTATCTCTTCCGGATAGATATTCTGTCCGCTGGAAGTCAGAAGCAGATTCTTGCTACGACCGCGAACTGTCACATATCCTTCGTCGTCGATTGTCCCTAAATCACCCGTGTGAAGCCATCCGTTGGCATCAATAATTTGTGCCGTCGCTTCCGGATTTTTATAATATCCCAGCATCATATTCATTCCCCTGCATACGATTTCTCCGGCATGTGTTTTAGGGTCGGGCGAGTCGATGCGGACTTCCATTCGGGTGGTTGCCTTGCCGCAGGAAGCCAGTTTCAGTGTTTCCCAACGGCTGGAGCAAATAATCGGGCCACATTCGGTCATACCGTAAGCGATGGTGTAGGGAAAGCCTATCTTTTTGAGGAACGCTTCTACTTCGGCATTGAAAGGAGCACCGCCGATAATGATTTCATCGAAGTTCCCACCGAAGATTTCCATAGCAGCCTGCCGCGCCAACGATTTGATTTTATCGTTTACAATGGGCACTTTAAGCAATAGTTTACCGATTTTGCTGTCCACTCTCGGAAGAATATCTTTTTTGATAATTTTCTCTACGATCAAAGGTACACAGGAGATCACTCTTGGCTTTATTTCTGCAAAAGACTGCGCAATAATCTTCGGAGACGGCATACGTGTCAGGAAGTAAATGTGCGCTCCGGCAGAGAAACCATATAAGAAATCGTATACCATGCCGAATACATGACCCATCGGAAGCATGGAAACGATGTGATCGCCCGCTTTCACGGGAAGCATCTCGAAACAGTATGTCACGTTCGACCAAATACTGCGGTAGGGGAGCATGACTCCTTTGGAATATCCGGTAGTGCCGGAGGTATAATTGATGATAGCCAGTTCTTCCGGACGGTCCTTCCGGTAACAGATATGTTCGGGGCGGAAATTCTTCGGATAACGCTGACCGTAAATAGCGTTCCGGTGTTCGAAGGCGTAAGTCAGTTTCTCGTTGCGCGATACCAATGCAGTGAAATCGGTGAGTGAAGCGATACCTTCCAGTAGCGGCATTGCGTCTTCATTCAGATTTTCCCATGCCTGATCGCCGACAAAGAGTAATTTGGCTTCGGAGTGATTGACGATATTATGAATATTATCCGCTTTGAACTCATGCAGAATAGGAACGATGACGGCTCCGTAAGTGATAGTGGCTAAGAAGGTGACTCCCCAATGGGCACTGTTCCGGCCGCAGACTGCTATTTTATCTCCTGGCTGGATACCGGCACTTTCCAATACAATGTGAAACTTGGCTATCTTGCGCGCTACATCCTTATATTGAAGCGTGATTCCTTTGTAGTCTGTCAATGCATCTTTATCCCAGTTTTCAATGATGCTCTGTTCAATATAATCAATGAACTGATGTTCTTGTTCCATTCGATTTTTGCACATTTGATTTAAAATTGCGCAAAAATAACATTTCATTAACGGAAACCGAAGTTTACAATTAAGTTTTACGGTTAATTAACGGGGGAGGAAAAGCTGACTAAAAAGTCGGTAGTACCTTAAATGGGGCTGACTAAAAAGTCGGTAGTATCTTAACTCTCCTCCTTCGGGAAGGAGGAGTCCCCGTAGGGGGAGGTGGTAGGTGAACACATAACTCTGTTGTTTACAATAGAATAGGAATAAACCTTATTTTACCTACCACCCCGGCTTTCAGCCACCTCTCCTTTCCGAAAGGAGGGGAATTGGAGATACTATTGACTTTTTAGTCAGTCCCTATAAACATCAGGATTCGCTGTTGGCTTCCTCGTCCTCTTTGGGCTTTTCGGAGATGAGCAGCAATTTATCGTTCACATGCAGTTTCAGCGTTCCGTTCGGTATCAGGAACTCATCCCCACGTTTCACAATCATTACCAGCGTGCCTTTGGGGAGATTCATATCTTTCAGCGTATCTGCCTCTTCCAGCATTTCCTGTGTGATAGTCATATCTTTGAGGTCTGTATCAATCTCTTCCGGAAGTTCCACTCCGAAATCATTCCCCGTCTTTTCCAGCGGTTTGGACAGATGTAACAGGCGGGCAACGAAAGAAACCGTTGTTCCCTGCACTACCAGTGAAACGATTGTGATGAAGAATACGACATTAAAGATAATATTCGATCCTTCGACTCCTGCAACCACCGGATAAGTGGCGAAGATAATGGGAACTGCTCCACGCAATCCTACCCAGGAGACGAACAGCCGCGATTTCATTGTAATCTTCCGGAACGGAAGCAAACAGAGGAACACACTTAACGGGCGACCGATCACAATCATGAAGACACCGATCAATAGTGCTACTGCTGCAACTTCCAGCATTTCATGAGGATTAACGAGAAGTCCGAGGCAGAGGAACATGATGATCTGGAACAACCAGGTAAGTCCGTCCATGAACGTATAAATGTCTTTGCGGTGCATGATCTTGTTGTTTCCTACCATGATACCTGCGATATATACGGCAAGGTAACCATTTCCTTTCAGTAAATCAGTGATAGAGAAGGTGAAGAAAACAAACGCCAGCAACAAGATAGGATACAACGCCTGATTGTCGATGTTGAGCTTGTTCAGCATACGGATAGCCAGTTTTCCGAGCACGTATCCGGCAGCCGCGCCGACTATAAACTGAATGATGAAAGAAGCGGCGATAGCCCCGACTCCCATACCTGCCGATTGGATAAACTGTATCAGGACAATGGTGAGCATGTATGCCATCGGGTCGTTACTTCCACTTTCCAGCTCCAGCATGGGGCGGAGGTTGTGTTTCAGATTCATCTTCTGCGAACGCAGGATGGCGAACACCGAAGCCGAGTCCGTAGAGGACATGGTAGATGCCAGTAGCAATGACGTGGTGATAGGCAGATAGATATTCGTCCAGCTCATTCCGGACAGCCACCAGATAAATAATCCGGTGAAAAGAGCGGTTAGTAGAACTCCGACGGTAGAAAGCACGATACCTGGACCTAAAATGGGTTTGATTTCTCTGAATTTCGTATCCATACCTCCCGAAAACAGGATGATGCTTAAAGCAACCATACCGATGAATTGCGCATCTTTTGCGTCATGAAACTGGAGTCCGAGTCCGTCACTTCCGAACAACATTCCTACTACGAGGAACAGTAATAAGGTGGGCACTCCGAAGCGATATCCTGTTTTTCCGACAACGATGCTAACGAAAAGTAAGATAGAACCAATTAGTAGGGTGTTTTCTGCTGTAAATATCATAGGCAATATATTATTAAGTTATTAAATGTGTCGTAATAGGTCTCACCGTGCGAAGTTACACATTATTTAAAACAAATAAAGAGTCTTTTTGGATGTATTTTTGTGAAAAAAGGTAGTTAAATTGTCTAAAAAGATTAATTTTGCACTCAATTAATCTACATCATACTTATGGATTCAAACAATCTTACTCCTTTACGGAAAGGAGTGGTAGGAGTACAATTCTTGTTTGTAGCTTTCGGAGCTACGGTGCTCGTGCCGCTTTTAGTGGGGCTTGACCCTTCCACCGCCTTGTTCACAGCCGGCATTGGTACACTCATTTTTCATGCGGTTACCCGAGGGAAAGTGCCTATCTTTTTAGGAAGTAGTTTTGCGTTTATTGCCCCGATAATAAAAGCGACAGAACTTTACGGATTAGCGGGCACTCTGTCCGGAATGGTGGGCGTCGCATTGGTTTATTTTGTAATGAGCGCGTTGGTCAAATGGCAAGGGGTGAGGGTGATTGAACGTCTGTTTCCTCCGGTGGTTATTGGCCCGGTTATTATTCTGATCGGTTTGTCACTCGCGGGGACAGGAGTAAATATGGCGAAGGAGAACTGGGTGCTGGCCTTGTTGTCGCTGGTTACGGCAGTCGTTGTCTCGATGAAAGCGAAAGGACTTTTGAAGTTGATTCCTATCTTTTGCGGTATCATTGTCGGTTATCTGGCGGCATGGCTTTTCTATGATCTGGATTTGTCCGGTGTGAGGGATGCGGCATGGATCGGGCTGCCGCAGTTCGTGTTTCCCAAGTTCTCATGGGAGCCGATACTGTTTATGATTCCGGTAGCTATTGCTCCGGTGATAGAGCATATCGGAGATGTATACGTAGTCAATACAGTTACAGGAAAAGACTTCGTGAAAGATCCCGGTCTGCATCGTACGTTGTTGGGCGATGGGCTGGCTTGCTGCTTTGCCGGATTGGTCGGCGGTCCTCCGGTGACGACTTATTCGGAGGTGACGGGTGCGATGTCATTAACGAAAATCACCAATCCGCAAGTCATCCGGATTGCTGCCATATCCGCTATCTTATTCTCCGTTGTCGGTAAAATCAGTGCGTTGTTGAAATCCATTCCGAGTGCGGTATTGGGGGGAATTATGCTTTTGCTGTTCGGAACCATCGCTTGTGCCGGAATAGGTAATCTGGTGAATAACTGTATTGATCTGAGCCGTACAAGAAACATCATCATTGTCTCTCTGACATTGACTGTCGGCATTGGCGGAGCTGTTCTCACGTGGGGAGACTTTTCATTATCCGGCATCGGACTGGCTGCTTTGGTCGGAGTACTTCTTAATTTGATATTACCGAAGGACGATTGACTCTGTTCTTGAAATGGTCAGGACTGTGTCAAGGTTAATAGTAACTAAACTAGGACCGACTTTTAATCAGCCCCAGTTTAGTTACTATTGACACCCCTCCTTTTTATATTTAATAGTTAAGGCTTAGCATGTATATACGTCTTGTGTTTATGACAAGAACTTCATAATATCTTCGTCTGCGGTACTGATGCCACCGATTCCGAATTGTTCGATCAATACGTTTTTTACGTTTGGTGAAAGGAAGGCCGGAAGAGTAGGTCCCAGATGAATATTCTTCACTCCCAGTGCCAGCAATGCCAGCAATACGATCACCGCTTTCTGTTCGTACCATGCGATGTTATATACGATAGGAAGTTTGTTGACGTCGTCCAATCCGAATACTTCTTTCAGTTTCAGTGCGATGACAGCCAGTGAGTAACTGTCGTTACATTGCCCTGCATCCAATACGCGGGGAATGCCGTTAATGTCCCCTAAAGCCAGTTTGTTGTATCTGTATTTAGCGCAACCGGCAGTCAGTATGACTGTATCTTTCGGAAGTTTCTCGGCAAATTCGGTATAATATTCACGACTTTTCATACGTCCGTCACATCCTGCCATAACGAAGAACTTGCGGATCGCTCCGCTTTTCACGGCTTCTACTACCTTATCCGCCAAAGCCACTACCTGTGCATGGGCAAAACCTCCGATCAACGTTCCGCTTTCGATGGCCGTCGGCGGTTGACATTGCTTGGCATGTGCAATCAGTGCGGAGAAATCTTTCGGTTTTCCGTCTTTGCGTTCGGGGATGTAGTGTGCTCCCTCCAGTCCGCAGGCTCCGGTGATGTAGATACGGTCTTTGTAAGAAGCGTTGGCACGCGGAGGAACGATGCAGTTACTGGTAAACAGGATCGGTCCGTTGAAACTTTCAAACTCTTCTTTCTGTTTCCACCAGGCATTTCCGTAGTTTCCTGCCAGATGCTTGTATTTTTTCAGTTGGGGGTAATAATGTGCGGGGAGCATTTCACTGTGAGTGTAAATGTCTATACCTGTTCCTTCGGTCTGTTCCAGCAATTCTTCGAGGTCTTTCAGATCATGGCCGCTGATAAGGATACCGGGATTATTGCGGACACCTAGATTCACTTCCGATATTTCCGGATTTCCGTAGCTGTTTGTATTGGCGGCATCCAGTTGTGCCATGGCGGAAACTCCGTGCTTGCCTGTTGCCAAAGTAAGCTGAACCAATTCTTCCATCGTAATATCATTGCGGGTGAGCTCGGCCAGTGCACTTTGCATAAAGGCGAAGATTTCCGGCGACTGGTATCCAAGGTTATGCGCATGCTCAACGTAAGCCGCCATACCTTTCAGTCCGTAGTGTACCAGTTCTTTCAGCGAACGGATATCTTCGTCGGGTGTGCGAAGTACTCCTACTGTCCTGGCTTTCTCTTCAAACTCATCTTCATTCCCATCCCAAAGACATTCGTCGGGAGCATTTGCAATGGTTACTTTGCTGGCGAGTTCGTTTTTCAGTTGTAGTCCTTCTTTTATTTTTCTGATGATGGCCGCTTTGTCAAAATTGGCGTTAGTGATGGTGATGAACAGGGCATCGTAGATAAATTTGTCTGCTTCTTCAGAAGGATGTCCTTCCCGGCGCAGATGTTCGTTGTACACGGCGATTCCTCGTACTACAAAGAGCAGCAGGTCTTGCAGGTTAGCCACTTCGGATGTTTTTCCGCATACTCCTTTTAAGGTACAGCCTGTACCCATTGCGGTCTCTTGACATTGATAACAGAACATACTCATAACTTTTACGTTTTAATTAGTCTTATTGATTATGAACGCAAAAGTAGGGGGAAAGTTTGAGGTAAGTTTGTAACCAATGTTACATTGGGCGAAAAAAAATCGGATGCTATGAGCTAAATTAAATTAGCTATAATCATATTCCGATTAGCTATAATGAAAAAAAGATTAGCTATAATGAAACCGGAGTGAACTCTTGGTCATTGAATCAGCCGGATCAGCCATTCTTTCTGTAAGATAGTAATCTGTTTCCGGTCGGCTATAATCATACCGTCTTCCTGCATGTGCGACAGTTCACGTGCCAGAGAAGGACGGGAGACACCGAAGTAATCGCTCAGTTCCTGTTGCGAGCGGTCGAGGGTGATCTGTAGCTGTTGCTGCTGTTTGTATAACCGTAGCAGATAAGATGCTATCTTTTGCCGGATAGTCTTGAAGGACATAAAGAAAAGCTTATCCGATAGGGTACGGGCATAATTGGCGGATAGATTCATATAATTCTCCAGAAACTGCTCGTTCCTACGAAAAAGCTCCAGTACGCTGGCTTTGGGGATTTCGATTACTTCCGTCGGTTCGTTGGCGGTCACTTCTACCGGAAAGCGATTCTCTTCTCCGAAAAGGAAAAGAGGGGCAAGGGCCCTTGGTGCGGCAATGTCTTCTACTTTGATGAGTCTTCCGGAATAGTCAATCATTTCACCACGGACACTTCCTTTGGTCAGTATCACGAGACGGTTGCACACATCTCCCTGTCGTGCCAGTATTTCTCCTTTTCTATAAGAACGGGTGTGGAAACTGATCTCTTCCAGATTGGCGGATAACTTCTCCGGAGTAATCCCCCGGAATAATGGGTTATTGGTGAGTGCAGGTGTCATAGGCTGGTCTGTTATTTGAATTTTAATATGAATTTCGTTTCCTTGTTGTCCGGTAACAGCGTGAGGCTTCCACCCGAAAGCCGCATGATCTGACGCGAAATACTTAGTCCGATTCCGCTGCCTCCTTCTTTGGTAGTGAAGAAAGGGATAAAAATGTGCTCCACTATTTCCGGTGGAATGACGGGACCGTTATTCTTAATCTCAATCAGCACTTCTTCCGTTTCGTTGCAATAAACCTGAATGTCGATTTGTCCGTCCGGCTGATCACCGATTGCCTGAATCGCATTTTTCAGAAGATTTATGACTACTTGCGAAATCAGATTTTCATCTGCATGCAGGATCAGGTCGGCAGGATCGATCTTTGTATGGAACGTGATGTGGTCACAAGGATTCTGATGGCGGGCAAGTTCCACCATTCGTTCGATGAATGCTTTCAAGTAAAACAATGAAGGTTCCGGAGTCGGTATCCGTGTGAATTTGCGGTAGGATTCTACGAAAGCAAGCAGCCCTTTTCCCGTGGCACTGATGGTTTGCAGTCCGTGGCTGATCTCTTCGTCTTTGTCCTCCACCATCGA
>QWCE01001230.1_pt1 | contig 64560 bp, 58 predicted proteins | sample 1972531 | NCBI WGS metagenome assembly QWCE01 (sample SAMN09866716, study PRJNA288562) | Human gut metagenome isolate term4_stool, whole genome shotgun sequencing...
CAAATATATTTTATTTTTTTACTCATCCTTTCACTCCTTCTGCAAAATTATTGCATTCAAAAGTAAATTTTATATATATTTAATGTAAAATAAAAATTATTATCCCATCACTTTTATAAAAAAGCTCTATGTCAAATATTGGGGAGACTCGTTAATTCGAGTCTCTCTTTTCATTTGATAAGTTGTAAAATGAAATGCAACACAAATAAAAAATAAAAACTCATACTAACTTCGTGTAAATTGTTAATAACGACAAAAACACACACCTAGGTTAATATGAGCTATAAAAATCTTACACTAAACGAAAGAAATAAGATAGAGGTATTAAACAAAGAGGGCTATTTTTCTAGAAGAATAGCGAAAATTTTAGGATATCACCATTCCACAATAGCTAGAGAGCTTAAAAGATGTGATACTGAATACGAAACTGACCTAGCAGAAAGAGATAAAGAATCTAAATCATCTTTAAAGGGCAGAAAAACTAAAGTAACTTATGAAATATTAGAAAGTATCAAAGAAAAACTTAATTCTAAATGGTCACCTGAGCAAATTGTAGGTTGTTTTTATAAAGGAATATTAAGCTTTAAAACAATATATAACTGGATTTATTCTGGAGTAATAGATTTTGATATTTCAAAATTAAGAAGAAAAGGTAAGTCTAGAAAAAGCAAAGAAACAAGAGGAAAATTTAACATAGGTACATCTATAAGGAAAAGACCAAAAAACATAAAGTATAGGGTTTCCTTAGGACATACCCAAGGGGCACAAGACTGGGAACTTGATACAGTTGTATCTTCAAGAGGAAAAAGCAAAGGGTGCTTAGCAACATTTGTTGAAAGAAAAACAAGGTTTTATATAGCATTACCAATGAAAGATAGAAGTAAAGATTCAATGTTTGAAGCAATCAATAAACTTGTTAAATCACTTCCAAAAGAAAGCTTAAAGAGCTTTACATCAGATAGAGGAAAAGAATTTGCTTGCTATGACGAAGTTGAAAAGCTTGGAATAGACTTTTACTTTGCTGACCCATATTCAGCATGGCAAAGAGGAAGTAATGAAAATTAAAATGGTTTATTGAGAGAATATTATCCTAAAAAGACAGATTTAGCAGAGATATCTGAAGAAGATCTTATTAAAAATTTAATGTAGCTTAACAGCAGACCTAGGAAGTGTCTAAATTATCAAACTCCATTTGAATTATTTTTACATGAGCTTAGTTTAATTTAGGTGTCGCAATATTATTTGCAATTCATCTTAAATAAAAATATCTGTTAGAGATTTACTCCCCAACAGATATTATAGAGCCTTTTTATGTTTCCTCGTCTTTTTTCTATATAGGGGTCTTTTGCAACAACCCCTTAATTTTCTAAAAAATTTATAAACTTACTTGCAAGCGTCAATAAATTTTTCAAAAATCATATTCATTTCATTGTCATCGTACATCATTTCTGGGTGCCATTGTACTGCAAGGGCAAATTTTTTATCGTCAAGATAAACTGCTTCTACTAATCCTTCTTCAGATAAAGCAGCTTTTTTTAATCCCTTTCCAATTTCATTTACTCCTTGATGGTGATAGGAGTTAGTCCAAATTTCTTCTCTTTTAAAAATATCAAAAAGTGGAGAATCTTCTACTATTTTTAGTACGTGAGATGGTTCATTTCTAAGTGAATTGCTCATTGAATGAGCTGGAAAACCTGCTGAAGGTAAATCTTGGTGGATTGTGCCTCCAAGAGTAACATTTAAAATTTGAAGTCCTCTACAAACTCCCAAGAAAGGTATGTCTTTTTCAAGTGCATACTCTGTCATAAAAATTTCTTCGTGATCTCTTATATTGTCAAAATTTCCTGCCTTGCCACTGTTTCTTTCGTTATAAGTTCTTGGATTTACGTCATGTCCTCCAGATAAAAGTAATCCGTCAATTTTATCTAAGACTTCTCTCATGTCCTCAAGACTTTTTATATTTGGTATTAAAATTGGGATTCCGCCATTTCTTTCCACTGCCCTAATATAATCCGCTGCTACTAGTTGCCAATCTTGACCTTCAACCCCAATTTGTCCAACATCATTTTGAGAAATATCTCTAAGTGAGTTAACAGAAATTCCTATAAGTGGTTTCATTATCTTCCTCCCTGTGTTTTATTAAAATCATTATATCAAAGTCAGGGTAAAATTGGTAATTTTTTAATTTGTCCTATCCTTTTATTGCTTAAAAAAATAAATTAATATATAATCAGTAGATTAGAGGTGCTTTATGAGTTTAAAAAGACAATTTTTCAAATTTGTCATCCCATCTATTATAGCTATGTGGGTATTTTCAATTTATACAATTGTAGATGGATTTTTTGTTGCAAACTTCGCAGGTGAACTGGAACTATCTGCTGTCACAATAGTAGTTCCCTATGTAAATTTTCTATTTGCAATTGCAATTATAACTGGAGTTGGATCCCAAACTATTATAGGAATAGAGCTTGGAAAGGGAAATCGTGACGAGGCAAACAAGGTCTTCACCTTCATAATTTTATTTATCCTTGCCTTTTCCATAATCCTATCAATACTTGGAATAATTTTTATGGATCAAATAATAAACTTCCTCGGTGCAGACTCAAGTTTATTTAATTTATCACACCAATATCTTTCAGTTATTGTTTTCTTTTCGCCCTTCTACATAATTGCCTATGCCTTTGAGGTTTTGGTAAAGGTAGATGGATTTCCTAGAACTGCAATAATTGGTGCAGTTTCTGCCTGTGTGACAAATATGATTTTAGATTACATTTTAATTGACAAGTTCCAAATGGGAGTGAAGGGTGCTGCCCTTGCCACTGGCATAGCTCAATTTTTATCCTGTCTAATATTTTTCATTCACTTTAGATCTGCCAAGGGTTATCTTCGTTTTGTAAAAATAAAAATGACAGCTAGTGAAATAATTCACTATTTAAAAACCACTGTTGTCTATGGTTTTGGAGAATTTATATCTGAACTAAATACTGCAACTTTTGTCTTTATATTTAACTTATTTATCATAAAATACCTTTCACCAGAATACCTATCTGCCTACGCAGTAATAAATTATATGTCCTTATTTGCAAATTCTACCTTCCAGGGAGTATGTCACGGGACACTTCCTCTTCTATCCTACTATCATGGTTCTGAAGAGAGAGAAAAAAGTTTAAAAATTATAAAAATGAGCTTTATATTTATATTTATAGTTTCTGTCATTATGTATGCAATAGCCTACTTTGGAGCAAAAACTCAATTTGAAATGTTCTTGGAAAATAAAAATATGATTTCTGCATCAATAAGACCTATGAGAATTTATGCTCTCATGTTTTTGTTGGCAGGTCACAATTTATTTATAGCTTCACTATCATCAGCCATAGGTGATCCAAAATATTCCATAATTATAAATATTTTGAGAGGATCAGTTGCCCTTTTCATCTCAATTTATCTTTGTGTTCACCTACTTGGAACAAGATATCTATTCTTTGGAGCAATAATTTCTGAATTTATGGTATTTTTAATTTCTCTTTACTCACTAAAGAAAATGGTGAATAAACCAAAATTACAAGTTAAAAATGCCTAAGAAAAGAGGAAGTCTTTTTTGACTTCCTCTTATTTTAATCTAAATATTTTTTAAATTTTTCTGGTATATTTTCTGCTAGATATGCAAGTCCATAAATATCTGGACCAACGTGAGAAGCTATAGTTTGACCAATTTCAAGGATTAGGAATTTCTCATAGCCCTTGTCTTTTAATTTATTTATCAAAGAATCAAGGAGTTCTTTGTTATCAGCATAAACAGGGAAAATTCTGTCATCTCCATTAGAATTAGACTTTTCTCCCATAATTTCTACCATTTTTTTATAGGATTTATTTTTACCACGGACTACATCTGATAAATAAATTTTGCCTTCTTCATCAACTTCTAAAATTGGAAGAATATTCAAGACACTTGAAATTTTTGCCTTAGTTCTTGAAACTCTGCCACCTTCATAAAGGTATTTTAAGTCATAAACTGTAAAAATGTGCTTAGTATTTTTTACTAGAAATTTTAATAAATCTAAGACCTCATCATAGGATGCTCCATTTTTTGCAGCAAGTCCTGCGAAATAAGTTATTTGACCAAAACCAACTGATGCAGCAAGAGAGTCCACAATTTCAACTCTAACTGGATATTTTTCTTCAATTTCTTTTTTTGCCATGCAGGCATTTTGAAAGGTTCCACTCATACCAGATGACAAGGTTAAACAAATAATGTCTATTCCATCTTTTGCAAGTTCTTCAAATTTTTTTAGGTACTCATAAAAAGTTATTTGGCTTGTCTTAAAAAAAGCTCCTTCTCTCATTTTTTTGTAGATTTCTTGGTTACTTATGTCTTCTTTTAAGTCTTCGCCTTCTTCATCGGCAGTTTTTATCCTAAAAATTTCTATACCTAAATCTTCTAATGTCTTTTTATCTAAATCACATGAGGAATCGGATATTATTTTAAAAGTCATTTGTCCCTCCTATAGGATTATATAGCTTTTTTTATTAATCTTAAATATTTAAATTATATGTATCTTAATTTTTAAATTTTCTTCCTTACTAAAATAAAATATTTTAAAAGAAAAATACTTACATATTAGTATTATAACATAGAGTTGTTTTTTCATATATCATTTTATTAGTTTTCATGATGCCTAAATCTTAGTTTAATTTCTAAAATATTTGTTATAATAAATTTATGGAAAAAAAATATATGAAAGAAGCCCTTCGATATGCCCATCGTTCTCTTTTATCTGACGATGTGCCTATTGGCTGTGTAATTGTAAAAAATAATAAAATAATTGCCTATGGCTACAATAAAAAAGAGGATCTAAAAAATCCCACTGCCCACGCAGAAATAATGGCAATAAATATGGCTGCAAAACACTTAAATTCTTATCATTTAGAATCTTGTGATATTTATGTAACTCTTGAACCTTGCCTAATGTGTGTTGGTGCCATTTTAAATTCTAGGATAAAAAATTTATATTTTGGTGCAAGAAATACGAGGTTTGGTGCTGTTGTTTCCCATCAAAAAATAGAAAAACTCATAACTAATCACAATATAAGTTATGAGTATGGGATTATGGAAAAAGAATGTGCAAGCTTAATCTCCAATTTTTTTTCAGATCTTAGGAAGAGGTCTAAATAAAAATTCGAGATTGTTTTGCAAAAATTCTAGTATAAATTTGTCGTAATAATTCTTTGTAAGAAAGGCAATGATTATTCCAATAATTGCACCAATAATTACATCACTGGGATAATGTACAAAGTGATAAATTCTTGAAAAGGCAATTAAACTTGCTATTACAAGAAAGATTATGCCCATTCCCTTAAAGTAAAAGTAAATGGTAAGGGCTGCTGCAAAAGATGAAGACGCGTGACCTGAAGGGAAAGAAAAATCTGTGGGATCTTTTATTAAAAGTTCTACCTTTGAAATCCAAGAAGGTCTCTTTCTTTTTAAGGTGTTTTTCAAAATAAGATTGCAGACTATTCCATTAAATATTAAGGCAAGAATAACATTTATACTCTCAATCCTAAAGCCTAGGTAAAATAGAATGAAAACTGTGAAAAGCCATATTGCTCCCCCAGTCCCAAGATGGGTTATGGCAATCATGTATCTATTTAATGTGTCATTTCTTATGCTAAGGAGCCAGTTTAAAAATTTGCTATCCATTAATACCTCACAAATTATTTTATAAAAAAAGGCCTATCTCTAGGCCATGAAATTACATTCTGTTTTCGTTGTCAACCCAGTTTTTAGCTTCTTCAACTTCGTCGTCTGTTGGGATTTCAATTCCTGTTTCAGGATCTTGTCCTTCAGTTTTAGCATAAAGATCTGAATCAGCTCTTTCATTAGGATTGATTTCTTTTTGTTGAGCCATATTTGCCTTCATTTGTTTTTTTTGTGAATCAGAAAGAGTTGTTGAATTTTCAATTAAATCTTTTTCTTTTTTATTGTCTGTCATATTATCCCTCCATATATTTATTAAATATATATTATTACAAATATCTAATAAATACAAATATTTTAAGTAAAATTTCAGTATAATAGTATTATATTCACATTGAAAGATTTGATATAATCTTTTTGGGTAATTTAATACTGTTAAATTAATATTTAGGAAGTGTTATATGTTAAAAGTAATTTTTGATAACTTAGGCGAGTACAAAAAATACGCTGTGCTATCGCCTTTTTTTGTTTTATTAGAAGTATTGATGAACGCATCAATTCCCTTCTTTATGACAAAAATAATAGATCAGGGGATTTTAATAAATTCTTCTGACAACATAATTAAATATGGGATAATCCTACTTATAGTGGCGGCAATTTCACTTTCAACGGGAATAATTTCAGGTTATCTTGCCACAAAGGCTTCAAGTGGCCTTGCTAAAAATATGAGAGGATCTATGTTTGATAATATTACAGATTTTTCCTTTGAAAATATGGACAAATTTAAAAGTGGATCTCTCATAACAAGAATGACAACTGATGTCCAAACTGTGCAAATGGCATTTCAAATGACTATAAGAATGGCAATTCGTTCGCCTCTTACTCTTATTTTTTGTTTTATAATGTCTTTTAGATTGTCAAGAGACCTTGCCCCTACTTTTGTAATAATAATTCCCCTAATCAGCATTGGAATGGGACTTATTATTAAGGGAGCTTATCCAATTTTTGAAAAAGTTTTTAAGATAACGGACAAATTAAATACTAATGTATCAGAAAACTTGTCTGCAATAAGAGTTGTAAAATCTTTTGTTAAAGAAGACAAGGAAATAGAAAAGTTTAACAATATTTCTGATGAACTTCAAGATAATTACATCAAGGCATCAAAACTTCTTGCCTTTTCAAATCCACTTATGAACTTTTCAACTTATCTAATGACAATTTTAATTGCTTGGCTTGGCAGTCACTATATAGTAAGAGGAACTATGACTACTGGAGCCTTGACAGGTCTTGTGACTTATGCAATTCAAATTCAAATTTCACTTATGATGTTATCAATGATTCTAGTTCAAATAACTATTGCTAGAAACTCAATTAGACGTATAAATGAAGTGATTGCAACTAAACCATCTATTGTAAGTCCTCAAAATTCTATAAAAGAAATTAAAAATGGAGAAATAATCTTTGATGATGTGTATTTTTCTTATTCAGGTGATTTAGACAAGTCCGTATTAAAAAATATTAATCTAAAAATAAATTCTGGCGATTATGTGGGTATGATTGGTCCAACAGGGTCTGGTAAAACAACTCTTATTAGTTTAATTGCAAGGCTCTTTGATCCAAGTAAGGGAAGTGTTTATGTTGGAGGCGAAAATGTCTCAAACTATGATCTCAAATCTCTTCGCAAGGACGTTTCTGTAGTCTTACAAAAAAATCAGCTTTTCACTGGCACTCTTCGTGAAAATCTAAAGTGGGCTGGAGAAGATTTATCTGATGAAAAATTAAAAGAAGCACTTTATATTGCATCTTGTGATGATTTTATTGATCCAGAAAAAGACTTGGATATGCCTGTGCAAAGAGGTGGTACAAACTTTTCTGGAGGTCAAAGACAAAGAATTTCCATTGCAAGATCTATTTTAAAAGATCCAAAAATTTTAATTATGGACGATTCAACTTCTGCCCTTGATAACAAGACTGAAGAAAAAATTATCGATTCTCTAAATAAGTTAAGACCCGATATGACAAAAATTTTGATTTCACAAAAGATAAAATCTTTAAAGAATACTGACTACACTGTAGTTCTTGATGGAGGAGAAATTGAATCTATTGGCACTCATGAAGAACTTATAAACAAGAGTCCAATTTATAGAGAAATAAATGAAACACAAGAAAGTGACGGTGATTTTGATGCAAAAGAATAAGACAAAAATTACATCTCCAGAAAACAAAGTTGCTGCAAAAAAATTATTCTCATTTATTTTTGAAAGGCATAAGTTTAAACTCTTGGCCGTTTCACTTATGGTAATAATTTCCTCTCTTGCCACAATTTCTGTTTCCCTATTTATGAGATTTTTAATAGACGACTACATCATGCCTTTAGTAAATAGTTCAAATCCAGATTTTTCAGGTCTATTATCAATGCTAATTAAGATGGGAATATTTTTGGCAATTGGAGTCTTGTCATCTTTTACTTATTCAAGACTAATGGTTTCAATATCTGAATCCACTCTTGGTGATATGAGAAAGATTATGTTTAAGAAAATGCAGTCACTGCCAGTTTCTTACTTTGATAGCAAAAGTCACGGAGACATAATGTCTTATTACACAAATGACGTAAGAGCTCTTGGAGAAATGATATCTCAATCTTTTCCATCCTTTGTGCAATCACTTATGACAATTATTATGGTTTTGGTTGCTATGTTTTCGCAATCTGTTCCCCTATCTCTTGTAATAATTTTGACTGTTGGACTTATGATTTTTGTAATGAATGTAATTGGAGGCAAGTCCTCTCATTATTTCTTGAGTCAACAAAAATCTCTTGCAAAGACCAATGGCTATATCGAAGAAATGATTGATGGTTTAAGAGTTGTAAAAGTTTTTAATCACGAAAAAAATGCAAGAGAAGATTTTAGAATAATTAATGAAGAATTAATGGAAAATACAATGATAGCAAATAGACTTGGACTATTCCTATTTCCACTTATTTTTGGAATTGGAAACTTCCAATATATTTTGTTTGCCATAGTGGGTGGACTCATGGCAGTTCACGGTGGTTTTGGTATCACAGTTGGTGTTGTCGCATCTTTCTTACAACTTTCAAGAACTCTTACAGGTCCTATGGGACAAATTGGTGGCAACATAAATTCTGTTGTCCTTGCCATTGCAGGTGCTAGAAGAATTTTTGATTTCTTAGAAGTTGAAGCAGAAGATTACTCTGGAGAAGTAGAAAAAGTTTCAAAAACTGTTGACGGAAAAGAAAAATATTTCTGGCACGATTTAAAATCAGATGAATACACAGAACTTCTGGGAGATATTAGATTTAAAAATGTAGACTTCTCTTATGATGGCAAAAAGAAAATTCTTAAAAATATAAATTTATATGCCAAACCTGGTCAAAAAATTGCCTTTGTTGGTGCAACTGGAGCAGGTAAAACAACAATAACAAATTTGATAAATAGGTTTTATGACATTGACAGTGGAGAAATTACCTTTGACGGAATTGACATTAAGAGGATAAAAAAAGAAGATCTTCGCTCATCCCTTGGCATGGTCTTACAAGACACTCACCTTTTCACTGGCACAATTGCTGAAAATATAAATTACTCTGTTGATGAAGTTGATATGGAAAAAACTCTTGAAGCAGCAAAGAGAACCAATGCTCACGACTTTATAAAGAACTTGAAAGATGGTTATGACACAATGATTACAGGTTCTGGTGGCGAATTATCTGAAGGACAAATGCAACTTTTATCGATTGCAAGAGCAGAAATTTTTAACCCACCAGTTATGATTTTAGATGAAGCGACTTCATCTATTGACTCTCGTACAGAAAAAATTGTCCAAGAGGGTATGGACGAAATCATGAAGGGAAGAACAACTTTTGTAATAGCCCACAGACTCTCAACAATTATGAATTCTGATGTAATAATTGTCCTTCAAAATGGAGAAATCGTAGAAAGAGGCGACCACGCTGACTTGCTAGAACAAAAGGGAATTTATTACAAACTCTACACAGGCGGCTTTGACGAATAAAAATTTGTATAATAAAAAAGAGGTGCTGGATTTTTTCCAACACCTTATTTTTTTAGAAATCTCTATTTTTATAAAATTTTTCTGATGTTTTTACAGAAATAATGACAATTGCCAAAACTATTACTATTACAAACAATAAACTTATAAAAATATTATTTTCTACGAAAAATAATAAACTATATAAAGAATCTTTAAAAGCCATAACAAAGAAAGAAATTACGGCAATGAAGGCAAAAGTTATGGCAGAAATTGACTTTGCTTTCTTGTATCCATATTTAAAATAAAGTGGATATCTAAATGACAAAAACAATAAATAAACTGCAAAATAGGATAAACTTGTTGCCAAAAATTCCTTAATCTCAAAACTTTCTATAAAAAAGAAAAGAATAGTTGAAAGTATGATGCTTATTATCAAAGAAATTAAGAATAAAATTATTCCAAAAATATACCTACCTCTCACAACTTTTTCAGATTTTATTCCAAAAATTCTGTACAGACTGTCAATCCCTGCTTCTTCCCCAATCAAAAATGGATAAGAAGAATAAATAATCGAGAAGAAAAGAATAACAGAAGTTGCCGCCATTGGGTTTTTGCTTATAAAAAAGTAAAAGAAATATAAAAAAAGCAGTATTATTAAATTTTTAAGAGTAAAATAAGGCTTAATGGAAATATAGTCTAAATTAATAATTTTCTTTATATCTTTCATTTTTTCCTCCCATATAAAACTAAAATCTTATTTATATCTGGATTTTCCACAAATAAGTCTTCTGGAATATTTTCTTTTTCGACATTTTTTACCAATGCATCAAAGGAAGTAGAGTTTGCTTTTATGCCAAGGACTTCAAAATCTTTCAAGAAGCCTTTGTCTTCTGAACCACCCTTTAGTACTAGGTATTTTTCCAAGAATTCTTCCTTACTACAAGAATCAATTATCTTTCCATTATCAATAAAAATAATATAATCGGCAATTCTATCTAGATCTTCAGTAATGTGTGTTGAAAATAGAACTGTATTATTTTCATCTTCCACAAATTCCTTTAACATATCTGTGAGTTCATCTCGCATACTTGGGTCAAGACCACTTGTTGGCTCATCTAAAATCAAAAGATTTGCCTCGTGTGAAAGGGCAATTGAAAACATGAGCTTTATTTTCATTCCTCGAGATAATTCCTTAACTTTTTTATCCTTTTCAATTCCAAAATTTTCAATGTATTGAAAAAACTTTTCTTCATTCCAATTTTCATAGCCACATTTCATAGCTTCATTTACAAGTGTGATTTTCCAATCCTTTGACAAAAAAGAATCATCCATAATTATCCCAACATCTTGAAGATATCCTAAATCTTTTACATCTTTTCCTTCTACAAATATTTCTCCATCATAATTTATAAGGGACAAAAGGGACTTTATTGTAGTTGTCTTGCCCATTCCATTTTTTCCAATAAATCCAGTAATAAATCCCTTTTTTATTTCTAGGGAATTTTCTCCAAGAACAAAATTGTCATAGGATTTCTTCAAATTTCTAACTTCAATTTTATTTGTCATATTCCACCCTTTCATTGTATAAAAATTCAAATAACTCTAATATTGTTTTCTTATCCAAATTTAATTCCACTGACAAATTTATTGCCTCCTGCAAATGGTCTTCTAATTCTTTTTGGAGTTCCTCTCTTTTTACTTCAGAATCTTTTCCCGCCACAAAAGTTCCAAGCCCTTGTCTTGATTCAACAAAGCCCTCTTCCTCCAACTCATCGTAGGCTTTTTTTACTGTCAAAATGCTCACCTTTAAATCTTTTGAAAGAGTCCTAACAGAAGGAAGCTGTTCTCCTTCTTTAACTTTATTTTTTAAAATATTTTCTTTTATTGCATTTTTTATCTGTTCATAAAGAGGAACTGAGGATCCATTTATTAAAATAATTTTCATTTTGCCTCCTTGATATATAACACTATATAACAGTCTATAACACTTGTCAATTTTTTTGTGAATTTTTATTTGTAAGTTACTTATAAAATTTTGATATAATAAGAAAAAAGGAGGGCTTATTGATGACTAATAAGGACTTGAGTTCTAGGAAGAATATGCTTTTTATAATTTTAGCAATCTTAATAATAATTTCTACTTGCTTTTATTATGTAAAGATTAGAAAACCTGACGCCTATGTAACCATGGATCCCTTAACAATTCAGTTTCACTTCACTGGCTACGATGGATCTGGCAAGGCAGAGATAGAAATTTTGGAATATCCAAAAATTGTAAGTTTAAAAAATGAAAAGGACAGAGAAAATATAGAAAAAATTCTTCATAATCCAAGCATTGAGTGGAGCAAAAATGAAAATTTGAGAAATGGAGAAGAAATATCTTTTTATATTAGATATAAAGACACAGGAAAATATGATATAGAATTTGACAGGGAATATGGACGTCTTGGGACAAGGGTCCAAGACCTAAAACCCACAAATTAATTTAAATAAAACTTTTGGAGAAAATTTTGAAAAAGAAAAAGAAAATTATGATTTTTATTATTTTATTACTTATTATCATTCCAATTTTATACAGTTTAAATACAAAAAATCCTTCTGGGACAAATGTATCTTCTGATTTTGAGGAGGCAAATTGCGAATTTTTATATGATTTGACATATTTAAAAGATGGAAAAAGACAACATGAAAAGAGAATTTTTAATCGTGAGATGGATATAATTAAAGATGCAAAAAAATTTCTCATTATTGATTTTTTCCTATTTAATGATGAATATCCAAACACAATGAATTTTCCAAATCAAGTTGAAGAGATGACAGATCTCTTAATTGCAAAGAAAAAGGAAAATCCAAATATGCCAATTTTATTTGTCACAGATCCCATAAATAATTTTTACGGTGCTTATGAAGAAGATAACCTCAAGAAGCTTCGTGAAAATGGAATTGAACTTGTCGTCACTGATTTAAACAAGATGCGTGACTCCAATGCCCTCTTATCTGGTTTTTATAGGGCATATGTACAGTGGTTTGGAACTTCTGGAGGCGGCTGGATCAAAAACTTTTTTGACAAAGATGCAGAAAAAGTTAACATCAGATCAATTTTAAAATTGGCAAACTTTAAGGGCAACCATAGAAAAGTTTTAATTTCAGAAAAGGTCGCCTTAGTTGCATCTGCAAATCCTCATGATCCATCTGCACATCACTCCAATGTTGCCATGGTCTTTAAGGGAAAATCTATGGAAGATTTAATAAAATCTGAATCTATATTTTTTGACAAATTACCTCAAGTCATAGGAAATTTTAAGGCAGAAGAAGTGACTTCTCCTTACAAATTAAAAGTCATAAGTGAAGGAAAAATTTATGATGAAATTTCAAAAAATATTAAAAATACAAAAAAAGGTGACAAAATAAATCTTGGAATTTTTTATATTTCCGAATTTAGAATTTTAAAGGAACTTGGCGAAGCTGCAAGGCGTGGCGTCGATGTAAAAATTATTGCAGATTTAAATAAAGATGCTTTTGGACTTGAGAAAAATGGATCACCAAATAGACCTGCCCTCAGTGAATTAAAGGAAGATTACCCAGAAATAAATATTCGCTGGTATCAAACTTCTGGCGAACAGTTCCACACAAAGTTTATTTATTTTGACTTTTTGGACAAGGATCCCCTTGCCATCCTTGGTAGTGCCAATTACACAAGGAGAAACCTCGATAATTTTAATTTGGAGACAAATCTCTCTGTAAGCATGAAAAAAGATTCAGAACTTCCAAGGGAAATGCAAGCATATTTTAAGAGAATTTGGAATAATGAGGACGCAGGATATACTTTGCCTCTTGAAGATTTTTATGAAGATGGCTTTTTTATGAGAATATTTTGGAAGATTCAAGAAAAAACTGGTCTTTGCACTTGGTAAAATTTAAACATCAAAAAATCACGGTAGATGATACCGTGACATAGTATGAGAAAATAAAACCCTCTTGCTAAGAATATCCTATGAAAAAAATTGAGTAATTTTCAAATCGAAGAACTTCGGCTAAAATCGCACTGTCCGAGCGAAGCGAGTTTGCGATTTTAGAAGTTCGAGATTTAGAAAATACCAATTTTTGTAATGAGATATTCGTGCACGAGGGTTTTTTTCTAATCTCATTGTAATAATTTCTACCGTGACTTTTTTATTTGTCCACTATATACTTTATCTCTGAAATTAAATCCTCATCAGACAAAAGACAAGCTCCATCATATTTTCCAAGATTACCATATAAAGAATAGTGAAATTTATTTGTGTTTCTATCTCTTTTTGAGTCGTACATAAAAATTGTATCTTCTTTGTTTTTATCTTTCAGATTTATAATCAAACTTTCATAATCTGGAATAGAAGCATAGCCATGGCCCGGATCCGTAGCCTGGCATTTTTCTAAGAGATTTATTATTTCCCCTAACTTTTCTTCGTTATCCTCAGAGGAAAAAATTTCTCTTGTGGTCATATTTTCTTCATCAGTAACTACTTCCACAGATAAAGTTTCAAACTTATAAACTTCTCCAGTGGAAAATTTTATCTCATGAACTTTATCCTTCTTACAAGACGTTAGAAAAATTAAAAGCATAAATAAATAAAATATTTTTTTAAATTTCATAAAAAACCTACTATTGCATCTCAAACCTACTTTGACAACTTATTTATTATTGTGTTGATTTCTTCTATTTTCTCGTCAATTTCTTCTTCGCTTTTTGAGTAAGATTCTTTGACGCAACCCCTCAAATGAGCTGTTAGGACATCTTTATTTATATTTTTTAAAATTGAAATTGACGCCATAAGCTGGTTGGATATATCTAGGCAATACCTGTCCTCTTCCACCATTTTTATGAGACCATCAATTTGTCCCCTTACAGTTTTTAATTTCCTAAGTTGGACTTCTTTATCTGCTCTCATTTTTCAACTTTTGCAGAATAACCAGCATCTTCCACTGCCTTTACAAGGACTTCTTCTGAAACTTCTTTATCAAGTTTTACCTCTGCCTTTTTGTCTTCTAGATTTACATCTGCTTCTTTTACACCATCAACATTTTCTAGTGCTTTTTTTACTGCTGCGACACAGTGATTGCAAGACATTCCTTCAACATTTAAAATTTTTTCCATATTATCTTCTCCTTTATTTTTTATTAATTTATAACCTGCTTCTTCAATTGCATCTTTTATCTCTTCTTCTGTGATTCCCTCATCAAGAAATTTCACAGAAGAACTTTCATGATTTGCCACTACATTTTTTGCCTTTCCAGTTTTTTCTAAGGCATGAGAAACTCTCTTTTCACAGTGCTCACACATCATGCCTTCTACTTTTATTGTAGTTAAATTATTTTTATCTTCAAGTTTTTTTATATTTTCATGATTTTCTTTATTTTCTTTTTTAAAAGAATTTTCCAACTTTTTATTATTTACACTCCTTGCTTTAAATCGTCTAAGTCTAAGTGCGTTATTTACAACAAAAACTGAGGACATACTCATGGCAAAAGCTGCAAACATTGGCGATAATTTTATTCCAAAATTTGGATATAAAAGACCTGCTGCTAGTGGGATTCCTATTGTATTATAGAAAAATGCCCAGAATAAATTTTCCTTTATATTTTTTATAGTTGCCTTTGAAAGTTCAAGGGCAGATACAACATCTAAGATATCAGACCTCATTAGGACCACATCAGATGACTCTATTGCCACATCTGTTCCATGGCCTATAGCCATTCCAATATCAGCCTTTGCAAGTGATGGAGCATCATTTATTCCGTCGCCTATCATCAAGACTTTTTTGCCAGATTTTTGAATTTTTTCAATTTCTTTATTTTTATCTTGAGGAAGAAGACCAGCAAGAATTTCGTCAACTCCAATTTCATCAGCTATTGCCCTTGCAGTTTTCTCATTATCTCCAGTGAGCATGATAATTTTTTTGCCCATAGATTTTAAAAGCTCAATAGCATCTTTTGATGACTTCTTTGGAAGATCTTTTACAGAAATGATTCCAATAACTTCATTAGAATTTGCAAAGTACATGGAAGTTTTTCCTTCTCCTGCAAGTTTTTCTGCCTTACTTTCAAAGTCTTTTAAGTTAATTTTTTCTTCTAACATAAAATCTTTATTTCCAGCAAAAAATTTTTCACTATTTATTTCTGCACTTAAACCTCTGCCGCTTACTGAATTAAAATTATTGGCATCATCTAATTTTATATTTTTTTCTTCTGCGTAATTTAAAATTGCAGTTGCCAGTGGATGTTGTGAATTTTTTTCAATTGATGCGGCAATTTTTAAAAATTCATCTTCACCTAAGTCTGTCACAATATCTGTAAGCTTAGGTTTTCCTTCAGTAATTGTTCCAGTCTTATCCATTACTATGACATCAATTTTGTGAAGATTTTCCAAAACTTCTGCATTTTTAAAGAGAAGTCCAAAATCAGCAGACTTGCCAGTTGCAACCATTATTGAAACTGGAGTTGCAAGGCCTAGGGCACAAGGACAAGAAATAACTAGGACTGAAATTGCAAAGTTAAGGGCATTTTCAAATCCGTAGCCCAGAGCCATCCAAACTCCAAAGGTTAGGGCAGCTATAATTAGGACTGCTGGCACAAAGACACCGGCAATTTCATCTGCAAGCTTGGCTATAGGTGCCTTGGACTGGTTGGCCTCGTCAACTAATTTTATAATTTGTGAAATAGTTGTGTCTTCGCCAACCTTCTCTGCCTGAAACTTAAAGGACCCAGTTGTGTTAATGGAAGCAGAGATTACCCTGTCTCCCACAGACTTTTGAACTGGCATTGACTCGCCAGTCACCGCTGATTCATCAAGAGATGATGCACCCTCAATGACCTTACCGTCAACTGCCACAGATTCGCCAGGTCTTACAAGCAAGATATCTCCCTCTCTTACATCTTCAATATTCTTCACGACTTCTTCGCCATCTTCTATTACTGTTGCCATCTTTGGGGCAAGGTCCATTAAATTTGCAAGAGATGACCTTGTCTTGTTCTTGGACTTTTCTTCCAAGTATTTTCCCACAGTTATAAGGGTCAAAATCATGGCTGAAGACTCAAAATAAAGATTGTGCCTGTAGGCATCTACAAGTTCCATATCTCCTTGGCCAAAGCCGTAGGCCATCATGTAAATGGCAAAGATTCCATAGACAAGGGCTGCAAGAGAACCAATGGCAACAAGGCTATCCATGTTTGGAGCCCTGTTCTTCAGTCCCTTAAATCCAGAGATGTAAAAGTCCCTGTTGATGTAGACTACAGGAAGGGCTAAGAGAAATTGTGAAAAGGCAAAGATAACAGCCCCTTCTCTTCCATGAAAGATTCCTGGAGTTGGCAAGTGAATCATAGGCCCCATGGCTATATACATGAGGATCAGCATAAAGATACTTGAAGAGATAAGCCTGTGCTTTAGGGTCTTCTCCCTGTCATCCACTGGTCTATCTTCACTTTTTGTTTTTTCACCAGCTGGGTTTGCTCCATAACCAATTTTTTCTACAGCTTTAATAATCTTTTCATCATTTATTTTATTTTCATCAAAATTTACCTTCATTGAGTTTGTCATGAGGTTCACATTTGCGTCACTCACACCATCTAGCTTTTCTACAGCCTTGGTTACATTGGCGACACAAGCTGAACAAGTCATTCCAGTGACATCAAATTTCTTTTCCATATTACCTCCCATACCCCCCTAGGGGTGTTCTTTATTTTTATGGTAACATTAAATTAAATTTTTTTCAAGTATTTGATAATCTTTATTAAAATATGAAATAAAAAGACAGTGCCTAAGCACTGTCAAAAATTTTATTAATTTTTAAGATAAAAAGTTGCCCTTCCCTTTCCTCTTCTTTCAATATAGCCATTATCCACCAATTCTTTTAGAGAATTTTCTACAGATGCCTTGCTAATTGTGGGAGTGTCTTGTAATATATCATTTTTCGTGAATTTTCCAGTTTTTTTGTCAATTGAATTTTTAACTTGGTCTAAGGCAGATAGATTGGAATCAAAAATATATACCATATCCCAAAAATCCTTATAGGATATTAAGACAATTACCAAAATATATTTGATGAGAAAACTTTTATCTTCCTTATTTTCATGCCAATTAAGTCCACTTTTTTCCAGTGATGAATAATAATAACTTTCTGAAATCTTCATTTTTTCATCAAGACTCACATATCTTCCCACGAAATATCCAAGTTTATATAAAAGTAAAGTGGTTAAAAGTCTAAAAATTCTTCCATTTCCCTCATTAAAAGGATAAATGCACAAAAAATCATGGATAAATACACTTAAAAGTATTAGTGGATTTACCTCTTCTTTTTCTATTGCCTTATTGTATTCTTGGCATATTTTTTCGATTGCATCTGGAGTTTCTACAGGATTAAGAGGGGTAAACTTTACAAATTCTTCACCCTTTAAATTTCTTTCTATGACATAATTTTGTCTGTCCTTAAATTTTCCAGCAGAAGATTTATCAGAATACTTATACAAATCTTTATGTAGCTTTAAAATTGTATCTGAATTTATGGGAATGTCCTCATAAGATTCTTTGATTGTAGAAAAAATTTCTAAATAAGCAAGAACTTCTTTTTCTTCCTCATTTTTTGCTTCCGCCCTTTTATTATATAGGTCTTTTATCTTTGCCTCTGAAAGTCTTATGCCCTCCATCTCATTGGAATACTGTGTACTTTTAATTTTCACATTTTCCATTACTTTTTGTAAAATATTAGGTTTTTGACTTAAAATAATCTCCTGTCTTCCCTTAAACTCGCTTATTTGTGAAATAAACTTTAATATTTCCGAATCCCATGTCTCTTCTTCTAGCCGGCTGTAGTCAAATTTATGCATAAAAACCTCCTTATTGCCTAAATTGTTGCATAAATTATACCACTTTTTAGTAGATTTTTTATATTAAAGTGCAAAAAATGTGTTTTTTAGTATGATTTTTGTAAAAATAAAAAATATGGTCCAAAAAATTAGACCATATCTTCTTAAAACTTATTAAATTTCTAAAATGAATTTCTAAACTTAAAATCACATCTTAAATAGAATTTCATTTTCAATATAGATGTGTCTTCTCATGTCTTCGTCAAGATCTGCCATTAGTTTATTTAGTTCTTGAACTTCTTTTTCTTCTGCATTCATCTTGTAATCACGAGTTAGGTATTTGATTCTGTCAAATAACCCAATTGTCTTTTCATGTTCTGCAAGTAGATTTTCAAAATCAACATCTTTTCCTGCAAGAGCATCCTTAAATTCAAATTCTTCTTCACTAGAGAAGTGAGAAACAAGTTCTGCCTTTATTAAAAGAAGGACTTCATATATTACAAAAAGTTGTTCCCCTCTTTCTCTGTAATATTTTTTAATTGCTCCCCTAAAAATTTCATCAATTTTTTCTGTTGCAGCAAGTTCACTTGGGTGAATTTCTTCTATGATGTAGTGGATTAGCTCTTCCTTGTTCATTTTTCTAACTCTGTCCATATCTTTAAAGTCAACTTGACCTTCAACCTTTTTTATGAACATATCATAATTTTCTCCAAGAGATTTTAAAGCATCTTCAAGACTTTCCATGGCGATAAAATCATATTCTCCGCCAAGTTTTTGGATTTCCTTTAAAACTTTTGGGTTTTCCATAACTGCAGCTTCAACTGTCATATTTCTTTCTAACATAATTCCTCCTAATTATTAATAGAATCTAAAAATCCTCTTACTTCCTCTTCACTAGTCCTATAATTAGTCACAAGTCTAATTATAGATTCCTTCTCATTTTCTATCTCAAAAATATTTTCTTTTTGCAATTTTTCAATTTCTTCAGGATTTGACTTTATAAAAACTTGATTTGACTCTCCAAAAACTGGTTTTCTCCCAAGATCTTTTAAACCATCTACAAGAAGTTTAGACATTTCATAGGCTCTTTTGGCATTTTCATAATAAAGTCCATCTTGAAATAATACCTTAAAAGACAAACCTATTAAGAAGGATTTTGCCATCATTGCCCCTCTTTGTTTTAAATAATATCTAAAATCTTTTTTCAAATTTTCATCTAAAATCACTAAGGCCTCGCCAAAGATTGCCCCATTTTTTGTTCCTCCAATAGAAAAAATGTGAGAATACTTGGCGTAATCAGATAATTTACTTCCATTTGCAGCCATGGCATGAGCAATTCTTGCCCCGTCAATATAAAGATATAAGTCTTTTTCTTCACAAACTTCATAAATTTCTCTAATTTCATCAATAGAATAAACTGTTCCAACTTCTGTAGTTTGAGAAATGTAGATGACTTTTATTTTTACATCGATTTCTCCAGCTTGATTTTCAACAAAATCTTTTATATCAGAAGCCCTTAATTTTCCATCAGAAGTTTCTATTGTGACAACCTTGTGTCCAGTTGCCTCAATGGATCCAGTTTCATGATGAGTTATGTGGCCACTTGATGCTGATAAAACAGCCTCATAGGGTCTTAGTCCAAAAGTTGTAGCTAAAATATTTGTAGCTGTCCCTCCAGATACAAACTCAATATCTGCGTCACTATCTAATTCCTTTAAAATCAAATCTCTAGCAAGATTACAAATTTCATCAGTTCCATATCCAGAAATTTTTTTATTAAAAATCTTTTCTATCTCTTGATAAATTTCTTTGGAGCCAAAATCACTATAATCATTTCTAAAATTATTCATAAGCCACCTCATCTTATTCTTACCCCATATTATATAATAAATGTAAAATTTTACCAAATAGGGTACAATATAAAAAGAGGTGTTTAAATGAACAGTCATGGTGCAAATATTTTTGAAATTGCAAAAAATGAAGGTATAGAAATAAAAGACATTAGAGATTTTTCTTCAAATATAAATCCATTGGGACCCAGCAAAAAAGCTCTTGATGAACTAAAAAATAATTTAAATTTACTTTCATCTTATCCCGATGTGGACTATGTTGACCTAAAAAAATCAATATCAGCTTATGCAGATTGCAAGAGTGAAAATATTGTATTGGGACTTGGTTCTACAGAAATTTTAAAGGATGCAATTAATTTTTTTGCTCCTAAAATTTCTATGATTTTGTCACCTTGCTACTCTGAATATGAAAGAGAACTAAAAAAAATTTCTTCCAAAATAATTGAATACAATTTGGAAGAAAAAAATAATTTTAAAATAAATTTAGACGAAATTATAAAAACTATAAATGAAAAAAAAGTTGAATTTTTAATTTTTGCAAATCCAAATAATCCTACAGGGACAATTTTAAAATCAAAAGAAATAGAAAAAATATTAAATGAAACTGATTCAAAAATTTTAGTGGATGAAACTTATATTGAGTTTACAAATAAAGATGTTTACTCCTCAACTAGTCTCACTAAAAAATATAAAAATTTAATAGTTGTAAGAGGAACTTCCAAATTTTTTGCCCTTCCAGGCATAAGACTTGGCTACGGCATATCTTCAAACGAAGAATTGTTAAATTTCTTTAAAGAAAAAGAAATTCTCTGGCAAATAAATTCTGTTGCAGAAATTTGCGGCAAAGTCATGTTTTCTGATGAAAGATATATTGATGAGGTTTACGAATTTATAAGATCTAGGAGAGATTATTTCTACAAAGAAATATCAAAAATTAAAAATTTAAAGGTCTTTGAAAGTTATGGAAATTTTATTTTAATCAAGATACTAAAGGGTATAAATTCTACAAGCTTACGTGAAAATCTTCTTGTTGATGGCTTAGTAGTTAGAGATTGCAAAAATTTTAAAAATTTAGATAATTCTTACTTTAGAATTTGTATTTTAGATGATGACGCAAATGAAAAATTGTTAAAAAAGTTAAAGGATATCTTTTAAGTAAGTAAGGTGATGAAATGAAAAAATTAAAAAAATTATTGACGACTTTAGTCCTAGTACCTACACTTTTTGTACCAAACTTTGTCTTTGCTAAAGATAATAAAGGTCCTGTGGTTACAGAAATTAAAGCTGAAGAAAATTTAAGTGCTGATGCGAAGGAACAAAACACATTAGACAAAAAAATAGAAGAATCTAAAGAAATTAAGTCTAAAGAAAAAACTCCTGAGATTAAGACTCCAAGCTTTAGCCCATGGGCAACAATGGATCTTAATGACGTTCAGTTTATGGGTATTTATCCTGCTTCAAGTTTTTTTGAAGGAAAGGATTTTAGAAAAGAAACTTCTTTAGAAGATGCAAACACAGCTTACAAACTTGCAAAAGAAAAAATTGAATCTCGTGGATTAAAAACTGGTGGAGATTTTACTTTTAAAGATTTAACTCGCCTTGAAACCCTTGAATCAATCTCAAAACTTTTAAATGATGACAAATTTGCAGTTAAAAATTTAAAAGAATCAAAAATATTTTTTGGTCAAGAAGATGAAAAATATTTAAATACAAAAATTCCTCTAGAAGAAATGTTAGCCCTCTATAATAGAGCTACAAAAAAGGTTTTACAAGAAAATGATAAGCTAGCAAAGGGATTTTTCTACGAAATTGAAAATAAAAATAACAAGGTTTATATGCTTGGATCTATTCACATAGGCAAAACTTCTATGTATCCAGTTGACCAAAATATTGTAAATTCTCTTAAAAATTCTGACAAAATTTTTATGGAAATTGATTTAACTAATCAAAAAAAATTAGCGGAAATGCAAGAAAAAATGTATTACAAAGATGCTGGCAGCTTAAAGGATGATTTAGGAGAAGAATTATTTACACGTGTTGCAAATATTTTTAAAGGTTTTGGAATGACTGAAGACCAAGTCAATAAATTAAAGCCATGGGCAATATATAATACTCTCTCAGTTGATCCTAAGGGAGAAGTTGCAACTTCAACTTATGGTATTGAGTCTTATTTCTTAGCTCTTAGTCTTCTAAATAAAATTGAATTAGGAGAACTTGAATCTGTTGATTTTCAATCAGATTTACTTTCTAACTTTGATAAAGAAGCCTATATTTCTATGATTAAAAATTTGACTGACGAAATAGAAAAAAATGGATACAAAAATATTAATGCTGGTTTAAATGAAATGCTTGATGCTTGGGAAAGTGGAAATAAGAAAAAATTGACAAGTCTTTTATCTACTGAAGGCGACAAAGAAACAGAAAAATTTAACGAAGCTCTTCTAACTGAAAGAGATAAAAATATGGCAAAAAAAATTGACGCCATGTTAAAAGAAGAAGGCGAACACACTTATTTCATCTTAGTTGGATCAGCCCACCTTGTTCCTGAAAATTCTGTAACAGGAATACTAAAAAACATGGGATATGAAATAAAAGAAAAATAAATTTTAAAAAAAGGCGAGGTGTTAAAACCTCGTCTTTTCTATGTCTATTTTTATTTTCCAATCATTTCTTTTAAAATTACTTCATCTGTTTCTTTCATTCCATCCATGGCAATGTGTCCCACTGTTTTTATCATTTCATCTATATCAGATTTTACAATGCCATCTCCTGATTTAAAAGAATTTCCAGCTTTTGCTTGTTTATAGGCTAAAAATGCCATTTTTAAACTAGAAGCAATTTTTATGGCACAAGATTCTTTTGCACCATCACAAATTATTCCAGAATTTGTTGCAAGAGCATTTGTGAGAATTTCCTTAATAAGATCTTTCTCTTCATCTCTCATAAAAGCAAGACCACAAACTGAAGCAGATGCAGCAGAAACAACCCCACAATAAGCTGACAGTTCTCCTATTCCCTCTTTTATATAAAGACCTATTAAATTTGCAAAAATTAAGGATCTATAAAGTTTATCTTTTTCAATTTCATGATCCTTTGCATAAATAATAATTGGAACTGAAACTGTAATACCTTGATTTCCTGATCCAGAATTTATAACTACAGGCTTTTCACACCCAGACATTCTTGCATCAGAACCTGCAGCAGCATAAGCAACGAGCTTTTCAGTATATTTGTCACCTGCATCTTCTAGGACCATCTTGCCAATATTTGCACCCCAAGGATTTTCGATTCCCTCTTTTGCAATTGCATAATTATATTCAATTTCCTTATCCAAGACATCTACAATGTCTTCATAGTTTCCATTTTTAGCAAAATCATAAATATTGTCAAAGGAGAGTTCAATTTCATTTTCCACTTCTCTATCTTCATCCTTTTTTTCAAAAAGAATTTTGTCATTTAAACTTTCATAAATAATATTTGTGTGGAAATCTTTTATTATTACTTGAGACTTTTTGTCACCCTTCTCCATGAAAACATCTATGTAAAGTCCTTTTTTTTCATGAAGAAGTTCTATATCACAAAGTCCCTTATCTATTAATTCATCTAAGTAATCTAATTTTGTCTTATCAATATCTGATAGGACTTCAAGCTTTTTTGTATAGTCACCCAAAAAAGCTCCAGCAGCAAGAGAAATTTCTATTCCCTTTCTTCCCTCAGTAGCTGGGACTTTTACGCTGTTAACATTTTTTATTATATTGCCCGATAACCTAGCTTTGATTTTTTCTGGATCTTCTCCTAAAATAAATCTCGCACGACTAGATGCATAAGCTAAGGCTATGGGCTCAGTACAGCCAAAAGCAGCTACCATTTTTTCCCTTAAAAAATCATTATATTCCATAAAAATCTCCTTTTAATAAACTTAACTTACTTATATTATAACAAAATAAGATAAGCTTTTCCTAATATTAAATTTCTTATTTTTTAAAAAAACTTCCTACTTTTTAGCAGGAAGTTATAAATTAATATTTTTAATTTTATATTTTATAAATTTATTTTGCCCAATTCATTGAATATTTTATGGCTTCGTGCCATCTTGAAATTTTTTCTCTTCTTTCGTCTTCATCCATATCTGGGTCAAATTCTTTGTCTATATCATTATTTTCTTTAATTTCGTCTATACTTTTCCAAAATCCTACTGCCAATCCTGCCATATAGCAAGCTCCAAGAGCTGTCAATTCTACAATTTTTGGTCTTTCTATATGGACATCAACAATGTCTGATAAAAATTTCATCAAGAAATTATTTTTGCTGACGCCTCCGTCAACTGTGAGAGACTTAATTTTTGTATTTGAGTCTTCCTGCATTGCCTTTATTACATCACAACTTAAATAGCCTATTGATTCTAAGGCAGCTCTTACTATGTGATATTTATTTACTGAGCCTGTAAGACCAACTATGGACCCTCTAGCGTATTGATCCCAATAGGGTGCTCCTAGACCAGTAAAGGCTGGTATGAAGTAACAGTCATTGGTATCTTCTACTTTATTTGCCATATATTCTGAATCGTCTGCTTGGTCTATTATTCTCAAATTGTCACGTAAAAAGTCAATACATGATCCTGCTTCAAAGATTGAACCTTCAAGAGCGTATTTTATTTTTCCATCCATAGCCCAAGCTATAGTTGTCACAAGTCCATTTTGTGATCTTATAAGTTCATCTCCTGTGTTCATTAATATAAAAGCCCCTGTTCCAAAGGTTGATTTTGCCATTCCCTTTTCAAAGGAAGCTGTCCCAAAAAGCGATGACTGTTGATCTCCTATTGCTCCTGCAATTGGTATCTCGCAACCAAGATATTTTGACTTAGATTTTCCATAAACTTCGCTAGAATTTTTTATCTCTGGAAGCATGGATTTTGGTATATCAAATATCTCTAAAAGTTCTTCATCCCATTTTTTTTCTTTTATGTTAAAGAGCATAGTTCTCGATGCATTGGTGTAGTCAGTTATGTGAACTTCTCCATCTGTTAATTTGTAGATGAGATAAGTTTCTACTGTTCCAAAAAGGAGTTCTCCTTTTTCTGCCATTTCCCTTGCTCCCTCAACATTTTCCAAAATCCATCTTATTTTCGTGGCTGAAAAATAAGGGTCTATTACTAATCCTGTCTTTTCTCTAATTTTCTCTTCGAGACCTTTTTCTTTTAGTTCTTCACAATATTTTGAAGTTCTCTTGCACTGCCAAACAATTGCATTGTAAATTGGCTCCATAGTTTTTTTGTTCCACACAATTGTTGTTTCTCTCTGATTTGTTATGCCAATTGCTGCTATATCTTTTGGATCGATTTCTTTTTTAGACATTGCTTCTACTGCTGTACCTATTTGTTTTGACCAAAGATCGTCTGCTTCTTCTTCCACATATCCAGGTTTTGGAAAGTGTTTAATTAATTCTTTTTGTGCAACTGAAACTGGATTTCCCTTTTTATCAAAAATTATAGTTCTAGCAGATGTAGTACCTGCATCAAAGGCCATTATGTATTTCATTTTATCACCAAGTTTATTATATCATTAATGTTTTTTTTAGGCTTTCTTTTTGCAATTTATCTTTACTATAAGAAGTGCTATAATTGTTTTAAATTATTTGCTGATATGGCTCAGTTGGTAGAGCAATTGCTTCGTAATCAATAGGTCGGCGGTTCGATTCCGCCTATCAGCTCCATAAAAAAGAGTGCCAGATTTTTATCTAGACACTCCTTATTTTTTATTTATTTTTTTCTTTTTTATCGTCAATTCTTTCTATGGAAACTGTTTCTATAACTCCACCAGTTGCCATTTTGACAATTTGATATATATATTCTCCATCTTCAACTATTACACCAACTTCTGCTTCTTCTGCATTTTTTATAAGTAAAGCTGAAACATAACCTCCAATTGTAGTTGAAGTTCCAGGTTCAATATCAAATCCATATCTCCTGTTTAAAATCTTTAGAGGAGTTGAAGCTGAATATTCATTTTCTTCACCTTGAACACTATCCATATTTACTCCTGTTAACAAAAATTTTCTAACAGCAAAGAGCACTGCTATGGCAACTGTTGCTATAAGTAAATCAAGCATTGTGTCTGAATAGACAAGCATCTTTCTTGATATTACTAATAATATCAAGTGGATAATATTTGAATCTGTATGTGCTATCATGAGAACCACAAACTCTATGGCTATTACAAGTAAGAGGACGTGGGATAAAAAATTTTGAAATATTTCATAGGATAAACCAGCATTACTTGTTATTATCTTGAAATAATATTTTAAAATATCAGGAATTGATACTATTACACCTGCTATAAGCAAGATTGATACAACTATTTCAAAAATATTAACTAATTTTAAAAGTGTTACTAGGTATCTATTTCTATTCATTATACCTCCATGGTTTTAGAAAGTTCTTTTTTCATTTTCTCTAAAACTTTTTTCTCCATTCTTGAAACTGTCATTTGAGAAATGTTTAATTTTTCTGCAATCACAACTTGAGTCTTCTTGTTAAAGTATCTATCAATTAAAATAGTTCTTTCAACTTCATCTAAATTTTCCATAGCTTTTTTGAAAAAGTCGTTAGATTCTATTTTATCAAAATATTTTTCTTCCACTCCAATAAGATCAGATAGATTTACTTCATTTTCGTCACCAGATTCATAAGTAACATCAAGAGATTGAGGTGTGTAGACCTTAGATGCTTCCATTGCTTCCATTACTTCTTCTGGTGTAGAATCTAAATAATCAGCAATTTCATCTATAGTTGGAGTTTTTTGGTACTTTTGTGAAAGACTCACTGTAGCATTAGAGATTTTCTTTGACAATTCTTGAATTCTTCTTGGAACTCTAATTGTCCAACCATTATCTCTAAAGTATTTTTTTATTTCTCCAATAATTGTTGGAGTAGCAAAGGAAGAAAATTCAAATCCTTTTTCTGGATCGTATCTTTCTATGGCATAGATTAGACCTATAGATGCCACTTGGTAGATATCGTCATAATCTATTCCCCTGCCTGTATATTTTTTAGATAGTATTTCTGCGATATAAAGGTGCTCTTCAATTAAAATATCTCTAATTTCTTGATCTTTTGTTTCAAAATATTCTTTGAAGAGATCTTTTCTTTCTTCTTTTGTAAGTCTCCTATCTAAATTATTGTATTCTTTTAAATTCATAACAGACCCTTATAATTCTTTAGATAAAATAAATTTACTTCCATCAAAATGAGATTCATCAACAAGACAATCTATAATAGTTTTTGCAAGTGATAAGTCTTCTGATTCTTCTAATTTTTCTTCACTAATTTCACTAACACAAATTCTTATCTTATTATTTTCTTCGATTTCAAAAATCAAATCAATATGATCATTTTCAGATAATTTATGACAAATATTTAAACTTTCTGTCACTGCCATTTTTAAATCTTCTATTTCTTCGATATCCCTATTTAAAAGGTTTAAGATACCAGAAAGCATGAGCCTAACTGTAGAAAAATATTTGGCATCGTTGGGAATTTGGTATTTTAAAGTATCCATACTACCCCCTGATCTCAAACATATCTTCAAGCTTGGTTATCTTAAAGAGCTTCATTATTGAAGGATTTAAGTTTTCAATTACAATTTTATTATTATCTTTTTCCACTTCTTTCAAGATGTAGATAAGAGAACCAAGACCTGTTGAGTCTAGATATTCTAGTTCTTTACAGTCAAATAAAATATTCTTTTTATTCTTTTCATAAATCTTTATAGATTTTTCTTTGAATTTTTTTGTATTATAAACGTCAAGTTCTCCCATTGGATATAAAATTAAAAATTCATCAGTAATTTTTGACTCTAATTTAAATTCCATAAATCCTCCTAATCTCCAATGTAATTTGCAACAGCTACAACTTTTGCATCTGTCAAATTCATGAGTTTAACCCCAGATGTATTTCTTCCTTGGATGGAGATATCTTCAGTAAGAATTCTTATGATAATTCCAGAATTTGCAATTATCATTACATCGTCTTCTTTTTCAACAACTGTCGCTGCTGCTACATCTCCAGTTTTTTTAGTATTCTTGTAAGTTAGAAGTCCCTTTCCACCTCTGTTTTGTGGTCTGTACTTTTCAATTTCAGTTAATTTTCCATAACCATTTTCAGAAATAACTAGAAGGTATTTATCTTCACAAACAAGATCAGATGAGACAACAATGTCATCTTTGTCCAAATCAATGGATTTTACTCCCATAGAATTTCTTCCAGATTTTCTAACTTGTTCTTCGTTAAATCTAATAGAAAGTCCCTTTTTAGTTACGAGTATTACATCTTCATTGTTTTTCGTCAAATGAACATTTATTAATTTATCATCTTCATTTAGTTTTATAGCAATGATACCAGATTTTCTAATATTTTTGTACTCCTTAAATGGAGTTCTCTTAATAAGTCCCTTTTCAGTTACCATTAAGAAATTCATATCTGGATCATATTCTTTAACAGGTATTATAGAAGTTACTCTTTCATCTTCTTCAAGATCTAGAAGGTTTATAATTGCAGTTCCTCTAGATGTTCTTGAATCTTCAGGAATTTCGTAAGCTTTTAATTTAAATACATTTCCAAGAGATGTAAAGAATAAAATCATATCGTGAGTTGATGTAACAAATAATTCTTTTACAAAGTCTTCATCTCTCATATTGCCAGAAGAAACTCCCCTGCCGCCTCTTTTTTGTGGCTTATAAGTACCTTCGCTCATTCTCTTAATGTATCCAAATTGAGTAAGTGTTATTACAACGTCTTCTTTCTTTATAATATCTTCAATTTCTATATCAGTTCTATCTTGAGAAATTACAGTTCTTCTTAAATCACCATATTTTTCTTTTATTTCTAGAAGTTCTTCTTTTATTAGGTTCATAAGTACATCGTTGTTTTCCAAGATTTCTCTAAACCACTTGATGTCAGCTTGAAGTTTTTCATATTCTGCTTCAAGTTTTTCTCTTTCTAGTCCTGTAAGTCTTCTAATTCTCATGTCCAAGATAGCTTGAGATTGTTCTTCTGTAAGTTTAAATTCTTCATAGAACTTTTCCTTTGCTTCCTTGTCATCTTTTGATGCTCTTACAATTTTTATGATTCTGTCAATATTGTCAAGAGCTATAAAAAGACCTTCGACTATGTGAGCTCTTTTTTCTGCCTTATCTAGGTCAAACTTTGTTCTTCTAGTAACAACTTCAACTTGATGATCAACATAATATCTTATTATTTCTTTTAAATTTAAGATTTCTGGTTTTCCATTAACAAGGGCAAGATTAATAATTCCAAAAGTTGTTTGCATTTGAGTGTTCTTATAAAGCTTATTTAAAACAACTTCAGCATTTGCATCTCTTTTTAATTCAACAATTATGTTGATTCCCTTTCTATTTGAAGCATCAGTTATATTTGAAATACCATCAATTACTTTATTCTTTGCAAGATCTGCAATTTTCATTATAAGAGATGACTTATTAACTTGATAAGGAAGTTCTGTTATAACAATTTTTTCACGATTGTTTTTAAAGGCTTTAATTTCAGCAACTGCTCTAACAGTTATTTTTCCCCTACCAGTTTCATAAGCGTCTTTTATTCCATCTGTTCCCATAATCTGAGCACCAGTAGGAAAATCTGGTCCTTTTATAATTTGATTAAGTTCAGCAATTGAAATTTCATCGTTATCAATATAGGCTATGATTCCATCAATAGATTCATTCATATTGTGTGGAGCCATATTTGTTGCCATACCTACTGCGATACCACTAGATCCATTTACTAAAAGATTTGGAAATCTTGCTGGAAGTATAGTTGGTTCCTTTTCATTTTCATCAAAGTTTGGAACAAAATCAACTGTGTCTTTATTTATATCTCTTAGCATTTCTTCTGCAAGCTTTGTCATTCTCACTTCTGTGTAACGCATAGCTGCAGCTCCGTCGCCGTCTATATTACCAAAGTTTCCTTGTCCGTCAACTAGTGGATATCTTGTGTTAAAATCTTGCGCAAGTCTTACTGTTGCTTCATAAATAGATGAGTCACCATGAGGGTGATACTTACCCATTACATCCCCAACAAGTCTTGCTGACTTTCTGTATGGTCCATTTGATGCAAGGTTAAGTCCCTGCATTCCATATAAAATTCTTCTGTGGACTGGTTTTAGTCCATCACGTACATCAGGAAGTGCTCTTGCAACTATTACAGACATTGAATAATCGAGATAAGAAGACCTCATCTTTTTATTAATATCTACATCAAGTATTCCTGATTCTATAAATTTATTTTCAGTCATCTTTCACTCCTATGCATCTATATAATCTGCATAAATTGCATTTTCTGTTATAAAATCTCTTCTTGGTTCAACATCTGTGCCCATTAAAACTGAGAAAGTATCATCAGCTTCTGCTATGTCATCAATGTTTACCTTTAAAAGAAGTCTATTGTCTGGATTCATCGTAGTTTCCCAAAGTTGTTCTGGGTTCATTTCTCCAAGACCCTTATATCTCTTTATATTTATCTTAGAATCCTTGTATTCATTAAGAGCAAGTCTAAGTTCCTTTTCATTGTGACAATATCTAAGTATTTTTGTTCCCTTTTCAATTCCATAAAGTGGAGCTTGAGCAACATAAACATGTCCTTCTTCTATTAGAGGTTTCATATATCTAAAGAAGAATGTCAAAAGAAGTGTCATAATGTGAGCACCGTCGACATCGGCATCGGTCATTATTATTATCTTGTCATACCTAAGTTTATCTATGTTAAATTCTTCCCCAATTCCTGTTCCAAAGGCTGTTATCATAGCTCTAATTTCAGATGAATTAAGCATTCTATCAAGTCTTGCTTTTTCAACATTCATTATTTTACCTCTTAATGGTAAAATTGCTTGATAAGCTGAATCTCTACCATCAGTGGCAGAACCACCGGCAGAATTACCTTCGACAAGGAATATTTCATTTCTTTTTGGATCATCATTCTGACAATCTTTAAGCTTACCTGGAAGAGTCATAGATTCTAGATTATTTTTCTTTCTAGTTAAGTCCCTTGCCTTTCTAGCAGCTTCTCTAGCACGTCTCGCTGATAGAGCCTTGTCAAGGATTTGTTTACCTACTTTAGGGTTTTCTTCCAAGAAAATTTCTAGTTTTTCAGATAAAACTGAATCGACAACTCCTCTAGTTTCTGAATTTCCAAGTTTTGCTTTAGTTTGGCCTTCGAATTGTGGATCAGGTAATTTTACACTGATAACAGCAGAAATACCTTCCCTAACATCTTCACCAGATAGATTTTCTTCTTTTTCTTTTATAATATTATTTTTTCTACCATAGTCATTTAAAGTCCTAGTTAAGGCTGACCTAAATCCTGAAAGGTGAGTTCCACCTTCTTCAGTATTAATATTATTTGCAAAGGAAAGTACAACTTCTGAATAAGAATCTGTATATTGAATTGCAATTTCTACTGCTGTTTCTTCCCTAATTTCATCTATGTAGATGATTTCATCGTGAACTGGTTTTTTCTTGACATTTATAAATTCAACAAAGGACTTTATACCACCTTCATAGTGGAAAACTTCATTTATGTTTTTTCTTTCATCTATAAATTCAATTTTTATTCCCTTATTTAAGAAGGCCATTTCTCTAAATCTTTTAGAAAGTACTTCGTCAGAAAATTCTACAGTTTCAAAAATAGTATCATCTGGTTCGAAATAAATAGTTGTACCAGTATCTTCTTTTTTAGTTTCTCCAATTATTTCAAGCTCACTTTTTCGAATTCCTTTAGCAAATTCTTGTCTGTAAATTTTACCATTTCTTTTTACAGTTGCAATTAACTTATTTGAAAGGGCATTTACTACAGATACACCAACACCGTGAAGTCCACCAGAAACTTTGTAGGCAGAGTTATCAAACTTACCACCTGCGTGAAGAATTGTAAGTACAGTTTCAACAGTAGATTTTCCTGTTTGAGGGTGAATGTCAACTGGAATACCTGAACCATTATCGGATATTTCAACATAACCCTTTTTATTTATTTTTATAATAATATGGTCGCATATACCAGCAAGGGCTTCATCTATAGAGTTATCTACAACTTCATATACTAGATGATGTAAACCTCTTGGACCAGTAGATCCGATATACATACCTGGTCTTTTTCTAACAGGATCAAGTCCTTCTAAGACCTGTATATCCGACGCGTCATAATGTCTTTTGTCCTTTGCCATTTTTTCTCCTATTCTTTTACAAAATTTTACCTTCACTTATCCTATAAAAATTAGCATCAACTGATTTTAAAAATTCATCAGCTTCAGTTGTTGTGATAAATGTCTGTAAATCTTTTAATGAATGTAATAAGTATCTACTTCTATTTGAATCAATCTCCGAAAAAACATCGTCAAGCAAAAGTAGAGGCTTAGTTTTATATAAATCTTTTATGAGATCTGCTTCAGCTAATTTTAAACTTAAAACCACACTTCTCTGTTCTCCTTGAGAAGCATAGGATTTTGATGAAAAAGAATTTATTTTAAAATCCAAATCATCTCTATGAGGTCCAACACTTGTATACCTCTTTTCTATATCCTTTGATATAGATTCTTTTAAGATTTTTAAATAATTTTCCATTAATTCTTTTTCATCTACAAATACTGGAACAGTTGAAAGATAAGTTATATTTAAATCATCGCCTGATAATATTTTATAATGTTTTTTGGCAATTTCATTTAACTTTTTAATGACTCTCAGTCTCATTATAATTATTTTAGTTCCATTTTTTACGATTTCTCTGTCGTAGACATCTAGAAGATTTTTGTCCATATTCATTTTCAAGAGTTTATTTCTCTCGAACAAAAGTCTTCTATACTTGTACATATAAAAATCATAATTTAAATCTATATTTGATAGCAAATCGTCTAAAAATTTTCTTCTTTCCTTTGGTGAATACTTTATAATGTTAAGATCTTCAGGATTAAAAAGAACGACAAATCTTGATTTTCTATAATCCTTAGTATTTACTTTTTCATCATTGATAAAAACTTTTTTATTTTCAAACTTTGAAATTTCAATCCTATAGTCATCCTTATAATTATCAGTAATATATCTTGAGATTATACTAGAAGAATTTTCGTCTATATTTATGAGATTAAGATCCTTTGAACTTCTAAAAGAATTTGCTCTTATAGACATATAAATAGATTCTAGTAAGTTAGTCTTACCCGAAGCATTAAGACCATATAAGACATTTATATTTTCACCTGGAATAAAATCTAAACTCTTGTAATTTCTGAAATTAAAAAGTCTTAGATGTTTGAGTTTCATTTTTCACCAATTATAAAGTCATTTCCTTCAAAAGAAATTTTATCTCCCTTATATAATTTTCTTCCTCTCCTAGTTTCAACTTCTCCATTAACAGTAACCGCACCTTCTTTTATCATAGTCTTTGCAAGACCACCTGATTCACAAAGATTTGTTAATTTGAGAAAAGAGTCTAGTTTTATAAACTCAGTATTTATTTTAATAGTTTCCATAATTACCCCGCAAGTCTAACTGGTAATACAAGATATATATAAGAATCATTTTCAGCTTCAGTAATTATTAGTGGATTTACTGAATCAGTGAAATTAAGAAGAATTTCATCTGATTCTAAAATCTTAACTCCATCTAAGATATATCTTGAATTAAAAGCAATATCCAAACTTTCATCATGTTCAGATGTCTTTACTTTTTCAAAAACATCTCCAATTTCTGAATTACTCTTTATATCAATATAATTTTCATTTACATTTAATTTTATAAGATTTGCCCTGTCTTCCCTTGCAAGAAGAGATGCTCTTTCAACTGCAAGTTGAAATTCTCTTTTAGAAACAGAAGTTGAAATTTTATGCTCATCTCTTAAAAGAGCACTGTAGCTAAAGAAATCTCCACTTAATAGAGTACTGTAAAATACAGTGTTGTTAAATTTAAAGACAATATTATTTCTAGAAATATTTAATTTAACATTTTCTTCATCATCAATAATCTTTACAAGCTCATTTAAGGATCTTGAAGGAATAATAATTGAATTTTCAATTCCAGTTTCCTTTTCAAGTTTTTGAATTGCCATTCTAAAACCATCAAGAGCCACAAAATTTATGAAATTTTTCTTTATATCCATAAGGACTCCTGTGAATACAATTCTTGATTCATCATTTGAAACTGCAAAAGTAGTTTTCTTTACAATATTTTTTAAGTCCTTAGCAGATATATCTATAGTAAGATCTTCTTCAACTTTTGGAAGATCAGGATATTCATCAGCTTTTTGTGTAGAAAGATTAAAAATTGAATCTCCACACTTTAAATTCATCATATAATTTTCTACATTTATATTTATAATGTCGTTTTCAAGTTTTCTAATAATATCTCCAAAAAGTCTTGAATTTATTACTATTTCTCCTTCTCTTTCAACTATTGCATTTAATTTAGTCTTTATGCTTATCTCTGTATCAGTTGCAGTTAGAGTTAGAGTGTTATCTTTTGCTGAAATTTTAATACCTTCAAGTATTTGCATTGTAGTTCTTTGAGAAATTGCTTTTTGAACTATGGAAATATGTTTTGTTAGTTCTTTTCTGTTAACCTTTATTAGCATTTTTTCCTCCTAGAAAATAGTATATTAATTAGTAATAGTAGTAGGGCCTGTGGATTTGTTAATAAGTCCCTAAAATATATGAGATATAATAAAATTTATTATTGATAAGCTGTGGATAAAATTCACACTTATAAAAACTTATCAACAATTAGGATTTTATTTCTTTAATTAAGTTAGTTATCTCAATTTTAAATATAGGATCATCTTCTAAATCCTTGGTGATTTTATCGTAAGCGTGTATTACAGTAGAGTGATCGCGACCTCCAAAAACATCACCAATTTTTGGAAGGCTAAGATCTGTAAGTTCTCTAGTGATATACATGGCTATTTGCCTTGGATAAGCTATAGCCTTGGTTCTTTTTCTAGAATTTAAATCTTCAAGATTTAGTCCGTATTTTTTAGCAACTTCAGATTTTATATATTCTGCAGTGATTTGTTTTTTAGCCTTTGTTTCGTATATATCTCTTAAAACTATGGCAGCAGATTCAACTGAAATATCAGAATCAGTTAATTTAGAATATGCCATAACACGAGATAAAGCACCCTCTAGCTCTCTTATGTTACTCCTAACATTTTCTGCTATAAAGTTCATCACTTCTTGGCTAACTTCAAAACCTTCAGAATCAGCTTTTTTTCTCAAAATTGCAATTCTAGTTTCAAGATCTGGAGGTCCAATATCAACTACAAGACCCCAAGCAAATCTGGAAATTAACCTTTCTTCTAGACTTTTTATATCCTTAGGAGGTTTATCAGAAGTTAAGACAATTTGTTTATTTTGTTCATGGAGCTCATTAAAAGTATGGAAAAATTCTTCCTGAGTCCTGTCTTTATCAGCGATAAACTGGATATCATCTATTAGAAGAAGGTCAACCTTTCTATATTTATTCCGAAAGTCTTCATTTTTATTTGTTTGAATTGAGTTTATGAGCTCATTTGTAAATTGCTCACTTGTCACGTACAAAATTTTCTTTGTAGGATCTTGATCTAGTACAAAATGTCCAATTGCATGCATTAAATGGGTCTTTCCAAGTCCTACACCTCCATAGATGAAGAGTGGGTTTGAAAAGGCATTTTGCGGATTTTCATAATTTTCAGAGACAGCTAAAGCTGCAGCATGAGCAAATTCATTGCTTTTACCTACCACAAAAGTATCAAAAGTATATTTTGGGTTAAGCCTTGAAATACTTAAGAAGTCTTTGTTTACAAGTTCGGCAGGGTTTTGGTCTGTTGCTTCATCTTCTGAAATAATACTTATATCAAAATCAATTCCCGTCACTTCTTTTAGAGCTTCTCCAACTAGGTCATAGTGCCTCTTATTATTGGCAAGATAGTCTCTTATAAAGGGCGATGGAACTGTGATGATTATTTTTTTATCATCGTAGTCAATTGATTTTGGAAGCATTCTGGAAAACCAAGTGGAGTATGTAACTTGAGACATTGATTTTTTTTCAAGTTCCTTTAAGAAAGACTCCCACATAGTGGAAAGTTCCTTGTCCATATTTCCTCCTTATTAACAATTTATATATTGTTGATAAATAACAGTTCATAATAATATTTACAATTGTGATTAATATTGTGGATAAGTATATATAAACACTACGACTTTGATGAAAATGTTGATAAATTATCCTAAAAAGATGCTATATTTCAAATTTTTAGAAAATAAAAATAAAACTATCAACATCTTATCAACAGATTGTTAATAACTTTATTTATAAACAGCTTTATTTTTATCTACACAGAATTCACAATTATCCACATATATTTTAACAAATAAGCTATGACTTATCAACAAGAAGGGATTTGGTGACTTTTCTTATCCCTATCTTATTTAAAAATTTTTATTTTAAAATTATATTTAATTGACTATATTGCTTGACAAGATACATTTTTGTAAATAAAATAAAAAGGATAGAAAGAGGTGAGAATTTTGAAGAGAACTTTTCAACCAAAAAATAAACAAAGAAAAAGAGAACATGGTTTTCGTTCAAGAATGAGAACTAGAGCAGGTAGAGCTGTTATCAAGGCTAGAAGAAGAAAGGGCAGAAAGAGACTTTCAGCTTAGGTTTTATAATGAAGGATTGTTATTTAAAAAAGAATAGTGAATTTCAAAGGGTTTATTCTAATAAGAAGATTTCTGGATCAAAATACATTACTCTTTTTACTGCAAAAAATAATAGGGACTATCCCAGATTTGGTATAACTACTACTAAGAAAATCGGAAATGCAGTAAATAGAAATTTTGTTAGAAGAAGATTAAAACACCTTTTAAGAGAGAATTCTCACAAAATAAAGCCTGGATATGATTATGTATTCGTTGCTAAAAAAGATGCATGTGATTCAGACTTTAAGGACTTTAAGAATTCTTTTTTTTCTGTTTTAAAAAGGCAAAAGAAGATGGTTAAATGAAAAAAATTTGTATGATCTTAATAAGATTTTATCAAAAATATATTTCAACCTATCTCCTACCAGGAAGACACTGTAGATTTACCCCAACTTGTTCACAATACAGTTACGAAGCTTACGAGAAGTATGGTTTTTTTAAGGGAACTTATTTGACTATAAGGAGAATTTTAAAATGCCATCCCTTCCATAAAGGCGGGTACGATCCTCTCATTTAATATTGGAGGAAATTATTAATGCATTTAATTAGTACTATACTTGGTACTTTTGTTAAGTTTATCTATGATGGACTAGCAACTATTATGCCAAAAGAACCAGCTTCAGTTTCATTTTTTGCACTTTCAATTATAATTGCAACTATTATTATAAAGCTTTTGATTTTGCCACTAAATATTTCTCAGATGAAAAATCAAAAGAAAATGGCAAAACTTCAGCCAGAGCTTGCAAAACTTCAAAAGAAGTACAAAAATGACCCACAAACTTTAGCTGCTAAACAACAAAAACTTTATAAAGATGCTAACTACAATTTAGCTGGTGGATGTCTTCCAATGATAATCACCATGGTTGTATTGATTGCTTTTTATAGGGTATTTTTGAATCCACAAACCTTCGCTTTTACAGATCCAGGTTTTTATGAAGCCATGAACAAGAATTTCTTCTATATAAAGAATATTGATAATGTGGATCCAACTCTTATTATGCCAGTTATAGCTGCAGCTTCTACATTTTTAGTAAGTTTTATTACTACTAAAAACCCTGCAACTCAAGGTGCAGGAGCTGATCAAGCTAAGTCAATGATGACTACTATGATGGTTGTAATGCCAATTTTAATTTTTTCAATGGCAAGAAAATATGCAGCTGGACTTGTAATTTATTGGATTGTATCTAATATTTTTTCAATAGTTCAACAGCTCATAACTAATAAGATTGTAGAAGATGAAATTGAAGAAGTTGAGGTTAAGGACAAGTAATGAATTATGTAATTAAAACGGCAAAAACCGTAGATGAAGCAGTAAGAGAGGCTCTAACTGAATTAAATATTACAAAAGAAAATGCTGAAATAGAAGTCCTTGATGAAGGTCAAAAAGGTTTTTTGGGACTAATTGGTTCCAAAGATGCTACTGTTAAGGTATGGCCTAAAGTAGACGAAACTAAGAGTATTTTAAATGAAATATTTAATGAGGATATTGAACCAGAGAAGAGCCAAGATGTAGTTCAAAATACTGATGATGAACTTGAATTCGAAAAAGAAGAAGTTTCCACAGATGAAGTTGATATGGAAGAAGCTATAAAGACACTTGATGAAGAAAACGAAGAGATTTTAAGTGCAGCTAGAGAATTCATATCCAAAATACTTGAAACTTTAGAACTCGATAATATTGTGGAAATGGAATTAGAAGATAATACTCTCAATGTAAATATCAATGGAGATGAAAATAGACTTGGAATTTTAATTGGAAAAAGAGGAGTTACTCTTGATTCAATCCAATATATTTTAAATTTGATAGTCAATAAAAAATCTTCAAGATATATTAGAGTTAACCTAGACTCTAGTGGCTACAGGGATAAGAGAAAAAAGACTCTTGAAAATCTTGCTGGCAAAATGGCAAACAAGGTCTTAAAAACAGGTAGGTCTATTAAGCTTGAACCTATGAACTCTTATGAGAGAAAGATTATCCACACAGCTTTACAAGATTTTGAAGGAGTACTTACTCATTCAGAAGGAAAAGATCCTTTTAGAAAAGTAGTAATTCAAAAAGAGAGAAAATACTGATAAAGAGGGCTTTATTTTAAAAGCCTTCTTTTTTATTTGCCCTAATTGTAGTAATATAATCTAAAAGGAATGATATAATGGGAAATTTAAATGATACTATAGCTGCTATTTCAACTGCAATTGGTGAAGCTGGAATTGCAATAGTAAGAATGAGCGGCGATGATTCAATTAATATAATAGATGAAATATTTGTTTCTGCCAGTGGAACAAAGATGTCTGATGCTGAAAATAGAAAATTTATGTACGGCCACATAAGTGATGGAGATAAGTTAATAGATGAGGTTTTAGTTGTAAAAATGAAAGGACCTCATTCTTATACAGCTGAAGATATTGTAGAAGTTCACTGCCATGGTGGAGTTGTATCTGTAAAAAGAATCTTAAATTTAATTTTATCAAAGGGTGCAAGACTTGCTGATAAGGGAGAATTTACAAAAAGAGGATTTTTAAATGGAAGAATTGATTTAACTCAAGCTGAAGCTGTAATTGATATGATTAAGGCAAAGACAGATTTATCTTTTGATATGGGTCTTAATCAATTAGGTGGAGCTTTAAGTGAAGTATTAAATAAATTAAAAGATGAACTTGTTTCCATGCAAGCATTAATAGTTGCAAATATTGATTTTCCTGATGAGGATATAGAGGATGCAGCTTATAATGATTTAATTGATAGGTCTGAAAAAATCTTAGAAAAAATGGACAATCTCTTAGATAATTCAAAGAATTCTAAACTTTTAAGAGATGGAATAAATACAGTTATACTTGGAAAGCCAAATGTTGGGAAGTCTTCTCTTCTAAATGGACTTTTAAAATATGATAGGGCAATTGTCACAGATATTGCAGGTACAACTAGAGATGTCATAGAAGATTACATTAACTTAGATGGAGTTTTATTAAAAATAACTGACACTGCTGGGATTAGAGAAACCGATGACGAAGTTGAAAAAATTGGTGTGAATATTGCCAGAGAAAAATTAAAGGAAGCTGATCTTGTCATTGTTATTTTTGATATTTCACGTGAATTCGATAAAGATGATGAAGAAATCTTAAATTTAATTAAAGACAAAAAACACATAACTATTTTAAATAAAAATGACTTAGATCAAAAAATATCCGATGAAGAAATAAAAAAATACTTTGGAGAAGATTATTTAAGACTTTCAGTTATGGAAAACGAGTCAGTTAAAAAGGTAGAAAAGTTAATTATAGATTTATTTTTTGATGGAGAGCTTCAAATTTCTTCTGATTCTGTTCTTTCTAATTTAAGACATATAAATGCCTTAAAAGAGGCTAAAAAAACTCTTTTAGAGGTAAATGAGAGTTTGAAAGAAAGAGTCTTTTTAGACTTAATAGAAGTTGATCTTGAAAATGTAATAGCACATATTTCTGAAATAACAGGAACAATTACAACAGAAGATATTTTGGACAGAGTATTTTCTGATTTTTGTATAGGAAAGTAGGTAAAGATGTCAGATATTAAATATTTTGAAGCTGGAGATTTTGACACACTAACATTGGTGGCACTGGAAAGGGTCACTTGGTGCGTGAAATCGACGCACTTGGTGGTGAAATGGCAAAAAATATAGACAAAACTTTTATTCAATCGAGGATGCTAAACACTTCAAAAGGACCTGCAGTTCATTCACTAAGGGTGCAAGCTGATAAGAGAAAATATCACGAAGAAATGAAAAGAGTTTTAGAAAACGAAGAAAACCTCTATCTTGTAGAAGACGAAGCTGTCAGAATCTTAAAAGAAGGAAACAAAATAAGTGGAGTTTTAACGAGAAATGGAGCTAAGTATACTACTAAGACTGTTGTAATTTGCAGTGGAACTTATCTTAGATCTAGAATTTTTATGGGAGAAGTAAATTATTCCTCTGGTCCAAGTGGTTTTGGTCCTGCAAATTATCTTTCAGATAGCTTGGAAAAAGATTTTGGAATGAAATTAAGAAGATTAAAGACTGGTACTCCCGCAAGAGTTCTGAGAAAATCAATAGACTATTCTGTTATGAAAGAACAAACTGGAGATGAAGATATTGTTCCCTTCTCTTTCTTAAACATAGATAAAAACTATGACATTCATCAAGAACTTTGCTATTTAACTTATACTACAAAAAAATGCCATGAAATTATTAGAGAAAATATAGGAAGATCAGCTTTAGCACTTGGCGATATTGAAGGAAAAGGCCCAAGATATTGTCCATCTATAGAAGATAAAGTTACAAGATTTGCAGATAGAGATGCACATCAAGTTTTTATAGAACCAGAAGGACTAACAACTGATGAAATGTATATCCAAGGAGTTTCATCATCTTTACCAGTTGAAGTACAACAAGAGTTTTATAAAGAAATAATTGGTTTGGAGAATTGTAAAATTTTAAGACCTGCTTATGCAATAGAATATGATGCTATAGATGCAACTCTTTTAAAGAGAAGTTTGGAACACATGGATTATGAAGGCTTATTTTTCGCCGGTCAAATAAATGGATCAAGTGGATATGAAGAAGCTGGAGCCCAAGGAATTGTAGCAGGAATTAATGCCGCTTTAAAAGTAAAGGGAGAAGATCCTTTTATCTTAGATAGATCAGAAGCTTATATAGGTGTCTTAATTGATGATTTGGTAACTAAAGGAAGTCGTGAGCCTTATAGGATGATGACATCAAGAGCTGAATACAGGCTTACATTAAGACAAGATAATGCCGATTTAAGACTAACTGAAAGAGGAAGAGAAATTGGTCTTGTAGATGATGAAAGATATGAAGGATATATTTATAGAAAAAAAGCCATTGAAGAAGAAATTGAAAGAATTAAAAAAATTCAAATAAATCCAACAGCTGATAACAATGAAATTTTGAAATCTCTTGGCTCAACTGAAACTCAAAATTCATTTAGTCTTTATGAACTTATAAAAAGACCAGAGCTTGATTATAAAAAGCTTAAAGTTTTTGATCCAGAAAGACCAAATGTCCGTGATGACGTAATAAGAAATATCGAAATTGAAATCAAATATGAAGGCTATATTAAAAAGCAAGAGATACAAATAAGACAATTTAAAAAACTTGAAAACAAGCAACTTTCAAAGGATATTGATTACAAATCAATAGAAGGTCTTAGGATTGAAGCAAGGGAAAAATTATCTGATATTAGACCAGAATCAATTGGTCAAGCATCAAGAATTACTGGTGTGTCGCCAGCTGATATAAATGTACTTTTAATCTATCTTGAACAAATGAGGAGAAAAAATGTTAATTGATTATATGAAAGAATATGACCTTGATACCAAAAATATTGACAAATATGAAAGATATAAGGAACTAATTCTAGAATACAACAAGCACACAAATCTCACTAGAATAACTGAAGATGACGAATTTAATGTTAAACATTTTTTAGATTCTTTGAGTTTATTAAAGACAGGCAAATTTAATGGGAAAGAAAAAATCATAGATATTGGAACAGGAGCAGGTTTTCCTGGAGTGCCATTAAAACTTTATAATGAAAACTTGGACATAACTTTACTTGACTCTTTGAGAAAAAGAATTGACTTTTTGGACAGTGTGATAGAAGATTTAGATCTTCAAAATATTAGAGCTATTCATGCAAGAGCTGAAGAAATTGCCAGAACTAATGAATATAGAGAGCAATTTGACATAGCAGTATCAAGGGCTGTGGCAAATTTATCAACTTTAACAGAATATGCAATGGGTTTTGTAAAAGTTGGAGGATATTTTATTTCTCAAAAAGGTCCAGAGTATGAAGAGGAATTGAAAAACGCCAAGAGAGCTATAGAAATAATGGGTGGTGTAGTTGAAGATGTGATTCATACTCCCCTACCTAACGACATAGATCACTATATAATTTTAATGAAAAAAGTAAAAGCTACTGATAAAAAATATCCTAGAGGTGGAGGAAAGCCTAGAAAATCACCACTTTAAGAATATACAAATGCATAAATATAAAAATGCTCCACGTGGAGCATAAAAAAAGTTATGAAATAAAAATAAAAATGCTCTACGTAGAGCATAAGCTTCAAAAATTTTTGGAGCTTATTTTTTTGCTCATCTTTAAAATAACAAAGAAACATGATATTATTGATAATATAGAAATGAGGTAAGAATATGTCTGTTGTAATTACAGTTTTTAATCAGAAGGGTGGCGTTGGAAAGAGCACCACAGTCATAAATTTAAGTTCAGCATTGGCTCTAAGAGGCAAAAAAACTCTTATAGTGGACATGGATCCCCAAGGAAACTCTACTTCGGGTCTTGGTCTATATGAATTTGAAAACATGATATATGATTTTTTGATAGATGAAGAAGAAAATTCAATATATCAAACAGGATTTAACAAGCTCGACATCATACCATCAAATGGAGAATTTGCTGGAGTTGAAATAGAACTTGCAAGACACGAAGATTGGCAGTTTAAATTAAAAAAAATGATAGATAAAGTAAAAGACAATTATGATTTTGTAATAATTGACTCTCCACCATCACTTGGTATTTTATCAATGATGGCTCTTGTCGCGAGTGACAAAATTTTAGTTCCTGTCCAATGTGAATACTATGCTCTAGAAGGAGTTTCACAACTTATGGATACAATGAGTTTAGTTAGAGAAAATTTCAATCCAAATCTAAGCTTACTTGGCGTTGTAATGTGTATGTATGATGGAAGGACAAATTTGTCAAATCAAGTTGTCGAAGAAGTCCAAAAATTCTTTGAAAATAAAGTATTTAAGACTTTTATCCCTAGAAATGTGAGATTGGCAGAAGCACCAAGTTTTGGTATGAATATATTTGATTATGACAGCAAATCTAAGGGAGCTAAGGCATACACAGACCTTGCTAAGGAAATTATAGGTGAGATAAATGGCTAAGAAAAATAGTCTTGGAAGAGGAATAGGAAATTTTTTAAATTCAAGTGACAAAATAAGAGAAGTTATAGAGGAAGAAAAATCAAAATTATTGGAAATAGAAATTTCAGAAATTATTCCTAATGAAGATCAACCTAGAAAAAATTTTGATGAAGATGAGTTAAAGGATTTAGCCAATTCAATAAAAAAATACGGCATAATACAACCACTTTTATTAAAGAAAACAAATGATAAGTATGAGATTATTGCAGGAGAAAGAAGGTTTAGAGCAGCTGGAATAGCTGGACTTGACAAGGTACCTGCAATAGTAAAAGATATTTCTGATGATGAATCTAGTAGAATTGCAATTATAGAAAATATTCAAAGAAAAGATTTAAATCCAGTTGAAGAAGCTATGAGTTATAGACATCTTTTGGATTCTCAAGATTTGACTCAAAAAGAATTAGCTGATGAAATTGGAAAATCAAGGCAATACATTGGAAATACTATTAGGCTTTTAAATTTAGATCCTAGGGTTCTAAAACTTCTTGAAGAAGAAAAAATTAGCACTTCTCATGGTAAAAAGCTTTTATCAATAAAAGATGGAGATAAGCAATATAAAGAGGCAATGAAGATTATTAAAAACTCTTTACCTGTAAATAACAATAAAAAGACCTCTAAAAATGGAAAAGTTGAAGAAAAAGAGGATATTTTCTTGACAAATATGAGAAATGAAGTGGAAAGATCTCTTGGAACTAAAGTAAACTTTAAGAAAAGAGGTAAGGTCGGAAAAATTGAAATAGAATATTATGGAGAAGAAGACCTTTCCAGAATTTTAGATTTAATTTTAAATAGAGAGTTGGATTAAATATGAAGAGATTTTACACAACATATTTAGTATCAGCCTTTTCTGATAGAGCATTTATGGGAAATTCAACTGGTGTTGTAATTGATGATGGAAGACTTACAGATTTAGAAATGAAAAATATAGCTGAAGATATAAATCAATCTGTTGTAGTTTTTGTAAAAGAACTTGATAGAGATAGGTATTTAACTAGGTTTTTCACACCAGAAGGTGAAATTAATTTGTGTGGTCACGCTACTATTGCCACTTTTTATGCCTTAGCTGAAAATGAGTATATAAAAAGTCAGGATAACGGAATAAAGCATATTATTCAACATACTAAGATTGGAAAAATTCCAGTTGAGCTTGAGTATAGAAATTTTAAGATTCAAAATGTCCACATGAATTTGAATATTAAATTAAGAGAAAAATATAAAGCCACAGAAGGCGTTTTAAGAGCTTTAAATTTAGATAGTAATGCTATTGGTCTAACTATAAAAGAAAACTTAAATATGGAGAAAATATCAACAGGGACCTGTGATATCCTAGTTCCTGTGAAAAATGAAGAAGTTTTGTCTTCAATAGTTTTAAATAGAGAAGAAGCTATTAAAATTTCTAAAGAAGAAAATATTATTTCTATTCATGCTTTTACAACAGAAGATGGAAAAGAAGTTAAACAAAGAACCTTCTCCCCAATTATTGGAGCTGATGAAGAATTTGGAAGTGGAACTTCAACAGCAGCTACTATGCATTATTTAAAGGCAAATGAAATTGGACAAAGTGATTCTATAGTTGCAATTCAAGGTGACTATATAGGAAGAATTTCAAAAGTTTTAACAAGTTTAGGCAAAAGTGATGATAAGATTAGGGTTGGCGGAAGAGCTTACGTGTTTATGAATGGAGTTATTTATTTATAATGGGAAGAAGAAATAAAAAATCAAATAGATCAAAATTGGTTTTGGTTATATTTTTTGCAGTCCTAATGTTTTTTGGAATAAGCTTAGTTTCTTCTAGAAATAAAATAGTTGATATGAATCCAAAAGACATTGATTATATTGAAATTATTGGTTTTAAGACAGATAATATGAAAACCATAAAAGATAGAAAAACAGTTAATAAAATAGTAAAGGACTTAAATGGTTTAAGAGGAAAACAGGCAAATAAAGATATAAATGGCGAAATTGTAAATTATATAAATATTTATTTTACAAGTGGAAATAAAATATCCTTTGTAAAGTCTGGTTTAACTGTTAGAGTTAATAATATTTATTATAATATTAGTTCTAAAGATTCAAAGATGATTGATGATATAATAGAAAAATATGGAAGATAAACCTGGTGAGCAAGGCTCACTGGGTTTTTTATTTGAAAAATATGGACATTTAATTGTTTGATAAAGTTTGTGGATAAAATACTAGAATAGAAAAGTTATAAACATATTTTAAACTGTGAATAAGTTTGAAATTTTTAATTTAAATCAACAAATGTAGATAATAAAATGATTTTGTGGATAAAATTATAAAAAATAAGGGAAATAAAATGAAAAAAAGAGAAAAAACAAGACTTATCCACAGAAAATAAAAAAAGACCCGAGCAAGCTCGAGTCAATTTTTTAATTACATAGTTTTTTTATCAACTGGTAGGAAAGAATCCACAATACCAAGGATAAGTGCACCAACAACAGCACCAAGAACTGATACTGTAAATCCATCAACAATTTGACCTGTGATGAATAAAATTATTGCTGCAACAACAAATCCTACTGCACCTCTTTGATTAATAATTTTATCATATATTATTCCTCCCTAATATATATATAACCTCTAAGATTAAATTTAAACAATTTTTATTATTTTGGGTATAAGATAAGTGGGAGGTTTGCTATGAAACACTTGAAAATAGAAGTTTTTATACCTAGAGAAGATACAAAAAATTTAATGAAAAAGATAAACGATGCTGGATTTTTAAAAGAGGAAAACTACGATTATTGTTATGCAGAAACTGAAGTTTTTGGTCATTTCCGTCCAATAGAAGGTGCAAATCCTTATATAGGAAGTCTTGGAAAAGTGGAAGAAGTCCTAGAAAGTAAGCTTGAATTTAGGATTAAGGAAGAAGATTTAGAAGCTGTAATAAGTACAATTAGGACAAATCACCCTTATGAAGTTCCAGTTATAAATGTTATTGAGCTAAAAGATATTTAATAGTAAAAAAAATCACCTGCTAACGCAAGTGATTTGTGGCGTCTACGAGAGGAGTCGAACCTCCGGCCCCACGCTTAGGAGGCGTGTGCTCTATCCTACTGAGCTACGTAGACCTATAAAATTATTGTATATAAATATTAAAGAAGTGTCAATAAATTATGACACTTCTTTTTTGATTAAGCTGCTTTCTCAATATTAACAAAAATTTCTTCAAAGACTCTTTTAAATTTGTTGATTATTCCCTTTTCGTAGACCTTATCTTTTACAATTAAATCACTTGTATAAACAAGGTCATCGCCATCATAAAAATTGATTTTTCCAACTGTAGAACCAGCTTCAATTGGTGCTTTTAAGTCATCATCTATTTCTACAATTTCTCTAAATTTATCTGTTGATTTAGAAAGTATGTAACCAACTTCTTTTTGGTAAACAGGTATATTTTCATCTTGAGAGTCTAAAACTTCTATAGTTCTAATTTCTTTACTGGTGTCACCAATAGCATTGTATCCATAGTCTTCAAAACCTTTTGTCATAAGTCTTTTGCAGGCAACAAATCTTTCAAAATCAGAGTTTGAACCAGTGGTTATCCCAATTAATCTCATGTCTTTGGATTTACCTTCTTCTCCTTTTTCTAAACCTGTCAAGATAACACATCTTCCAGCTGCATTGGTATAGCCAGTTTTTAGACCGTCTATTTCAGGAACAATTCCTAATACTGGGTTTGTGCTATATTCAATAAAATTTCTAGATGGATCTTCTAATTTTTCAATTGTCGTATATTTTAAAATATCTGGATGAAACTTTATAAGCTCTGATGCTAATTTAAACATTTCTCTAGTTGTCATCTTGTTATAGTCAAGGATTTCGTAGTTAGTAAGTCCTGTTGGATTTACCATAAGGGCATTTTTTAAACCAAGATCAGCACATTTATCGTTCATCATTTTTACAAAGGCATCTGTTGAACCTGCTACATATTTTGCCAAGGCAGTTATAGCATCATTACCAGATACTACCATAGAAGCTTCTACTAATTTTTCTACAGTGACCTTATCTCCCTCTTTTAATTTAAAAGAAGAACCTGTCAGTGCGGCAGCTTCATGATCTATTTCAACCTCGTCACTCAAGGATATTTTGCCTTCTTGAATTTTATCCAAAACTACAAAGATAGAAACTAACTTTGAAGTTGAAGCCATTGCACGAACTTCATCTAAGTTATAGCCTTCTAGTATGTCACCTGACTTATAGTCTCCTAGCAAGTAAGATTTTGTTAAGCTTTCCAGTGGAAGTTCTTCTAATTTTTTTATTTTCTCAGCTTCATATAAATTTGCTTTTTGGACTCCTTCTTTTGTTGGAACTAGAAAATTTTGATTTCTAATTGTATTTGGGTCCACTTCTTTTTCTTCTATTTCTTGATTTTCTTCACTTGTTTTATTTTCTATAGCTACGCTGTTTTCGCTACTTGCATTTGTATTATCTAAAGCCGAAACATTATCTTCTGCAAAGATATTACTTGGAGAAGATAAGATCGCTAGACCTAGAGATAAATACAGAAGTAATTTCTTCATCTTGCACCTCGAAAAATATTGTACCAAATTATAAATAGATTGTAAATTAATGCCAATCTTTAGAAATAGATAGAAGTGCTAATTTATGGGTAATGTTATCAATGTAAGAGTCAATATGTTATAATAAATTTTATAAATTTAAAAATAAATCTATGAGGAGATCATAATGGATAAACAAAAAATAGAAAAAGCAGTCGAAATGATAATAGAAGCAATTGGAGAAGACAAAAACAGAGAAGGTCTTTTGGAAACTCCTGCAAGAGTTGCTAGAATGTATGAAGAAGTGTTTGCAGGACTTGGAAAGACTGCAGAAGAACATCTTTCTAAAACTTTTGAAATTACAGAAGATAATATTGTTGTAGTAAAAGATATTGATTTCTACTCTATGTGCGAACACCACTTCCTACCATTTTATGGAAAGGCTCACATTGCCTATATTCCAAATGAAAAGGTAGCTGGACTTTCTAAACTTGCAAGAACTGTGGAAACTTATGCAAAAAAACCACAACTTCAAGAAAGACTTAGCATTGAAGTAGCTGATGCAATGATGAAATACCTTGAACCAAAGGGAGTTCTTGTTGTAATAGAAGCTGAACACATGTGCATGAATATGAGAGGCGTAAAAAAACCTGGTTCAAAAACTGTAACAGCTGTGGCCAGAGGAATTTTAGAAACAGATGAAAAACAAAAACAAGAAGCCTTTAGATTAATTGAATTTTAATGAAAGAAACAGATTTAATACTAAAGAGCCAAATTTTTAATGATTATCTTAACGAATTAGAAGAGCTTGAAAAGGATAGAATTTTTTGTAAACACAACTACGAACATTTTGTATCTGTTGCGAGAATTTGCTACATTTTAAAGTTAGAAGAAAATGTTGATGTCGAAAAAGATATGATTTATGCAACTGCCCTCCTTCATGATTTGGGGAGGGTCCTTGAAATCAAGGAAGGTTTAAACCACGCTATTGGCTCAGTAAAAATAGCAAGAGAGATTTTAAAACTTACAGATTTTTCTGATGAAGAAAAGGAAAGAATCCTAAATTGCATAGGGTCTCATAGGAGTAAGGAAAAAGCAGAAGATGAATTTTTTAACATCTTTTATAGGGCAGACAAACTTTCTAGACCTTGCTTTAGATGTCCTGCCTACAAGGCATGCAATTGGAGTTTTCACAAGAAAAATCACACAATAATATATTAAAGTATTGATGGGAGAATTATGGATTTTATCAAGATAAAAGATCTAGAAGTCTATGCTAATCATGGACTTTTTGAAGAAGAGAAAAAACTTGGACAAAAATTTTTAATTAGTGCAGAGATAGGCATGAGCTTCAGAGATTGTGCAATAGAAAAGAACTTGGATAGGTCCATTGATTATGGAAAATTATCCCACGAATTGTATGATTTATTTAAAAATGAAACTGAAGATTTAATCGAAACTCTGGCTTATAAGATGACAAAATTTATTTTTGACAATTATGAAATAGCAAATACAGTAGATTTGACTATAAAAAAACCTTGGGCGCCAATAAATCTTCCCCTAGATACAGCATCAGTTCGCTGTAAGAAAAAAAGAAGAGATTATTATATTGGAATAGGTACAAATCTTGGCGACAGAGAAGGATATATAAATTCTGCTTTAGAAAAAATGGAAGAAGCAGGTCTAAAAATTTTAGATAAAGCTTCTATAATAGAAACTAAGGCTTGGGGCAAGACTGATCAAGGAGATTTTTTAAACACAGTAGTTAAAGTATCTTCTTTTGAAGATCCACATGATCTACTTCATATATTGCAAAAAATTGAATTAGATTTAGGCAGGGTTAGACATGAAAAATGGGGAGAAAGAACTATAGACTTGGATATTCTATTGATTGATAGAGAAATTCATTATACAGATGAATTGATAGTTCCACATCCTTATATTGCAGAACGTGAATTTGTATTGGAATCACTAAATGAACTTATTCCAAACTATTTTCATCCAATCTTAAATAAAAAAATAAGTAAACTTTACGAAGAAGTGAAAAATGAAAATTAAGAGGATCGGTTGTGGCTGCCTTATAATTTTAATATTCTTCTTTGGGATAATTTTCGCCATGAATTTTTTAATTAAATCAAGTTCAGAGAGAAGAGCCCAAGAAGAAATAGATTTTAGACAGGCATATATAGAAGATACCGAAAAAATGGCTGTGAGAATAGCTAGGAAAAATAATATTTTGCCTTCTGTAATGTTAGCTCAATCAATACTTGAGAGTAACTGGGGTAGGTCTGAACTTTCTAAAGAATATAACAATTATTTTGGAATAAAAGCAGTAAAAAAAGACCAGGGTGTTGTTTTTGAAACTGAAGAATATGTAGATGGAGAAAGTGGAAGATACATGGAGAATTTTAAAAAATATTCTTCAAAAAGAGAATCTTTCGAACATTATGCAAAACTTCTTTCAACAGCCAAGAGGTATGAAAAAGTAAAAACTGCCAAGAATTACAAAGAAGCAGCTCAATATATAAAAGAAGGTGGGTATGCAACAGATCCGTCTTATGCAGATAAAATAATATCAGTTGTAGAAAAGTATGAATTGGATAAGTATGACGAGGTGAGAAATTGACAAAAGTTAGAAAAGAATGGCTAAAAACTAGCATAATTACAATTATTCTTTCTATTATTTTTCTTGTATTTAAATATAACAAGCTAGACACAAATAATTTTGTCAAAGTTTTTAACTTCAACAGTCTGGCAATTTTCTTAGCTATAGTATCACTCTCCACCATAATTGTATTCTTTTTTGTAGATGAAAAGAGATATAAAGATACAAAATCATTTTTTATATATATGATTATTTTGATGGCAATAGATATGATAATAACACTGTTTAGATTTAAATCTCTTCAAGGGGTGAGCCCAGCAGAGTTAGAAATTATAAAATTTGATATTAAAAAATTATTTTTAAATATTGTAATCTACGTTTTTGTATTCTTGGGAACAATTTCAATGTTGAGGAAAAATGACAAAATTGCAGAAGAAATCGCATTAGAAAAAGAAGAAGATAAGAAAAATAGGAATAAAACTAATAGGAATAAAAAGAAAAAGAAGAAAAAATAAGAAATAGGAGAAAAAATTGAATAAAAAAACATCAAACATTATCCTTATAATATCAGCAATAATACCTTTTGGATTGCAATTATCTGGCTTAAAATCAGAATTAGGTAACAACACTATAATGTATTCGATTATGTGGGCAATAGTTAATTACCTATTTTTGATGACAGCAATAGATTTTATTCAAAAATATAAGGGCATATTAAAATTAGAAGACTTAAATATTAAAAAGAGAACTTATAACTTAAATGTGTTTATATACATAGGATTCTTAATATTTGTAAATATATATTTTTTCCAACAAATGTATGAAAGAAATAACGATATAATAAACTTTTTGTCAAATCCTATATTCTTAATTGGACTTTTCCTATTATTTGTATTTAATTTACAAAATGGAAAATTTCCAAATAGAGAGGATAAAGATACTATAATTTATGAAATACCTTTGAAATCATCAATAAGAGATGGTAAAGATAGATTAGGAACAGTTGTTGGATCTTATGGAAAGGGACTTGTAATTGGAAACGACTTTTTCCCTTACGAAGATATGAAATCTATTTCCAAATCAAAAGATAATCAACTTGTAATAAAAGGTAAAGAAGCTTCGAAAAATTATATAGTTAATATAGGTTCTATAAACTCTGCAAATCAGGTAATTGCAGAAATAAATAAGGCTCTAAAAGAGGGAAAAATTGATGAGAAAAAAATAAATCTCAAAAATGTAAAAAACTTCTAGGAAAACATTGACAAAAGTATAATCATGCTCTATACTATAAGTAAGCTAGCTAGAGAAAACAAATTGGTAACTAAGAAAAGGTGATTCCAATGACAAGTTTTAATTTATCCCGCAAGGGAAAGGTAGCAAAGTATCTCATTTGAAGTAGCTTAGTGCTAAAGGTTGAATGCTTAATTTAAGAGGTATAGAGCTATAGTTACATAACAATTGAAAATTTTAAAATCAAGAGATCCAGATGGGTCTCTTTTTTTGGTTTAATTACAGAGTTAAAATTATATGAATTTTAATACTGTCAAATTAAAAGAGAAAAAATTTATTAATTTAGTGAAAAGCTGGAAGGAAAACAAGATGCAAGCAAGAGTTGCTGTCTATTTACTTGTTAGACAAATATTTTTTGTTATATTGAGTTTGAAAAATTAATAATCGTGAAAATAACACTTGAAAATAACAAGAGATAAAAATTAATTAAATAATTAAGGATATATATTATATTAAGATTCTAAAGATCTTATTTTTATAAAAAATTCTTGACAAACTTATCTTACGACATTATAGTGTAAATATAAGGTATATACACTTATGAATTTTATTTTACATATTTATTAAAAAAAGGAGGTATGAAGGAGCTTTACTAATACATAGCTATTACTAAAAAATAAAACTAAATTAGAAAAGTATTGTATTTTATTGTATTATATTTAAATATTAATCTTTGTTAATTATTGAATTTAACACACTTTTTGTAACACTCATTTAATTTGCAATGGTTTTTTATTTATAATATAATCATAACAAATAGGAGGTATACTATGAAAAAGAAAATTTTATCTATTTTTCTTGTACTTATTGCAGCCATAACACTTGGTGCTTGTAGTGCAAACACAACAGCTTATCTAGATGCATCTCAAAAAGTTGCAGATTGGAAAGGCTCAAAGGTTTCTGGAAAACTCGAATATAATGTCGAAGTTAAGGATCCTGAAAGTAAAGAAACAGTGAATATTAAGTTTCCTGTAAGTCTTACTGGTGAACAAGTGGGACAAGACAAGGCACATGTAGTGATGGACATGGACCTAACAAAATTAAAGGAAGAAATTGCTAAAATGTCTGATAGCCAAGAAGAAATTGCAGGACTCAACAAAGATGTACCTAATAAAATGAAAATGGACATTTTTGTAAAGGGCAATGAAATTATTATGTCAAAGGATATTTTTGCACTTAACAGCGATTCTTTTAAAGACATAAAGGAAGATTATATTTCAATTTCAAATGAAGAAAATGGTATTTCACCAAAAGCTACAAAGTATTTTAGTTCAGAAGAATTTAAGACTGACCTATTAAATTTAATGGAAGTTGCTTTAAAAGATTATAAACAAGAAATCGACTTCAAGGTTGAAGGTAACACTTATACTTTAAATACTACAAGTGATGCTGTCATAGATGAATTTATAAAGTCTGCTGATGGCGTTATGAAAAATTGGGATGCAGTTTCAACTTCTGCCCTAGCAATTGTTGATAAAGCTGGACTTCCAATGACAGAAGAAGAAAGAAAAGATTTTAAAGAACTTAACAAAGAATATAAGGCAGAAGATTTAAAAGAAGCTGCTAAAGGAATTAAAGAAACTATAAAGGGATCAAATTTATCAGAAAAAACTACTTTTGAAGAAAATAAAGTGATCCAAGAAATAGCAATGAAAGTTAACTTTGCTGATTTTGTAAAAGTTTCTGTTAAGGGAAATTTTGATACTGTAAAAGATGAAAATGTTAAGATTAATTTCCCAACTTCAGTTAAAAAATTGACTTCAGAAGAATATTTGAAGTTAATAATGCCAGAAGTAAATATGCTAACTGTAAGAGTTAATGGAGAAGATATAACTTTTGAAGATCCTGAAGCTCTTCCAAAGATTATTAATGATAGAACAATGTTAGCTGCTCGTGCTTTTTATGAAAAAATTGGCGCTAAAGTTGAATGGAATGGAAAAGATAGAACAGTAACAGTTTCAAAAGACAATGATAAAATTGTTTTAAAAATTGATTCTGATAAGGCTAGTGTAAATGGAAAAGAAGTTAAACTTGATTCACCAGCTAAAATTATTAAAGATAAAACTTATATTCCAGTAAGATTTGTATCTGAAGCTTTTGGTTACAAAGTTAAATACGATGCAAACGAAGGAATGCCAATAGTTGACATTTTTAATATTACTGAAAAAGAATTAGAAACAAAACTTCAAGAATTAGAAAAAGAAGAAAATTATAAAATGATAGCTTCTATGAAATCATCTGGTCAAAAAGATGAAGAAATAGAAAAAACTTTAAAAGATCTTTATGAAGGTGAAGAATTAGATAAAATTCTTGCAGCTAAGGCTGATCTTGACAAAGATCCAGAACTTCTAAAGAAATATCAAGATCAAATTCAAAAGGAATTAGATGAAATGATGGGAGAAGTTCCAGAAGATAAAGAAGAAAGTAAAGAAGAAGATAAGCTTACTGAAAAAACAGAAAAATCTGCAGAAAAAGTAGCAAAAGTATTGTTTTCAGTTGTAAAATAAGTAAAAAAATTATCCCAGGAGCAAGTTCTCTTGGGATTTTTTTTGTTTTAATTATTTATATTTTTTCTTTCATCATAAGCTATTTATAAATTTTTTGTTTGTGGTACTATATAGTAGTATATGTTTTAAATAGTTAATGAAATCTACTATATGGGGGATTTATGAAAATATTAAAAAGAGATAAGAGAGAGGTCGATTTTGATCCCTTAAAGATAAAAAATGCGATTGAAAAAGCCTTTGACTCTGTTGGAAAGACTTATGATGATGCTGTAATAGCATCTTATGCCTTAGATATAAAAGAAAGCCTTTTAAAAAACTACGATCCTAAAAATCCACCAACTGTTGAGGAAATACAGGATCTAGTTGAATTAAAACTTATTGATGAAAAGGAAATTGAGGTTGTAAAAGCCTATATACTTTACAGAAATAGACATTCTGAAGAAAGACAAATCTTAGATAAATTTGCAAATTTCATCACAGACGAAAATGTTTTGAAAATTTTGAAATTTGTTAGAAAAAATTATGACCCAAAAAAGTATGAACTTGAAAATTTATATAACAAGTTTGAATCTTTTGTAAAAAAAGACCAAACACAAGATGCTTATCTTTCAGAGATTATTAAGGCTGCCAGCGAACTTACAGATAAGGATGCACCTAGATGGGAATTTATTGCAGCTTTATTTTTAAATTACGACCTAGAAAAGAAAATTAAGAGAAATCTTGAAGAATTTAAGATTAATAATTTTTATGAAAAAATTGTATTCTTAACTGAAAAAGGTCTTTATGGAAAATATATTCTTGAAAATTATTCAAAAGAGGAAGTTCTTGAACTTGAGGAGTATATTGATAATTCTAGAAATAGACTTTTAAATTACTCTGGTCTAGATCTTTTGATTAAGAGATATGTTATAAGAAGTCATGACGGAAGATTTGTTGAAACAATTCAAGAGATGTTTATGGGAATTGCCATGCACCTTGCCATACCAGAAAAAAATAAAATTTACTGGGCAAAGAAGTTTTATGATATTTATTCAAGCTTAAAGGTAACAGTTGCTACACCAACTATGTCTAATGCAAGAAAACCATACAATCAATTGTCATCTTGTTTTGTAGACACTGTTCCTGATACCTTAAAGGGAATTTATAGATCAATTGACAATTTCGCACAAATTTCTAAACATGGTGGCGGAATGGGTCTTTATTTTGGAAAAGTTCGTGCAACTGGATCTGATATTAGAGGATTTAAGGGTGTTGCTGGTGGTGTAATAAGATGGATTAAACTTGCTAATGACACTGCTGTTGCCGTAGACCAACTTGGTGTTCGTCAAGGCAGCGTCGCTTGTTATCTTGATGTTTGGCACAAAGATATTCCAGAATTTTTACAACTTCGCACAAATAATGGTGATGACAGGATGAAGGCTCACGACATCTTCCCTGCTATTTCCTATCCAAATTTATTTTTTGAATTGGCAGAAAAAGATATTAATGCAACTTGGTATATGTTTGATCCTCACGAAGTTCTAGAAAAAAAGGGTTATGCCCTTGAAGATTTTTATGGAAAAGAATGGGAAGAAAAATATAGAGAATGTATTGAAGATAAAAACATTTCTCGTCGTGAAATGAGCGTAAAGGATTTAGTAAGACTAATAATTAAATCACTTACAGAAACTGGCACACCTTTTGCTTTTTATAGAGACAATGTAAATGAAATGAATCCTAACAAACATGTTGGCATGATTTATTCATCAAATTTATGTACAGAAATCATGCAAAATATGTCTGCAATTGAAACTCTTGAAACTACAATAGAAACAGAAGATGGTGACGAAGTAATTGTCACAAAGACAAAACCAGGCGATTTTGTGGTTTGTAATCTTGCATCTCTTGTATTAGGAAATATTGACCTAGAAGATGACAAGGAACTTAAAGATATTGTAGCGACAACTGTCAGGGCTCTTGACAATGTAATTGATTTAAATTATTATCCTATTCCATATGCGAAAGTTACAAATAGAAAATACAGATCTATTGGACTGGGAACAAGTGGATACCACCACGCTCTTGTAAAAGCTGGCATGGCATTTTCTGATATAGAAGATCACCTAAAATGGGCAGATGATCTTTATGAAAGAATTAATTTCCACGCAATTACTGCATCTATGGAAATTGCAAAAGAAAAAGGATCTTATGATTTCTTTGAAGGTTCTGATTGGCAAAATGGAGATTATTTTGACCTAAGAGATTATAAGGATGAAAAGTGGAATAAATTAAGAGAAGAAATAAAAGAAAATGGACTTAGAAATGGATATATTATGGCAATAGCTCCAACTGGTTCAACATCAATTATTTCTGCAACAAGTGCAGGAGTTGACCCAATTATGAACAGATACTTCTTGGAAGAAAAGAAAGGTTCAATCTTACCAAGAGTTGCACCAGACCTTAATCCACAAACTTTTTGGCTATATGAAAATGCTCATGAACTTGATCAAAACTTTGTAATTGAAGCTGCAGCTATAAGACAAAGACACATTGACCAAGCTCAATCTATTAATTTTTATATAACTACAGACTTTACAATGAGAAAAATTTTAAATCTATATATTAAAGCCTGCAAAGAAAAATTAAAATCTGTATATTATGTTAGAAGCAAGTCTTTAGAGGTTGAAGACTGCGATTATTGTGCGTCATAATTTGTAAGAGGAGGAATTATGCAACTTTCAAAAAGAGGTCTCTTTAATGAAAAAGGAGATATTGAAACTTCTAAAAGAAGAGTGATAAACGGAAATACTACTAACTTAAATGACTTCAACAATTTGAAGTATAGTTGGACAAGTGATTGGTATCGTCAAGCCATGAATAACTTTTGGATTCCAGAAGAAATTAACCTTTCACAAGATGTAAAAGACTATAGAATCTTAGATAAACATGAAAAAACAGCTTATGACAAGATTTTATCCTTCTTGATTTATCTTGATTCACTTCAAACAGCTCAAATACCAAAGCTTCAATCTTATGTTACAGCAAATGAAATTAACCTTTGCCTTTCAATCCAAGGTTATCAAGAGTCAATTCACTCTCAATCTTATTCATATATTTTGGACACAATTTGTTCTCCAGAAGAAAGAGAAGAGATTCTTTACCAATACAAGGATGATGAAGTTTTATTAAAAAGAAATAAATTTATTGGAGACCAATACCAAGACTTTTATGAAGATGAAAACTTGGACAACTTTATGAAAGCACTAATTGCAAATTATATCTTAGAAGGAATTTATTTTTATTCAGGTTTCTCCTTCTTCTACAATCTTGGAAGAATGGGCAAGATGCCTGGAACAGTTTCTGAGATAAGATATATAAATAGAGATGAAAACACACATCTTTGGCTTTTTAGAAGCATAATTCTTGAAATGAAAAAGGAAAATCCAGAAATATTTACAGATGAAAATATAAAAAAATATAAAGAAATGCTTAAAAAAGGTGTTGAAGAAGAAATTTCTTGGGGTAAGTATGTCATAGGCGATGAAATAAAGGGTCTAAATCAAAAAATGATTGAAGATTATATTATGTATCTTGGTAACTTGCGTTCTAGAAATTTAGGTTTTGGAAATCTATTTGATGAAAATATTGATGAGCCAGAATCAATGAAGTGGGTCAGCGAATACTCTGATCCAAATCAAATTAAGACAGACTTTTTTGAAGCAAAACCATCTGCATATTCAAAATCTTCAGTAATTGAAGATGACCTTTGATAATTAAAAGTAATTGAGCCGGATTTTTAATCCGGTTTTTATTATCTTTTAAAGGAATTCATCAAAAAAGAAGGAGGTTTATAATGAAGGAAGATAAAGACAATAACAACAAGAGACCCAAGTACAATTTACTTAGATATTATGTAATTGCCATTTTGGCTGTCTTTGCTCTAAACTGGTTAATTCTTCCAATTTTAAGTCAAAATAGTATGGAAAATGCATCTTATTCTGATTTTAGAAAGAATTTAAGCCAGAATAAAATTGAAGAAGTTAGTTTTAAACAAGATCAAATTCTTTACAAATTAAAAGATGACAAGAAAATTTACAAGACTGGAAAAATGGAAGATCCAGATATTGTAAAAGATTTAGAAGAAAAAAATGTAGACTACTCTTCTGAAATACCAGAAAAACCAAGTTTATTTGTGTCATTTATAATGACTTGGGGATTTCCAATTCTACTTTTCTTCTTGCTACAAAGAGCACTTACTAAGAGAATGCAAAATCTTGGAAATGGTGGAATCTTTGGCGGTGGAAAGAAAATTGAAAAGTACGAACCAAGTGGTGAAACTGTAAACTTTGACGATGTTGCTGGTCAAGAAGAGGCAGAAGAGTCCCTTGTGGAAATAGTCGATTACTTAAAAAATCCAAAGAAATATACAGAAATTGGTGCCAAGTGTCCTAAGGGTGCACTTTTAGTTGGTCCTCCAGGAACTGGTAAAACTTTACTTGCAAGAGCAGTGGCAGGAGAAAGTCATGTTCCTTTCTTCTCTATTGCAGGTTCTGAATTTGTCGAAATGTTCGTTGGTCGTGGGGCAGCAAAAGTTAGAGAACTTTTTGATGAAGCAAAGAAAAATGCTCCATGTATAATTTTTATTGACGAAATTGACACAATTGGAAAGAAGAGAGATTCTGCTGGAATTGCTGGAAATGATGAAAGAGAACAAACACTTAATCAACTTTTATCTGAAATGGATGGATTTGACGGAAACATTGGCATTGTAATGCTTGCTGCAACTAATAGACCAGAAATTCTAGACCCAGCTCTTTTAAGACCAGGAAGATTTGATAGACAAATTAGAGTTGAACTTCCAACTTTAAAAGATAGAATTGAAATCTTAAAAGTTCATGCAAGATCTTACAAAATGGAAGAAGATATTGACTATTCTTTAATAGCGAGATCTACTGCAGGTGCTTCTGGTGCCCAACTAGCAAATATTCTTAATGAAGCAGCTCTTCGTGCCGTTAGAATGGGACACGATAAGGTTAGACAAGAAGACATACAAGAATCTATTGAAGTTGTAATTGCTGGAGCACAAAGAAAACAAGATATATTATCTCCAGAAGAAAAGAAGAGAGTATCCTATCACGAAATTGGTCACGCACTTGTGGCTGCTCTACAAACTGGGTCTGAACCTGTGGAAAAAATCACTATTATCCCAAGGACTTCAGGTGCTTTAGGATACACTATGCAGGTTCCTAAAGATGAAAAAAATCTTTACACTAGAGAAGATTTAATAAATCATATAACAACTCTTTGTGGAGGACGTGCTGCAGAAGAAGTTATATTCAATGAAGTGTCAACAGGAGCTGCCAACGATATTGAAAAGGCAACTGAAACAGCAAGAGCTATGATAACTCAATATGGTATGGCTGATGAATTTGGCATGGTTAAGTTCCAAGATTCTGGTTCAAGATATATGGGCGATAATGGAAACATGAATTGCTCTGAAGAAACAAGAAAAGAAATCGATGACTTAATGGTTAGCATAGTTAAAAAAGCTCAAGAAAATGCTAGAAAGTTAATTGCAGACAATAGAGATGCAATGAAAGAACTTGCTGAATATTTGCTTGAAGAAGAAACAATAACAGGAAAAGAATTTATGGAAATTTTATCAAAGTACAAGAACTTTGATGAAGAAAAATAAATTTTATAAATTTGTAACTTGTGAAAAGGTGGCTTAGGCTGCCTTTTTTGATTGCAAAAAAGGTCTAAGGGTAAAAATAAATTAAAGTAGAAAAATTTTGAGAAGGAAAAGGAGATGAATATGGGATTATTAGTTGAAGGAAAATGGGTTGACCAGTGGTACGATACGGAGTCTACAGGTGGTAAATTTGTTAGAAAAGATTCATCTTTTAGGGATTGGATAACAAAGGATGGAAAAATAGAGGACAAAAATAAAATAGCCTTCCCAGCAGAAAAAGGCAGATATCATTTATATGTTTCACTTGCTTGTCCATGGGCATCAAGAGTCCTTATGGTTTACAAACTAAAGGGATTAGAAGATATTATTGGTCTTTCAATTGTAAGTCCACTTATGTATGACAAGGGATGGACTTTTGGAGATTATCCAGGAGCAACAGAAGACAAGGTCCATGGTTTTAAGTATCTATATGAGCTTTACACTCATGCCAAATCCGATTACTCTGGAAGAGTTACTGTTCCTGTTTTGTATGATACAAAGGAAGAAAAGATTGTAAATAATGAATCCTCTGACATAATAAGAATTTTTAATCACGCCTTTGACGATTTGGGAGCAAAGGAAGGAGACTTCTATCCAGAAGAACTTAGGGTAGAAATAGATGAAATAAATGAATTTGTCTATGACAGAATCAACAATGGAGTTTACAAGGCAGGTTTTGCAACAAAGCAGGAAGTTTATCAAGAAGAAGCAAAAAATGTTTTTGAAGCCTTAGATAAAATTGAAGAAATATTGTCCAAACAAAAATATTTAGTTGGAGATAGATTCACAGAGGCAGACATAAGACTTTTTACAACGCTAGTTCGTTTTGATGCAGTTTACTTTTCTCACTTCAAGTGTAATTTAAGACCCCTAACATCATATGAAAATATTTGGAGATACACAAGACTTATCTATAACATGGAAGGAATAGCTGAAACAGTGGATTTAGATCACATAAAAACTCATTATTATAAATCTCACGATATGATAAATCCAAATCAAATTGTGCCAATAGGTCCAGAGATAGATTTTTCTTTGTAAGAAAATAAAACAAACTATAAGATAAAAATCCTAGGTTTTTGTGCCTAGGATTTTTTTGGATTAGAATTATTTTTACAATTTACTTTTGAATAAAAGTTTTAATTATTTTGAAAGTTTAGAAATAATTTGTGCAACTTCTGCTCTTGTCAAGTTTTCCTTTGGTGAGAACTTGTTATTTGAAGTGCCGCTTAAAATTTCCTTGTTAGCTAGGAATTGAATGTCTTCGAAAGCCCAGTCAGAAATTTCTTTTTCATCGTTAAAGACAACAAGTTTTTGAGTTGAAATATCGTCGCCCATTAGTTTTAAATAAGATGCTAAAATGTGAGCCATTTCTTCACGAGTAATATTTTCTTTTGCCACAGCTTTAGAAGTTTTTGGAAGAAGTTTATTTTCAACTGCCCAGTTCATATATTCAGTGTAGAACTTACCAGCTTCGATATTTTTGTCTTTTACTTCAGTGTATTTTGTAGTATCAACATTTCCAAGTCTTCCCAAGATTGTTATAAATTCTCCACGGCTAATTTTTTCGTTAGGAGAGAATTTAAGGTCACTTGTTCCAACCATTAATTTCTTGTCAATAGCTTGGATAATTGCTTTTCTTGCCCAGTGATCTATTAGGTCAGTTTTTGAAACTTTTGAAAGTTCTCCTTGAAGATCTTTTTCTAAATCAAAGGCTTCTTTTTCCCATTCCATTGTTTTATTTGTAGAAAATTCGGCTGCTTTTTCTTTATCTTTTGAATAAAGTTCAATCCATTCTTTTTCGATTTGAGGAAGTTCTTTCATAATCTTATCTTCAAAATCTGTAACAGTCTTTCTTGTTGATTCGCCTAGTTCTTCCCTATTTCCAGAAACTAAATCATTTACAGAAGATCCAACCCAGTAATATGAGTTTGCATCATAAGTTGGTGCATTATTTTTAGCTTCATCTGTTGAATTATTAATATCAGGGAAAATTGGAATCCAAGGAATATTAAGTGGGCTGCCTAAAGTCATCCACATTAGACCTGGAGCTTCTTTAGGATATCCTTCCTTAATTTGGAAGATGTGAGCTTGCATTGTGTTAATAGATCCTATTGGTCTTTTGTGAGTATTAGGATTTGCTTTTCTTTCAGCCTTGTTATCTGATGGGACATAATCTGTTCCTTCAAACCTATTTCTAAAAACATTTAGAGCGTGATTTATGTCAATTTTTTCACTGCCTTCAGAAAGATCATTTAAAAGATCAAATCTCTTTGCATCGTAAGGAACTTTTGAATTAGGATCTAGATCATGGATACCAGACCAAACCCTTGAACGGCTAGTTTCAGCAATTTCTTTAGGACCATAAGATCCTGCCATGTCCATAAGTCCATCTTCAGTTTCTTTATAAGTTCCTGCTTTTTTTGCAACTTCAACAATATCTTTTGAAGCAATGACATTTTCCTTGTCATTTAAATCAACTCCACCTAGCCAATAATCGTTAGGGAAGATACTGAATTTGTCAGTTGGATAATTTATTGCAACATATTGGTGACCAGTGTAAATTTCCATATACCAAACTTCGTCTTGATCTCCAAAGGCAACAATATCGCCCATAGATGCACCTTGTTTATCTATTGTGTCAGCCAAAAGTTCAATTGCTCCTCTTGCTGATCTTGCATGAGCAAGTAAAAATGTAGTCATGCTTGCTTCGTTGACACCGTCTTTTACAAAGGGATCAGCCTTTAAAACTTCATCTGATGGGTCAGCAGAAACTGTACAGAAAATACCAACACCTGCTTCGTTGTAACCAGCAGCATCGTAAACACCTTGTTCCATATCCTTTGGTTTAGCACTTGAATCTGGAGTTGAGAAAAATTTTAAAGAATCTTCTTTATGTATGTATTCAAAACCGTTATTGACATCAACTAACTTATCGCCCTTCTTTATTTCTCCGCGAGGGTGAGTTACGAGTCTCATAGTTCTGTTTCTTTGATAATCTTCAGTTCTTCCGAAGATAAAAGATCCGTCACTTGTAAGATCTTTACCTACGATAATTCCTGTGCAGGCAAAAGTTGGCACAGCCATGGATAAAACCATGCTAGATGCAAGGCCTGCAATCAATAATCTCTTCTTGCTATTTTTCATAAATACCTCCTTGGCTCCCTTTTGTAAAAATGTTTTCTTAGTCTAAATAAAGATGATGGGAGCGTTTTTATAAATATAAATTAACACCTTATAATATAATTAGTCAATGTTTTAATTTTGTACTAAATTTTTTTGATATAATACTTAAAAGCGAAAAAATCTGCAAGATATCTTGCAGACTCTCTTATTTTTTAATCTTTAATTTTGAAATCAAGAGGCATACTAGCATGCCTAAGGAAGCAATAACCACTATTGCTCCACCTGGTTTTAGGTCAAAGTAGTAGGAGAGGATGACGCCACTTAGGGTGTAAAGAACTCCAAGAACTAGAGTATTAAGGAAGGTTGCCTTGTAGGATTTACTTATTAAGAGGGATGATGCTACAGGCAAAACTATAAGTGATGTTACCATGAGGGCTCCAATTATTTTGGCTGAAAGGGCAATTGTAAGGGCAGATAAAAGGGTGAATATTGAATTAATTCTTCTTACATTTACCCCGCTCATCTTAGCAAGTTGAGGATCAACTGCAATGGAGAGGAGGCCAAAATAGTAAATCAATGAGATTGCCACAACAAGTATAAAGGTTATTAGGACTATTATAAGGTCGGCCTTTGATACTGATGCAATGCTCCCAAAAAGATAGGCATCAAAGCTGCTTCCTCCTGGCGAA
>QWCE01000627.1_pt2 | contig 63919 bp, 75 predicted proteins | sample 1972531 | NCBI WGS metagenome assembly QWCE01 (sample SAMN09866716, study PRJNA288562) | Human gut metagenome isolate term4_stool, whole genome shotgun sequencing...
CGGGTACGGTCAATGGCTGTAATTATAAGATACTGTTGCAGGATTTTGGAGAAGAGATTACGTTAGATGAAGGAGAAAATGTAGTAGAGTTCACACCAACAAAGACGGGCACCTATTCCTATTATTGTTGGATGGGAATGATACGCGGAAGCATCTCGGTGGAAGAGTAATAAAGAGATTGCGTAGTATAAAAGGTCTGTTGTATACTTAAGAGAGCGTTTGAAGTGGTTTATAGGTATTTTGCTTAGGATGAGAGGAATTAGGAGAAGAGATCGATATGAAAGAGGGAAAGCAGCATACATGGAGAACGGCATTTATCGAGTCTATTCCGATTCTGTGCAGTTATTTATTTGTGGGAATGGCATACGGAATGACAATGGAGAATGCAGGATTTCATTGGTATTACTCGCTGTTGATCAGTATTACTGTATATACAGGGGCTTTCCAGTTTGTGTTGATCACGTTGTTAAGCAGTGGTGCGTCTATCCTTACAATTGCGCTTACTGCGCTTTTGATGAATAGCAGGCAGAGCTTCTATGCCCTTACCTTTTTAGATGAATTCAAGAGGATGGGAAAGAAGAAATTATATATGATCCACACAATGACCGATGAGACTTATGCAGTGAATTGTTCTTTGGATGAGAAAGAACCGGATCGGCATGAAGTGATGTTCAAAGTAGCAATTCTTAGTAAAAGCTACTGGGTGATCGCAGCGGTGATAGGTGGAATGTTAGGACAGTTAATCCCGTTCGATTTGACAGGAATTGATTTTTGCATGACAGCATTATTTGTGATCATTTTTGTGGATCAGTGGGAACAGGCATCGAGTCATGTGCCGGCTGTTGTCGGTGCGATAACGTCGGTGGTGTGTCTGCTTATCGTGGGCACACAGTATTTTCTGCTGCCATCGTTAATTTTAGCGTCCGGAATCTTGATCATCTGGAATCGCAGACAGGAGGCAGCATAGAATGAGGACAGAATATATATTTGTTGCGGTGGTTGTGTCAGCAGTGATTACCTTTGGCTTGCGGGCGTTTCCATTTGCCCTGTTTGGTGGCTCAAGAAAGATGCCTGAGATGATTGTGAAGCTTGGAAAAGTGTTGCCGGCAACGATCATGGCAGTGCTGATTGTGTATTGTGTCAAAGATTCGTTGGATAATGTGATTGGGATTGGTATTCCAAAATTGATTGCAATACTTACGGTTGCAGGCAGTTACAAATGGAAACATAATACATTTGTGAGTATTGCAGTGGGAACATTGTTGTATATGATATTGTTACGAGTCTTTTAACAGAGTTTCTGATATGCAGGAGGGGAGAGAATGAATATCTTGCAATTTGAAGATAATACAGAAAAATATATGGCAATCCGCAGTGCACTAGAACACATAGGAACTTTTGATATTACGTGGGTGCAAAGTGTGGAAGAAGGAATGCGGTGCCTGGAGAATTCTAAGACAAAATTCGATGTGATCCTGACAGATATACAGTTCCCGATTCATGAAACCGGAAGTCCGGATTGGAGTGCCGGTGAGCTGGTGATACGGGAAGTGCAAAGAAGAATGTTACAGATACCGGTTATTACAATATCTTCTGCCTGGATGCGAGTTGAGGATGCATATGCGTGCATCTGGTATGTAGACAGCCGGAATTGGGAAGAAGAATTAAAACAGGCGATGAAACAGATAGCAAGGGCAACGTATCAATATCTATAGGGAGAAGAAGATGTCACAACATGCAGAACACGGATTTGATCCGGTATATGATAAAGAATCCAGAATATTGATCTTAGGGAGTTTTCCGTCAGTGAAATCGAGAGAGCAGGCATTTTACTATGGACATCCGCAGAACCGGTTTTGGAAAGTATTAGCAGCGTTGGAGAATACAGAAGTTCCACAGAATGTGGAAGAGAAGAAAGCATGGCTGCATACTCATCATATTGCAGTATATGATGTAATAGAAGCCTGTGATATCGAAGGGTCGAGTGACAGCAGTATACGCAACGTAATACCTACAGATATCCATACGATCATTGCGGAGTCCAATATAAGCCATATTTTTACGAATGGTAAATTAGCAGGGAAATTATATCGCCGGTATCAGGCAAAGACGTGTGATCTGCCGACGACGGAACTGCCTTCGACAAGTCCGGCAAATGCGGCATATTCATTAGATAAACTGATTGCAGCATGGCAGGATATCAAGGTTTATTTATAATTTGACATATAAGTGATGTAATGTAGACGGAAGATCCGGAATAGAGTATAAGATTCTGTTCCGGATCTTTTTTACTTTATAGAAAAGTTTGTTCTAAAAATATATTGACATTTTAATGCAAAGTGATATCATAGTGATATCAAATAGAAATGCATTGCGATGCATTTGATGAAGGAGGTCTTTGAGATGGAAGAGAAGATTTATACAGGAAAGAAGAATGGTATGGCAGCATTGCTGGTAAGCCTGATATTGTATGCAGTTGCAATTGCGGGAATTATCATCACGGCAATCAGTTATGACAGAGTACATATTGCACCGGTGTTAGTATTGATGGTGTTATGCATTGTCTATGCTGCAATTGGCTGGATTCCTTTCCTTGGACTTAAGGTGTTGAAACCACAGGAAGCGTTGGTGCTTACCCTGTTTGGCGATTATGTAGGTACGATCCGTGAAGCAGGATTTTATTTTGTGAATCCGTTCTGTACTGCAGTGAATCCGGCAGCGGGAACGAAATTAGCCCAGAGTGGGGATACCCTCACGAATAATGGAGCATCCGTTAGTATCTCAGCGGATGGGGCATCGGTATCGGTAGAAGGAATTGGTAAGAAGATTTCCTTGAAAGCCATGACTTTGAATAACGGCAGACAGAAGATCAACGACTGTCTTGGCAATCCGATTGAGATTGGAATTGCGGTTATCTGGAAAGTAACGGATACAGCAAAAGCAGTATTTAATGTAGATAATTATAAGGAATATCTGTCTTTGCAGTGTGACAGTGCTCTTCGCAATATTGTCCGCATTTATCCATATGATGTGGCAGCCAATGTAGATACAACCGGAGATGGACAGGCAGATGAGGGAAGTCTTCGTGGGTCGGCAGAGATCGTGGCAGGTAGAATCCGGGATGAGATTCAGAGCAAAGTGAATGATGCCGGTCTTGAGATTATTGAGGCACGTATTACTTATCTTGCATATGCTCCGGAGATTGCATCCGTTATGTTACAGCGTCAGCAGGCATCAGCTATTATTGATGCACGTAAGATGATCGTAGATGGTGCAGTTGGTATGGTGGAGATGGCATTAGAACAGTTAAGTGAGAAGCAGGTAGTAGAGTTAGACGAAGAACGGAAGGCAGCTATGGTATCAAATCTGTTAGTAGTTTTGTGCGGCAACCATGATGCACAGCCAATCGTGAACTCAGGAAGTCTCTATTAATGGCAGCAAAGAAGCAGATTCCGCTTCGGTTGTCGGAGAAGTTATATGCCGATATTGCCGCATGGGCAGAAGATGACTTCCGCTCTGTGAACGGGCAGATCGAGTATCTGCTTTCGGAGTGCGTGCGACAGCGGAAGAAGGATGGAAAATATGTATCGGAAGAGATCGATGTTCCGCCGGAATTCGATATTTCTTAAAAATGCAGCCTATATGCAGAGAGAATCTGTGTATAGGCTCAGGCTGTTTTGATCGAAAATATATAATGTTATGTAAACCAGGAGGATAAAGATATGGCGAAACCTTATATTACAAAGAAGCATTGCGTGATGGAGATTTTATCCTATGTATGTCTCGTTGCATCTATCATTATTGCAATTGTTGGAATGGCAATCTTACCGGATGAGATTGCCACGCATTTTGATGGTGCGGGCAACATAGATGGATATGGATCGCCGGGAGTGTTATTAATGCTGCCGCTGATCATGTTATTTTCTAATGGTGTTATGAGCATGGTTTTACATCTGATGTCGCCCGAAGCGTGGAATACCCCTTGCAAGATAGAGCCGGGGCGGGAAGTGCTGGTCTATCGTGATGTGTCTTCTATGATTACCTGGATGGAATTAGAATTTGGAGTATTTACATTAGCAATGACAATTACATCATGGCAGCAGAATGGGAAAATGCTTATGATAGAGACAATTGTGTTTATGATCTTGCTGACGGTTGTTGTCGTATATGGAATTGTTGCCTGTATCATACATAGTAAAAGAAGGTAATAATAGTAACATTATAACCCCCTTGATATATATTATATAATGAGAAGATATGAGATGTATGGTAAAGGGGTAAGAGTATGAGTTGGTTTGTACAGATTCATCCGGTGTGGCAGGGATTACTTGCCACACTTTTTACTTATTGTGTGACAGCAGCCGGTGCAGCATTTGTGTTCTTTTTTAAGTCCATGAATCAGAAGATATTGGATCTGATGATGGGATTTGCGGCAGGTGTTATGATTGCGGCATCTTATTGGTCGCTTTTAGAGCCTGCAATTGAGATGGTTCAGCAAAAAGGATGCAATGTATTACTGCATATTGCCGGTGGCTTTTTGTGCGGTGGTGCTATTCTGGTATGCTCAGATGTTTTAATGCAAAGAAAAAACGAAAAGAACAATAACAATAAATGGCGGGGATGCATATTAGTTACGATGGCAATGACGATGCACAATATTCCGGAGGGACTGGCAGTTGGTGTTGCATTTGGCAGTGCCGCCGTAATAGGGCAAACGGGAGCGCTGTTGAATGCAATTATGTTGGCAGTTGGCATTGGAATTCAGAATTTTCCGGAAGGAACCTGTGTAGCGATGCCGCTTAGAAGGGAAGGCATGTCACGGATGAAAAGCTTTCTGATAGGGCAGTCCTCAGGTATTGTTGAACCGTTTGCCGGTGTCCTTGGAGTACTGTTTGCATTACAGGTGAAAATGATCTTGCCATTTATCCTGTCATTTTCAGCCGGTGCAATGATTTATGTGGTATGCTCGGAACTAATACCGGAAGCATTCGCGGATAACAAATATCTTGCAACGCTTGGTGTGATGAGTGGTTTTGTAGTTATGATGCTGTTAGATGTATTATTGGGGTAAATATGCAATTGACGGGATTGGAGTATGTAGGGTATCATAATTGCATGTATAACATATGATAAGATTTTGGAAAGAGGAAATGAATATGGAACGTAATGTGGATATGTCGGAAGTGTCAGATGGGAAATTGTATGGAATCAATGACATGGTAAAGGCAGGATGTAATGATTGTAAAGGCTGTTCTGTATGCTGCCGGGGTATGGGCAATTCGATCGTGTTGGATCCGTATGATGTCTATCGCCTGACAACCGGATTGGGATGCAAATTTGAAGAACTGATAGGTAACCGGTTGGATCTGAACGTCGTGGAAGGAATCATTTTACCCAACTTGAAGATGTCAGGAACCGGAGAAAGCTGTTCTTTTCTGAATGAAGAAGGAAGGTGCAGTATTCACAGTATTCGGCCGGGAATCTGCCGGATTTTTCCACTTGGAAGAATCTATGAAAAAGGAGGATTCCAATATTTCTTACAGGTAAATGAATGTGCATATTCCAATCGTACGAAAGTGAAGGTAAAGAAGTGGATTGATACACCGGACGCTGCGAAAAATGCAGCATTTATCAGTGAGTGGCATTATTTCCTGAAAGATCTGAGTAAACAGTTTCCGGTTCTTTCAGAAGAGACAGTGAAACAGATTGATATGTATATTTTGAATGCGTTTTTTGTAACCCTTTATCAATCAAATCGTGATTTTTACGAGCAGTTTACAGAGAGAATGGTGGCAGCTAAGGGTTGGATGAAGCAGGTGATATCAGCGCAATAAACAATGGCTTTTTTAGAAGCAGGTCTTTACAAAGGGTGTATAATATAATTGTAAACTGGTTAAGATGATAACATGAGTTGTTGTGTAGAAAGGAAGCAGGAATTATGAAGATTTTATTTTATGATGCAACAAGTTATGACAAGGAATCGTTTGACAAAGAGCTTAAGAATTATCCGGATATAGAGATTACCTATCAGGAGATTGATATCTCACCGAAGACGGTATCGCTTGCAAAAGGGTATGATGCAATCTGTGGTTTTGTGAATTCTAATCTGGGTGCTGAAGTATTAACACGGTTACATGAGATTGGAATTTCTTTGATCCTGTTGCGGTGCGCGGGATTTAATAATGTAGATCTGGATAAAGCGGATGAATATGGTATGACAGTATTACGTGTTCCGGGATACTCTCCGGAAGCGGTGGCAGAGCATGCCATGGCACTTGCGCTTTCTGTAAACCGGCATATTCATAAGAGTTATATCCGGGTAAGAGAGAATAATTTTAGTCTGGTCGGACTTACGGGCATGAATTTTTACGAAAAGACCGCCGGAATTATTGGAACCGGTAAGATTGGTGCAGCAATGTGCAGAATCTGTCATGGATTTGGCATGAAGGTCATTGCTTATGATATGTACCCGAATAAGGATCTTGACTTTGTGGAGTATAAGTCGTTAGAAGAAGTCCTGCAACAGAGTGATCTGATCTCGCTGCATTGTCCTTTGACCGAAGAGAATCACCATATGATCAATAAAGACACGATCGCTATGATGAAAGATAATGTGATTCTTGTTAATACATCAAGGGGTGCATTGGTCAAGACGGAAGATCTGATTCATGGAATCCGGAATAAGAAATTCTTTGGTGTAGGCTTGGACGTATATGAAGAAGAAGGACGCAATGTATTCGAGAACCGGGAGGATGAATTACTGGAATCTTCCATTACAGCAAGGTTGCTGTCCTTCCCGAATGTGATTGTAACATCGCATCAGGGATTTCTGACACATGAGGCATTAGCGGCAATCAGTCAGATTACACTTCAGAATGCACAGGATTTTGCACATGGTCATATTGTTGATGCTAATCGCGTGCAATAAGGCCATGTGTTAATGTGTATATTCTAGAGTAGTGGAGCATATAGACGCAGGATGCTTAACCAGAAACGGTATGGTTTGTTCATCTGCAGACAGTGCTCATATGTGATCTCTTCGGATACTTCAATGCAGTCTAAGATGTCGTCTTTGACTGCATTGATTTCTTTGCAGTGATAAAGGAACGTTGCACATTCAAAATGCAGATAAAGACTCCGATAATCCAAATTGATGGAGCCGACTACACAGTAGTTGTCATCGGATATCATCATTTTAGAATGTATGAAGCCGGGAGTGTACTCATAGATCTTCACACCGGCCTTTGTAAGTGGTTCATAGAAGGAACGGGTGATCATGAAAACGGTTTTCTTATCCGGTACATGAGGAGTTACAATGCGGACGTCGACACCACTTTGTGCAGCTAATGTCAGGGCAGTGATCATTTCATTATCCACGATCAGGTATGGCGTGGTGATGTAGATGTAATTGGTTGCCCGGTGAATCATGTTAAGATACACATTTTCCGCCACAACTTCTGAAAAGAGCGGATTGTCGGCATAGGGCTGTACAAAGCCGTCGGAATAATTTTTGCAGTCGGCAGGGAATTCGGAAACCGGTGTATGGTAGGATTCATAGTCGACCGGAGCATTGGACACATGTTGCCATAACTGCAGAAACATAACGGTAAAGTTCCAGGTTGCTTCCCCTTTGATCATAACACCGGAATCTTTCCAGTAGCCGGCTAATTTCTGGCGTTTGTTAATGTATTCGTCGGCAAGATTGATGCCTCCGGTAAATGCTGTATGACCGTCAATGACAGTAATCTTTCTGTGATCACGGTTGTTAAGGCGCAAGGACAACGTAGGATTGAATGGATTAAAGCAATAACACTCTAATCCGTATTGCCGCAATTCTTCATAGTACATAGGAGGGAGTGTACGTACACTTCCCATATCATCATATATAATCTTGACCTCAACGCCTTCACGTGCTTTCCGGATCAGAATATCTAACACACTATTCCAGAAAATTCCATCATGAATAATAAAGTATTCCATAAAGATGAAATGTTTTGCTTTCTCTAATTCATCTAATAATGTGATAAACATTTCTTCGCCGGAGGCAAAGTACTGGACATTAGTATTCTGATATACCGGATATTTGGCAAGGTTATAGATATAACGGGCCTGTGGAACTGCGTGTTTGCTGTGTTTCTCGATCTGGTCAAGGATGGACATGTCCTGTGACAGATGTGTTTTTGATTCCGCTACGGCATCCCGTATGCTTTTCCGGAAAGCACGCCGTGTGCTATTGACGGATAATAACAGATAGAAAAAGCCCCCAAAAACGGGGATGATCAGAATGGTGATTCCCCAGGCTAATTTGTAGGCAGGATTGATTGGGCGGTTGATGATGTATAACACAACGATAATACTGATCGCAGTCATGACAAACTGTACGCTGAAATAATGTTCCCGTAATTGTAAGTAGGCATAGACTAGAAAGGCTGCCTGTAAAAGACAAAGAACTCCAACCCATACCAGTTTATCAATAAACATTGTATAGTCGCCGCGTTTTCGTTCGTTATCAATTACGTTCTGTTTACTCATAAGAATCTCCTGTATGTTTGATTATTCATTCTTTTGCCATCTTCCGGCAGCACCACATGGAAGGATTAGACCATTGGAAGTGACTGGCAGTCCAATCTCGTCGGATATCACTTTACCTCCATGTTTTGCAACTACTTCGGTTGAGATCAGATAGGTCAGAACCGCAGGCGCTAATCCGGTTGTGTAAGAGTTTACTAAGAAGAATAGTGGGTCATCACTTAGTAACTGTTCGCATAGAGCGATAAATGGATGAATCTTTTCTTCTATTTTCCAGATCTCACCTTTGGGACCACGTCCGTAGGAAGGCGGATCCATAATGATTGCATCGTAGTGATTGCCACGGCGGATCTCCCGTTCTACAAATTTGACACAGTCATCTACGATCCAGCGGATCGGTGCGTCTGCAAGACCGGATGCCTGTGCATTTTCCTTTGCCCAGGTTACCATGCCTTTTGAAGCATCTACATGGGTGACACTTGCACCTGCCTTTGCGGCAGCACAGGTAGCACCTCCGGTGTAGGCAAAGAGGTTAAGCACTTTGATCGGCCGGTTGGCTTTTTGGATGAGATCGGAAAACCAATCCCAGTTTGCTGCCTGTTCCGGGAATAATCCGGTATGTTTAAAGCTGAATGGTTTTAAATGAAAGGTCAGATCTTTGTAATGAATGGACCACTGCTCCGGCAGGTCGAAAAATTCCCATTCTCCACCGCCTTTCTTACTTCTGTGATAATGTGCATTCAAACGCTTCCAGGCAGGATTTTTCTTTGGTGTATCCCATAATACCTGAGGATCTGGGCGTAATAAGATATATTTGCCCCAGCGTTCTAATTTTTCTCCGTTTGATGTATCGATTACTTCATAATCTTTCCAATGGTCAGCTACCCACATAATTGTTCTCCTTTGTTTTTAAAAACCTTCCTGGCGACGTTCTGTCCGAAGTTGTTTGCGACGTTCCCCGGCCAGCCATTCGGCACGTTCACTTTCATTCTGTATTGTAAGTCCCGGTGCTTTGCGCAGGGAACCATCTTTGTTAATGGCGACTTCTGTTAAATACGCCCGGTTGATCGGACGGCGAATACCTTCGAAATCTTCAATATAAGTATCTACCCGCACTTCCATGGAAGTGTTGCCCACATAAGTGATACGGCCGATCAAAACGATCAGATCGTGTTGCCTGGCTCCACGGATGAAACGCAGATTGTCTACAGAGGCGGTTACAACCTCTCCTTTGGAATGGCGGATGGCTACAAGACCGGCAACTTCGTCGATCCATGCCATGAGCTGTCCACCAAATAACCGGGCTGCTCCGTTTAGATGTTCCGGGCGGACCTGGTAGACTTGTTCTACCATGGAATCTGCCACTGTTCTTGTTGTTTGGTCCATTCGTATATGTTATCCCTTCTATAATATAATGTTAGTATTCACATTCCTGTAAGAATTATAGATGGAATGGGATTATATTTCAAGAGTCAGTATTGGGTTTGCATTGTTTTTGCAAGGAATTATATGTTATAATGAATACATGGGTGTGGGCACTGCGCTCGTGCGAGGAGGAATGAAATGGAAATTGTACGATTAAGTCAGGGAGAAATGATTGCAAGAAAAAATGATACCGTAAAATGCTGGTACATGATTCAGGATGGAACGGTGCTTCAGATATTTGGAGAAGCAAAGATACAGCTTGGAAGGAATGCAATTGTCGGCATTTTTGAGCGGGATATATATCAGTGTGATTATATTGCACAGACAGATTGTGTGCTGGCGGAGTTTGTCTGTAATGGGGCACAGGATATTAAGAATATTTTGAAAGGCAAGGAGAAATTGCGCAGTCTGTTTTTAAAGACAGCAGTGGAACAGAGATATCAATTACTTTGTCTGTATACGGAACTTGAGAACCAGGCAAAGAATTTTCATATGTTTGTAGAGACATTATATAATGATTATCTGACACTTTGTAACCAATATCGCGTGGCTGAGATGCCATTTCCGAGAATGGAACATTTCAATGCATTGGAATTGCAACACAAAGCAGAAGCGTGGGAGGTTAGCAACAGTGTCAGTATTGCAAAGAAATATATGGCACAATATCTGCAATTGATGAGTCAGGATGATGGTATGACAATTGGTGTGATCATGGAAGCATCTGCACAGATGCGTCGTTTTGCACAAGGTATCAGTGAGATGGAAGGGTATTTGTCTTATCACAAAGACATCATGTTAGCGAGAGGGCAGAGTTGTTTGTTTAAACTTTTCTTTGAATTAGCAGGGAAAGCATTGGAACAGGAGAAAGATGTTTCTTCTATATTAAAAGATATGAATCTTATGCTGAAAGTAGCAGCAAAGTTAAAATTATATGATCCGCAGATTCTTACTTATTATCAGGAGATATGTGATGGATTAGAGCATCGGATGCATATGGGAGCACAGTCGCTGGATGCATTGGAAGATGATATGATTGAAGAGGTGGATATCCGGCATGCAGATGGGATTGGTATCATTTTGGATTATGCCGGTTATGTGGGTGATGAGAAGGAACAGATAAGAACTCTTTTATTAGAGTATCATGATCTTCCGGATATGTCATCCATGGAGGAACATGCCTACAAGACCAGAAAGAAAGTGGGAGCAACCTTTTATGACATATATTACCGTGTGTTTATCCGGTCCATACAGGCGGGAGGTAATCTGAATCCGATCATCCGGATGTTTTTGAATTTTGGTTTTGTTGACACCATGTTTACGGGAGAGGATAATGCGGCTTCTCTCTATGAATTGGTATCACATTTGGATGTATGTGCATCCGAACATGTATATACAATATATCGGTGGCTGCACTGTGTATATGATGGCAGTAAGCCGACTTCTAAGAATGAGCTGGATATGGATTATGCGGAGTATTTAACAGATCAGAAAAAGAACGGTAATCTGACCGCAGAACAGGTGAAAGCAGAATTGGAAAATGCAGAAAAACGTGTGGAATTTGAGATTCACAACATGTTTACAACAGTGAATAAGATTACATATGGCAGGGTGACAACATTTTGTCCGGTGCTTTGCGAGAAGGATCTGATCTATTCGTTAGAAAAGATGTTGGTGACAGCAGAGAAGATTGAGAATGCTATGAATGAGATCCGTAAGATTGATTATTCTGTCTTTTATCGGGAGGTTATGTTTTCAGATCCGGAGAAGGGAATTAACTGTGAGAAGATCATGCAGGAAGTCTTGCCGGATGTGATCCTGATGCCAAATGCCGGAACGCGGGGAATTATGTGGCAGGAGACATCAAGCAAACGCAGTAATACACCGGGCAGATTCATGTTCCCGATGTTTACAACTGCTGAATTGCGGGATCTTGTAATAGCGGTTGTAGGTTCTTTCCGTTGGGAGATCTGCCGGAAAGTACAGGGAATCCATTGGAATGATGTACGCGAGAAGTCATTGACGGCAGAATATTGTACATATATGCAGTTTTATAAGAAGAATCGTGAATTGTCTGCGGATGCCAAAGAGAAAGTGAAGAGTATGCTGACGCGGGCGAAGAATAATTACCGGGAAGTGTTTGTGAGAGATTATATGAACTGGATCTTGTTTGAAGCGAAAGGAAGTTTCCGCCTGAATAAAGTAGCAAGAGATATTTTGGTACGATATTGTCCGTTTGCCAAGTCGATTCGTACTGAACTTATGACGAATCCAATCTATCAAAGTTCGATGAACCGGTTTGAAGCTGAGAATAACCAGAAACTGCAGAAATGTCAGATGGTATATAGCAAGTATGAGAAAGAGGGCGGTGTGATCACACCGGAATTGAAAGAGAATCTTCTATTTTATCAGATGTAGAATGTGGAGGACACAGATATGTTGAGCGTATCGGAATGTGAATTATTAGAACAAGTGTTACAGCAATTGCCGGAGAAAGTAGTGCTGAGTAATTTAAAGGACAAGACTTATAGATATAAGAAGACTGTGATTCGCAAGATGATCATACGGAAACAACCGGTGTATCAGGTGGAACGCTTTACAGAAAAACAGGTGTTTCATGAGAATATACCACTTCCGAATCTTGAGAAAACCGTGTTGCAATGGTTCCCGGATGTGTACGGACAGATGAATGTGTTTGGACAAGAGGGACAGAGTGACTTCAGGGTAACAAAGAAAGGGAAATTGTTATCCAATCACGTGGCGGCATCAAGATTAGAGAGGAAGGACAATACGGCTGATGGTTCGCATGCCGTGATCCGACCAGAAGGGGAATTGCTAGAGCATAACCGGAAGAAACATTATCTGTTAGAAGAGGGACAGGTGATTCCTCCGCTTGTGGATCTCGGCATTTTTACAAAGGATGGAAAGATTGTCCGCAGTATGTATGATAAATACAAACAGATCAATCGATTTTTGGAGATGGTAGAAGATGTGGTGAAGGATTATCCGAATCGGGAGCATATGCATATCATTGATTTTGGATGTGGCAAATCTTACCTTACATTTATTCTGTATTATTATCTGACCGAATTGAAAGGATATCAGGTGCATATGACGGGGTTAGACCTCAAGGAGGATGTGATCCGGACATGCAATGAGACGGCGAAGAAATATCAATATGAGAATCTGCATTTTGAATTGGGAGATATCAATGGATACCGGACAACCGAACCGGTCGATATGGTAGTGACGCTGCATGCCTGTGATACGGCTACAGATTATGCACTTTATAATGCAATTCAATGGAATGCCGGAATCATTTTATCAGTGCCATGCTGTCAGAAAGAGATTAACCGGCAGATAACCAGCGAGGATCTGTCTATCCTTACCAGATATGGCATTGTGAAGGAGAGAATGTCTGCACTGATTACAGATGCGGTTCGTGCCAATGTGTTAGAATATTGTGGATATAAGACGCAGCTTTTGGAGTTCGTCGATTTTGCAAGTTCACCAAAGAATATATTGATCCGTGCAGTGAAGAGAAACGGGTCAGAAGCAAGACGGGAGAAAGCCCGTCAGGAGATTGAGAAGGTACTGCGGGAATTCCGGATTCAGCAGACTCTGGCAACCATGATTCTGAAGGAAGAGAGCAGGGAGTATGATTAGAAAAGGAATGGATGGAGAACGGGTCGGATGAACTTACGAAGAAGTGTATGGAAAAAGATAGGAATACTATGTTATGTCGTGATGGTGATTGTGGTGTTATCGCCGATTCCTGTATTTGCAAGAAATAAGATTTCTGTTTCGGTAGATGCAAAAAGGGCGATCATCATGGATATGGAGACAGAAGAGGTACTTTATGGTAAACATATCCGGGAAAAGTGTGAGAATGCCAGTACGACCAAGTTGCTGACTGCTATTACGGTAGTGGAGAAGACTTCTCTCAAGAAGAAGGTGCGGATTTCTGGTAATGTGATACGGACGGAACCGACCTGCTACCGGTTTCGGCAGGGAGATACTTATTATATGAAGGAACTGCTTCATGCTATGTTGATCATGTCAGCCAATGATGCGGCGGTGGCGGTGGCAGAAGGCAGTAGCGGGAGTGTGAATCGTTTTTTGAAACAGGCGAATGCCAAGGCAAAGAAGATGGGCTGTAAGGATACACATTTTGCTACGGTAAATGGACTGCACACAGATCAGAGGCATTATACAACGGCATATGACATGGCAAAGATCACAAAGTATGCATACAGTATTCCGCAGCTTCGCAACATAATGAAGAAATCCGGTTATACAGTAAAGAGTACTACGGGAAGAAAGAAAAAGGTGGAATCGACCAATGTTCTTTTGAAAAGTAAAAAATTCTATTGCGTTGGAAAGACGGGAACCGGTAGTGTTGCCAGATATTGTTTTGCGGGTGTGTATACTTATAGGAAACATCCGTATGTATTAGTTGTGTTTGGCTGCTCCAAAGAGGAGAACCGGTGGAAGGATATCAAACATATGATCAATGCCTGCCGGAAGTATCAGGATCAGGCAGAGCAGACACGAATACAGTGATTTGAGATTGTACAGATAAAAATACAATTTTTTTTTGTGAATTCCACAAAAAACACTTGCATTCGCGGAAAACATAGAGTATACTAGCACTTGCTGTGACATTGATAGCGTAGAAGCGTGAGGTTGCTACCTAATATGGTAGGTTTTCCGTGGAGCGAATGTCAAGTTAAGAAACTGACGACAAGTCACTGTACGAATAACGATCCTTGAATGGAGATGACGTGTGAAAGTTATGTTCTTAATGCTTCAAAACATGACACACACGGGAGAGTGTACAGTCACCACTTGTCGTACCTATCAAATAAGTGCGAAAAGGAGGCGGCTTTTTTTATGGCAAACCAAGTGATGAGAATTACACTTAAGGCGTATGATCACAAATTAATCGATCAGGCTGCAGCAAACATTATTGATACTGTTAAGAAGACAGGTGCAAAGGTTTCTGGTCCTGTACCAATGCCTACTAAGATTGAGAGAGTTACAATTCTTAGAGCAGTTCATAAGTACAAAGATTCCAGAGAGCAGTTTGAGCAGAGAACTCACAAGAGATTGATCGACGTGATTGCACCAACTCAGAAGACAATCGATGCATTACAGAAGTTAGATATGTCTGCTGGCGTTTACATCGACGTTAAGATGAAAGCAAAATAATTCGTGAACAGGATTCACAACAACATTTAATTGTAAGTACAGTAAAACCTAATGGGCTTTAAGCCAAATTTAGAATGATTGCCAAGGCAATCCGCTGTAGATTAATTAGGAGGAAATTTAATAATGAAGAAAGCGATTTTAGCTACAAAAGTCGGAATGACTCAAATCTTCAATGAAGATGGTGTATTAACACCGGTTACCGTATTACAGGCAGGACCTTGTGTAGTAACACAGGTTAAAACATTGGACAACGATGGATATGAAGCAATCCAGGTTGGTTACGGTGAGAAGAAAGAAAAAGTAACAACAAAAGATGTATCAGGCAAGAAAGTAATCAGAAATCCACATGGTGCTGGTAAAGCAGAAGTAGGACATTTCAAGAAGGCAAACACAACTCCAAAGCAGTTTGTTAGAGAGTTCAGAGTAGAGAATGTTGCTGATTATGTTGCTGGTGAGAGTGTGATCAAGGCTGATATCTTCGCTGAGGGAGATAAGATTGATGTAACTGCTAAGTCAAAAGGTAAAGGATATGCAGGAGCAATCAAGAGACATGGTCTTCACACAGGTCCTAAGACACATGGTTCTAAATACCATCGTCATGCAGGTTCTAATGGTTGTGCAACAGATCCGGGTAAGGTCTTCAAGGGTAAGAAGATGGCTGGACATATGGGTGCTGTTCGGGTAACTGTTCAGAACTTAGAGATTGTTAAGATAGATGCAGAGAATGACGTTATCTTAGTTAAGGGTTCTGTACCTGGTCCTAAGAAGTCATTGGTTATGATTAAAGAAACCGTAAAGAGCGGTAAGTAATCTGTAGGAAGGAGGAAATTAGAATGGCAACAGTAGCTGTTTACAATACCGAAGGTAAGGAAGTAGATAAGTTAGAGCTTAACGATGCCGTATTCGGTGTAGAAATAAATGAGCATTTAGTTCACATGGCAGTTGTAGCGCAGTTAGCAAACAAGCGTCAGGGAACTCAGAGCGCTAAGACACGTGCAGAAGTACGTGGAGGCGGAAGAAAACCTTGGAGACAAAAAGGAACTGGTCATGCTAGACAGGGTTCTACAAGATCTCCTCAGTGGACAGGTGGTGGAGTAGTATTCGCACCAAAGCCAAGAGATTACTCTATGAAGTTAAATAAGAAAGAGAAAGCAAATGCAATCAAGTCTGTATTAACTTCTAAGGTAAATGAAGAGAAGTTCATCGTATTAGATGAGTTCAAGTTAGATGAGATTAAGACAAAGAAGTTTGTAGAGGTTATGAATAACCTTGAGGTTGCAAAAGCATTGGTTGTAACAAAGGATAACGATCAGAACATCGTATTATCTGCAAAGAACGTTCCTGATGTGAAGACAGCTCTTACAAACACAATTAACGTATATGACATTCTTAAGTATGACACCGTTGTTATCACTAAGGATGCTGTAGCAGCAATCGAGGAGGTGTACGCATAATGGCAAACATTCAATATTATGACGTAATTCAGAAGCCTATCATTACTGAGAAGTCTATGGATGCTATGGCTGAGAAGAAATATACATTTCAGGTTCATCCGGAAGCAAACAAGACTATGATCAAAGAAGCTGTTGAGAAGATGTTCGAAGGAACAAAGGTTGCTAAGGTAAACACAATGAATCTTGATGGTAAGACTAAGAGACGTGGAATGGTTTACGGTAAGACTGCTAAGGCTAAGAAAGCAATCGTTCAGTTGACAGCAGACAGCAAAGATATTGAGATCTTTGAAGGTTTATAAAATATAACATTCATACGCATGCAAGCGTGATAATAAATGCAGTTCGAAAGGAGAAAGAAAATGGGAATTAAAACATATAACCCATATACACCTTCCAGAAGAAATATGACTGGTTTGGATTTCGATGTAATCACTAAGACTACTCCGGAGAAATCCCTTACAACTTCATTAAAGAAGACAGCCGGTCGTAACAATCAGGGAAAGATTACAGTAAGACACCATGGTGGTGGATCTAGAAGAAAATATAGAATTATCGATTTCAAGAGAAGAAAAGACGATATTCCGGCAACTGTTGTTTCTATCGAGTACGATCCTAACAGAACAGCTAACATCGCATTGATCAGCTATGCTGACGGTGAGAAAGCTTATATCTTAGCTCCTGTTGGATTACAGGTTGGAGACAAGGTTATGAATGGTGCAAATGCTGACATTAAAGTTGGTAACTGCTTACCATTAGAGGCAATTCCAGTTGGTACTGAAGTACACAACATTGAATTATATCCAGGCAAGGGTGGACAGTTGGTTCGTTCTGCCGGTAACTCAGCACAGCTTATGGCTAAGGAAGGCAAGTATGCAACACTTCGTTTGCCATCAGGCGAGATGAGAATGGTTCCAATCATTGCACGTGCAACAGTTGGACAGGTTGGTAATATTGAGCACGGCCTTGTTAATATTGGTAAGGCTGGACGTAAGCGTCATATGGGTATCAGACCTACAGTTCGTGGTTCCGTAATGAACCCTAACGACCATCCACACGGTGGTGGTGAAGGTAAGACCAGTATCGGTAGACCAGGTCCATGTACTCCATGGGGTAAACCGGCACTCGGACTTAAGACACGTAAGAAGAATAAGCATTCTAACAAGATGATCGTTAGAACAAGAGACGGTAAGAGTATTAAATAATTTAAGGAGGTTTGACATATGGCTCGTTCACTTAAAAAAGGACCATTTGCAGATGAGCATTTGCTTAAAAAAGTCGATGCTATGAATGCTAGTAATGACAAGCAGGTTATTAAGACCTGGTCACGTCGTTCTACTATCTTTCCTAGCTTCGTAGGACATACAATTGCAGTATATGACGGAAGAAGACATGTGCCTGTATATGTAACAGAGGATATGGTTGGTCACAAGCTTGGTGAGTTTGTTGCTACCAGAACATACAGAGGACATGGCAAGGACGAAAAGAAATCAAAACTTAGATAATCAGATTTGAAAGGAGGGTTCATCCATGGCAAAAGGACATAGATCCCAGATTAAAAGAGAAAGAAATGCAAATAAGGATACAAGACCTTCAGCTAAGGTTTCTTATGCTAGAGTTTCTGTAACCAAAGCATGTTTCGTTTTAGATGCCATCAGAGGTAAGGATGTACAGACTGCACTTGCTATCTTAGCTTACAATCCAAGATATGCATCAAGTGTAATAGAGAAGTTATTAAAGTCAGCAATTGCTAACGCTGAGAATAACAACGGAATGAAGATGGAAGACCTTTATATTGCAGAGTGTTATGCAAATAAGGGACCAACAATGAAGAGAATTCAACCAAGAGCACAGGGTAGAGCTTATAGAATCGAGAAGAGAACAAGCCATATCACAATCGTGCTTGATGAAAGATAAGGAGGCAAATAATGGGACAGAAAGTAAATCCTCATGGTTTGAGAGTCGGTGTCATCAAGGATTGGAATTCTAGATGGTATGCTGATACAAAAGATGGCGAATTTGCAAATAACTTAGTAGAAGATAATACAATTCGTAAGTTCCTCAAGAAGAGACTTTACAGTGCTCAGGTTTCTAAGATCGAGATCGAGAGAGCATCTGATAGATTGAAAGTTATCATTTACACAGCTAAGCCGGGTGTTGTAATTGGTAAGGGTGGTTCTGAGATCGAAGCACTCAAGAAAGAAGTTGCAAAATTAACAGATAAGAAGTTAATGGTTGATGTTAAGGAAGTTAAGAGACCGGATGCAGATGCGCAGTTAGTAGCTGAGAACATTGCAGCACAGTTAGAGAATCGTATCTCTTTCCGTCGTGCGATGAAGTCTTGCATGGGTAGAACAATGAAGACCGGAGCATTAGGAATTAAGACTTCTGTTTCTGGACGTTTAGGTGGTGCTGATATGGCTCGTACAGAGTTCTACAGTGATGGAACAATTCCTCTTCAGACACTTCGTGCAGATATTGACTATGGTTTCGCTGAGGCTGACACAACTTATGGTAAGGTTGGTGTTAAGACTTGGATTTATCATGGTGAAGTACTTCCAACTAAGAACAATAAGGAAGGGAGCGATAAATAAATGTTAATGCCAAAAAGAACAAAACATAGAAAGCAGTTTAGAGGTTCTATGGCTGGTAAAGCTACCAGAGGTAACACAATCAGCAATGGTGAATATGGTATCGTTGCGTTAGAACCAGCTTGGATCAAATCAAATCAGATCGAAGCAGCCCGTGTCGCTATGACTCGTTACGTAAAGCGTACCGGTAAAGTTTGGATTAAGATTTTCCCTGATAAGCCTTATACATCTAAGCCTATCGGTGTTCGTATGGGTAAAGGTAAAGGTAACGTAGAAGGATGGGTAGCAGTTGTTAAGCCTGGTCGTGTAATGTTCGAGATCGCAGGTGTTCCGGAAGAGACTGCAAAGGAAGCATTGAGACTTGCAACTCATAAGTTACCTATTAAGTGTAAGATTGTTTCGAAAGCAGATTTAGAAGGAGGTGCAGGCAGTGAAAACTAAGGAATATCGTGATGATTTAAAGTCTAAGAACGTGGATGAGTTGAATGCAGAGTTAGTAGCTGCTAAGAAGGAATTATTCAATTTGAGATTCCAGAATGCAACAAATCAGTTAGAGAATACAAGCAGAATTAAAGAGGTTAGAAGAAATATTGCAAGAATTCAGTCAATTATGACTGAGAAGGCAAATGCTTAGTTATCATGAAAGGAGGATTTTATTGTGGATAGAAATCTAAGAAAAACACGTGTAGGTATCGTAACAAGTGATAAGATGGATAAAACAATTGTTGTTTCAATCATTGATAACGTTAAGCATCCTCTTTATGGTAAGATCGTAAAGAGAACTTACAAGTTAAAGGCACATGATGAGAACAATGAGTGTCATATCGGCGATAGAGTAAGAGTAATGGAGACAAGACCTTTATCTAAGGACAAGAGATGGAGACTTGTAGAAATTATAGAGAAAGCTAAATAATCAAGGAGGCAAATACAATGGTTCAACAGGAAACAAGACTTAAAGTTGCTGATAATACCGGAGCAAAAGAGTTACTTTGCATCAGAGTATTAGGCGGATCAACTAGAAGATATGCAAATATCGGAGATATCATCGTTGCCTCTGTTAAAGATGCAACACCAGGCGGTGTTGTAAAGAAGGGTGACGTTGTTAAGGCTGTTGTTGTCCGTACAAAGAAGGGCGCACGTCGTAAAGATGGTTCTTATATCAAGTTCGATGAGAATGCAGCAGTCATCATCAAGGATGATTTGAATCCAAGAGGTACTCGTATTTTCGGGCCTGTAGCAAGAGAGCTTAGAGATAAAAAGTTCATGAAGATCGTTTCATTAGCACCAGAAGTTTTATAAGGAGGTGTCAGGATGGCAACCAGCAAGATTAAAAAAGATGACTTAGTTCAGGTAATCACTGGTAAAGACAAGGGTAAAACCGGTAAGGTATTATCAGTAGATACCAAAAATAATAAAGTATTAGTTGAGGGTGTCAACATGGTTTCGAAGCATTCAAAGCCAAGTATGACGAATCAGCAGGGTGGTATCATTGAGATGGAAGCACCTATTGATCTTTCTAACGTAATGTATGTTCACAAAGGTAAGCCGGTAAGAATTGGCTTCCAGGGTGAGAAGAAGGACAAAGTTCGTGTTGCTAAAGTGAATGGCAAGTTAGAGAAGATTGACTAATTAAGGAAGGAGGCCGTAGAAGTTGAGTAGATTAAAAGAACAGTACAATAGCGAGATCAAAGACGCTATGGTAAAGAAATTCGGTTATAAGAACGTTATGGAGATTCCTAAGCTTGAGAAGATCGTTATCAACATGGGTGTTGGTGAAGCTAAGGAAAATCACAAACTTTTAGATACAGCAGTTCAGGATTTAGAGACCATTACAGGTCAGAAGGCAGTTGTTACCCGTGCGAAGAAGTCTGTCGCAAACTTCAAGTTAAGAGAGGGTATGCCGATTGGATGTAAGGTTACTTTAAGAGGCGAGAGAATGTATGAGTTCGCAGATCGTTTGATCAATCTTGCATTGCCACGTGTTCGTGACTTTAGAGGTATTAATCCAAACGCATTCGATGGAAGAGGTAACTATGCATTAGGTATTAAGGAGCAGTTGATTTTCCCTGAAATCGAGTATGATAAGGTTGACAAAGTAAGAGGTATGGACATTATTTTCGTAACTACTGCTAAGACAGACGAGGAAGCTCGCGAGTTATTAACCTTATTTGGTATGCCATTTAAGAAATAATAGGAGGAAGATTCATGGCTAAGAAAGCAATGGTTGTTAAACAACAACGTAAACAGAAATTCTCTACTAGAGAATATACTCGTTGTAAAGTTTGTGGACGTCCACATTCAGTGTTAAAGAAATACGGAATCTGCAGAATCTGCTTCCGTGAGTTAGCATACAAGGGTGAGATCCCGGGCGTTAAGAAAGCAAGCTGGTAGAATTTTTGAAGGAGGTAAATGACAATGACAGATCCAATCGCAGATATGCTTACTAGAATTCGCAATGCGAATACTGCTAAACATGATACAGTTGATGTTCCTGCTTCAAAGATGAAAGAAGCAATTGCTAACATTCTTTTAGAAGAAGGTTATATTAAGGCTGTTGATATTGTTGAAGAAGGTAAATTTAAGACAATCCGTATAACATTAAAGTACGGTAAAGATAAGAATGAGAAGATCATTACAGGTATTAAGAGAATCTCTAAGCCGGGTCTTCGTGTATATGCTGGCAAGGACGAACTTCCTAAAGTATTAGGTGGTTTAGGTGTTGCTATCATTTCTACAAACAAAGGTGTATTAACTGACAAGCAGGCTCGTGAGGCTCAGGTTGGCGGCGAAGTATTAGCATTTGTTTGGTGAGGCAGAGAACTTAGCGAAAGCAAGCTGATAAGCGCAGCTTGAGCTTAGTCGTAGCCCTGTCGACGCCCTTAACGAGCAAAGCGAGTTTAGTAGTCGACTAGGCAGAGAACAGAAAGCAAGCTGATAAGCGCAGCTTGAGCTTAGTCGTAGCCCTGTCGACGCCCTTAACGAGCGAAGCGAGTTTAGTAGTCGACTAGGCAGAGAGCCACTTAGCAAGAACGAGTGAAATGAAGTTCGAGCGATAGTGGAGTGGATGTTGTGTCGACTGAAATATATGAAACGTATAGTAGTCGACTAGGCAGAGAAATTTAACATATATTATAACCCCCTTTAAGGGGCATAGAATTTAAGGAGGTAACGGCATGTCACGTATCGGAAGAATGCCTATCGCTATACCAGCAGGCGTAACTGTTGATATTGCAGAAAATAATCAAGTGACTGTAAAAGGACCAAAGGGTACACTTTCAAGAGTATTACCAGCGGAAATGGACATTAAGCTTGAGGATGATCATGTAGTAGTAACCAGACCGAATGATTTAAAGAAGATGAAGTCTTTACATGGTCTTACAAGAACTTTGATTCACAATATGGTAGTTGGTGTAACCGAGGGTTATACAAAAGTATTAGAGGTGAATGGTGTTGGTTACAGAGCTCAGAAGCAGGGTAAGAAGTTAACATTAAGTTTGGGATATTCTCACCCGGTAGAGATGGAAGATCCGGAAGGATTAGAATCTAAGGTAGAAGGTAACACAATTACCATTTCAGGTATCGATAAAGAAAAAGTTGGCCAGTACGCTGCTGAGATCAGAGAGAAGAGAGCACCGGAACCATATAAGGGTAAAGGTATCAAGTATGCTGATGAAGTTATCAGACGTAAAGTTGGTAAGACTGGTAAGAAATAATTAAAGGAGTGAGATAGATGATTAAGAAAGAGTCAAGAAGTAAGGTTCGTGCAAAAAAGCACTTAAGAATCCGTAATCGCTTTAGTGGCACTGCTGAGAGACCACGTTTAGCTGTATTTAGAAGTAATAATCATATGTACGCTCAAATTATTGATGATACAGTTGGTAATACTTTAGTGTCTGCATCTACAGTACAGAGCGAAGTTAAATCAGAGATCAAGAAGACAAACAATGTGGATGCTGCTGCATACTTAGGCAAGGTAATTGCTAAGAAAGCATTAGATAAGGGAATCACAACAGTTGTCTTTGACAGAGGCGGATTTATATATCAGGGTAAAGTGAAAGCGTTAGCAGATGCAGCTAGAGAAGCTGGTCTGGAATTCTAATAAGGAGGAAAACAATTTATGAAGCATACTATTATTGATGCTAGTCAGTTAGAATTAGAAGAACAGGTAGTTGCCATCAAGCGTGTAACCAAGGTTGTTAAAGGTGGACGTAACATGCGATTTGCTGCGCTTGTAGTTGTTGGTGATAAGAATGGTCATGTTGGTGCCGGTATCGGTAAAGCAGCCGAGATTCCAGAGGCTATCCGTAAAGGAAAAGAAGATGCAATTAAGAGTCTTGTAGAAGTTCCGATTAATGAGAATGGAAGTATCCCTCATGATTGGACCGGTGTATTCGGAAGTGCATCTGTACTTTTGAAGACATCTCCAGAAGGTACTGGTATCATCGCCGGTGGTCCTGCACGTAAGGTGTTGGAGCTTGCTGGTTACAAGAATATCCGTACAAAGTCTTTAGGTTCCAATAATAAGCAGAACGTAGTTCTTGCTACAATTAATGGACTTACCAATATTAAGACTCCTGAAGAGGTTGCAAAACTTCGTGGAAAATCTGTTCAAGAGATTTTAGGTTAAGGAGGATTTAGAAAATGGCAGATAAGGTAAGAGTTACTTTAGTAAAGTCTCCTATCGGAGCAGTTCCAAAACATAAAAAGACTTTGGAAGCATTAGGACTTAGAAAGTTAAATAAGACAGTTGAGCTTCCAAATAATGATGCGACTAAGGGAATGGTATTCCAGGTTAAGCATTTAGTAAAGGTAGAAGAGATTTAATAAGATTTGAGATAAGGAGGTGTGCATAAATGAATTTATCTACATTAAAGCCAGCAGAGGGTTCTAAGCACAGTGATAATTTCAGAAAAGGCCGTGGTCATGGATCTGGAAATGGTAAGACTGCAGGTAAGGGTCATAAAGGACAGAAGGCTCGTTCAGGAGCTACCAGACCAGGTTTCGAAGGTGGTCAGATGCCTTTGTATAGAAGACTTCCAAAGAGAGGATTTACATGTCCAAGCTCAAAGGAAATCGTTGCAATCAATGTTTCAGCATTGAATGCGTTTGAGGATGGCACTGAAGTTGGTGTTGAGACATTGATCGGTGCCGGAATCGTCAGCAATCCTAAGGATGGCGTTAAGATTTTAGGAAATGGTGAGTTAACAAAGAAGCTTACTGTTAAGGCGAATGCATTTAGTGCTTCTGCAGTAGAGAAAATTGAGGCTCTTGGTGGAAAAGCAGAGGTGATGTAATATGTTCAAAACCTTAATAAATGCGTTCAAAATCGAGCAGTTAAGGAAAAGAATATTTTACACATTTTGGATTATATTAGTTGTACGTTTGGGGTGTCAGTTGCCGATTCCCGGCATTGACGCCGCTCAGGTACAGGCATATTTACAAAGTGTTGTAGGAAGTTCTTATAGTTTTATCGACTCGTTCACAGGTGGATCATTTCTATCTATGTCAGTATTTGCATTAAGTGTTACACCATACATTACCGCATCCATTATCATGCAGTTATTGACCATTGCTATCCCGGCGTTGGAAGAAATGCAGCGTGATGGTGAAGATGGAAGAAAAAAGATGAACAAGATTACCCGTTATGTATCGGTTGGTCTTGCAATTATTGAAAGTGCAGGTCTTTCTATTGGTTTCTCTAGACAGGGTGCACTGACAGACAAAAGCGTATTTACAATTCTTACAATTATTGTAACCTTGACAGCAGGAAGCTGTATTATCATGTGGTTAGGTGAGAGAATATCAGATAAGGGTATTGGTAATGGTATTTCTATTATCCTGTTAATTAACATTGTATCCCGTATGCCAAATGATTTCTCTAATCTTTATATCATGTTTGTAAAGGGCAAAGATATTGTACAGTCTGTAATTGCTGTTTGTATTATTGTAGCTGTTGTAATTGGTACAACCATTTTGGTTATCATATTACAGGATGCTGAGAGAAGAATTCCGGTACAGTATTCAAAGAAGGTACAGGGCAGAAAGATGGCTGGTGGACAGTCGAGCTACATACCTCTTAAGGTGAATACAGCAGGAGTTATTCCGATTATCTTTGCAAGTTCACTGTTGTCTGTTCCTTCTATTATTATTAATTTGTTCAATATGAATGTTGGAACAACTGCACAGAAGATTATGCAGGGATTGAACCAGAATTACTGGTTTAATGCTGAATATCCGTGGGCATCTATTGGATTGATCATTTACATTGTTTTGAATATTATCTTTGCTTACTTCTATACTTCTATTACATTTAATCCGATGGAAGTAGCGAATAATATGAAGAAGAGTGGTGGATTTATCCCGGGTATTCGTCCTGGTAAAACAACACAGGATTACTTGAATAAGATTCTTAACTATATTGTTTTGATCGGTGTAATTGGATTGTTGATCGTAGCATTGATCCCGATCTTCTTCAATGGTGCATTCAAAGCGGATGTATCTTTTGGAGGTACTTCATTGATCATTATCGTAGGAGTTATCCTTGAGACAATGAAACAGTTAGAGTCACAGATGTTAGTACGTAATTATTCTGGATTCCTGAATAATTAAATATAAGAGACACGAAAACTGCGTTTATTGGATAAATAGGCGCAGCTTTCGTACGTTCATAGAGAAGATTTCATATAAAAGGAGGAAGAGGTTATGAAGATTATCATGTTAGGGGCGCCTGGAGCAGGTAAAGGAACACAGGCAAAAATGATCGCAGCTAAGTACAATATCCCACACATTTCAACAGGTGATATTTTCCGTGCCAACATTAAGAACGGTACAGAGCTTGGTGCTAAGGCAAAAGAATACATGGACAAGGGCTTGCTTGTACCTGACGAGCTGGTAGTAGATCTTGTAATCGACCGGTTTAAAGAGCCGGATTGTAAGAATGGATATGTGTTAGATGGTTTTCCGAGAACAATTCCACAGGCAGAAGCATTGGACAAAGCTTTGACAGCAATCGGAGAGAGCGTAGATTATGCAATCAATGTAGAAGTTCCGGATGAAAATATCGTTCGCAGAATGGGTGGAAGACGTGCATGTGTAGGTTGTGGAGCAACTTATCATATTGTATATAGCCCAACCAAAGTAGAAGGCAAATGTGATACATGTGGTGGTGATCTGATCATTCGTGATGATGACAAGCCGGAGACTGTTCAGAACAGACTTGCTGTATATCATGAGCAGACACAGCCGTTAATTGATTACTATACAAACAAAGGAATTATTGCTGAAGTAGACGGAACTCAGGATATGAATGATGTCTTTGCAGCAATTGTTAAGATTTTAGGTGAATAATAATGGCAGTTTCAATTAAGTCTAGTGCAGAAATTGAACTCATGCGTGAGGCGGGAAGAATTCTCGCCATCACACATGATGAACTTGCGAAACAAGTGAAACCGGGTATGTCTACATTAGACGTAGACCGGATTGGAGAAGAGATTATCAGAAGTTATGGATGTATCCCATCCTTTCTGAATTATAATGGATATCCTGCTTCGATTTGTGTTTCAATCAATGAAGAAGTGGTGCATGGTATTCCGAATGAACATCGGATCATACAGGAAGATGATATTGTAAGCTTAGATGCTGGTGTTATATACAAAGGATATCATTCTGATGCAGCAAGAACCTTGATCATGCCGGCTGTATCGGATGAAGTGAAGAAACTGGTGGAAGTAACCAAACAATCATTTTTTGAAGGTATCAAACAGGCAGTTGCCGGCAATCATATAGTTGATATTGGAAGAGCGGTTCAGAAATATGCAGAGTCCTATGGGTATTCGGTCGTGAGAGATCTGGTTGGGCACGGAGTAGGATCTAAGTTGCATGAGGAACCGGAGGTCCCAAACTTTGGTGGACTTCGCAGAGGTATGAAGCTTCGTCCGGGTATGACGATTGCGGTAGAACCAATGATCAACATGGGCGCATATGATGTGTACTGGGAAGATGATGACTGGACCGTCGTAACAATGGATGGCATGCCATCTGCGCATTATGAGAATACCATTCTAATAACAGAGGAAGAACCAGAGATTCTTTCACAGGCTCCCGGCATTGCACTATAATATAGAAGAAACAGTGCAATGTGCAAAGAGTCATATGAGATTATAAAACAGGAGGATTTGTAGATATGTCAAAGGCAGATGTAATTGAAATTGAAGGAACAGTAGTAGAGAAGTTGCCAAATGCAATGTTCAAAGTAGAATTGGAAAATGGTCATGAAGTATTAGCACATATCAGTGGAAAGCTTAGAATGAACTATATTAAAATTTTACCTGGTGATAAGGTTACGTTGGAATTATCTCCGTATGATCTGACCAAGGGTCGTATTAAGTGGAGAGAAAAGTAAGAAATTTGTAAATTTTTTCATATTTGTCGAAAAAATTACTTGCAATGGAAAGACATAGATGGTAGAATAGTTATTCGTAGCGGACTTTTTACAGAAAAGTCGGTGAACCGTTTTGAAAGGAGAGATTTTAATGAAGGTTAGAGCATCCGTAAAACCAATTTGCGATAAGTGCAAAATCATTAAAAGAAAAGGTAGTATCAGAGTTATCTGTGAGAACCCAAAACATAAGCAGAGACAGGGATAATATGATGATAGCCCATCAGTAACCCAGAATGCTTAGTAACCAAAGTAGCACTGTATTCCCAGTGTGAAGTTCCTTCTATATTATCATTATTAATATGGAAGATGATTTTTGAAAGCGGCTGTAGTATAGGTTGTCATTAGCCTATGCAACATATCAATAGAATGGATACTGAAAGTAACACGTATGCATTTCACCCGTTTGTTATCATACATACGGATACGTCAAGGCTTACAGGTATTCACAAGGAAGAAAAAGTATTAATTTATGGAGGTGCACAGTCACAATGGCTCGTATTTCAGGTGTAGATTTACCAAGAGAAAAACGTATTGAGATCGGTCTTACTTATATTTATGGTATCGGACTTACATCATCTCAGCGTATTTTAAAAGAAGCAAATGTTAATCCTGATACCCGTGTTCGTGATTTAACTGATGATGAGGTTAAGAGAATCAGTGAGATCATCAATGAGACACAGGTGGTAGAAGGTGATTTACGTAGAGAGATCGCTTTGAATATTAAGCGTTTACAGGAGATCGGTTGTTACCGTGGTAAACGTCATAGACAGGGCTTGCCGGTTCGTGGTCAGAAGACTAAGACAAACGCAAGAACACGTAAGGGTCCTAAGAGAACCGTTGCAAATAAGAAGAAGTAATTTGGATAGATTGAATTTTATTTATTATTAGCAGGAGGTCAAGTTTAATGGCTAAAGTTACAAAAAAAGTGACTAAGAAGCGTGTTAAGAAGAACGTTGAGCACGGTCAGGCACACATTCAGTCATCTTTTAATAATACAATTGTTACATTAACTGATAATGAAGGTAATGCACTTTCATGGGCAAGTGCTGGTGAGTTAGGATTTAAGGGTTCTAAGAAGTCAACTCCTTACGCAGCACAGATGGCAGCAGAGACTGCAACTAAGGCAGCTCTTATTCACGGTTTGAAGAAAGTTGACGTTATGGTTAAGGGACCGGGTTCTGGCCGTGAGGCAGCAATTCGTGCGCTTCAGGCAGCAGGTCTTGAAGTATTGAGTATTCGTGACGTGACTCCAGTTCCACATAATGGATGTCGTCCACCAAAACGTAGAAGAGTGTAATAGGAGGTACAATTAGATGGCAGTAGATAGAACCCCAGTTCTTAAGAGATGCAGATCTTTAGGTATGGAGCCTCAAGTTCTTGGAATTGATAAGAAGTCAAACAGACAGTTAGTTAGAGCAAATAGAAAGATGAGCGAGTATGGCTTACAGCTTCGTGAGAAGCAGAAAGCTAAGTTCATTTATGGCGTATTAGAGAAACCTTTCCGTAATCTTTACGCAACTGCAGAGAGAATGAAAGGATTAACAGGTCCGAACTTAATGGTTCTCTTAGAGTGCAGATTAGATAACGTTGTATATCGTTTAGGTTTTGCCAGAACCCGTAAGGAAGCTAGACAGATCGTTGACCATAAGCATGTATTAGTGAATGGTAAGTGCGTTAATATTCCTTCTTACAGAGTAAAGGCTGGAGATAAGATTGAGATTCGCGAGAAGAGCAAATCTTTACAGAGATACAAAGACATTTTAGAGGTTACAGCAGGAAGATTAGTTCCGGCATGGTTAGAGTCTGATCAGGAGAACCTTTGCGGTACTGTTACAGAGTTACCATTAAGAGAGCAGATTGATGTTCCTGTTAATGAAACACTTATCGTCGAGTTATATTCTAAGTAGTCAATAATCGGTAGATTATGAAACCTAAAGGAGGTTCCGAACGTGTTTGAATTCGAAAAACCAAGAATTGAGATCGCAGAGATTTCAGAAGACAACAGATACGGTAAATTTGTAGTAGAACCTTTAGAGAGAGGCTATGGTACAACCCTTGGTAACTCTTTGAGAAGAATTATGTTATCATCTTTGCCAGGTTCCGCTGTTAGTTATGTAAAGATCAAAGGTGTTTTACATGAGTTCAGCTCAATTCCAGGCGTGAAAGAAGATGTAACTGAGATTATCATGAACATCAAGGAATTGGCAATTAAGAATAATAGCAGCTCTAATGAGCCAAAGCAGGCTTATATTGAGTATGTTGGCGAAGGTGTGGTTACCGCAGCAGATATTCATGTAGATAGTGACATTGAGATTTTGAATCCGGATCAGGTGATCGCAACATTAAGTGGTCCGGATGCAAGATTTGATATGGAACTTACTATCACAAAAGGTAGAGGTTATGTTGGATCTGACAAGAATAAGAAAGATGATACATCGATTGATGTTATCGCTATCGATTCAATTTACACACCGGTTGAGCGTGTGAATCTCACAGTAGAGAATACTCGTGTAGGTCAGATCACAGATTATGATAAGCTTACATTAGACGTATATACCAATGGTACATTAGCTCCAGATGAGGCGGTAAGCTTAGCTGCAAAAGTATTAAGTGAGCATTTGAGTTTGTTTATTGATCTATCAGAGAATGCCAAGTCAGCAGAGGTTATGGTAGAGAAAGAAGACAACGAGAAAGAGAAAGTATTAGAGATGAACATTGATGAATTGGAGTTATCCGTTCGTTCATTCAACTGCTTGAAGAGAGCAGGTATTAATACAGTAGAAGAGCTGACAAGCAAGACTCCGGAAGATATGATGAAGGTTCGTAACTTAGGACGCAAGTCTTTAGAAGAAGTGCTGAATAAGTTAAAAGAATTAGGTCTTTCATTGAATAACGGAGAAGAATAATAAGAAGAGAGAACACTTAAGCCGAAGGTTTAGTAAGCAAAGTGAAGGAGGACATACATCATGGCAATGTATAGAAAGCTTGGTAAGAAACAGGCAGCAAGAAAAGCGTTACTTCGTAATCAGGTAACACAGTTATTATACAATGGTAAGATTAAGACAACAGAGGCAAGAGCGAAAGAGATTCGTAAGATTGCTGAGAGCTTGATCACAATGGCAGTAAAAGAGAAAGATAACTATGATGAAGTTACTGTAACTGCCAAGGTTGCTAAGAAAGACAAAGATGGTAAGAGAGTGAAAGAAGTTGTAGATGGTAAGAAAGTTACTGTTTATGACGAAGTTGAGAAGACTGTTAAGAAGGATCAGCCATCTAAGTTACATGCAAGAAGACAGATGTTAAAGGTTCTTTATCCTGTAGTTGAAGTTCCAACTGATGCTGCTGGTAAGAAGAGAGGAACTAAGAAGGTTGACTTAACTGAGAAGTTATTCAACGAGTATGGCCCTAAGTATGCTGGACGTAATGGTGGTTACACAAGAATCATCAAGATCGGACCTCGTAAGGGTGATGCTGCAATGGAAGTTATCATCGAGTTAGTATAAGACAATAGGTGATGTCATGGGGACTGTAGTGTTACAGTCCCCTGTTTTGCTTTGTTGGGGATTATGGTCTGGTATGAAGATAGAGGAATACGAAAGACTTATGTGTGTTAGAATAAGGTTTTCGTATTCTTCTATTAGATAATATAGCAACCGGGAGAGAACAATGGATATAAGACAGAAATTGATTGATATTAAGAACGTGACATTTGAATATTTTCGACGGGATGCGGAAGGCAATGTACAGGATATGGTGGAGGCATTGAAAGATGTTTCGCTTGAGGTGACAGAGGGGCAGTTTATCGCTATTTTGGGGAGAAATGGTTCCGGTAAATCTACGCTTGCCAAGCATATCAATGCCCTGTTATTCCCAAGTGAGGGTGAGGTTATAGTAGATGGCATGAGTACCGAAGAAGAGGAGAATCATTTAGCAATCCGACAGACTGCTGGAATGGTATTTCAGAATCCGGATAATCAGATCGTAGGCAATCTGGTGGAAGAAGATGTGGCATTTGGACCGGAGAATCTGGGGGTAGCAACAGCCGATATCTGGAATCGGGTGGATGCAGCGTTAAATGAGATGGGAATGAATGCATTTCGTAATCAGTCACCGAATCATCTGTCAGGGGGGCAGAAACAGCGTGTTGCGATTGCGGGGGTGCTTGCGATGCATCCGAAATGTATTATATTTGATGAGGCAACTGCAATGTTAGATCCTCAGGGACGAAAGAATATGATTGCAGTAGCAAAGCGGTTGCAGGAAGAGAATGGAATTACCGTTATTTTAATTACGCATCATATGGATGAAGTGTTAGCGGCAGACCGCGTATTTGTGATGAAGTCAGGACAGGTGGCAGCACAAGGAACGCCTGCGAAGATCTTTGCACAGAAAGCATTATTGGAGGACTGTGGACTATGCCTGCCTGTATTTTACCAATATATGGAATACATGCGTCAGGAGAAGATTCTGACAGACAGAATGTGTAGCCGGATTCATACCGAGCAGGATTTGCTTGCATGCCTGAAAGAAACATATGCACTAGGGGGTGTAGGCGATTGGCCGGATAAGAAGGGAACTGCAGATGCAGTGTTCGCAGACAGCCCTACAGATGGAGTGGACAAACCCAAGGAAGGACTTTTACTGAATCATGTCAGCTATATATATAACAAGGGATATGCGGATGAACGTAAGGCGTTAGATGATGTGTCATTGCATATTGGCAAGGGAGAATTTGTTGCTGTCATTGGACATACGGGATCCGGAAAGTCCACTTTGATGCAGCATTTGAATGGTTTATATCTTCCAACAAAAGGAAATGTCTATTATGATGGACAGGATATAACAGATTCTGACTTTTCGATGAAGGACTTACGCCAGAAAGTTGGTCTTGTTTTTCAATATCCGGAGTACCAGTTGTTCGCTGAGACGGTGGAGAAAGATGTATGTTTCGGTCCGGAGAATATGGATATCAGCAGAGTAGAAGCTCAGAAGCGTGCATATGAGGCAATTGAGGCGGTTGGATTGCCGGATACGATATATGATAGTTCACCATTACAGTTATCGGGTGGTCAGAAAAGAAGAGTTGCAATGGCAGGTATCCTGGCTATGCAGCCGGAGTATCTGGTGTTAGATGAACCAACGGCAGGACTTGATCCGTATTCAGCAAAGGCAATTTTACAGATGCTGAAAGATCTGCAAGAAAAACAGGGCATTGGAATTGTGCTGGTTTCCCATTCGATGGAAGAGGTTGCTGAATATGCAGATCGGATTATTGTTATGGATCAGGGCAGAAAGTGTATGGATGGCCCGGTGTGGGCTGTGTATAATCAGATATACCGGTTAGAACAATTGGGACTTTCTGTTCCGGTTGGTAACCGGATTCTGGTCACTCTGCAACAGATGGGATATTCCGTTCATACACAGATAAGCCGTATGGAAGATGTTTTTGTAGAATTAGCCCGCTGGAAAAGTCTGATGGGAAAGCAGGTATAACAGTATGATGAAAGATATGACAATTGGACAATTCTATAATACAGATTCCGCTATTCACCGCTTGGATCCGAGAGTTAAAGTTATATTTACTTTGGTTTATGTGATGAGTTTGTTCTTTTCAAGAAATCCGGTATTATACGTAGCAGCATTCGCAGTGCTGATTTTCTATATAAAGTTGTCAAAGGTTCCGGTTTCTTTTATTTTGAAAGGATTAAAGGCACTAGGAATGATCATTCTATTTACAGTGGTGATTAATCTGTTTACTGTTCAAGGAGCAAAAACTCTTGTGGAGTGGCATTTTATCCGAATTACAGATGCGGGTCTTAAGTCTGCAATTTATCTGGGACTGCGTCTTTGTTTTATGATCATTGGTTCGAGCATGATGACCTATACTACAACGCCGAATGCATTAACGGATGGTTTGGAAAAGATGTTAGGCTGGATGAAGCGGATCCATGTTCCGGTGCATGAATTTGCAATGATCATGGCAATTGCATTACGGTTTGTTCCGATTCTGGTAGATGAATTGGATAAGATTATGAAAGCACAGATGGCCAGAGGAGTCGATTTTAAAGAGGGAAATCTGATGGCAAGATTGAAGAAACTTGTGCCAATTATTATTCCGTTGTTTGTATCTGCCGTGCGGCGTAGTAATGAGTTAGCATTGGCGATGGATGCCAGATGTTATCATGGCGGAGAAGGCAGAACGAAGATGAAACCACTGCAATATAAGAGAAATGACGGGATTGCCTATATTTTTGTGATAGTTTATCTGGTGATGATGATCGCAATAGCAATTCACTTTTGACTTTATGGGAAAGCCAATAGAAAAGATAATAGATTTTTAATGCAGGTACAAATAAAAGAGGATAAAATAATGGAAGGAAATAGTAATAAAAATAGAAATAAAATGTGATAAAATGAAGATAAATTTATCACATTTTTTATGAAACGCGATTTGGACTCAGATGAGGAGGTGTGTATGGGAAAGAAGCGAATCAAATTGACGGTTGCTTATGATGGAACCAATTATTGTGGATGGCAGATCCAAAAGAATGGTATTACAGTGGAAGAAGTTTTGAACCGGACAATATCGAAGTTTTTTCAAGAAGAGATTACGGTAATTGGAGCAAGCAGAACGGATTCTGGGGTGCATGCTTTGGGAAATGTGGCGGTTTTTGATGCAGAAGTTACGATGCCGCCGGAGAAGATCAGTTATGCGATCAATAATTTATTACCGGATGACATTCGAATCCAAAAGTCGGAAGAAGTAGCACCGGATTTTCATCCAAGATATTGTGATACAAGAAAGACATATGAATATCAGATCTACAATGCACAGTTCCCGAATCCGCTTGTCCGGCTGTATTCGCATTTTGTATATTATCATTTGGATGAAGAAAAGATGCAGCAGGCGGCAGATTATCTGGTGGGAGAACATGATTTCAAGAGTTTCTGTACGCCGAAAGATGACGTGGAGAATACAGTACGAACCATATATTATATCAAGGTGATCAGGGAAGGGGATCTTGTGAAGGTTCGGATTAATGGAAATGGCTTCCTATATAATATGGTAAGAATTATTGTAGGTTCTCTAATGAAAGTAGGGATGGGAATGATCCCGCCGGAATATGTAAAGGAGATTTTAGAAGCAAAAGATCGCACCAAAGCCGGACACAAAGCGGCGGCCTGTGGATTGACTTTGATTGAAATTGAATATTTGTAGATTGGTTATAGAATGGATTTGTAGAGGAAAGATTTTCCTATGAATATCAAAGATAAATGAATATTGTTAAAAAATTTCTCAAGAACTTCACAATTGTATTGTATCGTAAATAACGAATACGTGTTAGGAAGACAGAAAAGAAGTTTGAAAAAAAGACACGAATAAAGGAATAAGAAAGGATAGGAGAGAATTATGCAACGAATAGGTAAACGATTAATTAGTATGGTCATGGCAGCAACACTTTGCGTTACCCTGATCACACCGATGGGATCCGGTCAGGTCTATGCAACGGAGAATACGGCTCCGGTACAGTCGGAAGAGGGAACGACATCTGGGGAGGGTGAGCAAAAGGTACAGTATAAGCTTGTATTCCAGGAAAATGATAACAATATTGATTCTTTGACTATAGCACAAGGAAAAGAGCTTAAGCTTGCTGGTTATGTAAAACTTCAAAAAGAAGATGGTTCTGCAGCAGATATGAAGTTAGAGGATGGAACATTGGCATATTCTGTTGCACCAGATAATAATATCCTTGCTGTAGCAGAGGATGGAACGGTAACTGTTAAGGATAGTGCTAAAGCAAAGGATGAAGCAACTGTGACGGTTACCTGGACATCAAAAGCAGATCCTTCAGTTAAAGCGGAGGGTAGCATTAAGATTACAGTAGAATCTAGCGAAACACCATCAGAGAAAAAGATTGAGATTGTTGAGGATAATAAGGTTATAAAAGAAAAGACAATTGCATTGCGTGATACATATGATCTGTCGAAATACATTGTTGTTTCACCGGAAGATGGTAATAAGGAATTTACATATACTGTGGAGACAATTTCAGATAATAAAGATGTCGATGTTGTAAGCAAAGATGATAAAGGAATGATCACAGCAAAAAACATTGGTGATGCGAAAGTTACAATTACCAATAAAGATGGGGCATCTGGAGAAATTACAATTCATGTTGTTGATGTTCCGGTTGACTTGGAATTGGAACAATCACATTCTATGAAGGTAGCAGAGACCTACGAGATCAAGGCAAAGCTGGTATGGGCTTCTGGCAAGAAAGATGAATTGAAAGCAGATGCATTAAAGTACATCTTAGAAAAAGATAGTGATAAGGTTGTATCGGTGGATGAGAATGGTAAAGTAACAAGTCTCAAACAGACTACTTATCCGGCAACGGCACAGATTAAAGTATCTTACACTGCAAGCTATAAAGTAGGAGAGGAATCAAAAGAGAAAAACTGGGAGAAGATCTGTACGATTACAGTAGAAAAATCTCCAATAACCGGTATCAAGATTGATACAACTAAAATGCCTAAAGGCAATTGGAAGATTAACGATACCTACCAGTTACAGTTGAATTTAACACCGGAAGGTGCATCAGAGGAAGATGTCCAATATAAGACATCAGATAAAGATGTAGCAACGGTAAGTAAGACAGGTGAGATCAAGGCAACCGGAATCGGTAAGGTAACGATCACGGCATATGCAAAAGATAACAAGAATATTAAGGATACAGTTGAGATCAATGTATATCAGACTGTATTTAATGTGGCAGAGCTTGGTGTAAATGGAACTGATGCAAAAGATGATGCCGATGCACTCAATAAGATACTGAAATATGCAACCAATGTGAATGAGATGATCACGGTCGTTGTTCCGGACGGAACGTATTATCTTGGAAGTGCTTTGAAAGTATGGACTGAGACAAACATTCAGCTTTCAGCAAATGCAGTGATGAAACGTATGCCGAGTGCAGAAGGTAAGTCTATGATCGTAAACCGTACGAGCAAGAATAATGGCGGTTATACAGCAGCACATGATATTATCATCAGTGGAGGTGTCTGGGATGGTAATACAACCGGAAGTGATCATTCGAATCTGCTTTATTTCGGTCATGCAAAGAATATTACGATCAGGAATACAACGATCCGCAATGACAGTGGCGCACATTTGATTGAGTTTACCGGTGTGCAGAATGCACTCGTTGAGAATGTAACATTAACCGGATTTGTAATGAGTAAGAACTTAAGTGCCAGCCAGAATGCAGAAAAAGAAGCCATTCAGATTGATCATTGTACCGGTGAGACTAATGCTCCGGGAATGGAACCATTTGATGGTACAGCCTGTGATGGAGTTACAATCCGGAATTGTAACATTTCTAATTACATGGCAGGTATCGGAACACATACACAGGGGGCAAATCCATCTAACAATGTATTGATTGAGAATAATGTATTTTCTAATATTGCTAATGCGTGTATCAATCTTCCGAATATTCAGAATGTAACCATTCGGAATAATACAGCGAGCAATTTCACAACTTTCCTGTATGCAAGCGGGTCACAGGGCGTGGTAGAGAATAACAGTATCAATAACGGAGAATGGTTTGTACCGGTGACATCGAGCGGATTAAGGGCAAAGAACGGAATTACGGTATCGAATGGAAGTAACTTTGTAATAAGAAACAATACAATCGAAAATGCACAGTCCAATGGTATCACGGTATGGAACAAGAGTACAGCAGAGATCACAGGTAATAAGATTCGCAAGAACCAGTTATATGGTGTTCGGACACAGGGGTCCACGGTAACATTTAAGAAAAATAAGGTTAAGAAAAATGAGGAAGGAGCATTTGATACATACAAGGATGCAAAGATAACTTCCTCCGACGATATCCGTTCTTATTATATTAATATTAAGAAGAGTTATAAGTACAAAGGTAAGGCTGTGAAACCAAAGATCAAGATCAAAGGGTTGAAGAAGAAGTATTATAAGGTTACTTACAAGAATAATAAGAAACCGGGAACAGCTACGGTTATTATTAAGGGTAAGAAGGGTGTCAAGCAGACATTAAAGATCAAGTTCAAGATCAAGAAGAAATAGAAAACGTTTAGTAAAAGAACTAACATGATATGCGTCAAAGAGGGTGTTGTGGATAACGATGCCCTCTTTTTTGAAAAATATGGATAAATCCAGAATGTTTCGTTATTTTTTGGAAAAATTCGTTGACACACACGGGTCGATGTAATATAATACTTAATTGTGACAACGGAAGAAGTCTGTGCAAAACCATTAGCCCCGGTTTTACATAGCAGGAAGTTGTCTAGGTCAGTATAGGCGCGTGAGAACGCTGTTTCGGACATTGCAGCGAACTTGATATTGCAGCCTGAGGACAGAATTTTATTGGAATTATTTTAAGGAGGAACACCATGAAGAGTTATATGGCAAGCCCATCAACAATTAACAGAGAGTGGTATGTAGTTGACGCTACAGGACATACATTAGGACGTTTAGCATCAGAAGTTGCAAGTGTTTTGAGAGGTAAGAACAAACCAACCTTTACACCACACATCGATACTGGTGATTACGTAATTATTGTGAATGCAGACAAGATCAAAGTAACTGGTAAGAAGTTAGACCAGAAAGTATATTATGACTATTCAGGATATGTTGGCGGAATGAAAGAGACAACATTGAAAGAGCTTTTAGCTAAGAAGCCGGAAGAAGTGATCCGCAGAGCAGTTAAGGGTATGCTTCCAAAGGGACCTTTAGGACGCGAGATGATTACTAAGCTTCATGTATATGCTGGTCCGGAACATAATCATCAGGCACAGCAGCCGAAAGAGTTAGAGATTAAGTATTAATTAAGGAGGACAAAGCAGTGGCTAAAACAGAAAGATATTACGGAACTGGTAGAAGAAAAAGCAGTGTTGCAAGAGTATATTTAGTACCTGGTACAGGTAAGATCACAATTAATAAGAAAGATATGGATGATTACTTCGGTCTTGAGACATTGAAGATTATTGTGAATCAGCCATTCGTTGCTACGAATACAGTAGGAAAGTTCGATGTACTTGTTAATGTTCGTGGTGGTGGATTCACAGGACAGGCTGGTGCTATCCGTCATGGTATTTCAAGAGCATTATTAGAGGCAGATGCTGAGAATCGTCCGGCACTTAAGAAAGCTGGATACCTTACTCGTGATTCTCGTATGAAGGAGAGAAAGAAGTACGGTTTGAAAGCAGCTCGTCGTGCTCCTCAGTTCAGCAAGCGTTAATCAAAGAGATAATTTTATATTATGGAATTTCAAAACACCCGAAATCGTTGGCTTTCGGGTGTTTTTTGTATTAAATTTTTAATTCCTCTCGATATGTAGGTGGACAACAGATCCTTTGGTTTACAGAAAAACTCTAATACTATATTACTTTGGCTGTAAAATAAGTAAGAGCAGTATGTGTAGGTTACATATAGATAGCAAGTACATAATAAGCAGTAATATCTGTTGAGTTTGTTGTAAAGGGCATGCCTATTTGAAGAAAGGGATAATTGATTAGACTATTTTCTTGTATAAGCATATTATTTAAATAATAAACAAGCGATAATAATATATATCATGTAAAGGGGAGGTGTAGTTATTATGCTATGTAATATAAAAGAAAAAACTATAAATATGGTTTACAATCTTATTTGTTTTCTGATACGAATAATTTCGTTTTTTACTGACATTGTAATGCATCCGATAAAAAATATTTCATGTGTTTCTGTAGTTGTTTTATATGTTTTATTATATAAGGTAAATATGCATAAATTAAGTGGAAAAGAAATGTTTTTATTTTCAGCAGGGATGGTTACTATATTAACATTTATTGTTACATTTTTGCAAAGTGTAACGGTAGAATCTAGTAATAAGGAAAAATTTTATTTTGGGTATAATTTAAAAAGAAATTTATATGATAATTTTTGGATAAAGAGATTACATGAAATGCATGTTAAATTATTTCTTTGGAGTATATTTGTTATACCTTGTTTAAGAATCGCCACCAATTATAATTATGAATATAAAATATTGAATGATATTATTAAATTTTTAAAGAAAAATGAAAATAATTTATATTGTATTTGGTTGTCTATTATTATTGTAGTATGTACATATAGTACTGCAATTTTGATCGAATCCATAAATATAACAAAAAATATATTTAGATTAAGTAATTTTTATAATCCTAGGAATGAGAGAGCAAAACATAAGATAAAACAAGAAGTTGAAAAAGAATATAAAATTTATTTTGAAAATGTAATAAATGATAGGATAATTGACATGTTTAATATTTCATACAATCAAATAACGGCATATGACCTAACTGTATATTTATTTAATAAAGCTAAAGAGGTTACAAATAATCAAGATGAATTTGATGAATATTTGGTTCATGCATATAGAGCAGAGTATGATTGTATAAATGCAATATTTATTAAAATTGATAATCTTATTAATTCAATCTGTAAAATTGAGAATTCGAATATATTGCAAATAAAAGTTTTCTGGCTTAGAAAACTTTTAGACAAAGTTAGACAATACTATAGGGAAAAATGGAATGGAATAGAGCAATTTTCATATTATAAGTATTCGTTTTCAGCAATGTGCCAAATTATTAACACTGATTTGAAAAGACTTATTAAGTTAGAAAATAAATTTGTTGAACAAAACATAGATATTGAGAAAGTATATAATGATTGTTTTGAGGGATATCTTTCTACGGATAAATTATTTTACGCAAATAGAAAAAAAGTAAATAATGTATGTATATCTCAAATAATTGATGTTTTAATAAATATGTGTCAAGATTCCGAAATGTATGAACAATTAAACTTTAATCATGATATATATGAAATTTTTATCACTCTTTGTCAGGGTAATTCTTTAAAAAACTATATTTCAAAGGTGTTTAATTGCATATTTGATTATACTTTTAAATGTCAGAATAGAGATGGTAACTTTATGAAGGAATTTTGTAGAATATTGGAATTAGGGTATTGTGATCAATTTATTATAGATGAGAAACAAAAATGTAGTTATAATGAAATTATGAGTGGAAATTATATTTCAGATTTTCAGCTTAGGTGGTTGTTATCCCTGCTTAATAATAATGATGTAATAGTTGCTTTGATTTTTCGTATAGCTTACGCAGAAAGATCTGGTAAAGGTTATATGTCGGTTGACCAATATAGAATTTGGAAAGAAAGGATAAGGGAGTTGCTATATAAAAATACTTTATATGAGCTTAATAACGATAGATATGTCGATGAATTAATTAAAAAGATCGAAAACTCTCGTGTTTCGCATTTTATTTATCCTCAATTTATTAAGTGGTTGTGGAACTCTCTTTTTGTTGACTTTGATTCTATTATGTATCTGGAATTTAAGAAATTGGGAGATAAGGGGATAAGAAATAATTTTGGCTTGTGTAGTTATATCATTTTGCGAAGTTTATTGCTTGATGAAGAAAGTATATATAATAGCTTATTATTTACAAAAAGTGAAAATGAGGAGATTCAAAAAGAAATGTTACTAATTAAAGACATAAGGATTAAATTATAAAAACAATAATAAACAGAATGGAGAATGATGGTAGTTAACATACAGGTGTAAAAAATTAGTGAAAAAAGTGTTGAATTTTCAATCCGATTGCCTAGAGGAAGGAACACATGCGGATTTAATGAGAAACAAAGGGGAAAAATATGAATCACATAATGGATAACTTGTCGGTTATTATGCCGTTTTTTGTAATTTCATGGGGAATATTTATTGTAGCAACATTGAGAAGACCACAGAAGTTTAGAAATAGTATATTTCTTTTGATTGCTTTATTTTTCACTGTATTCTTTGTGGCAGCATTGGCAGGAAGCTACATGGGAATTATACTTTTGATTGCGTTTTTATTGGCATTTCTGGCATTGCTTTTGGTTCCGGTCATGCTTGTAATGAACGGCATAGTGATGATGAAAAGAGAATTCAGGTCGCTCGGCAATCTGTTGTCGTTGTTGTTGGGATTAGTAATTGGGGTGGGCGAGATTGCTTTCTTTGTAAGTCTCGTAATGGAAATAGTTTCGTTCGGTAAAGGAGTTACGATTGCAAAAGTGATTGCATCGTTTATTGGATCATCAGTATTTTATTTTAGTTTTTGGATGCTTGCCTTTGTGATTTATATGATCTTTATGCAGTTTATGCCGCATTTCAGAAGATTTGATTATCTGATCATTCATGGAGCGGGACTCATTAGGGGGAATGAGGTATCAAAGTTATTGGTGAACCGGATTGACAAAGCAATCAAGATTTATAATAAGAGTAAATACAAGCTTGTCATCATTCCGAGTGGTGGACAGGGAGGTGACGAAACTGTTTCGGAAGCCTATGCAATGAAACAGTATCTTATGGAGCATGGAGTGGCTGAAGAACATATTGTAATGGAAGATTAGTCTCTCAATACAATGGAAAATATCAAAAATTCAATGGATATCATTAACGCAAGAGAAGGGCGTCATCGTATTGCGCTTGTAACAAGTAATTATCATGTGTATCGATGCCTGCTCTATGCCCAAGCCATAAATGTAAAATGTACTGGAATTGGTGCACCTGTTGCGTGGTACTATTGGCCGAGTGCGGTAATTCGTGAGTTTGTTGCAGTATTTACGACAAAGAAATTTCTGATATGGACGATTCTTGGGTATATATGCGTTGTTCTTATTCCGATATATAGTTATATCAAGATGTTATAGTCATTATTAACGATTGGCTTTGTGCATATCTCTGTTTCTTGTTTATTTAAAGAAAATATATTTACAAATAAAGGGAAAAGAGATAGCATACCATGTAATAAGGAAGGTTTATATAAGTTTCATTCAGAAACAAGATGTAAAAGGAGGAATAGAATGAGAAGGTTTTGGAGAAGGGTAATGGTAGCGGCAATGACTGTTACAATGGTGGTTTCTTCTGTTGGGGTGATTGGGCAGAAAGCACAGGCAGCAACACTTTCAAGAGTGAATTATCAGACAATATTGGGAGAAGCGGTTAATTTTGGTGTTGTGGCAGACAAGTATGTACAGGGGAATCATGCACAGACGAATTATGCGGTGGTTACTTTTGAACGGAAAGGAGATGTGGTTTGTGAACCGGATCTGATTAATGGAGCGACGATTCCGTTCTATGCGGCGAATGTAACAAATGGTGCAAGGTTTGGTAATAGTACATATAAGAATGTAGATACAGACAGTGTTACGTATCTATATCATACAAGCAACCAGACTGACATAACAAAGATTACAAGTGATAATCAAAAGATTCATTTGAATGTTGAACATACAAAGTCTAGTGATGACGTTTCCAAGGTTGTTAACAATATGATTTCACATGTTTCTAATGTATCAGCAGAGTTAGCTGCTGCATCGGCGACGATTGTTGTTGCAGATAGCGAGATTAGCGATGTGAATCATTATACGCTTGATACAACTGGCAGAGGTGATAATGAGGTTGTATATATTGATGTTACAGCAGGTTCTAGATTGGCACAGGTATTAGAAAGAAATGAAGGTTTGACGGTTAAGAAGAAGTCAAGACAGGTACTTGTGTTCAATGTTTTAGGTGATGCAGTTAAGGTATATAAGATAAAGGTTATAGTTTCCGATAAGAATGTAGAATTGACGACCGTAGGAGATACGAGCGCAAAGTCTCAACAAAATGTGAATTTGTTAGAATATGTGGATAAGAACTTTGTATGGAACATGCCAGACGCAACGGATATTGAGATTAAAGAATGTGCAGGCATTTTCTTGGCACCGAAGAAGAATTCAGCGGTTGATGTAACATCTACAAGTTCTGGCTGGGTGGTGTCTGCGGGAACTGTAAAGAATGAGAATTGCGAGTGGCACTTCCCATATATTTTAGATAATTATACAGAACCAAGTACACCAAGCGGTGGGGAATCCGGCAGTACAGAGCCAAGTACGCCAAGTGGAAGTGAATCTGGCAGTACAGAGCCGGGTACACCAAGCGGAAGTGAATCCGGTAGTACGCAGCCAAGTACACCAAGTGGAAGTGAATCCGGTAGTACGCAGCCGGGTATACCAAGCGGCGGAGAATCTAGTGTGACACAGCCGGATACACCGGGAACAGATAATCCGTCTAATGGTGAGGTAACGATCATTATCACAGATGAAAAGACAGATGAACCGGTACCGGGAGCAACGGTTGAGGTTACAACACCAACAGGGGATAAGACAGAGCATGTAACAGATTCAGAGGGAACGATTACCATTAAAGATACACCGGCAGGTGATTATTCGGTGGTGGTTACAGATGCACCAAAAGGATATACGGTAACTAAGAATAAGAAAGTAACAGTTACAGTTGAAAAGGGACAGACAACAGAAAAGAGAGTATCTAAGAATGCCACAGATGCGAAGAACGCAAGAAAGGCATTAAGACATGCGGCTGATGTTAAGACGGGATCGAAAGAGAGCATCTCTTTGAAGAAGCAAAATGTTACCAAGGTAGCAGCCAAGAATGCAAAGACAACAACCAAGAATTATAACAAGAATCTGAAGAATTACAAAAAGAAACATAAGAAACAGGCAAAAGAAGTTGCAGCATGGATTACAATTAACGGAACACGGATTAATTACCCGGTTATGTATACCGGAATTAAGAATAATACCAAGTATCTGCATAAGAATATTGACGGTAAAAAGGATTCGCATGGGATGTTGTTTGCCAGCTATATTACGCCAAAGCGTAGGATCAGTTATAATAATATCATTTATGGACACAATATGAAGGACGGCTCCATGTTTGCAGGACTGAACCGTTATGCAAGCAAGTCGTTTTTCAAGAAACACAAGTATGTGAAACTTGATACTGCAGGTTATAATTATGTGTACGAGGTAGTGGATATCTTCCGAATCAGTTGTGCAAAAGGCAGCAAGGATCGGATGATCTATGAGAAGTTTGCACAGTTAGATAATAAGAAGGTATACAAGAAGTGGAAGAAGCAGGTTGCAAAGAACCGGGAATACAATTGCGGTGGAAAGTATAATAGTTCTGATGAATTATTAATCCTGTCTACTTGTGAATATTCAAAGGAGAATGGAAGGTTTGCGATTCTCTGTAAGCAGGTAAAATGCAGGAAGAATAAGTAAACAGAAAAAGGATTCTTTTCGTTATGTTGGTGACGTGAAAAGAATCCTTATCTACTGTTACGCTGAAAGATCAGCATAATAGGTTACTGATTAACAACCGAAGTTAAAATATCTGCAAATGGTATTAAATAACTCGGAACAGCTATTGAATCTAAAGCACATAGTTTCGTCCTCCTTATTTTTATTTGTATATTCAGCTGATTACAGAATGAATTGTAACAATTTTGTAACATTTAGACAATAGGAGGAAGCTGGTAAGAATGGAAAAGAATGACACCCTGGTCATCACGGGAAGGTGATGGTCAGGGTGCTTTTGTCATTGGTATGATATGCAGAGTTTCTATAGAGTGCGTCAGTTGAGGTGAAAGAGAGTGTCTTCCCTTCGGCTGAGGTGGCGTCGATATAGCATGGAAGCGTTACACGCATGCCGGCAGGAAAATAGGTTCGGACTGGTAAAATATCATAGGAATCTATGTCTGCATAATAGTCCACCGGCTGCATCGTGTAGAAACCGCCATCTTCATCCTCAGCGTATAGGGCGGGATGTAAAGGAGACGGCCTTGTATAAAGATTATCAATCTGAATCATGACTTTGTAATTGTCATCATTCGGATCTTCCACACCAACCGGAAGATCTGAGGCAGAAACAAGTTCCGGTTCACTCATGGCCTGAAAGGTCTGATTAGTATACATCTGGACTTCATACATACGCTCGTTATAATAGGAATACATACATGGAATTTCAATGATGAGAGCAATTAGAAGAAGGATGTTGATTCCTAACTTGCGAAATAGCCACTGTATTATTTTGCTTATAAAACTTATAGCAATGGATGTACCGTTCATTATTCTGTCACCTCCAATTGATCGATCTGGTAAGACTCTAAAAGGGTAGTTGATTCATAGTTGGTATGTTGGATGAGAAGATTTGCAATATCTCCGTCTTTCACTAAGAAATACACGGTTCCTTTGGAATATTCAAAATCGGAACTTGTTCCGGTTGCCTGACGCCATTCGTAATCTTTGTCGCCCTGTGCCCTGGCAATATCGTAGGCATCGATTGGTTGGAGATATTCCCCGGATTGTGTACATAGATAAGGAGTGATGTCGTCATATCCTAAGGAACGACTTGGCCGATTACCGTCGACCGTGTCTTCTGCTGCTGCATCTGGCTCTGACAAGGTATAAGAGATACCGATCAATTGATATCCGTCCGGAATCTGATAACAGGCATCCGTGACAACGGATGCAGATTGGATCGTCAGGTCATAGCGATAATTGCCTTCCGTTTCAAAAGACAAGGTCTCTCCCATAGAGGCAGGGACAGGTACAACAACTTGAGACAGACTGTTTTCTTCCTGCTTGGCATGAAGAATATATTGTGTGGCAACGTAAGGAACAATAAATGCAAGTACAATCAGGACAAGAAGAAAGGAAGTAAGTTTGCGATTCTTTTTGAACGCACCGGAACGCACATATCCTGTGTCGGACTGCCAGGATGTATGTAGGTCGGCAGTTTTCCCTTGCTCACAGTCATAACTTGTCTTGGATAGATCATCATTTAGAGAGGCGTCGAAATCATCTTCTTCGTCATCATAGAGATCGTCATCAGTTTCAGAATGATCATAAGTATCCGCCGTCGTATCGTATGCGGAATCTATCCGGTAATAGGTGGAACATTTCGGGCACAACCCGGTATAGGTATCGTAGTCAAAACGTTTGCCACAATTGCGACATGTTACTTTCATAGGTATCTCCCTTGTTTGTAATGAATTCAAGAATATCTTTGGTATTCTCAACAGTATTATACCGAATATATATCAGAAAAGCTATGAGGAATATGTAAAAACGTATCAAAAAAGACAATAAATCCGGTTATAGGAATTGCCTATAGCTGGCCATTTGGATTTCCTAGTGGACAAGTAGGAAATAGCGTGGTAGTATAAACCTTGTAAACAGGTAGGAAATAAGAAATGGAGAGTGAAAACTATGAGATTCGTGAAATTCAATGATCATGTAGCACTGTATCATTCGATGTGTAGATGTTGCAGCAAGTAAGAATACAATAGTGACTTAAGGAAACATTTAATAAAAAAATACAGAGTGGCAGGACCACAGAAAGAGGTACGATTATGAGTAAGAAATCATATGCAGAAAGAAATTTAAAATTTGAGACATTGCAGTTACATGTAGGACAGGAACAGCCGGATCCGGTGACAGACGCAAGAGCAGTTCCAATCTATCTGACATCATCTTATGTATTCCATAACAGCCAGCATGCAGCCGATCGTTTCGGTCTTCGTGATGCAGGTAATATTTACGGAAGATTAACCAATCCGACAGAAGATATTTTCGAGCAGAGAATCGCAGCCTTAGAGGGCGGTGTGGCAGCTTTGGCAGTTGGCTCCGGTGCAGCGGCATTGACATATGCTTTACAGGGTGTTGCTCATGCAGGCAATCATATTGTAGCAGCAAAGAATATTTACGGTGGTACATATAATCTGTTAGCACATACACTTCCGGATTACGGAATTGAAGCAACATTTGTAGATCCATTTGATTATGATGCAATTAAGGCAGCAATCAAGGACAATACAAAGGCAATTGAGATTGAGACATTAGGCAATCCTAATTCAGAGGTTGTAGACATTGAGAAGATTGCAAACATCGCACATGAAGCAGGCATTCCGTTGATTGTAGATAATACATTTGCAACACCTTACCTGGTTCGTCCGATTGAGTATGGTGCAGATATTGTAGTACATTCTGCAACTAAGTTCATTGGTGGTCACGGAACAACGATCGGTGGTGTCATCATTGACAGTGGTAAGTTTGACTGGACAGCAAGCGATAAGTTCCCATGGTTGACGGAGCCAAACGTATCTTACCATGGAGTTTCCTTTGCAAAGGATTGCGCTCCGGCAGCATTTGTTACATACATTCGTGCGATCCTGCTTCGTGATACAGGAGCAACGATCTCGCCGGTACATTCTTTCATTTTCCTTCAGGGCTTGGAGACATTATCTCTTCGTGTAGAGCGGCATGTAGAAAATGCACTAAAGGTAGTACAGTATCTGAAGGATCAGCCGTTGGTAGAGAAGGTAAATCATCCTTCTATTTCAACAGATCCGGAGCAGCAGGCACTTTATAAGAAGTACTTCCCGAATGGTGGTGGTTCTATCTTCACATTTGAGATCAAAGGCGATGCGAAGAAAGCACAGCAGTTCATTGATGAGTTGGAGTTATTCTCATTGCTTGCTAATGTTGCCGATGTGAAGTCGTTAGCGATTCACCCGGCATCTACTACACATTCAGAGTGCAATGAGGCCGAGTTATTAGATCAGGGTATCAAGCCAAATACGATTCGTCTTTCTATCGGAACAGAGAATATCGATGATATCATTGAAGATCTTGACGAGGCATTCAAGGCAATCCAGTAAATAGAATAGATCTTTCTGGGTATATTAATTATAATTGCGAAATGAAAAAGGGTTACCGGATTACGGGTAACCTTTTTTCGACGTTACGAAGTATAGTTGTAGGTGACGAATGAAGGTTTGTGTGGTATGATGAGTAGCGGTTCATAATAGGATAGATACAATCAGAGGAGTTATATATGTTAGACCAGTTTTCGAGAACACAGTTATTATTGGGAAAAGAAGCAATGGATCGGTTGGCGAAGGCAAGAGTTGCCGTGTTTGGAATCGGTGGTGTAGGTGGATATGTAGTAGAAGCACTTGTGAGAAGCGGTGTTGGTGCGATCGATCTGATTGATGATGACAAGGTATGTCTGACCAATCTCAATCGACAGATCATTGCAACGAGAAAGACGATCGGAAAATACAAAACGGAAGTCATGAAAGAACGGATTCTGGATATCAATCCGGATTGCAAGGTGGAAGTGCATAATTGTTTTTATCTTCCGGAAAATAAAGATGAGTTTGATTTTGCAGCATATTCGTATGTTGTAGATGCGGTGGATACAGTGACCGCAAAGATTCAGCTTGTGATGCAGGCACAAGAGACGGATACGCCGATCATTAGCAGTATGGGAGCCGGGAATAAGCTGAATCCGGCAGAGTTTGAGGTGGCAGATATCTATAAGACTTCTGTATGTCCGCTTGCGAAAGTGATGCGTCGTGAATTGAAGAAACGAGGCGTTAAGAAGTTAAAGGTTGTTTATTCGCAAGAGAAGGCAATCCGTCCGATCGAAGATGAGTCGATCAGCTGCCGGAATCACTGTGTATGCCCGCCGGGAGCTGCGAGAACCTGTAATGAACGGAGGGATATTCCTGGTTCGACCGCATTTGTACCGGCAGTAGCAGGTCTTATCATTGCATCAGAAGTGATCAAAGATCTTGGCGGTGTACAGGCACGATAATTACGGTATGGATCGCGTCAGGTAGAAAAATAGTCAGTGGTATGAATGGATCAGTGTTTACAGGAGATCATGCAGGAAGGAATATAAGATATGTTCAGGAAGAAGATTGAGGAGATAGAACAGGATAAGAGAGAAAAACAGATCATTGATCTGAGAAGTCCGGAAGAATATGAGAAAGAGACCTACCCGGGGGCCGTGAATCTGTTCTGGGAAGAATTAGAAGAACATAAGGATGAGATTGCGAAGGACAGGCCGGTCTATCTCATTTGTTATACCGGACAGAAGAGTGACGAGATAGCAGAGAATCTGGTAGAGCAGGGATATGAGGCATACAGTATTCAGAATGGTTTTCATTCTTATCTGCGATTAAAATTACAACGGATGATGGAACAGGGGGAAGAGCCGGAAATCGATTGTAAGTATGTGGAACGCAGTATTGTCAAACGATTCCGCAAAGAGATCTGGCGTCCGTTTGTAAAAGGAATCAATGAGTATGATATGATTCAGGACGGAGACCGGATTGCAGTCTGTATCTCCGGTGGCAAGGATTCCATGCTGATGGCAAAGTTGTTTCAGGAGTTAGAACGGCATGGAAAGAAGAACTTTGAGGTAGAATATCTGGTCATGAATCCTGGATATAACGATATCAATTATCAGACGATATTAGATAATGCCAAGTTCTTAGAGGTGCCGATCACGGTGTTTGAATCTGATATCTTTGATACGGTAGCAAAGGACGATATCGGAGGATCTCCGTGTTATCTGTGTGCAAGAATGCGTAGGGGACATCTCTATAGTCAGGCACAGAAGTTAGGCTGCAACAAGATCGCATTGGGACATCATTTTGATGATGTAATAGAAACGATCGTTATGGGTATGCTATATGGAGGACAGATTCAGACAATGATGCCGAAGATTCACAGTACAAATTTTGAGGGCATGGAGCTGATCCGCCCGATGTATCTGATCCGGGAGGATGATATCAAGCATTGGCGTGATTACAATAAGCTGCATTTTATCCAGTGTGCGTGCCGGTTTACGGAAAGCTGTGCTTCCTGTGGAGGAACGGAAAAGGGTTCGAAGCGAGCAGAGATCAAAGAGCTTATTAAGATGCTCAGTGAACGGAGTGATGTGATCGAGAAGAATATCTTCCGAAGTGTGGAAAATGTGAATCTGAATACGATTATTGCATATAAGAAGGATGGTGTGAAACATCATTTTCTGGATGAGTATTAATGGAGGTAAGAGATGGTAGATATTATTATAGTTGGGAGCGGTCCGGCAGGTATGTCGGCTGCGGTATACGGCAAGAGAGCCGGGTTATCGGTTCTTGTGATCGAGAAGGTATATTACGGAACCGGTCAGGTGGCAGAGAGCAGCCATGTAGATAATTATCTGGGGCTTCCGGGCATCAATGGATATGAGCTTGGCGAGAAGTTTCGTTCCCATGCGGAGGGGCTGGGTGTGGAATTTAAGGATGGCGAAGTGATCCGGTTCGAGAAAGCAGCCGATCGCTGGTATGTTCATTTGAAAAATGGAGAGAACTTAGAGAGTAAGACGGTGGTATATGCAGCGGGAGCGGGCCACAGACATTTAGGTGTACCAGGAGAAGAAGAATTTTCCGGTAAGGGTGTTTCTTACTGTGCAACATGCGATGGTGCATTTTTCAAAGGAAAAGATGTTGCAGTCGTTGGCGGTGGCAATACGGCGATGGATGATGCCATTTATCTGTCTGATATCTGTAACAAGGTATATCTCGTACATCGAAGAGATGTGTTCCGCGGAGATACGACAACACTTATGAAACTGAAGGAGACAGACAATATTGAACTGGTCGTTCCGGCAAAGGTGCAGGAGGTGAAAGGAGAACAGGCTGTTACAGAGCTGCACTTAGAGGATGGCAGATCGTTAGAAGTATCCGGAGTGTTTGTGGCAGTTGGTATGCAGCCGACAACGGATCTGTTACAGGGGATCGTGCTGTTAGATGGTAACGGTTATATTATTGCGGACGAAACCGGTAAGACTTCGGCAGCAGGATTTTTTGCAGCGGGAGATGTCAGAACGAAAGAACTTCGACAGATTATTACAGCAGTTGCAGATGGGGCAAATGCGGCAACTTCGGCAGAGAAATATATCCGATTATAGACAATGGTCTAGTAATCTGCTAAAATGCAATACAAGATGATAAAACGTGAAGGAGTTGCATATATGGCAGAAGATCGAAGAGTTCGTAAGACCAAGAAGGCAATCTGTGATGTGTTTTGCGAACTGACGAAAGACAAGAAGTTGAATGAGATTACGATTAAAGAATTGTGTGCAAAGGCAGATATTAATAAGAGTACTTTTTATCTGCATTATAGGGATATCTATGATCTGGCGGAATCTATTGAGAATCAGTTGATTCAGGATGTGTGTGCGATCATAGAGGAATATCCGTATCAGGAGACGATCCGTAAGGCGCCGGAAATGTGGAAACGGATAGGAGATGCACATTTTAAAGAACCAACCGGACTCGGGATGCTTATGCAGAGAAAAGGCATGCAGCCTATGGTACAGAAGTTAGAACGTGCTGTAATTGATACGATTATGGATAAATTTGTAGCAGCAGGAATGGGAAGGAATACCGAGGAATATTTCCGGCATCATTTATATGTTACTTTTGTGATCAACGGATATCTTGGCGTGTTGAAAGAATTTGATGTGAAGCAGATGGAAGAAGCAATGATCGAGGTGTCAGAGAAATTATCAACCGGATTTAACGTAGATCTGGATACTAGGGAATGATGGAGACAGTATGTTGCGGAGTTGACAATGGCAGCAACGTTATATATGGAGGAAGGTATATGGTTGTTAAGAAGAGAAGATATTCATTTGTGTCACAGTATGATCAGGTTCCTGTTCATGGGATGTGCATGATTCCGGAACAGCCGACTGCCATTGTGCAGTTTGTGCATGGCATGAATGAACACAAAGAACGTTTCTATCCGTTTATGGAGAAGATGGCAGAATGTGGGTATATTACACTGATACATGATAACCGGGGACACGGAGAAAGTGTGAGAACACAGGAAGATATCGGATACTGTTATGCTTCCATGGAGAAGGGATTTGTGGAGGATATCTATTATGCAACCTGTCAGATACGGAAAGCTTATCCGGATCTGCCACTCGTGTTATATGGACACAGCATGGGCTCATTAGCGGTCCGGGCGTATTTGAAAAATCATGATAATGCGATTGATGGTCTGGTAGTAGGGGGCTGTCCTTCTTATAATGAGGGGGTTCCGTTTGGAATTCTTCTTGCAAAATGTATTGCAGTGTGGAAAAGCGACAAGTACCGGTCAACATTTATACAGGGGTTGGTTGTGAATAGTTTTGAGCGACGTTTCCGGAAAGAAGGTCGTAAGGGTGCATGGCTTGCGGCAAGGGAAGAGGTGGCAGAAGAATTTAATAGGGATGTACTTTGTCAGTTTACTTATACGATGAATGGAATATTAACTTTGCTGCATTTAGAGTGGATCGTATATAAAGAGGCGGGGTATCTGGTACAGAATCCGAAACTTCCGATTCTTTTCCTATCTGGAGAGGATGACCCTTGTTACATTAACAATAGAAAGTGGAGACAGGCAGTCAATCGGTTAAGTAAATTAGGATATGAAGACATTCATGCTGTTTTATTTGAGAATATGCGTCATGAGATCCATAATGAAGTAGAACGGGATAAGGTTTTTGAGGAACTTGACCAATTTGTACAACGTGTAACCGGGATTTAACTGCAATTTTACGGTTGCAAAAGCTGAGAAAATGCAATATAATAATTATATCTGTAACATATTTGTAACACATGTTTTAAGATGAGAAGAGGTAGTGAATATGGATATTCAAGGATTAGGGTTATCAACCACAGTATTATCGAATGCGAATACGAATTCTGCAATCGGAATGAAGTTGTTAGACAAGGCACTTGATATGGATCAGGCGAACGGAGAGGCTTTGACACAGATGTTGGAACGCTCTGTGAATCCATTGATTGGACAGAATATTGATGTTAGATTATAGGGAACAGAATAGGAGGTATATTGTGAAGAAGAGCAGCGTTATAAGCATGGCTTTTTTAGCAGTAGGAACGATTGGAATGTTAACACCGGCATTTGTCAGTCAGGCAGAAGTGTTAGATGATTCAAATGTTGGTATCACATATGCGTTAGATCAGTATGTAGCAAGTCTGAATGTGAAAGAGATTAAGGAAGAGGATGTTACCACGGAGGAAGAGGCACCAACATGCCAATATCCGGAATTTGAAGGTAAATGTCTTGCGTATGTAGAGGAAGCCGTGAATGTACGTGCGGAACCAGATGAGAATTCAGAACGTGTCGGAAGTCTTCCGGTGCATGGTATTGCATTAGTTGTTGAGAAGGGTGATACTTGGACGAAGATTGAATCTGGAATTACAATGGGATATGTTCGTAATGACTATCTGTTGTTTGGTGATGCCGCGGGAGCATATGCTGCAGAGACTTGCCCCAAGGTTGCCAAGGTGAATACAACAACACTTTATGTACGTGCGGAACAGGATGAGAACAGTGAATGTCTGACTATGATCCCGGAAGGGGAATCTTATGAGGTGATTCCAAGAGACGATGATGTAGATGGATGGACATACATTCAGGTGGATTCCGATATTGAAGGTTATGTATCATCAGAATATGTAGATATTTCTTACGGATTCTCACATGCGATTTCTGTTGCGGAAGAAGAAGAGATTCGGAAGCAGAAGGAAGCAGAAGAACAGGCACGTTTGGCTGAGATGACAAGTACGAAGCGTCAGGAGATTGTCAACTACGCATTGCAGTTTGTTGGTAATCCATATGTATATGGAGGAACAAGTCTTACCAATGGTACAGACTGCTCCGGATTTACGATGAGTGTATATGCACACTTTGGTTATGGTTTGCCAAGAACCGCAGCAGCACAGATGCAGGGGTTATCTAGTGTAGATCTGTCTTCCATCCAGCCGGGTGATCTTTTATTCTATCGTGGTAGGGATGGTTCGATCGGACATGTAACGATGTATATTGGTGGTGGACAGGTTGTACATGCCAGCAGTTCTACAACCGGTATTATTGTATCAAGCGTAGGATACCGTACTCCATGTGCAGCAGCTAGAATTATCTGGGATTGATTATAAGTGGATATTGAATCGATTATATTAGGAAGGTTTAGAACAGCATCTGAACCTTCCTATATTTGTATATATTAATAGTGGAGGGTGATTGGAGATAGGACAATGGGAATAAAGATCAAAAGAATATTTTTAGGAATAATTGTTGTCGTGGGGGGATGGTTCTTGTTGTTTCCGGTTCATGCATATGCATTCTATCCCAATGACGCGGAGATGATGCAACAAATAAGGGAAGCGTTAAGAGAACAGGAAGAGATAAGAGCAAAATGGGGAGAGTCTGGAGAAAATTGTAAATATGATAAGGGAAAAACGATTGTTAAGGTGGATAGTAAAGATGCGTTGTTTCAAGATATAGGATATCGTATTAAAAATCATGAAAATGACATATATTATGATACGAAAGTAAGTGTATGGAAAGATGATATTCTGGATGATTATTACTGTTACTATAATCAAGATGATTTATTGACTAGTGGTGGGTATCAGATTTTTTTTGTAAATAATATTGATTTGTCTATTGAAAAGGGTCATTTTTCAGATGGATATACGGTGAGGGTGTATATGCAGTTTCAGTATAAATATCCCAAAAAGGAGATCGACACCTATTATGCGAATATGCGCACCGTAGCAGATGAATTGAAAAAAGAGTCCGATTTTGAGAGTGTCAAGGCGGCATATGACTATATCATCAATAGTGTGGATTATGATTATAGCTATACCAATTACCTGGATTATGAAGGATTTCGGGATGGTGTAATGGTTTGTAATGGATATAGTATGGCACTTTTTCATATTTTGGCAGATATGAATATACCGGTGCGAATAGTGAGCGGATATGCTGTAGATAACGATGAGGTGGAGGGGCATGCATGGAATGTTATTAAAGTGGATGGAGAATGGTATAATGCGGATGCAACATGGGATGATAAAGGACAAGGAAAAGATACTCAATATAAATATTTTTTGAAAAGTGATGAGGATTTTACTAATCATTTTCGTTCAGACGAATATAAGGGATATAAAAGGGACATTTCTTTGACATCTTATCCATTAGAGGGAAAAATAGGCGGTGAGTTTACTACATCCGAAGATTTGTCAGAACATAAAGATTATAGTGAGGATTCAGAGGAAATCACTTATTATACTATGGTATCCGTATTTGGTGGTTTGTTTATACTAATGGTGATAGTGGTGTTGCCTGCTGTTTTGAAAAAAGAGGATTAGGAATAACATGATATAGAGATTTGCCGCACAATTATCCTATTGTCAGAGAATTATCTTTACAATTATTTTGTGATGAAAATAGATTGATTGGGTGAAATGCACAAAAAAATCCGGCTTTTTTCGTTTCAAAGTGGGGTAATATTATGTAAAGTGATTATGAAACCTAGTTTTGCACACAGAAAAGACATAAAAAAGGTTGGAAAATCGACTTATACACAAAGTTATCCACAGTTTCCACAAAAAAAGGTAGAAACTACGGCTGAAGATAGTGTGGAAAATAGAAAGTATGTTCCGTGCAAAATGCTGAAAAAAAACTATTCTGACAAAAGAATTGACAAATTAAATGTCGAATAATGTGGAAAAATTGAATGGAATTGACAGATATTTTTGGGAGAGACTATTGAAAATTCAAAAAAATATTATTGTTATAGATTGAAAAAAATACGATATATGGTATAATAGTTTTACAGTCAGTTGATACGGAAGGTGCAGATAACATGTTCTGTGATACCAAGCCTTTCGTGGGAGATTGGGGCAAAGACCGGCTGGAATAAGACGAGAAGGAGTTGACAGACATGAAGTACATAATTAGTGGTAAGAATATTGAGGTGACGGATGGTTTACGTTCCGCAGTATATGAGAAGTTAGATAGACTTGAGAAGTATTTTAATGAAGATACAGAAGTTCAGGTTACATTTTCTGTAGAGAGGGATCGTCAGAAGATGGAAGTTACAATTCCGATCAAAGGCAACATTATCCGTGCAGAGCAGGTTAGTGATGATATGTATGTATCGATTGATCTTGTAACCGAGGTGATTGAGCGACAGATTTCCAGACATAAGAAGAAGTTGATCGATCAGGCACAGAGTGCAGCATATTTCCAGAAGTCATTCATTGAGGAGGATGTTCCTGAGGATGATGAGATAGCAATTATCAGAAGCAAGAAGTTTGCCGTGAAGCCGATGGATCCGGAAGAAGCTTGTGTGCAGATGGATCTGTTGGGACATAGTTTCTTTGTATTCCGTAATGCGGAGACCGATGAGGTGAATGTGGTTTACAAGCGAAAAGGCAACACTTACGGTTTGATTGAGCCACAGTGCTGATAGCATGGAATAACAAGAGGTTATGTGATGTTAGAGCGAACGATTGGACCTTGGGATTATCGCATGATGCCGAATAAGATGTTGGAATTGGTGAAGAATGTAGGCAATATGGAGCAGGAAGGAACTGGATATTTTGTAGACAGTGAATCAGAGATGCTTACGATATTGGCATATCTTAATTATGATGAGAAGACGAACATTACAGAAGGCATGCGGGAACAGATTGATTTAGCGGTTAAGAATTTGGAATCAAGAAGATTGTCAAGAGAAGAATGAGTTAAGGGCTATTTCTTAATTTTTATTAGGAGATAGCCTTTTTACTTTATAGGAAAGTCCCACCGACACAAAATAAATGAAATATATGAAAAAGAGTAGAGGGGTAGCCTACTTGGTTTATGTATGGTACAATGAAGATAGTTCGTACATTTGTGAGTGTTTACGATTTAAAGGATAAATAAGTTATCTGATGAATTATGGACAATAAAAGGAGAAATATCGTTTATGAATATACAGGAGATAGTAATTCGAAATATAACAATTGGAAGTGGAAGCCCCAAGATATGTGTACCAATTGTAGCCAAGAATCGGGAGACAATTCTTAAGTATGTGGAACAGGCACTTGAGGATCATCCGGATCTGATCGAACTTCGGATGGATTGGTTTGAGGGAGTAACCAATGTAGAGGCACAGCTTTCTTTGCTGAGAGATGTCCGCGAGGTTGCCGGGGATACGGCGATTCTCTTCACAATTCGGACAACGGATGAAGGAGGAAAGCTTACGGTTGATGTTGATGAGTATATTCAATTATGCACTGCAGCATGTCAAAGCGGATGTATCGACCTGTTAGATGTAGAGGCTTATAAACAAGAGGGTGTTTTAGAAGAATTAGCAGATATGGCACATGCACAGGGCGTGGCAATCGTAGCAAGCAATCACGATTTTCAAAAAACACCATCCAAGAAAGAAATGATAGAACGATTACATTATATGGAAGAACATGGGGCTGATATTCCGAAGATAGCGGTTATGCCACAATCAGAACAGGATGTTCTTGCTCTGTTAGAAGCAACAGTAGCATATTATGAAGAGGGTGCCTGTCCACATAAGCCGGCAATTACAATGGCGATGGGTGGAGTTGGTGTGATCAGCCGTTTGGCAGGGGAGTTCTTTGGATCAGCCGTTACATTTGCAAGTGAGGGACGGATATCGGCACCGGGTCAGATCCCGATTCAGGATGTACAACATATATTACAGATATTACATGAATACCGATAATACCGAAATGGTTTGGATGGAGGATATATTGTATGGAGAATGAGATTCTTACAGGGAAGAATGTAAATGAAGCAAAGAAAAAAGTAACTGATGAAGAAGTTGATAAGTTACTCAAGAGTGCACAGGAACAATTGAGGAAAGAGATTCCGGTTGAGCTAACCAAAGAGGAACGGGAAGCAATTGAAAAAGAGAAGCGAAAGGCGGAAGAACTGGCAGCGGCGAAGCGGCGGGAAGAGCAGGAAGCAAGAGAAAAAGCAGAGCGTGAGGCGAGGGAGCGGGAAGAGAGAGCTGCCCGGATCGCAAAAGAGAAAGCTGAGCAGGAAGCAAGAGAAAAGGCGGAGCGTGAGGCGAGGGAACGGGAAGAGAGAGCCGCCCGGATCGCAAAGGAGAAAGCCGAGCAGGAAGCAAGAGAAAAGGCAGATCGTGAGGCGAGGGAACGGGAAGAGAGAGCCGCCCGGATCGCAAAGGAGAAAGCCGAGCAGGAAGCAAGGGAAAAAGCGGAGCGTGAGACGAAGGAACGGGAAACAAGAGCTGCCCGGATTGCAAAGGAGAAGGCCGAGCAGGAAACGACAGCAGCAGTGGTAGAAGAACCTTATGTATTACCGGCGAGCGGGGCGGTAGAGGATAAAGATCGAATCACAGTAGGGCGTGTGATCGGTATGTTCTTTGAGGCGGTATGGACACTTTTTAAATTAGTAGTAGTAGTATCTGTTGTTGTAGGTGTTGTGGGATTCCTTCTTTCAAGAAATTATGTAGTTCGCGGAAGATGTGGCGACAGGCAGAGTCTTACTGTAATGACAGAGTCTTCAGAAGCATTACAGAATCATATGCAGGAAAAAGAGAATGTTAAGGCATGGATTAGCAGTGTCAAGCGAGAGAAGTTACATATGGAAGCAGATGATGGAAAGATATTAGTGGCAAGGCAGATCGTTGCGGATGACAATGTAAAGCAGTGGGCGGTTATTCTTCATGGATTTAATGGAAGTATGGAAGATGTCTATGATGTAGCGATGCATTATGCGAAAGAGGGATATAATGTATTATTGCCGGATCTACGAGCTTGTGGAGAAAGTGAAGGTTCCATGATCGGAATGGGCTGGTTAGACCGGATGGATGTGATCAATTGGATGGATGTGATTTTAAAAGATCATCCGGATGCGGAGATTGTGATTCATGGAGTAGACATGGGTGCGGATACGGCACTTATGCTTTCCGGTGAGCCTTTGAAGACTTCTGTGAAGGCAATTGTGGCAGAGAGTGCCTATACAAGTGCATGGGAAGTTGTTAAGACGGAGTACAAGATGCGTCATGAGAAATGGCCGACATTTCCGATTCTGAATATGATGAATCCGGTATTGAAGATATGGGCGGGGTACAGCTTGAAGGAAGCAGATGCAACGAAACAGGTAAAGAATACAACTGTTCCGATCTTATTGATCCAGGGTGGTAAAGATACTTATACACCAGAAAGCATGGCGTCACAGTTAGATAACGCAATTGCTTCTGCGCATACGTTGATTACAATTCCGGGTGGGACACACGGTGATTGCAGGTATGCAGATCCGGATACCTATTATAATAAGACCTTTGAATTTGTTGGAGGATATGTAGAATAGTAATGGAACACAAAAAATATTATGATCTATCAGAAGAATTACAGAACCGAATATTAGAGGATCGGAAGAATGGTTGGTGCAATCCTTATCGGGCGAAAGATGAAGATGCTATCCGCAGAAAACAGGGTTGGGATCGCAATAAGTTATTACGTCCGGCATATATCAGAGATTGTGAGAAGATCATGCATACGCCGTATTACAACCGATATGCAGATAAGACACAGGTGTTTTCTTTTTATAAGAATGATGATATTTCACGAAGAGCACTTCATGTACAGTTGGTTTCAAGGATTGCAAGAAATATTGGAGGTCTGCTAGGACTTAATGTAGACTTGATCGAAGCCATTGCATTAGGACATGATATTGGACATACACCATTCGGACATGCAGGAGAAAGATATCTGAGCGAATGTTTTAGAGAGTCGGCAGGGCGTTTCTTTAATCATAATGTTCATAGCGTCAGGGTGTTGGATGCAATATTGAACCGCAATGTCAGTTTACAGACGTTAGATGGTATTTTGTGTCACAATGGGGAATTTGCAATGCAGGAATATCGGCCGGTTCCAATGGAGGATTTTGCTCATTTTGATCATAAATATGAACAATGCTATGGAGATGAGACTGCAATAGGAAGGCTGGTTCCCTATACGTTAGAAGCATGCGTGGTGAGAATCTGTGATATGATTGCATATCTTGGAAAGGATCGGCAGGATGCGGTTCGGGCTCGTCTGATTCCGAATGATGATATTTTTGAAGAACGTGCGTTTGGAAAGAGTAATCCGGAGATTATTAACAATCTGATTGTTAATATTGTAGAGAATAGTTATGGTAGAGATTGTATTGTAATGGATGACGAATATTACAAGGCTATCAAAGCAACAAAGAAAGAAAACTACGAGAAGATCTATTTCAATGAGGCAGTAGATCAGGTATATGAAAATGATATCCGGCCGATGTTCCATATGATGTATGAAAGATTACTGCGTGATATGAACGAACATAATATGTCCTCTGTTATTTACCGTCATCATATTGAATTTGTGAAGGAGAATACGGCAAGTTATGGCTATGATACCTATTTGGAGAATACAAGCAATGAACAGATGGTTGTGGATTTCATAGCCAGCATGACAGATGATTATTTTGTGGATTTGTTTGCATATCTATTTCCGCATAGCAAATATCATATCCGCTATATATCCTATTTTGATAAGTAGAGGAAGATTTCTGCGGGAAAGCGAGACTTGAATGTAGAGTAACCTTGTGGTAAAGTAGGTTTATGGAGGTGCGTTAGAATGAAGATATCTACAAAGGGGCGGTATGCCATTCGGGTTATGATTGATCTGGCAGAACATAATAGTGGGGAATTTATTCCTCTTATGGATATTGCAAAGAGGCAGGAGATTTCGGAGAAATACTTAGAGTCGATTGTGGTAGTGCTTAGCAGGAACGATTTCGTGCAGTCGTTACGGGGAAAAGGTGGCGGATATCGTCTTGTGAAGGATCCGGCAGAGTATACGGTTGGCAGTATTTTGAAGATCACAGAAGGAAGTTTTGCACCGGTAAGCTGCTTAGAGAAGGAGCCGAATCGATGTGAAAGAGTTGCATTTTGTAAAACACTTCACATGTGGGAGGGATTTCAAAAAGTAGTGGAAGAGTATTTTGAAGGTATTACGATCCAGGATCTGTTGGATCAGGCACCGGGCAACGATGATTATATTATTTAGTAGAGGAATATAGTACCGGGAGGCAGGAGATGACAGATAGAACGAAACTGCAGGAGGAACTGTTCGGGTTGCAGGATCTAAAATACCGGGATTTTCATAGTAAATTAATGCCGAATGTGGAAAAAGAGAAGGTGATTGGCGTTCGGATGCCGGTACTTCGGACATTTGCAAAACAGTTTGCAAAGACAGGGGATGTGGGGGTATTTTTACAGGAAGTTCCACATGTATACTATGAAGAAAACAACTTACACATGATGCTGATCACTGGGATAAAAGATTATCAGGAATGTCTAACGGAAGTGATACGATTTCTTCCGTATATTGATAATTGGGCAACCTGTGATTTTCCGGCACCGAAATGCTTTGGTAAGCATAAGCAGGAATTGTTGCCATATGTCAGGCAGTGGATTGCGTCGGATGCCACATATACGATCCGGTATGGAATCGGTATGCTGATGAGGTTATATCTGGAGGAAGATTTCTCAGAGGAATATCCGGAGTTAGTGGCAGGGGTAGGATCGGAGGAATATTACGTTAATATGATGATTGCCTGGTATTTTGCAACTGCATTGGCGAAGCAATGGGATACTGCGATTGCGTATATAAAGGATCATCGATTAGATGACTGGGTACATCGGAAGACGATTCAGAAGGCGATCGAAAGTTATCGGATCACGGACGAACAGAAAATGTATCTGCGTACTCTGCGGTAAGGTGCGTTGTGATAACGGCATTTGGCAAAAGGAGGTGGAATGACAATGAGAGATACGGTGATACAGGACTTAAAGGATCGGAAAGAAACCGTGTGGCTCAATCCGGATATGCGGAGTGTGCAGCCGCATTCGGTCATATCAGGTGAGAAATTCTACAAGATACAGGCAGCACAGAATCGTTTAATGCGTTTTATGCCGTATATCGCCAGTGCATTCCCGGAAACAGCAGCGAAGGTTGGACTGATCGAGTCGGAGCTATATGAATGTGAGAAGTTAAAAGAATGGATGAAAGAACAGGGGAATCGGGTATCAAAACATATTATGATCAAAGATGATGCGCATCTTCCGGTTGCCGGATCCGTGAAGGCAAGAGGGGGAATACATGAGGTGTTGAAGCATGCAGAAGATATCCTTCGAAAAGCAGGTATGCTGCATTCGACCGATAATTACCAAATTGTGGATTCAGATGAATGCCGGAAGGTCTTAAGCCGGTATTGTATTCAGGTTGGTTCGACAGGTAATCTGGGACTTAGCATCGGAATTACGGGTGCAAAGCTTGGCTTTCGGGTAATCGTGCATATGTCTGCAGATGCCAGACAATGGAAGAAGGATATGCTGCGGGAACGTGGAGTTACCGTGATTGAGTATGACGGCGATTACGGGGAAGCGGTTCGGTGCGGAAGGGAGCGATCCGAAAATGATCCTATGAGTTATTTTGTGGATGATGAGAATTCAGAGGATTTGTTTATGGGTTATGCAACCGCAGCGATGCGGCTTTATATGCAGTTCTATAATAAGAGGATTCCGGTTGACATGAAGCATCCGTTATTCGTATATCTTCCGTGTGGTGTTGGTGGGGCACCCGGAGGAATTACGTATGGACTGAAACAGATGTACGGTGATGCTGTGCATTGCTTTTTTGTGGAACCGATTGAGATGCCTTGTTTTACATTAGGGATGGCAAGTGGTAGGAAAAATGATATTTCTGTGTATGAGATTGGTCTTGGCAGCAGTACAATTGCGGATGGTCTGGCGGTTGCACGACCGTCCGGCTATGTATGTGACAAGATGAAGGATATTGTATCCGGAAGCCTGACGGTATCGGATGAACATCTGCTTGCATATCAACAGGCAATATATAATACAGAAGGAATTTATGTAGAACCGTCCGGGGCAGCGGGACTTGCAGGAGTATTACAATTATATAACAGTAAATTATTTGCAAAGTATGTTAAGGCGCATAACCTGACAGATGCCTTGCCGAATGCAACACAGATCATATGGGCAACCGGCGGCGGACTGGTTCCGGAAAAGGAGAGGATGTAAGGATGAAGATTAAGCAGGCAGCGTTAGAAGATTTTGATATTGCATTTCGTTATATTGAAGCATTATGGACATATAATACTTATGATTATGCCAGTGTGAAGAAGGTATATGAAGAAGTTCTTGCAGATGACAATAGCTTTGCCTTTTTTGCAGTGGATGAAGAGGGAAACTATCATGGTTTCTGTCATGGAGACTATTTTAACACCTTCTGGATGACGGGACTTACCTGTTATGTGTCAAGTCTGATCACAAATGAAGAGGATCATGGTAAAGGATATGGGGTGTTATTACTTGATCATGCCAAAGAATTGGCAATACAGCGAAATTGTAAAGCAATTATCTTAGATTCCGGGCTCCCTCGGATTGGGGCACATGGCTTTTATGAGCATTATGGATTTGAGAAGAGCTGTTATGGATTTGAACTCCCGCTCTAAACTTTTACCCTTGCACAGCGTAAGTGAAGGCGGACGCGCATGTTTTAGGTTGTGAACCCGGCTTTTGGGTGGTGTCATGTTGCAGCAGGCACATTCGCAT
>QWCE01000661.1_pt1 | contig 63837 bp, 62 predicted proteins | sample 1972531 | NCBI WGS metagenome assembly QWCE01 (sample SAMN09866716, study PRJNA288562) | Human gut metagenome isolate term4_stool, whole genome shotgun sequencing...
ATCTAAAAACATCTCCCGCCAATGGCCGCCCACGGCCCGGGAATAGAGGCTGAAGTTTGTGCCGCAAATGATCATAAACACGGACATAATAATTAAAATGGCGGAATTGTCGATGTAGGCGGCGCAGGAATTGGCGTGGGAGGAAAAGCCCCCGGTGCCCACGACGCCCAGTGTGTGGATCACCGCGTCGAAGACGTTCATGCCGGCGAAATACAGAAGCACGAAGAGGACGACGGTGATAAATAAGTAGATTTTATAAAGGGCCTTGGCCGTGTCCTTCATGCGGGGTTCCACTTTCCCCGCCACGGGACCCGGCGTCTCCGCCTTGAAAATGCGAAAGCCGTTGGTCCCCACCCGCGGCAAAAGGGCCAGGGTAAAGACCAAGATCCCCATGCCGCCGATCCAGTGGGTCATGCTGCGCCACAAGACGATGCTCTTGTCGATGGCCTCCACATTGGGTATGACCGAAGCGCCGGTTGTCGTAAAGCCCGAGACGGTTTCAAAGAGGGCGTCGATGTAATTGGGCGTGCCGCCGCCTAAGTAAATGGGCACAGCGCCGAGAAGGGAGGCGACGATCCATCCCACGGCCACGATAAACAGGCCGTCGCGGCCCCGAATGCGCTCTTCTTTTCGCGGCATGAAAAACAACAGGGCGCCGACGATGAGCGCCAGGGCCATGGCGATAATAAAGGCTTTTGTGCTGCCCTCTCCGTGGCAGACGGCGTAGAGAAGAGGCGGCATGAGAAACGCCCCTTCCACCATTAAAAGGGCGCCTAATACATTAAACGCCGCTCCAAAGTTCATTGAACAGGCCTCCTGATTCCGAATTGTAGAAGTATTCTTTCATGGCGTGGACATTTTCGTGTTTGCAGAAGACGATGATCCGATCGCCCTTTCTCAAACAGGAGCGGCCGTTGGGAATGATCACGTCTTGGCCGCGCACGATGACGGCGATGAGTATGCCCTTGGGAAGGGACAAATCGGCCAGGGACGTATCCAAAACCTCTAAATCGTCGTCCAGCTGAATTTCCGCCACTTCCATATTGCCGTCGTACATGAGGCTGATGGCCAGGGCGTCTTTGCCTCGAATCAACTTCAAAATCAAAGACGCCGTAATAAAGCTGGGATTAAAGGTGGCGTCCAAGTTCAGTCGGTCCAGTACGTTGATGAAATTCACCCGGGAAATCTTGGCCACGGATTTCGTAATGCCCTCTTCCTTCATGGACAGGGCCATTAAAATATTGGTTTCGTCGATGCCCGTGGCACCGATAAAGGCGTCGTAGGACTTGATCACTTCTTCTTCCAACACATTAAAGTCCGTGCCGTCGCCGTGAATCACTACGGCATCGGGATGGCGCTCTTTCAAGGACACGGCCTTGTCGTGATCCTTTTCGATGACCAACACGTCGATATTATCCTTTAATAAAAGGCTGCACAGGTAATCCCCGAGCTTGCCGCCTCCTAAGATCATAACGCTCTTCGTGGCCTTGACCGCCGTCACCTTGGAGTGGTCCCGGTCGAAGGCGTCGATGTTTTTTCGCGCCCCGATAACCAGAATCACGTCGTTTTCTTTGAGCTGGGTGTTGCCGTCGGGAATAAAAGTGTAGCCCCGGCGGGAGACGGCGGCGATAAGAAGGTTGTCGAAATTATCCAGGTCCATGAGCTTTTTGTTCACAAACTCTTTTTCCTGCCCCACGTTAAACTCCACGAGCTTGACCTTGCCGCCGGCAAATTCGTCGCTCATAAGGGAGTACTTCTTCAGCAGGTATTTTTCGATGGCCATGGCCGCCGCCCGTTCCGGATTGATGACGTAGTCGATGTCCAACTCCTCTTTGATCAGGCGAATCTGGGAGTGGTACTCGGGATTTCGAATGCGGGCGATGGCGCTTTTGCAGCCGAGCTTTTTGGCGATGCTCGTAATCAATACATTGGATTCGTCGCTGGTCACCGTACCGATGATTAAGTCGTAGTTTTGAATGTCCAGTTCCCTGAGAATATTAAAATCCAGAGCATTTCCCAAGACCGTCAACACGTCCAGCTCGTTGTTTACCTTTTGGATCACCCGAGGATCGTTGTCCAGCACGGTGATCTCGATGTTTTCTTCTACTAAAGCGCGGGCGAGGCGCATGCCTAATTTTCCGCCGCCGACGATCAGGGCGCGCATATCAGATCCCGCCCTTTTTTTCGGCGGCTTTTTTAGCCGCTTTGGCCCGCTTTAATTTTTCGGGGGTAATGTCGTTTCCCTCTTCGTCCACGACCTTTGTATTTAAAAGCTGTTGACGAAAGCCTTCGCGAAAGATTTTCAAATAGGCTTTTCTCAACCGATCTCTCTCCGCCACCTCTTCGTCGGTGAGCTGACGTACCTTGGCCTCGTGAGCCAATTCGTTAATACGTTTTAAAAGTTCATCCATGTTTTCCAAGGCGACCTCCTTATTCAAATTCTTGTATTTTCGACTCGGTATAGTACAATAAACGGGAAGGATGTGACACCATGATTCGATGCACCATGCGAGCGACATCTCGCCCGCCGGCCGCCATGGCCTATGCTTTTTACGACGCGGACGGTTTAAAAATTTTACACAACAAGGACGATGCTCTCGTCGACCGATTCGACTACATCCTCCGCGAACTTCCCATGATACCCTATACTCTATCACTAATTGATGCCGATGGAAACGAGCGTTTTCGCCTGGAGCGAAAAACGCCGCCTCCCTTTCAAACCCACGCCTTTCAACTGTCCTTTGACGGCGAGGTCGTGGACTTTTTCGAAGACAAGGCCCGCTTCTCCCTTCCCAATCTCAGTTTTATCTACCGCGAGAAGAAATACGACATCGTGGGCTTTGTCAGAAACCGGGAATTTTTCATCGAAGAAGACGAATTAAAGCTCATGTCCATGACCGCGAGCCCCGTCGCCGGCGGCAAGGAATACGCCGTGGCCATTTACGAAGACGCCCTTCCCTTGGCGGTGTACTTCGCCGCGGTGATTATTATGGATATTTGTTTCCACAATTATTAAAGAAACGAGGTTGTTATGACATATACGGAAAAAGACCATGTAAGGATTAAAGCGGGCGCCGCAGTGGATCCCTCGGCGAAAATTTCAGGCACCGCCGATTCCCCGGCAATCATCGGCGAATACGCCGTCGTCGAAGCCGGTGCGGAAATTAAGGGCGCATCCATCGGCGCCTACGCCACCGTGAAGGGCGGCGTGTCCGCAGGGGAAGGGGTGTATGTGGGCGATTTCGCTATTCTCGAAGAAAACACCCGCCTCCCCGACGGTGCCAAGGTGCCTTCCCGGGCCGTAGCCGAGGGGGATCCCTTCTCCATCGTGCGCGGCCTCACCAAAGAAGAACTGGATGCGGCCAAAGCCCGCGCTAGCGAAGGCCTTTAAAAAAAGACTGCATGAGGGCGCGGCATTTTTCGGCGCAGACGCCCTCGGTAACATCGACGCTGTGATTAAAGGCGCGAAAGGCCGCGAGATTCACCACGCTTCCCGCCGCGCCGAAGCGGGGATTGTCGGTGCCGATAATGAGCCGCTCGATGCGGCTGTTTAATATGGCCCCCATGCACATGGGGCAGGGCTCCACGGTGACGTAGAGATCGCCGCCGATGCGCCAGCCCTCCGTGGCCTCATCGGCCGCCTTTAAGGCCATGATCTCCGCGTGATGCGTGGCGCTTTCGTCGGTCTCCGTTCGGTTGTGGCCCCGGCCGATAATCGCGCCGTCTCTCACGATGACGCAGCCGATGGGCACTTCCCCTAAATCGTAGGCCTTCTTCGCCTCTTTCAGAGCTTCGTTCATATAATACGAATCCATTCCCATTCCCCTTTCTTACCTTCTATCCTACCACGGAAAGGAGCATTTAATGAATATCTATATTTCCTTCGACATGGAGGGCATCGGCGGCATCGACCGCTTCAGCGACGAATACAAGGCCGCTTCCGCCTATTCCCGGGCTATTCACGCCCATTTGCAGGCGGTGATCGACGGCATTCAGAGGAGCCCGAAAAACGACGAAATCGAAACCATTACCGTCGCCGACAGCCACGGCGACGGCAAAAATTTGGATTACCTCACCCTCTCGGAGATGGACGAGCGCATCGAGCTCATCTCCGGCTACCCGAGGGGAGAATACATGATGAGCGGCTTGGATCGCCACGACGTGATCTTTTTTCTCGGCTACCACGCCTCCAGCGGCCAGCACCGGGCCAATATGGACCACAGCTACTCCACGTCCTTTCATCGGGTAAGCATTAACGGCATTAAATGCTCCGAGGCCATGATCAATCAAATCTACGCCAAGGAAAAGCACATTCCCGTGGGCCTGATTATCGGCGACAGCGGTCTTTACAACCAATTGATTCTGGAAGGCTACATGCCCTATGTGGAATACGTGGTGACAAAAGACAGCCTGGCACACAGTGCCGTCGTCCATCGCAATTTTCAAAGGGTGCGGGCGGAGATTATTGAAAAGGTGGCCCTGGTTTTAGACAAGGACTTTTCCTCTCTGCCACTCGGCGATTTAACCGCCCCCTACAATGTGACCATCGAAACCAACACCACCCTTCACGCGGACATGGCGGAAATGCTCCCCGGCACGACGCGCCTGGACGGCTACCGCATCGGCATGAGTTTCGATTCGGGAAAAGATTTAATCAACGGCCTCATGAGCTTGGAAGTGCTGTGCCGCAAATAACAGAAAGGAATCCTATGATAGCTACCGCATTCGACTTCGACGGAACCTTAATCGACTCCATGGGCATGTGGCGCAATTTGGGCCGCAATTTCGTGGAGTCCAAGGGCAAGGAATACACCGACGCCATTCACGATCAAATTACCACCATGAGTTTAAAACAGTCCAGCGCCTTTTTTAAGCGAGAGCTGAAGCTGGAGGAGTCGCCGGAAGAAATCTTCAACGAAATGGGCGCCATTTTGCTGGACGGCTACAGCAACAACCTTCCCTTAAAAGAAGGGGCCATGGAGGCCGTCGAAAGGGCCCGGCGCCTGGGGCCGGTGGTTCTCGCCACGGCAACGAACCAAGAGCTTTTAATGCCCGCTTTGCACCGCTTTCAATTGGACGATGCCTTCGACTTCATTCAAACCTGCGACGGCGTGGGCATCGAAAAAAGCGACGCGGCTTTTTACTACACCCTGGCCGAGCGCCTGAACGCATCGCCCGATGAAATCATCCTCGTGGACGACGCCCACTACGCACTGGCCGCCGCCAAGGAAGCGGGGCTTTACGTGGTGGCCGTAAAAGACACGTACAATCTACCCTATCGAGAAGCCATCGTAAAAGAAAGCGACGTGCTCTTGGACAGCTTGTGGGATTTTGATCCGGAGAGGTATTTTTGATCTACTATGTACTGAAGAAGACGCCCATCGTCGTCTTCTTTTCCTTTTTTGCTTTTTCATTCCTGCGCACGCAATTTTTTTCCAAACAAAAAAAGAAGAGCAATCGCAAACGTGAGCGGCTCCTGTTGGCTTTCTCCACCTACTGCCTGTGGCTCTTGTTTTTTCTTCTCGTCGACAACGAGCGCCTGGAAATGGGCGGGGTGCTCTTGGGCATCGACACGGACCTGGCCGATTGGAAGCTGAATTTAGTTCCCTTCGCCACCATCAAGGCCTTTTGGCGCTACGGATCCTTTACGGGGATGTTTTTGAATATTTTCGGAAACATCCTCATTGCCGTGCCCCTCGGGTTTCTCAGCCCCGTGCTCTTTCGCCGATTGAAAGACCTTCGCCCCTTGTTTCTCCTCTACGGCGGCGTCTTTCTTCTCGTGGAAACCCTGCAGTTTTTCACGGGCCGAAGCGCCGACATCGACGATTGGCTCTTAAATATGCTGGGGATCACTTTGGGTTATGTGCTGTCGAAGAGGCAGCGCCGCTTTCCCGAAAAGATCTACCGCCGCTAGCACCTGATGGTGCTTTTTTTCTTGCTTCTTGTTTCTTTTATGTCCTTTTTTTATAATAGGGGCGAGGAGGTTTCTATGCGAACCCTATTGACAAAAGTACGGGTAAATCCCGCCAACCGAGTGCAGGTGGTGGATGCCTACCTGGCTCAGGCGGATACGGATTTCGCCCTGGTCATCGACGTGATCAACGACACCGACAAAACCGTCACCTTTTTAAAAGTGGACGTGCTTTTTATTAACGCCTTCGGCAAATTTATTTTCGACGAAACCGTCTTTCACCACGGCTACGAGAATCTCAATTTAAAGCCCAAGTCCCTCTCCTACCTTCCCTACTGGATTTTGGACGAGCGGCACCACACGGCGCGGGGCGTGCGCATTCGCATTTCGGAAGTGCATTTTCAAGACGGCACCAGAAATTACTACGATCGCACCAAGGAAGTGTCCCTTACCGTGCCCACGGTGCCCAAGGAAAAGAAGGACGAGCTGAAAAAGCTCTTCGGGCCGGATTTTTACACCTACGGCGAAAAGAGCGGCAATGTGTGGCGCTGCATCTGCGGCTTTACCAATTCCGATGAAGAGGCGATCTGCCACCACTGCAGCCGATCCAAGGACTTCGTGCTCTCGGCGGTGACCGAGCGGCAGGTAAACAAAAAGCTCTTTCAGCTTTACGTGAACAAGGACCGAGATTTCGCCGATCGGGCCACGACCTACGAGGAGACCATTCCCATTCGCCCCCTGGACGAAATCGACCTGGAGCGTGGCATAGGGAGCGAACCGGCGCCCTCGAAGAAAAAAGGCGTCTTCTTCTTTCTCGTCGCCGCAGTCGCCGCCATCGCCCTCACCCTCTTCGCCTTTCGCATTTACGACGGAGTGAGCACGCGGCGCAATTACGACAAGGCCCAAAATTTTATCGCCATGGGGGATTACGCCGCCGCCGAGGCCATTTACGACGGCCTTCCGCCTACGGTGGACAATGTGGACATGGCCTTGAAAATTCAGGAGCTGGAGACCTTAAAGGCCTCCGACGCCTCCTACAAAAAAGCCCTGGAGCTTTCCCGCGCGGGAGACAGCCTGGCCGCCTACGCCGCCTACAAAGAGGTGGTGGAAGAAGACCGCAACAATTACGCCAATGCCAAGGCCATGATGGAGAGCATTCAGTCCGAGGCCATCGCCCGGGCCAATCGCTACGCGGAAGAAGGCAACAAAAAAGACGCCGAAAAACTTTTCGACGCCTTCCTGGCCCTGGATCCGAAAAATAAAAGGCTCTCGGAAGCGAAAGACGCTGCCCTTACCAGGTAGATTCTTCGGGAATCAACAGAGCGCAAATAATGTAGACCAATAGGCCGCTTCCCCCGCCGAGGGCGAAGAGAACCCACAATACCCGTACAATGTTGGAGTCGATGCCGAAGTATTCGCCTAAGCCGCCGCATACGCCGGCGAAGACGCGATCGGTGGTGCTTCGTCTCAATTCTTTTTTCATAAAATCCTCCTGTCTCAGTTACTACATGTATTATACCCGAAAAGGTGGTGCCCTATGAATATAAACCAATACAAAGTTCCTGAAAAGGCAAAGATTCATCTAAAAGATTACGCCACGACCTACGACGGTCCTCTGGAGAAAAAAGAAGTAAAGAGCAAACTTCTTCCTGAAAATCTGAACGCCATGGCCGAGCTGCAAGACGCCCTTTACGCGGAAAACACCCGCGGCATCGTCGTGGTTCTCCAGGCCATGGACGCCGCGGGAAAAGACGGCCTCATTAAACACGTCTTTACGGCCTTAAATCCCCAAGGCGTGACGGTAACGCCTTTTAAAGTCCCCAATGCCGAGGAGCTGGATCACGACTACCTGTGGCGCATCGCGAGGGCCCTGCCTCGCCGCGGCGAAATCGCCATTTTCAACCGCAGCCACTACGAAGACGTGCTGGTCACCCGGGTCCACGATTTATTAAAAGAATCTCCCCTGCCGGAAGAATTGGTGGACGACAACATTTGGAACCGCCGCTTCAAAGAGATTCGCGCCTTCGAATCCTACTTAAACGACAACGGCTTTACCGTGGTGAAAATCTTCCTCCACCTGTCTAAGGACGAGCAGAAAGAGCGGCTTATGGAGCGGATCATTCGCCCGGAAAAGCACTGGAAGTTTTCCTCCTCCGATGTGAACGAGCGGGCCTATTGGGAGGATTACCAAAAGGCCTACGAGGATTTAATCGCCCACACCTCCACGGAAAATTCCCCCTGGTACATTATTCCCGCCGACCGCAAGTGGTACGCCCGCTACGCGGTGTCGGAAATTATACTGAAGCTTATGAAAGACATGAACCCGACTTACCCGGAATTGGCCGAAAAGGAAAAAGAAAATTTGGCCAAGTGGAAAAAAATATTGGAAGAAGAGTAAAAAAAGGCGGCCGCGCGGGCCGTCTTTTTCTATGCTTATTTCGCTAAGTCTTCTTTAAAAAAGCTGTTGTCGATAAGGCGGGTACTTCCGATGTAGACAGCCATGGCAATAAAACTGTCTTTCACCAGCGTCGCATCCCTCTCGAAATGGGGGAAGCGGAGAATTTCCACGTAGTCGATTTTCGCCAAAGGCTCGGCCTGAATTTCTTTCGTCACCGCATCCAAGAGGGCGGCCACGTCTTTCTCGCCTTCACGCACCATGGCCTTGGCCTTTTTAATGGAGCGGGAGAGCACCACGGCGACCTTTCGCTCCTCGGCATTTAAGTAGCGGTTTCTGGAGCTTTTCGCCAGGCCGTCTTCTTCTCGCACGATGGGGCAGGGCACGATGGTGAGATCCATATTCAAGTCGCGCACCATGGCTTCGACAATGGCCACCTGTTGCACGTCTTTTTGGCCGAAGTAGGCCTTATCCGGCGCCACCAGATTAAAGAGCTTCGTGAGTACCGTGGCCACGCCGGTAAAGTGAATGGGGCGGGTAATGCCGCAGAGAATGTGGGTCATGGCATCGGGGGGCGTGACGCGGAAGCCGAAGTTTTCCGGATACATTTCCTCCGGCTCCGGATGAAAGACGATGTCCGCCCCTAAGCTTTCGCAAAAGGCGCCGTCTTTGTCGATGTCCCGGGGGTATTCTTCGTAATCTTCCCCCGGTGCAAATTGCAGGGGATTGACAAACACCGACACCACCACCGTGTCGTTTTCTTCGCGGCATTTTTTAATCAAGGAGCCATGGCCTTCGTGCAGGGCGCCCATGGTGGGCACGAGGCCCACACTGCCCTTGGCTTTTGCCGCTTTACAGGCGGCTTTTAATTCGTCTACGCGGGTAATAATTTTCATCCTGTTACTTGTCCTCCAGTAATCGTTCGTCCATGGTGAATTCGTGTTCCTTCGTGGGGAAGCTGCCGTCTTTCACCGCGTCGTTGTAATCCTTAAAGCCTTGCACCATGGCTTCGCCGATGTGAGCGAATTGATGCACGAATTTCGGCACGAAATCGTCGAACATGCCCAACATATCTTGATAGACCAAGACTTGGCCGTCGCAGTCCACGCCGGCGCCGATGCCGATGGTGGGAATGGAAAGCATTTCGGTAAGTTTCTTCGCGAGAGCCGCCGGCACACATTCCAAGACCACGGCAAAGGCCCCGGCTTCTTCAACGGCCTTGGCATCGGCAAAGAGCTTGGCCACCGTGGCTTCGTCTTTTCCTTGAACGCGGAAGCCGCCGAAGGCGTTTACCGATTGGGGCGTGAGGCCGATGTGGGCGCAGACGGGAATCTTCGCATCGACGATGGCCTTAATCACGTCTTTTACTTCCGTGCCCCCCTCGAGCTTCACGGCGTGGGCGTGGCCTTCGGAGATCAGGCGGCCGGCGTTCATGACGCTGTCGCGAATGCCCGTGGAGTAGGTCAAAAAGGGCATGTCGCAAATAATCAGGGGATGTTTTGCGCCTCGCGCCACGGCGGCGGAGTGGTGGATCATGTCTTCCAGGGTGACGGACAAGGTGTCTTCGTAGCCCAGCATGGTCATGCCCAGGCTGTCGCCGATTAAGATGGAGTCGATCCCCGATTTGTCTACGAGCTTCGCCGTGGAGTAATCGTAGCAGGTAATCATGGTGAGCTTTTCGCCCGTCTCCTTGGCCTCTTTAAATGTACGTACCGTTGCTTTTTTCATGCTTCTTCTCCTTTCAACAATCGACGCAAGTCGTCGTAAGGTCGATCCTTGTGTTTTTCCTCGCCGATGTCGGCCAAAATCAAGCTTGCCGCCCGGTAGAGGGCCTCTTCCTTCTCATCGCCCTTTCGCGCCAAGGCGTCCAGGTGGCGGCGAACGGTGGTCATGTCGCAGCGTTCCACCGGGCCCGTAAGGGCGGCGGCGGGGCCCACGTCGAAAATCTTCGCCAAATTTCCGGTGGCCAGGGGCTTTAAGGCCTCTTTCGCCTCGGCTTCTGTAAAGCCCACGTCCTCCATGAGGTCGAAGGCCATGGCGCTTACGGCCACGACTAAATTGCTCATAACCGCCGTGGCCAAATGGTAGGTGGCCTTGTCGGCACTCGTCATGACTTTGTAGGCGATATTATGGGCATCGAGACAGTCTTTAAACACCGCCACGGCCTTCTCGTCGCCTTCTAAAGTAAAAAACGCACTACCGACGGATGCGTGTCCCGATTCCTTGTCGGCAAAGGCCAATAGGGGATGCATGGATGCGGCATAAACGTCGTTGGTAGTACGATCGAAGAAAAGGGAAGAAGACAAACTGCCCGCCGTGTGGCAGAGAATCTTTCCCGAAATATTTAATTGTAAAAGGTCTCGCCACACGCCTTCGATGGCATCGTCCGGGGTGGCGATTAAGATCACATCGCTGGCTTCGACCAATTCATTTAGGGTCTTGAAGCACGCGCTGTTTGTCCTCTCTGCGCCGTAGGCCGCGCTTGAAAGGCTGCGGCTAAAGTAGCCGCTGATTCTCAGGGGCCCCGATGTAAACAGGGCGATGCCTAAGCTGACGCCGACTTTTCCGGCGCCGATAATGCCTACTCGCTTCATGTTATCACCTCGTTTGAGTGCAATACACATTGTGACGGTCGTTCATGTAGAAATAAATGTATAGTTTCCTTCGAATACTACCACAACCATTGTACGTTTCCTTTCGCGGATTGACAAGGTTATTTCAAAAAAACGGCGGGATTTTTCGCCCCTTTTCGCCGCAACAAAAAACGAGAGGCTTCCCTCCCGTTTACTTGTCCAGTTGCCGCTTTAAATCTTCCAGCTTTTTCTTGTTCTCCTCGTCCATGGCGAGGTAAGTGCCTTTTTTCGTGCGAATGCGATTGGCTTCTTTTCGCGTCAGGCTTTTCGAGCGCTTCACCAAGAGCTCCAGCTCTCTGGCGCTGATGCGCTTGCCCCCGCGGGCGAGAATAATCTGCTGCTCCACGTAGTCGCTGGTGGCCACGGTCACGTCCCGCACCCGGCCCATGGAGGCGATTTCGCTTTCGATGTAGCGGTCGGCGGTGACGGTTTCTTTCGTAAAGACGATGTCCATGTGGGGCTTTCTCTGAATGCTGCCCCCGTTTCCCTTCACCCGATAGGCGTCGAAGACGAGGATGATAAACAGATGCTCCGTGGCGGCGTACTCTTCCAAGAGATCCACCAAAAGTTCCCTGGCCTCTTCCAGATGCTCGTCGATGAGGCCGTCGAAGTCGGACCAGTAGTTGATGATGTTGTAACCGTCGACAAAGAGGTAGCGACCGTCTCTTTTATAGCGCCGATGCCTTGCCATGTCGCTGTCTCTTGATGTCGTAGAGGAAAATCGAGGCGGCCACGGAGGCGTTTAAGGAATCGAAGCCCCCGTCCATGGGAATGGAGAGCAGGCTGTCCACGTGTTCCTTCGTCTTTTCCGCCAGGCCCTTGCCCTCGTTGCCGATGACCACGGCGATGGGGCCGGTGAGATCCGCATCGTAAAGGGCGCCCTTTCCTCCGTCGGCGCCGTAGACCCAAATATTTTTCGCCTTTAAATCGTCGATGGTGCGGTTGATGTTCGTGACCTTCGCCACGATCATGTGATCCACCGCCCCGGCGGAGGTCTTATACACCGTGGCGTTCACGGCGGCGGCTCGGTGTTTCGGTATCACGACGCCGTGGGCGCCCATGGCGTAGGCGGATCGAATAATGGCGCCGAGGTTGTGGGGATCTTCGATGCCGTCTAAGAGCACGATTAAAGGATCCTCGCTTTTTTCTTCGGCCAGGGCCAACATGTCTTCCACGCTGCCGTAAGTGAAATCGGAAATAAAGGCCACGACGCCTTGGTGGTTTTGATTGCCGCACATTTCGTCCAGGCGGGATTTTTCGCGCTCCTGAACGTAGATGCCCAGTTCTTTGGCTCGGCCGCGAATTTTTTTCATAGAGCCGTCTTTCGCGCCCTTTTGAATGTAGACCTTGTCGGGCATTTTGTCTAAGGCTTCAAGGACCGGGTTTCGGCCGTAGATCATGGTCGTTTCCATACTTCCTCCTTGTAAAAGGCGCGGACTTCGTTGATTTTTCCGCAGGTCATGGCCCCTTCCGGGCAGGGACCCGTAACGCAGGCGGGACCCGCCTGTTTAAATACCTCAGGCGCCACGGCCAAGACTTCTTTCAACATGGCGAGGGCCATGTCGCGAATTTCCCACTGGGCCCGCTCACAGAGCCGCATGGTGAAAAAGTGCATCAAGCTCCTCGCGTTCATGGTCACGACGATTTTCGTCTCGCAGGCATTGGGCAGCACGTAGCGGGCATCTTCGATGGCGCGCTTTTCCGCCGCGGAGGCGGCTTTTTTCTCGTCCATCCCGGATTCCTCGAGCTCTTTCACATAGACGGCCTTCAACTGCTCCGTGAGATCCTCGTAGGCCTTGTGGGCCGCCTTCATGCTTTCGATGAAGCGGGCCTTGGCGGCTTCGTCTTTTTCGATGGCCTTGGGAATAATGTACTCAAATCGATCCAAACGCACGTAGCGCTGGGATTGCTGGGAATAGCTGGCCAGGCGGTGGCGCACCAATTGATGGGTCAGGACCCGGCTCACGCCTTCGATGGCAAAGGTGAAGCTGATGTGCTCCATAGGCGAGGCGTGGCCCATGTCGGCGAGCATGGCGACGAAGCGGGCAACCTCCGCCTCGTCCAATTTTTCTTCGATGGCCTCCACCCCCACCGGGGAATAGCAAAGCTTGGCGGCCTTGGCAATGGTAGCCGCCCCGTCCGGCGTGTATGCAATGAGTTTAACCTTCATTCTCCCATATCCTCTCAATCTCTTTAAAATACTCCACAAGCCGCGCCGTGTTTCCCGAACTATACAAGTAGCCGATCAAACACTCAAAGCCCGTGGCTCTTCGGTAGTCCGCCACGGAGGCGTTTTTCGCCGTGGTCTTCGAGTGGGCATTGCGCCCGCGACGATAGACAGCGGCCTCCTCTTCCGTGAAAAAATCCTTTAATTCCTCGGCAAGGGCCGATTGGGCCGAGGCCTTGGCCCGCTTCGCCGAGGCCCGGTGGAGGCGGGCCACCTTTTCGTTTCGATGAAGAATCCGGCTTCTGATGAAAAGTTCGTAGACGCAATCCCCTATGTAAGCAAGAACGAGGGGATTTTGCCCCCTCGCCTCGTCTTCCGTCCACATGGGCGCGGAAAAATATCCTCTTAAATCCTCTTCCACAGAGTGCCCTCTCTCGTGTCTTCGATGGCGATGCCTTTTTCGAAGAGCTCGTCGCGAATGGCATCGGCCCGGGCGAAATCTTTGTTGGCCCGTGCGGCTTTTCTTTCTTCCAAAAGGGCTTCGATGGCGCTGTCTTCGTCGGTTTCTTCCCGGCGATACAAAATCCCCAAAACGTCGGCCAGTTCCATAAAGGTGTCGTAGGCCGATTGCAAGCTGTCCTTCTTCGGTCCCTTAGCGATAAAGGTGTTGATATCTCTCGCCAGGGTAAAGAGGGCGCCGGTGGCACGGGCCGTGTTCAGGTCGTCGTCCATGGCCGCCATAAATTCTTCTTTTTCTTTTTGCACTTCGGCGTCGAAGTCCGCGTCATTCCCCGCTTCCATGTCGCCCTTTAAGAGCTGTTCCATGTGGTCCCTGACGCCGTAGAGGCGGTCCAGCCCCGCCTTGGTTTGTTCCATGGCGTCGTAGGAGTAGTTAATGGGGCTGCGGTAGTGGGCGCTTAAAAGGAAGAAGCGCAGCACTTCCAGGTCGAAGACATTGGCTACTTCACGCACCGTAAAGAAGTTCCCCAAGGACTTGCTCATCTTCGTGCCGTCCACGGTGATCATGCCGTTGTGGAGCCAGTAATTGGCGAAGGTCTTGCCCGTTAAGGTTTCCGATTGAGCGATTTCGTTTTCGTGGTGGGGGAACTGCAAATCTTCCCCGCCGGAGTGGATGTCGATGGTCTCACCGAGCAGGGTCTTGGCCATGACGGAGCATTCCAAGTGCCACCCCGGGCGGCCGTCGCCCCAGGGGCTTGCCCAGAAGGGTTCGCCTTCTTTCTTGCCCTTCCACAGAACGAAGTCGCCGGGGTTTTTCTTGGCGCTGTTCACTTCGATGCGGGCGCCGCTTTGCAGCTCGTCGATGTTTTTGCCGGAGAGCTTGCCGTAATCCTTGGCCTTGGTAATGTCGAAGTACACGTCGCCGTCCGCCGGATAGGCTGCGCCTTTTTCCACGAGGCCCCCCACAAATTCCAACATGGGCTCGATGAATTCCGTGGCCCGCGGGTTAATGGTCTTGTAGGTGTAGAGATTCAGTCCGTTGGCGTCTTGCATAAATTCGCCGATGTAGCGATCGGCTACGTCGAATACCGTGGTGTTCTCGTCCTTGGCCCGATTAATCAGCTTGTCGTCGATGTCCGTAAAGTTTACGACGAAATCCACGTCGTAGCCTTTGTAGATAAAGTAGCGGCGCAAGGTGTCGAAAACCACCAAGGGGCGGGCATTTCCCACGTGAATGAAGTTGTAGACCGTGGGGCCGCAGTTGTACATGCGTACCTTCTTATCCTCCAGCGACTTAAATTCCTCTTTTTGTCTCGTCATGGAATTAAATAACTTCACGTCTGTCCCCTTTCTCTCGCCTTAAATGTCGAAATAATAGCTGTTTTCCAATTTGTCGTGAATGGCGGACAAAATATTATCGAAGTCCTCGTCTTGAATAAAGAGGACGTCCAAATCACGCTTTCTCACGCCGTCGCGAATGCGCTTCACATCCGCAGGTCGCACGGAATTCAGATACACCAGCACCAAATCCGCGCCGTCTAAATTGCTTTCGATGTTTTCTTCGGAGGCTTCGTCGATGTGGACCACGTCGCTTCCCCCGTCTTTCAGGGCGTTTACTTGCTCGTTTACCACCGTGCCGCTCCCGAAGACGCTGAGCTGAAGGTGTTCGAGAAATTCATCGTCTTCCACCGGAGATGCCTCATTGTCGTAGCCCGCAGTGAGCACATTTTCCCCGTCCATGTTGTGGATCCAAATGACCCGGCCCCCTTCGGGATCCCGTTGCCAGTAGGCGTAGTCCACGATGTCGCCTTCGCCGACGTTTAAATTGCCCAAACTCACGTCTTCCAGATTGACGCGCATCACGCCGTTTTCCCCTTCGCCTTCGATGTAGAGGCCGCGGAAATCGGGATCGTAGAGCACCCGCGCGTAGGGAATGACCCGGCGCTCGCTTTCGACGATCTCCGTGGTTTTTTCCAGAAGTTCGTAATTATAAATATTCTTCAGGTGGTTGTTATTATACACCTGCTTTACCACCTTGGCCCGGACTTGGTCCCCTTCGCCGATGTTTTGCAGGCGCAGGACTTTTTCCGGAATGAACACATTGTCGTCGCCTAAGGTGCCGCCGCCGAGGCGCAAGTGGACGCGGCCCACGTAGTAATCGTCGTCATTTGCCGCGACGCGAGGCGCCTCGGAGTAGGTCGTTTCCGTTTCGATGTCGTACAAGAGCTCCGCTAAATCGAAGAGCTTTTCCACGCGGCTGCGGCGTTCAAAGAGATTGTCGCCGTTAATGCCGTCGATACAGGTTTTCATTTCATTCTTAATTTCGTTTACCATATAGTTTTTGTTCATTTGTTCTTTCTCCATTTCTACATTTTATCCACTCTATTTTATCACGTCCCGCCCTTTATCTCCACCGCGGCGGGCCTTTGTCTATGCTTTTTATAGGATTTCAGAAAAAGGGAAAATGTCTTTTCTATAAAAAATCCCCTTACCGCGCAGGTAAAGGGATTTTGAGAATTTATTGATTACATCATGCCCATGCCGCCGCCCATACCGGCTGCGCCGAGGTCGGGCATGTCTTCTTTAATATTGGCCACGGCCGCTTCGGTGGTGAGCAGCATACTGGCTACGCTGGCTGCGTTTTGCAGGGCGCTTCTCGTGACCTTCGTGGGATCCACGATGCCTTCGTCGATCATGTTCACGTACTTGCCGTTGTAAGCATCGTAGCCGACGCCGGGTTTTTCGCCCTTGACGTGTTCCACGATGACGGAGCCTTCGGCACCGGCGTTTTCAGCGATTTGACGAAGGGGCTCTTCCAGTGCGCGGAGAATAATCATCATGCCGGTCTTTTCGTCGCCTTCGCCGGCCTCGGCCAAGGCTTCCACGCAGCTGATGCAGTCTACGAGGACCACACCGCCGCCGGGAACGATGCCTTCTTCTACGGCTGCGCGAGTGGCTGCCAAGGCGTCTTCGATGCGGAGCTTGCGTTCTTTGAGTTCGATTTCAGTGGCCGCACCCACTTGAATGACGGCCACGCCGCCGGAGAGTTTCGCCAGGCGTTCTTGTAATTTTTCCCGGTCGAATTCGCTTTCCGTTTCTTCCACTTGGGCGCGAATTTGGCCGATGCGTTCGTCGATGGCGCTGCGTTCGCCGGCGCCGCTCACGATCACGGTCTTGTCTTTTTCCACGCGGACTTTTTGTGCACGGCCCAGCATGTCCACGGTGGCTTCTTTAATGTCCAGGCCTAAGTCTTCGGTGATTACCGTGCCGCCGGTTAAGATGGCGATGTCTTGGAGCATGTCTTTTCTTCTGTCGCCGTAGCCCGGTGCCTTGACACCTACCACATTTAAGGTGCCGCGAAGTTTGTTGACGACTAAAGTTGCCAATGCTTCCCCTTCGATGTCGTCGGCGATTAAGAGGACGGGGCGGGATTCTTGAAGCACTTGTTCCAAGACGGGAAGAATGTCTTGAATGTTGCTGATCTTCTTATCGGTAATTAAGATGTAGGGATCGTCCAGTTCGGCGACGCGTTTTTCGGGATCGGTGACCATGTAGGGGCTCAGGTAGCCGCGGTCGAATTGCATCCCTTCAACGACATCCAATTGGGTGCCCATGGAGCGGCTTTCTTCCACGGTGATAACGCCGTCTTTGCCTACTTTTTCCATGGCTTCGGCGATAAGCTCGCCGATGCGTTCGTCGGCGGCGGAAATGGCGGCCACACTTGCGATGGCATCGGAGTTATCCACCGGCACGGAAAATTTCTTTAATTCTTCCACAATGGCGTCCACGGCCTTTTTAATGCCCTTTTGAAGGACCATGGGATTGGCGCCGGCGGCCAGGTTCTTCAAGCCTTCGCGAATAATGGCTTGGGCGAGGAGGGTGGCGGTGGTGGTGCCGTCGCCGGCCACGTCGTTGGTCTTGGTGGCGACTTCTTTTACCAGTTGAGCCCCCATGTTTTCGAAGCGATCTTCCAATTCGATTTCGCGGGCGATGGTCACCCCGTCGTTGGTAATGAGGGGGGCGCCGAATTCCTTATCTAATACGACATTTCTGCCCTTGGGCCCCAAGGTGACTTTTACCGTGTCCGCTAATTTGTTAATGCCGCCGACGAGACCTTCCCGGGCGTCTGCGCTGAATTTTAATTCTTTTGCCATAATATCTCCTACTTTCTTTTACTTAGTTTAATTTTGCCAACAGGTCTTGGTATTTTAAGACGATGACGGTTTCCCCGTCCATTTCAACTTCGCTGCCTGCGTATTTGCTGTAGATGACTTTGTCCCCTTCGACGACGTCGCAGTGAATGTCTTCGGAATTTTTTAATTCCTCGCTCACGGCGATGACCGTGGCCACATTGGATTCCTCTTTTGCCGTATCGGGCAAGACGATGCCGCTGGCCGTGACGTTTTCTTTTTCTATTTTTTGAATTACAACACGTTCACCTAATGGTTTAATGGTCATGATGTGCCTCCTGAAATAATATTAGCACTTGCGTATGTCGAGTGCCAGTTCCTCTATTATGATACCACAATTTTAAAACTTGTAAACCATATCCGTGGATTATTTCTCCCAAGCGTCGGGTTTCCGGCAATTGCACGTCCCTTTTCGCATTCTCAAGTAGATACTATATATAGATAATTTTCCCAAACATCTTCCTTTTGTCTCCCATATGTAGTATAATCGTCTCGCTTGGGACAACAGCTCCCTTTAGACGTAAGAAACACCCGCAGGGGTTAAGTAATAGACATTTTTTATTATTCGGAGGAATGGAATGAGCAATTTAAGGATTATTAAGCGCAACGGCGAGTCCGTGGATTTCGACGGATCGAAAATCGTCGTCGCCATCGAAAAGGCCATGCACTCGCCCACGGGCTATTTCGTGGAAAATCAGGCGGACATGGTAGCGAAAGAAATCGAAGAAGAAATTTTAAGGGAAGAGCTGTCTTCCACCGTGCTTCAGGTAGAAAAGCGGGTCTTCGAAAAATTAATCGAAAAAAACAACATCGCCACGGCCAAGGCCTACGAGTCCTACCGTTCTGTGCAATCCTTTAAGCGGGAAAACAACTCCACCGACTCTTCCATCGAAAGCCTTTTGACCTATTCCGATGCGGATTTAATGGACGAAAACTCCAATAAAAACGCCGTGGTGGTCTCCACCCAACGGGATCTCATCGCCGGGGAAGTCTCCAAAGACATCGCACGCCGCCGGATTCTTCCCACAGACATCGTCACGGCCCACGACTCCGGCGCCATTCACGTCCACGACATGGACTATTACATTCAGCCCATGTTCAACTGCTGTTTGATCAATCTGGAAGACATGCTGAAAAACGGCACGGTGGTCAACGGCAAGATGATCGAATCGCCGAAGAGTTTCCAAACGGCCTGCACCATTACGACACAAATCATCGCCCAAGTGGCCTCGGGCCAATTCGGCGGTCAATCCATTAACGGCATCGACCGCATTTTGGCGCCCTATGTGCGCCGAAGCTACGAAAAATACTTAAGCGCCTCCATTTCCGAGCAGCTGGACATTTACGGCATGGAAAAAGCCGACATGGCCATGGCGGAAAAAGTGGCCTGGAACCGCACGAAGCGGGAAATTAAATCGGGCGTACAAACCATTCAATACCAAATCAACACCCTCATGACCACCAACGGCCAAGCGCCTTTCGTTACCCTGTTTATGTACTTCGATCCCGAAAGCGAATACGCCTATGAAGCCTCCCTCATTACGGAAGAAATTCTTCGCCAACGGATCGACGGCATTAAAAACAAACAAGGGGTGAAGGTCACGCCGGCCTTCCCGAAACTGATCTACGTCCTGGACGAACACAACATCCACAAAGACAGCCCCTACTACTACCTCACCCGCCTGGCCGCCACCTGCACGGCGAAGCGGATGTATCCGGACTATATTTCCGCAAAAAAAATGAAGGAAATCTACGAAGGCAATGTCTTCTCCCCCATGGGCTGCCGCTCCTTCCTTTCCCCTTGGAAAGACGAAGAAGGCAATTACAAATTCGACGGCCGCTTTAATATGGGCGTGGTGAGCGTGAACCTGGCGCAAATCGGCATTTTGGCCGGCCACGACGAAGAAGCCTACTTCGAGCTTTTATACAAGCGCCTCGAGCTCGTGAAAAAGGCCCTTTTGATTCGCTACGAACGCCTGAAGGAAGTGACCAGCGACGTCTCCCCCATTCACTGGCAAGACGGCGCCATCGCCCGCCTGGAGCCCGGCGAAAAAATCGGCGACTATTTAGAAGGCGGCTACTCCACTCTGTCCTTGGGCTACATCGGTCTCTACGAAGCCACGAAATGCGTCATCGGCACCTCTCACACCACGAAAGAAGGCCACGCCTTCGCCATGCGCGTCATGCACGCCCTTCGGGATGCCGTGGACGGCTGGAAGGCGGAAACCGGCCTGGGCTTCGCCCTGTACGGCACGCCGGCGGAATCTTTGACCCACCGCTTCTGCTCCATCGACAAGGCCACCTTCGGCGCCATCGAAGACATTACGGACAAGGGCTACTACACCAACAGCTACCACGTGGACGTACGGGAAGAAATCAATGCCTTCGACAAATTCGATTTCGAAAGCGAATTCCAAAAAATCTCCACCGGCGGCTGCATCAGCTACGTGGAAATCCCCAATATGACCAACAACATCGACGCGGTCATGACCATGGTGGGCTACATTTACGATCACATTTCCTACGCGGAATTTAATACGAAATCCGACTACTGCCACGAATGCGGCTTCGACGGTGAAATCACCGTTAACGACGACGGCGATTGGGAGTGCCCCCAATGCGGCAACAAAGATCGCACCAAGCTCACGGTCATTCGCAGAACCTGCGGCTATTTAGGCGAAAACTTCTGGAACGAAGGCCGCACCAAGGAAATCGACGCCCGCGTCCTGCACATTTAAAATGGACTACGGCAACTACGCGCAAATTCGGCCCCTGGATGTGGCAAACGGCCCGGGCATCCGCGTGTCGGTCTTCGTCACCGGCTGCAGCCGAAAATGCAAAAACTGTTTCAACGAACCCTATCAGGATCCCGCCTTCGGCGAGGCTTGGACGGACGAAACGACGGAAACATTGATTAAGTATTTAAGCCGCCCGGAAGTTGCGGGCCTCACCCTTTTAGGCGGCGAACCCATGGAAAACACCTGGCTACGACGGGTTTTGGCGGATGTCAAAAAACAAATCCCGACCTCCGTGTGGATTTACTCCGGCTACACCTTCGAAGAGATCCTCGACGATCCCGAAAAAGTGAAGCTCCTCGAATCCTGCGACGTTCTCGTGGACGGCCCCTTTGTGGAGGCGAAGAAAAATTTAAAACTCGCCTTTCGGGGCAGCGAAAACCAGCGCATCTTAGACATCCCCAAGAGCCTTCAGGCCCATACAGCCATAAAAAAAGAGAGAGACGAATAAGTCTCTCTCAGACTGCAGACAAACTCCGAATACATCTCGGGGTTTGTCTCTTTTTTATGTGTTTTTTGGCTCTATACTATCCATTGAGGAGCTTACTCCCCAATGGATAGTACAGAGCCTTTATTTTATCAACCCGCCGTGGCGCGTCTGACATCTTCCGCCACCAGGGATTTTTCCCCGTGGGTCTTAATGGGATCGAAGGTGAGGCGCGCGATGTTAAAGGCGTGGTCACCGATACGTTCCAAGGTACCCAGGATGTCCACGAAGAGGGAGGTTGTGACCGTGGCTTCTTCGTGTTGGGAGGTCATGCGCCTGAAGTGGGAGGCGCGAAGTTCGTATTCCAGGTAGTTGAGATTGTTTTCGTCTTCCTTCATGACTTCGTAGAGGTGGCGATCGCCGCCCTTAAAGACTTCCACCCCGTTCACATACATGTGGATCAACAGTTCGTAGATGGAATTGAGTTCATCCATGGCTTCTTCTTGAAATTCTTCGCCGGAATCGTAGATCATTTCGAAGTATTCCACCAAGTTTTGCACCAGGTCGCCGATGCGCTCAAAGTTTTTTTGCACCTGAAGGCTCACCGAGTATTCATCGGCCAACTCTTCCGGAAGGGATTGCTTGGAAATCTTCAAGAGGTAGGATTCGATTTTCGTATCCAGGGAATTGACCATGTCTTCCAGTTGATTGACTTCGTGGAAGTGTTTTTTGTCTTTGGTCAACAGGTACTGCTTGCTGTCTTGAAGGGCTTCCAGCACGATGTCGGATACCTGAAAGATCGCCGCCTTGGCTTGGGAAAGGGCTCCGGCCGGGAAGGTCTTGACCATGGCTTCGTCCAGCTGAATTTTCCCGAGTTCCAAGGATAGATCGTCGCGTCCGGGCATAAGTTTTTTCAAAAGCAGGACGCATTTGGGAATCAGAGGCAGGAAGATGAGCATGCCCACGAAGTTAAAGCTGAAGTGGGCCACGGCGATGGTCATCATGTCGTTGAGATGAAACTTCTCCGCCATGTAGATGACGAAGCGTTCGTAGGGGCTGATAATGGCCAAGAAAAATACGGACACGGACACGTTAAATAAAAAGTGGAACAGGGACGTGCGCCGGGCGGCCAGGCTGCCGCCGACGGAGGCCAAAGCCGCGGTGACCGTCGTTCCGATGTTGGCGCCGAAGACCAGGCCCAAAGCCGCCACCAGGGTAATGGAATCGGTGGCATAGAGGGTCTGCACGATCCCGACGATGGCCGAAGACGATTGGATCACGCCGGTGACCACGGCGCCGATTAAGGCGGCCAGGATCGGTTGGCGACTGAGTCGTACGACCATGTCGGAAAAGCCCGGGATGTACTGTAGTTCTTTTAATGCGTCGCCCATGGTGTTTAATCCGATAAACAAGAGGCCGAAGCCGATAATGATTTCACCCAGGTAGATGGTTTTTTTCTTCGATGCCATCAGAGCCAAAAATACGCCGATAAGCAGTATAAAGTAGGCCAAGTAATCCAGTTGAAAACCGATTAAGATCGACGTCACCGTGGTACCGATGTTGGCGCCGAGGATAATGGCAATGGCTTGACTCATGCCCATCAGCCCGCTTCGCACGAGGGAAATGGCGATGACCGTCGCCGCCGATGAGGATTGGATCAAGCCGGTCATGACGATCCCGACGAGGACCGCCATCAGGGGATTGGACGTATATTTTTCTATATAGTCTCGAATTTTCGTACCGGCAAACTTCGTCAGGCTGTCGCCCATGAGTTTGACGCCGAAAAGAAACAGGCCCAGACCGCCGGCAATAAAATGCCAGTCAATTTGAGACCATGAACTTACCTCGCCCATACATTCTCCTTCCGTCACATTGTTTCATACATAGTCGACCTTATTATATCAAAAAGTAAAGTCCGGGTAAGGATTATGTGCTAAAATCTCTCTTTTTATTTCCTTCCGCGATTCGATAGAAAAAAAGCGCCTGCGAGAGGCGCTTCGGTTTTCTGTAAATTTTTACTTCCAATAATCCAATTTGCTTTCGTCCAGGCCGATGTCTCTGCCGATAAAGTGGGGATCTTTGCCCGCTTGAACCTGTTCTTTGTAGTCTTTTAATGCGGCCAAAGCCTGATTACTCAAAAGCAGAATCGAGGGAATGTTTACGAGGACCATGAGGGCCATTAAGAAGTCCGCCACATTCCACGCCAATTCCATTTTCATGCTGCTGCCCAGGAAGATGAGGACAATCGCCACGAGTCGGTAGCAAAGCATAAAGGTTTTGGAGGGGGATTTTTTGTGGAGATAGTTGAGACAGCTGTCCACGTAGTAGAGATTGCCCAAAAGGGTGGTAAAGGCAAAGAGGGTCAAGGACAGGGAGATAAAGACGTAGCCGTAGTGACCGAAGACCGTGGCCAGTGATTCCTGTACGTAGGCGGCGCCGGCCAATTCTTCCGTGGCTTCAACGCCCGATGCCATGGCCATAAATGCCGTGGCGGAGCAGATAACCAGGGTGTCTAAGAAGACGGAGAACATTTGAACCAGGCCTTGTTTTACCGGGTGGGACACGTCTGCCGAGGCAGCGGCGTTGGGCGCGGAACCCATACCGGCTTCGTTGGAGTACAGCCCCCGCTTGACCCCTTGAACCAAAGCGGAACCGGCCAAGCCGCCGAAGATGGCTTGGAAGTTAAAGGCGTCGGAGAAGATGTTTTTGAATACCGTGGGCATGTAGGCAATGTTTTTCACGATCATAAACAGGGCCATAGCCACGAAGATAATCCCCATAAAGGGTACAACGGTGGAGGTGGCCTTGATGATGCGCTTGCCGCCGCCCAAGATGCAGAAGCCGGCGACGACGGCGAGGATCCCGCCGATGATCCAGGTGGTCTTGCCTTCCACGAAGAAATCGTAGACGCGGAAGGAGTCGGTCATGTTAAAGGACGCCAGCATATTGAAGCCCACGGCGTAGGTTAAAATCAAGAAGATGGCGAAGAGCACGCCTAATTTGCGGGAGCCCAAGGCCACTTCGATGTAGTAGCTCGGGCCGCCGTAGCTGTTGCCTTTCTCGCTCCGGCGCTTATAGATTTGCGCCAAGGTGGATTCGATAAAGGCCGATGCGCCGCCGATTAAGGCGATGATCCACATCCAGAACACGGCGCCGTAGCCGCCGAGGCAAATGGCCTGTGCCACGCCGACGATGTTGCCCGTGCCGACGCGGGATGCCGTGGAGACCATAAGAGCCTGGAAGGAAGACACTTCCCCTTCGTGGGGCTTTTCACGCAACACCCGCAGGGATTCGCCGAACATCGAAATTTGTAAAAATCCCGTGCGCACGGTGAAGTAAAGGCCGGCGCCGATTAAAATAATAATAAGTATGGGGTAGTACAAATACCCGTTTACTTTCAGTAACAGATCCATTGTTCACCTCAGTTTCTTAACGATACGTACAACATTCATGATGGTTCACATTCTATCACAACCAACTACATTGTAAAAGAATATTTTGCATTGACACAGATTTTTCCGCTCTGCTCTGAAAAAGCAGCTCCTTTTTCTTAAAATAAATCCTCAATTGACGCAAAAAACCTCTCCGTAGCGAGCCGCGACGGAGAGGCTTTTCATACCTTAAAGTAAGGCGCGTTTTATTTTTTATTGGCGATCTTCGCCAGATAGTATACGACGAGTACCATGAAGACGAGCTTTACAAGGATGGCTATTACGGAAAATATACTTCCAAACAAAACAGATTCCATAAAACACCTCTCAAATAATGATTTCTACTAAAACGCCAATTGCTTCCTTTGCTCATAAAGCACGGTGAATCGTTGTAAAGACGCTTTTTAAATCAGTCGTTAAGCTTCGGGGCGATTTTTTCCATATAGGTCTCGATGCGCTTGGCCATGGGCGGGGCGAAGTCCCCGGCTTTTAACATGGCGTCGAGCTCCGTTTTGCCAACGAATTTGTAATCTTCCACTTCGCTTTTTTGCATTTTAATCTTGTCCACGTCCCTTACGAGGAGAAAGATTTTGGAAAATTTCTGATTTTCCTTCATGGTGCCGAGGAAGGTAAGGTCTCTGTCCGTGGCCCGAATGCCCACTTCTTCTTTGAGCTCGCGCAGAGCGCCCTCAAGGGGGCTTTCCTTATCCACGACGCTTCCCATGGTAAATTCCCATTGATGGGGGAAGGTTTTGTTTTTGGCCCGTTTCGTCACCAAAAGCTTGCCCCGGGAGATGACCATGACGCCTGAGACGACGAAATACTCCGTGGCCTCCAGCGGCTCTTTTCGGTCTTTTAAATAGCCCAGGTAGTTAAAATCTTCGTCGTACATGCGCCTCAGTTCCACGGCGACCTCCTTTATTTGCTTACATTATTTTTGACGCGCTTCAAGCGGAAGAAATCTTCCCGCTCTTTTTCCGCCAAAATTTCTTCGATTTCTTTTTTCGCGGCTTCGTACTTGGGAATTTGGATTTTTTCCAGGGCATTGGCCCGCTTCACGGTTTTTTTGATTTCCTTGGCCAGGCGGTACAAATCCGTTTCGATCTCCGCCAGTTCGTAAATCCTCGCCCGCATGTCGTGCATGCGAATGTAGGCTTCGTCGAAGGCGAAGTTGGATTCAAACATACTGAAGGTGGTTTGGGGCTTAAAGGCCTTGTAGTGGATTTCGGGAATTTCCACGCCCATGACGGAGCGGTAGCCGATGTGGTAAGGCTCTTCCGTGGGCATGGATTTGCTCATTCCCACCACCGATTCCCATCCCATGGTCACCGAGGCCATGGTGAGGGCGTCGTAGGAGCGGCTGAAGTGCTCTTCCACCTCTTGTTGAATGGTTTGGGCCCGGGCGTTTAAGCGCATGATCTCGCGCATGAGCACGGCCCGCTTTTTATCCAGCAGGCTGTAGCCCCGCTTGGCAAAATCCAAGGCGTTTTTTACTTTGATTAAATTGGCTTTCGTCGCCGTTACGCGTTTCGCCATGGCTCACCTCTAATAATATTTCTCCAGAATCTTCGGATCGACGCGCACCAAGCTGTCCTTGGGCAGGGTCCTGAGAAGTTCCCAGGCCTTGTCCAGGGTTTGGTCGATATCGGAGGGCTCGTTAAAGTCCTGGCCGATAAATTCGTTTTCGAATCGGCGGCCGAATTCCAAAAGCTGTTGATCCCCTTCGGAAAGTTCCTCTTCTCCGATGATTTGCGCCAAGGAGCGCACCTCGATGCATCGGGAGTAGGAAGCGAAGAGCTGGGCGGAGACGTCGGAATGGTCTTCCCTCGTGTAGTCCGCCCCGATGCCGTCTTTCATCAAACGGGACAGGGAGTCCAGAATGTTAATGGGTGGATAAATGCCCTGGCCGTGCAAATCACGGGAGAGGACGATTTGGCCTTCGGTAATGTAGCCGGTCAAGTCGGGGATCGGGTGGGTAATGTCGTCGGAGGGCATGGTCAGGATGGGAATCAAGGTGACCGAGCCCTTCACACCTTTGATCATTCCCGCGCGCTCGTAGATGGCGGCGAGGTCCGAGTACAAATAGCCCGGGTAGCCTTTTCTGGAAGGCACTTCTTGTTGTTGGGAAGACACTTCCCGCAAGCTTTCCCCGTAGCTGGTCATGTCGGTCATAATGACCAGGACGTGTTTGTGTTGTTCGAATGCCAGGTATTCCGCCGCGGTGAGGGCGCATTTCGGGGCGATGATCCGCTCCATAATCGGATCGTCGGCGTAGTTCATGTAGATGACGACTTTGTCCATAACGCCGGCTTCCATAAAGCTGTCCGTAAAGAAGGACGCCACTTCCCGCTTCAGGCCCATGCCGCAGAAGACCACGGCGAAATCGCCGCTCTCGCCTTCGTCGGAAACGTTGGCTTGGCGCACGATTTGGGCGGCGAGCTCGTTGTGGGGCAGCCCTGCGCCGGAGAAGATCGGGAGCTTTTGCCCGCGAATCAGGGTCATGACGGAGTCGATGCCGCGAATCCCCGTTTGGATGAAGTTTCTCGGGTATTCCCGGGCCACCGGGTTCATGGGCTGGCCGTTGACATTGTAAAATTTATCGGAATAGACCGGGCCGCCTTTGTCGATGGCGCGGCCGATGCCGCTGAAGCGGCGGCCTAAGATTTCCGGGGACAGGGGGATTTCAAAGGGACGGCCTTCGAAGACCACGTTTAAGTTTTCCGTGGAGACCCCCATGGATTCGCCGAAGACCTGAACCGTGGCGGCATCGTCGTTGATGCCGATGACCCGGCCCACGAGGATTTCCTTCGTGTCCCGATTGGTAATGGAGACGATCTCGCCGTAGCGCACCCGGTGCAGGCCGGAGAGCTGAATCAGGGAGCCGTCGACATTATCTAAGCGCAAATACTCTTTCTTCATGGCCTACACCTCCTCTTTTACGGGTTCTTGAGGGGTTTTATCCCCTTCGCTTTGATTGTTTTCCTCCGCCTCTTGCTTTTTCTCTTGGATTTCGTAAGCTTCCATTTCGTTTTCGGCGATGCCGTATTCGATGCGGATTTCTCTGTAATGCTCTTGAATATCGTTGATCAAGTGGGTGAAGGCCTTCATATCGTCGTTGGCGATGTTGTACTTCATGTTCACGATTTTGGAATGCAGGGCGTCGTCTTTTACTTCTTCAATGGAGATGCCCTGATCCAGCACCACTTTGCCCTCTTCGTACAAGGTGTCGATGACTTCCATCATGGCAAATTGTTTTTCCAGGGGCACGGACTGGTCGATGTCGTTAAAGGCGTTTTGTTGCAGGAAGGCGTCTTTGATCATGCGGGCGATAATTAAGAGGAAGCGTTCCTTGTCGGGAAGCACGTCCTCGCCGACGAGCATGACGATTTCCTGGAGCCGGGCCTCTTCGTTTAAGATGTTCATGAATTTCTTCCGCAGGCCGGGAAGGTCTCCGTCCAGGCGATTGTCGTAGTAATTGGACAGGGCGCCGATGTAGCCGGAGTAGGAATGGAGCCAGTGAATGGCCGGGTAGTGCCTGGAGTAGGCCAAATCCTTATCCAGGGCCAAGAACACATTGACGAAGCGGCGGGTGTTTTCCGTCACAGGTTCGGAGAAGTCGCCCCCGGCCGGGGAGACGGCACCGATGGTGGTGACGGAGCCTTCTTCGCCGCATAAGGTTTTGGCGGAGCCGCTTCGCTCGTAGAAGGAGGCGATGCGACTGGGCAGATAGGCCGGGTAGCCTTCTTCCGCGGGCATTTCTTCCAAGCGGCCGGAAATTTCCCGCAAAGCTTCCGCCCAGCGGGAGGTGGAGTCGGCCATCATGGCCACGTCGTAGCCCTGATCCCTAAAGTATTCGGCGATGGTGATGCCGGTGTAGATGGAGGCTTCCCGGGCCGCTACGGGCATGTTGGACGTGTTGGCGATTAAGATGGTTCGCTGCATCAGGGGCTTGCCGGAGTTCGGGTCGATGAGTTTCGGGAAGTCTTCCAATACTTCCGTCATTTCGTTGCCCCGCTCGCCGCAGCCGATGTAGACGATGATGTCCGCGTCGCAGAATTTGGCGATGGCGTGTTGGGTCATGGTCTTGCCCGTACCGAAGCCGCCGGGAATGGCCACGGTGCCGCCTTTGGCGATGGGAAAGAACACGTCAAGCACGCGCTGGCCGGTGACCAGGAGTTGATCGGCGTCTAAAAATTCGTCGACGGGCCTGGGGATACGCACGGGCCAGGGATGACTCATGGCCACTTCGTGTTCTTCGCCGGCGTCGTCTTTGATTTTGCAGACGGGTTCCACGATGTTGTAATCGCCGGCCTCGGCGATCCACACCACTTCCCCGGAGACATTCGGGGGAAGGATGATGCGGTGGGTGATGATTTCCGTCTCCTCTACGGTGCCGATGACGGCGCCGCGGTTGAGGACATCGCCTAGTTTGACCTTCGGTTCAAAGGTCCAGAGCTTTTCCAAATCCAAGTTCATCATGCCGATGCCTTCGGGAATGAAATTGCCGTATTTTTCGCTGATGCGGTTCAGGGGCCGCTCGATGCCGTCAAACATGTTTCCGAGAAGGCCCGGGCCTAAACGCACAGACAAAGGCCCGCCGGTGGAGACGATGCCCTCGTCCCGCATGAGGCCTTCGGTTTCTTCGTAGACCTGCACGATGCCTTCGTCGCCGTGAATGGCGATCACTTCGCCGATGAGCTTTTTATCGCCGACCTGCACCATCTCCCGCATGGAGAAATCCCCCATGGGCTTGCCCACGACGACGGGCCCGTTGATCTTTATGATTTTTGCTTCTTTACTCATGGTCCATCTCCTCTTGGAACAGGCGGTAGAGCAGCTTGCCGATGGCGTAGCGCTTGTCTTCGATCATGGTGTAAAGGTCGTAGTTTAAACTATACGTCCTGTCCATGTCGCTGATGGTGTGCCCGCCGATGCGCGCATCCTCTAAGGTCTCTCCGTGAAGGACGATGCCCTTTTCCTCGGCCATGGCCTTAAACTCATCGAAGAATCGATCCATGTCCGTCGCCACCATGTGGAAGCGGTACTCCCCGGGCTTTAATTCATTTAGGGATTCTTCCACGCGCATGGCCAGGTCTTCCCCGTACTGCGGGGTGTGGGTGTATTCCACGGCCCGGGCGCGGATGGCTTCGATGAAGTCTTTTTTCAGTTCGTTGATCTTTTTAAGTTCCAAGACCCGTTCGTTTTCCTTGGCCTTGGCGATCTTTTCATTGCCCATGACTCGGGCGAGATCGGCGCGGCGACGAACGATGTTGTCTTTTTCTTCGTTCAGTTGTTTTTCCTTGCGCTCCAAAAGGCTGTTTTTTTCCTGTTCCCAGGCCTCTTTGCGCTTCTGTAAATCCGTTAAACGCCGCTTATAGACGACGTCTTCGAATAATTCCAATTTGCTTTCGACTTGCAGCATTTTCTCACCTACTAATCCAGTTTCACCCCGATGGCGTCGCGAACGTATTTCATAATGAAATCATCTTCCGTGTAGCCATCTCTTCCGGGCAATGTGCAGATAAAGGGACTGCGCTTTTTCTCTTTGACAGCCAGAACCTTCTCTTCCAACGTGCGAAAGTCCTTTTCGTTTAAGATAATCATGCCGATGGTTTTATCTTCCAGAGCGGCGTCGAAGGCGGCATTCAGCGCCTCAGTATCGGCGCAGTACACCCCTTCGAATCCGCTCATGCGAAGGGCGACGAGAAATTCGTCGTCGCGAGAGATGACCCTGGAGATCATTACAGTTTGCCCAGGATCATGATGGAAATGATCAAGCCGTAGATGGCGATCCCTTCGGCCAAGCCGACGAAGATCAGGGTCTTCCCTAAGATGGAGTCGTCTTCACTGACGGCACCCAATGCGGCGGAACCGACGATGCCGACGGCATAGCCCGTACCGATGGTAGCGAGGCCCGTAGAGAGAGCGGCGGCCAAAAGGCCCAGGCCGTTCACTTCCGTCGCGCCGGTGGCTGCGTGGACGACGCCGGGGGCGAGGAGCACGTAGGCGGCGAGAACCGTGGGGATAAAGGCGAGCAGATTGGTGCGCATGGCTTTCTTAAGTTTTACGCGGTCGGAGGACACGCCTCGTTCCAAAAAGACGAAGCCTGCTGCAATGGTGGATAAGACCACGAGGGATGCTAAAAATAATATTTTTTCCATAATCAATCTCCTTCTCAGTGCTTGTTTTGGGTTAATTTCAGACTGTCGGAGCGGAATTCCCGTCCGCTGCCGTCGTAGTAGCGGCTGAACAATTCGTAGTATTCCAGGCGCAGGCCTTGGATAAAGACGATGAGCCCTTCCAGACCGATGATTAAAATGTTTCCTAAAAGCAAAATCACGTAACCGCCTACGGTGTGGGGCGCCATTTCACTCATGACGTGGAAGGCCATAAAGAGCCCCACGTGGTTAATGGCAAAGGCGCCGACACGAATAAAGGACACGATCCCCGACAAGGTGGAGATCAACAGCTCGATCATGGAGAACGAGCTTTCGATAAAGTAGCCGCTCTTGTTTCCGCCGTAATCCACATCGGTCTTTGAGATCTTCGCCATGAGGGGCTTTTTGAAGATCATAAGCACGATGGAGACGATGAGGATTCCCAAAGCCACGGGCATGGGAATAAAGGACAGGACGCCGGCCACATCCAAGATCATGGCGAGGAGCATGGCGAAGACCAAAAAGCCGAAGAGGCCGTGTTCGCCAAAAAGCCCGCGGGCCAAGTCTCTGTTTTTAATGGCGTTGGCAAAGTTCATGCCGTAGGCCAAGACCAAAAGCACGATACCGAAGCCGATGGCGGCCATAAGCACTTGGTCGATGTTTTGGAAGGGTCTGAGCCAGAGGGCGTCGATGATTTCTTCGTTTCCGAAGACCGAGCCGTACAAGAAGCCGAAGACCACGGAGGATGCGCCCATGCGCATTAAGAGGCCGCCCATGTCTTTCTGTTTCTTTTTCGAGACGAGCCAGCCGATAAGCATAAAGATCGCCCCTTGCCCCACGTCGCCGAACATGGCGCCGAAGAGCAGCATGTAGGTAATGCCGACAAAGATCGTCGGGTCGATTTCGTTGTAATGGGGAATGCCGTACATGCGAACCAAGAGCTCGAAGGGCTTAAAGAACTTTGGGTTTTTCAGCTTCGTCGGCGGGGTAATGCCCCGGGCCGCTTCCTCCTCGCTTTGGGTGGTGATCACCACGTCGTCGAACTTCGCCGTGCGGCGTCGTATTTCTTCCACACCGGCCTCGTCGGTCCAGCCCGTAATAAGGAAATACTCCTTGGCCGTGGCCATTTGTTGCTTGGCCTCTTCGATCCGGCCCAAAAAGAGCATGTGGCCTAAAATCTCCCGCACCTTGTCCCGATCGTCGCGGTAGAGGGTCTTGCGTTCCTCGTCCAGCTCCGCCAGGCGGGTGTAGAGATCCGTTTCTTCTTTTTCGAGCTTGGCCAAGGTTTCCTTCGCCGTCCCCATGGCATTGTCCATAACCGGCACGTCGATCCAGTGGAGGGATTTCAGTACTCGGTCGATTTCATCGGCCACTTCGTTGGGGTAGACGATCATGTAGACTTCTTCATCTTCGAAGGAGCCCGTGTGAAAGACAATGGCCAGAAGATTTTCGTAGCTGTTTTTCAAGCGCACCCGGGCAGATTTTTCCAGGCGGCCGAAGCGGGCCGTGAAATACTTCATGTCCCGGATTTGGTTTAAGTCCACGTCCACGTTTTCAAAGAGGGCCATGTTTTGCTTGAAGTTTTCGATGGCCTCCAAGCGCTTGTGGATCTCCTCATATTCCGTGCGCATGGGCTCGACCCGATCCAACAGGGCCTGATACCTGCGGTTTAGGCTCTCGGCGTCTTCGAAGCCGGTGATCTTTAAGTCCTTAATATGGAAGTAGTCCACCATTTTCTGCGCCTCTTGGGCCTTTTGTCTGATATCCGTGTTAATGGGAAAGGGCGCCAGATTGTTTAAGTCGACGACCATCTCCACATTGTCTTCGAGAGAGTAAATATTGCTGTTCTCCGCCAATTGGGTCATGGCGTCGACCATATCCAGCGCTTCCGAATCCAGGACCTGGAACAAAATATCCTTCAGATTCTCGATCCGGCCGACGACACTGAGCATGACCATTCTCTCTACTGCCATACTTCACCTTCTTTCATAGGAATCGTGAGTAGACTCCTGATTAAATCTTTTCCGAAGCCGAGCCTCAGCCCTTCCAAGGTGGTGGAGACGTCTTTTATGGCGTTTTCCAGCAAAATGGACAAGGCGACGATTCGACCCAGGCTTAAACCCGCCTGTTGGTAATGTTTTTCATAGACGGCGGCCAAATCCCTCGTGGCCAATATGTCGGCCATTTGGTTGTTTCGCTTTTCCTGGAAGAGGAAGGAAAAAGACGAGTTCCTCACCGAGCGCACCAGGGCGTCCACATCTTCCGCATAGATCCAGGATTTTAAAAGCTTCGGGGGAATGTTTCCGCCGTGAATGACGAAGTTTTCCATTTCCGACTTTAATATGTCGTAGGTCTTTTTGCCCCGGTAAATGTAGCGAATGTTCAACAGATCCACATGGCGATTCAGCATGGCCATGATTTCCTTGCGGTCCTTTTTCGGCAGCTCTCTCGCTTCCTTAATCAGGCGCTCGTAGTAGCTTCTGTCCAGCTCCATTTCGATGTAGAAAAGAATTCGGTCGCGGGAGACCCCTTTGTAGGCGGAAAGCATCCGGCCGTAGGGCGTGGCCTCCAAGACCTTAAACAATTCGTCGGGACCGACGGTTTGATCCTTGGGCAAGAGCATGGGATCCAGGGCCAAAAGGCTTTTTCTGACAAGGCCCACGTCTTCGTCGTGATAGACCGCCCGGAAGATCCGCTTTAAATCCTGAATTTCATAGCGCGTTAAAAGGGCGTTGTAAAAGCTCCGGGCCGATCCCTGTAGGTAGTAGTGAAAGCCCTTTAAGGTATCGTAGACCTTTTGTGCCATCTTTACATTCACTTCCAGCAGATGGGGGTCTTCGGTAAGCTCCAAGCCCCACGTACTTTCTAAGATCGCCAGACCGTCTTTAATGTTTCCCGCTTCCAGAATCTTTAAAGGCACTTCCGGCTTAAGAAAACGGGCGTAGACGGCCACGGCTTTGGTGTTGACTGCAGCGTAACTCATACTCGCCTCCCATCAAATGTCCAGGAGTTGAAACGCTTCTTCCACCAATTCCGCTTTGTGGGCTTTATACACCGCATCCACCGATTCCAGCTTCTTGCGGTTGTTTTCTTTGATTCCCTCGACCACGTCCATGGCCTCGTTGTAAATCGCATCGTAACTGTCCTTCGCCGAAGCCTTCGACGCTTCCCGCTCGTCCACTTCCATTTCCGTGAAATGCTTTTGCAGATCCGCTTTTTCGTCGTCGATGGCCTTTTCTTCTTGTCGAACCATGGCGTCGGTTCGTTCGTCCAATTCTATGACGCTTCGAATCAAGTGTTCCAACGTACTCCCCTTTCCATTAAATATTCGGTAAATCCCCCCGAAAGAGGACTTACAGGTATGATCATTTTAGCACTTGCCCCTTCGTAAAGCAAAAAAACAACACTGCAGAATCGGCAGTTTTTTCAAATTTGCACCGTTTTATTTGTGAAAAGAAGGTTGCCGCGATTTAAAATTAAAATAGGGAAAAATCGCCTCGGGAAAATCTATTTAAAATCGGCGTTTTTACATTAAATAAAGCGACAATTTTTCGAAAACACGATTCATTCTCAAAGGCCTTTCTTTTTGAGCCTCTGACAGGTAAAAATAATTGTGTTTTTGCAAATTTTTTCCATTTTTCGGTGAATTTGCGCCAGTTTTTTGGTATAATTTCATTAACCTATTTGTTTTGATTAAAGGAGGTGCATAAGATGCACATCAATCGCTTTACCGGTGATTCCATCGACACATATATCTTGTCCCTGCTCAACGAAAACAGCCGCATGTCGCTGTCTGACATCGCGAAAAAAGTGAGCCTCTCCGTATCGGCCACGCGCAATCGGATCCATCGCTTGGAAGATGCGGGCGTCATTGCCGGCTACACCATTCTTCTCGGCGGAGAAGAGGACGATTCCTACATCCACTCCTTCTGTCTCATCGACATCTCCGAGGAAGACAATACCTTGGAAGAATTTATTAACTACATCCAATCTTCCGATCAAGTAACCGACTGCTGGAAGCTTATGGGGGAATACCAGTTTTTAATTCGTATTAAATCCACCTCGTCGAAAGCTTTAGACGATTTTTTAATGCGCCTCAGGGAATCCATTTCCATTAAGCGGACCAACACCATCGGCGCCTTGAACCAGGTCAAGGGAAAAGACATTCGCGAACACAATGCCATTCGGATTCAGGAAAAGTAAAGGCGGGCGCTTCGGCGCTCGTTTTTTAATGGACGCAAAAAGACAAGCCACGCCGGGCTTGTCTTTCAATCTTTAGTCTTCGATGCGCGCAAAGAAGGTCTTTTCGTCCAGTTTCTTCAACAATTCGTCTCGGGCCATTTCCTTGGTGTAGGTGAATCCTTCATCTACTTGGTCCACGAAATCCCCTTCCAGCTCTTTTGCCACGAAGTAGCGGCCGCGAATGGGGGCGAGCTTTACATCGCCTCGTTTCAAAAGGGGCATGGCGCTTTTTGTAGCGGCGGCCACGAGATCGGCCACCACCGCGTTGCCCGTGGGCTCTTTGCCGGCGCCGGGGCCGGTGAAGGCCAGATCGCCGACCCAGTTGCCCTTTACATTGACCTGATTAATGGCATCGGGCAAAATGGCCAAACTGTCCGCACCGTCTAAGAGCACCGGTTCCACCACGGCTTCGATGCCGCCTTCTACGGGCTTGGCGGAAGCCACGAGTTTCACCTTCTTATTTTGCGCTTTCAGATAGGCCACCACGGATTGATCGATTTGGGCGATGCCCCGGGTGGGAATGGCGTCGCCGTTTACGTGGCCGAAGGCCATTTCGATTAATAAATGAAGTTTTCTGCGGGTGTCGTAGCCTTCCACATCGTCGGTGGGGTCTTGTTCGGCGTAGCCCAGCTTTTGGCACAGGGCCAGGGTATCTTTGTAATCGGCGCCTTCTTTAAACATGGCGTTTAAGAGGTAGTTGCAGGTGCCGTTTAAAATGCCTTTCACATCCAGAATGTCGTTTTGCAGACACAGGGCCCGCAGAGGCGTCAGGACGGGAATGCCGCCGCCCACGGCCGCTTCAAACAAAAATGGCGCGCCGGTTTTTTCCGATAAGGCCACGAGCTCTTCGTAGTGGGCGCTGACACAGGCTTTGTTGGCGGTCACCACGCCCACGCCTTTTTCCAGGGCCCGGCGCATGTAGTCGTAGGCCATGTCCATGGCGCCGGTGGCTTCGGCGATGCAATCCACTTCGGCAAGGACCTGATCGTATTCCTTTGCCGTAACCACGGGCTCGTCGATTTCGAGCTCCAGGGTATTTCTGCTTCTGTCCGAGGCCACCACGTAGGCGATCTCCATGGGGCCGATTGTTTTTTCGAAAACCTCTTGTCGATCCTTTAAAATGTCGTAGGCGCCGCGACCCACGGTGCCGAATCCGATTAATGCCAGTTTCATGTTTTCCCCTTTCTTTTTCACTTCGCTACATTCAGTCCATTATGAATTGACTATACTAGAGTGTTTTTGTTATAGTCAAGAAAAACATTGCTCACTTATAAGAAAGAAGGTTTATTATGACGATCTATCGCACAGCTATTTTAGGCGCAACGGGTCTTGTGGGCCAAACCATGCGCAGCATTTTGGAAGAAAGGAATCTCCCCCTGGAACTTTCCATGTTTGCATCGAAAAACAGTGCGGGCAAGACCTTTACTTTTAACGGTGAAGAACACGTCATCGAAGAGCTTACGGAAGACGCCTTAAGAGAAGGCAAATTCGACTATGTACTCAGTGCTTTAGACGGCGATTTGGCCGCCAAATTCTGTCCCGTGGCCGCCGAAGCGGGCGCCATTGTCATCGACAACAGCTCCCACTTCCGCATGGCGGAGGGCATTCCCTTGGTGGTCCCCGAAATCAATCCGGAAGATATTTCCGACAAGGCGGGCATTATCGCCAATCCCAACTGCTCCACCATTCAATCCGTGGTGGCTTTAAAGCCTGTGGAAGACCTCTTTAAAATGAAGCGGATCGTCTTTACCACCTTTCAAGCCGTCAGCGGCTCCGGCGTTCGAGGCATCGCCGATTTGGAAAACGGCGTCAAGGGGAAAGCGCCGGAATTTTATCCCTACCCCATTGCCTTCAACTGCCTTCCCCACATCGACGACTTCCTGGACGACGGCTACACCAAGGAAGAAATGAAGATGGTGAACGAATCGAAAAAGATTTTCCACCGTCCGGATCTGGCCGTTACCGCCACCGCCGTCCGCGTGCCGGTAAAGGGCGCCCACGCCATTTCCGTGAACGTCACCTGCGAAAAGCCCATCGACATCGATAAACTCCGCGCCGCCTACGAAGCCATGGACGGCGTCGTGCTTCAAGACGACGTGAAAAATCTGGTCTATCCCCTGCAAATCAATGCCGAAGGCAAAGACGAAGTCTTCGTGGGCCGCATTCGCAAAGACGATTCCTGCGAAAACAGCTTAAACCTTTGGGTCGTCGCCGACAACATTCGCAAGGGCGCCGCATTAAACGCCATTCAAATTTTGGAAAAACACTTAAACGCACGGGCATGAGAGTTTCCATCATCCAGGCCCCCATCGGCCCCATGCTCCTCGAGGAAAATCGAAGGACGATTTTCCACGCCTGTGAAGCGGCCTTAAAAGACGATCCCGACGTGATCGTGCTCCCGGAAATGTGGAACACGGGCTTTTACCCGGAGAAGTTTTCCGCCGAAGACGACTACATGGATGAGGCCCTGTGCCGAGACCTTGCCGCCTTCGCCAAGGCCCACGCCGTGAACCTCGTGGCGGGGAGCCTCACCCTGTGGGACGGGGACAAGCGGGCGAACCGCGCCTTTGTCTACGACCGCGAAGGCGCCCTTTTAGGCACCTACGACAAGGCCCATCTCTTTCCCATGGGGGCGGAAAAAGAATTTTTCGCCCCGGGGGATAAAAACCTCGCCTTCGAACTGGACGGTGCGGGGGCGGGCATCGTCACCTGTTTCGATCTGCGCATGCTCGAATGGGTGCGTCTCGCCGTCATGGGGCGGGCGAAAATTCTCTTCGTTCCCATGGCCTGGGGCCTCTCCCGGGTGCCCCACATGCATCTCCTCGCCCGGGCGCGGGCCGTGGAAAATCAATGCTTCGTCGTGGCGGTGAACTGCACGAAGCTCGGAGACTACCCGGCCATGGGCGGCGGCGGAAGCTGCGTCTACGACCCCATGGGCGAAGAGGTGCTTATGACGGGCACGGAAGCCTGCGTCCACACGGTGGATTTGGATTTGAACAAGGTGGAAGAAGCCAAGGCCATGTTCGATCTCTACAAGGAAAGGCGGCCGGAAATCTACGGGGATTTGGTGAAGTAATATGATGAAACAAGACATTCTATCGGCGGCGGAGCGGGCGAAGGCCCACTACCGCCACCTCCACACCCATCCGGAGTTAAGCGGCGAAGAAGTCGAAACCGCCCGCTACATTAAAAGGGTGCTGGCGGAGCTTGACCTTCCCGTACACGACTACTCCAACGGCGGCTTTCACGGCGACATCAAAGGCACGAAGGACGGCCCTGTGGTGGCCCTTCGCGCCGACATGGACGCCCTGCCCCTTAAAGAAGACACGGGCCTTTCCTTCGCCTCCGAAAATGACGGCGTCATGCACGCCTGCGGCCACGACATGCACATGGCCTCCCTTCTCGGCACGGCCATCTACTTCGCCGAGCACCGAGACTTTCCCGGCACCGTGCGCCTGATCTTTCAGCCCAACGAAGAAAAAGACGGCGGCGCCGAGGTCATGGTCAACGAAGGCGTCATGGACGGCGTGAGCCACTGCATGGGCCTCCACGTGTCCCCCTATTTGGACGTGGGCACCTTCGGCCTGCTCCCCGGCTTTATGTACGCCGGCGTGGAAGATTTTAAAATCACCTTGACGGGCAAGGGGGGCCACGCGGCCAATCCCGAGCTCTGCACAGATCCCATCGTCTGCGGCGGCCATGTGATCGTGGCCCTGCAAAGCATCGTGGCCCGCCACGTCTCGCCCTTTACCCCGGCGGTGGTCACCATCGGCGCCGCCCGCGGCGGCAACAAGCACAACATCATTCCCGATGAAATGATTCTTGAAGGGACCATTCGCTCAGACAACTTGGCCAATCGGGACAAGCTCCGCGGCCTCGTCACCGACATTTCCGCCGCCACGGCGAAGGCCCACGGCTGCAGTTGCACCGTGGAAATCATCAAGGGCTATGTTCCCCTTATTAACGATGAGGAGGCCACGGAAATCGTGGCTCGCGCCCTTCGCGCCCAATGCGGCGAGGAGTCCGTCATTACCCTTCCCACCCCCACTATGGGAGCGGAAGACTTCGCCTACTACCTTCAAAAAGCCCCGGGCACCTTTATCAATCTCGGCGTAAAAAATCCCGGAGACGAACGCCACGCCATTCACACGGCGCAGTTTTTCCCCGACGAGGCGGCCCTAAACTACGGCATCCTCGCCGAAGTGGCATCGGCCCTGGCCTTTATGGAAAAATAACCCTTTCCCTCGACGCCATCCGTCGGGGGATTTTTTGTTCTCAGAAAATTTTAAGGGAGCCAAACATTTTTAAAAAATCACATCGGCCATTCTTTTCGAATTTCTTGAATCCTACGCCCCGTTTAAAGAATAAAACAAAAGTCAAAAACCCTTTTGGCGCACGTTTTTTCTATGGACCGATTTCCCTTCTTTTTCTCGGGGGATCTATTTGATTTCAGGCCTTACAACATCATTGACTTTCAACAATGTACGATATACAATAATCTCATAAAACGTTATCACGCAGTTTTTTATGATGAAAGGAGTTCTTAATGCCTAAATTTGCAAAAAGAATGGACAATCTGAAAGCGTCTGAAATCCGTGAGCTACTCGCTTTAACGGCTGACCCGAGCATTATTTCTTTCGCCGGCGGTCTTCCCGCAGCTGAATTATTCCCCATTGACAAATGGATCGAAGCTGAAAACAAAGTCATGAAAGAAAACGGTGCCGCTGCCCTTCAATACGGCCCCACCGACGGCTACAAACGCTTAAGAGAACACTGCATTACCCGCATGAATAAAGTTGGCGTTAAAAACGTCGAAGCCGATGACATTCAAGTTCTTTCCGGTTCCCAACAAGGTCTGGACTTCATGGCCAGAATCTTTATCGATCCGGGCGATTACATCGTCGTTGAAAGTCCTACTTACTTAGGCGCATTGAACGCCTTTAAAGCTTACGAACCCAAGTTCTTGCAAGTGCCCCTCGACGAAGACGGCATGGTTCTCGAAGACCTCGAAAATGCATTAAAGAACAACGACAACGTTAAGTTTATCTACGTTATCTCCGATTTCCAAAACCCCTCCGGCAAAACCTGGACCATGGAACGCCGCAAAGGTTTAATCGAATTGGCCAACAAATACGACGTCATGATTCTTGAAGACAACCCCTACGGCGAATTACGTTTCGAAGGCGAAATCCAACCGTCTCTTCGCAGCTTAGACACCGAAGATCGCGTTATCTTCATGGGTACCTTCTCCAAGATCTTCAGCCCCGGCATCCGCGTCGGTTGGTTCAACGCAGCTAAAGAAGTTCTCGAAAAATTCAACATGGTTAAACAAGGTGCCGACCTTCAAACCTCGACCACGACGCAAATGATCCTGGCTCAATTCCTCGACGACAACGACTTGGAAGCACACATTGACAGCATCATCGAAGTTTACGGCAAACGTAAAAACATCATGGTCGAAGCCATGAAGAAATACTTCCCGAAAGAAGTTACCTTCACCAATCCCGAAGGCGGCCTCTTCCTGTGGGTAACCCTTCCCGAACACTTAAACGCTCGCGACATCGCTGTTAAAGCCATCGAAAAGAAAGTTGCTTTCGTACCCGGCGGCGCTTTCTATCCCGACAGCCCGGAAGAAAACCACTTCCGTCTGAACTACAGCTGCATGTCCGAAGAAAAAATCGAAGAAGGCATTAAGCGCTTAGGCGAAGTTTTAACCGAAGCTGTTAAATAAGCCCGATACAAAATCCGTTGGCGGTCTTTCCGTCGGCGGATTTTTTTATTGCGCGTTTCCGTGAACGTACTGCAAGGGATGCCTGTTGCGGGGGTCGGAAGAAAATCGCTTCGTGGCGCTTTCTTATGGTGTTGGGTGGGCTTGCTCTTCGTGTATCCCACGCTCTTTGCTTCCCCTTGCCCGTTAAATTCCCTTATCTTGAATCGACTGCCTGCCTCCCTTGAATCGGTTTTTCGGGCATAAGAAAAAGCCTCCCGCGGGAGGCTTTTTTCAATGGGCGATTACAGTTGTTCGCTCAGTTCTCTTTCTTTTTTCAGAAGTTCTTCCAGCTTCGGTACGATGGCGTTTAAGTCGCCGACGACGCCGAGGTCGGCTACGTCGAAGATCGGTGCGCCTTCGTCTTTATTTACGGCGATGATCAGGTCGGATTCTTCCATACCTGCCAAGTGTTGGATGGCGCCGGAAATACCTAATGCCAGGTACAATTCGGGACGTACGGTCTTACCGGTTTGTCCGACTTGTTGAGATTTTTCGATCCAACCGGAGTCGACAGCGGCTCTGGAGGAAGAAATTTCAGCACCCAGTTCGTGTGCCAGGCCGTCTAAGGCGTCGAAGCCTTCGGGACCGCCTAAGCCGCGACCGCCGGATACGAGGACGTTGGCTTCGGTGATGTCTTTTTTCTTGTTTTCGATTTTCAGGACTTCTTTTAAGCGAACGATGGGTTCGGCGTGGCTGAATTCGAATTTGTCTTCGATGATTTCGCCGTCGTCGGTGACGGATTCAACGCTGGGCATAACGCCGGGGCGTACGGTCGCCATTTGGGGACGGAAGTCTTCACAGACGATGGTCGCCATTAAGTTGCCGCCGAATGCGGGACGGGTCATACGAAGCAATTTGCTTTCCGGGTCGATTTCCAGTTTCGTACAGTCAGCGGTTAAACCGGTGTGTACGCGGGCAGCCAAGTTCGGTGCCAGGTCACGGCCGATGGAGGTTGCGCCGAAGAGGACGATTTCGGGTTCATATTTTTCGATGATTCCGTAAACCATGTCGGCATAGTCTTCGCTTAAATATTCCTTTAAACGGGGATCTTCGACGACGATGGCTTTGTCTGCGCCGTGGCGGAAGAGGATTTCAGCTTCGCTCTTGACGTTTTCGCCGATGAGCATCCCGACAACTTTTTGGCCTAAATCGTCGGCCAATTCGCGGGCTTTGCCGAGAAGTTCGATACCGACTTTTTCAAGTTTGTTGTCTCTTTGTTCGATAAATACGTATATATCTTTACTCATGTTGTTCTCCCCCTTAAATGATGTATTTTTCTTTAAGTTTCGCGAGAATAGCTTGTGCGGCTTCGTCGGCACTTAAGTCTGTAAGCAATACGCCTGCGGCCTTTCCTTGTTTCGGGAAGGATTGTTTAACGCGGGTCGGAGAACCTTTCAGACCGATGTTGGACAGGTCGAGTTTGTCTTCGATGTCTTTTAAACCCCAAACGGTGATGGGTTTTTCTTGCGCTTCGTAGATGCCGCGAATGGTCATGTAACGGGGTTGAGCACATTCAGCCAAGGTGGTGATCAATAAGGGCATGTCAGCTTCGAGGATGTGGTAGCGATCTTCGAATTGACGTTTAACGATGACTTTGCCGTCTTCGACTTTTACATCTTCCGCATAGGAAATGGCGGGGATGTTCAGGTGTCTTGCGATTTGGGGACCGACTTGTGCCGTATCGCCGTCGATGGCTTGACGACCTGCGATGACTAAATCGTAGTCGATGTGTTCGATGGCGGCGGTAATGGTGCAGGATGTTGCCCAGGTGTCGGCGCCGCCGAATGCGCGGTCGCTGACTAAGACAGCTTCGTCTGCGCCCATGGCCAGAGCTTCGCGAAGAGCATATTCAGCTTGGTTCGGACCCATGGAAAGTGCGTAAACTTTGACGTTTTCAGGATCTTGGTCCTTAATGCGAAGAGCAACTTCCAAACCGGATAAGTCGTCCGGGTTGATGATGCTGGGGACGCCTTCACGGATCAAGGTGTTGGTCTTGGGATCCAGACGTACTTCCGTTGTGTCAGGTACTTGTTTAATACATACCACTATATTCATGATAACCTCCTGTATGCTCTTATTTCAAAAGTTGGCTGCCGATAACGAGGAGTTGAACTTCGCTGGTTCCTTCGTAAATCGACGTAATCCGTGCGTCTCTGTAAAGACGTTCGATCTTGTAGTCTTTGATGTAGCCGTAACCGCCGTGTACTTGAAGGGCATCGTAGACGATTTCGTTGCAGGTTTCGGAGCAGAAGTATTTTGCCATGGAGCAAATCTTCGATGCGTCTTCGCCGCGGTCTTTTGCTGCAGCTGCTTCGTAAACGAGAAGTTTGGCTGCTTCTAATTTCGCGGCCATTCTTGCGATCTTGAAGCTGATGCCTTGGAATTTCGCAATGGGTTGACCGAATTGAACACGTTCTTTGGCGAATTTAACGGCTTCGTCCAAAGCGGCTTGTGCGACACCGATGGCTTGAGCAGCGATACCGATACGGCCGACGTCCAAGGTCTTCATGGCGTTGGTGAAGCCTTTGCCTTCTCGACCCAACATGTTTTCTTTGGGTACGCGGACGTTTTCAAGGACGATGTCCGAGGTGGGGCAACCGATGATACCCATTTTTTCTTCGGGCTTACCGAAGGACACGCCTTCGCTCTTTAAGTCGACGATAAATGCGGTGATGCCGGCACTGCCTTTGGCCTTCATGTCGGTCTTGGCATAGATAATGCTGTAATCGGCAATGGGTGCGCCGGTAATAAAGGTCTTACGGCCGTTGATAACCCATTCGTCTCCGTCCAATACGGCGGTGGTCTTGGTGCCGCCTGCGTCAGAACCTGCGCCCGGTTCGGTCAAGCCGAAGCAGAACATAAGCTCGCCCGTGGCGATTTTGCTTAAGTACTTTTCTTTTTGTTCAGGCGTACCGCTTAATTGAATCGGCGCACCGCAAAGGGAGTTTGGGCTCGATACGAATACGGAAGCAACTGCGCTCTTCTTTGCGATTTCTTCCATAACGGTAACATATGCTACGTGGTCGCCGCCGGCGCCGCCTAATTCTCTGGGGACTTTAATGCCGAAGAATCCGGCTTCGCCCATTTTGCGGACGACGTCCATGTCTAAACAGCCGGTTTCTTCAGCTGCATCCAAGACATCATCGGTCAATTCTTGTTCAGCAAATTTAATTGCCAAATCGCGAATGAGTTTGTGCTCTTGCGTAAATTCCATGTTTTCCTCCTAATTGTTCTGCACTGTACTTCATGTACAGCCTGCGTTTGTCGAAGTGGCAGTGACGTTTTCCCGGCGTAAATATGTTTCGTTCTCTACCGTAAAACGTGTCTTTTGCCAACTTAATAAGATTTGGTCACAGGGAAGGAAATGAAAACCTTCTTGTATACCAGTATACAACATCTGCAGAAACATCACAAGAAAAAAAAGCAAATTTCCAGGCTTCGTTTCCGAAGCCCGGATTTGCTTTTTTCAGATGTTTCGTCTACACCATGGTTTTAGCGATAATACTTGTCCATCATTTCCTTGAAGATGGGCAGGGATTTTTCGCAGGTCTCGGTATCGACGCAGTAGCTCAAGCGCATGAAGGCCTTGGAGCCGAAGCCGGTGCCGGGAACGACGAGCATATCGTATTCTTTTGCGCGATCGGAGAAGGTTTCGCTGTCTCCGTCCGGGGATTTAATGAACAGGTAGAAAGCGCCTGCCGGTTTTGCTACGACATAGCCCATTTCGGTTAAGCCGTCGAATAAGAGGTCTCTGTTTTTCTTATATACTTCAACATCGGGTTCGACGTCGACGCAACGTTCGATGACTTTTTGCATTAAGGTCGGTGCACAGACGTAGCCCAATGCACGGCCTGCGCCGCCGATGGCGGGCATAAGGTCTTTGTCTTCAACTTTTCCGGGAACGAGGATGTAGCCGATCCGTTCGCCCGGTAAGGAGAGGGATTTCGACCAGCTGTAGCATACGACGGTGTTGTCGTAAATGCTCGGTACCCAAGCGACTTCTGCGTCGTCGACGAGGACGAGTTCGCGGTAGGGTTCGTCGCTTAAGATATAGATCGGGCGACCGAATTCCTTGCTCTTCTTTTCGAGCATGGCTGCCAATTCTTCCAAAGCTTCCTTGGAGTAGATAACGCCTGCCGGGTTGTTCGGCGTGTTGATCAAGACGGCACGGGTGTTTTTCGTAATGGCTTTTTCGACATCTTCAGCGTGAAGTTGCATGTCATCGCGAGCTTCGACGAGTACCATTTTTCCGCCTTGGGATTCGATGAAGACGGTGTATTCGGGGAAGAAGGGAGCGAGAACGACGACTTCGTCGCTGGGTTCTTCGATTAATGCTGCCAATGCGATGTTTAAGGATGCAGCGGCACCACAGGTCATGTAAAGATTGTCTGCGCCGTAGTCGGTGCCGTAGCGTTTGTTCAGGTTGTCGGCGATGGCTTTTCTCGTGGATTCCATCCCGTTACCTGCGGAATAGCTGTGAACGGCTTGGGGTGTTTCGTTTTGGATGATGTCCAAAATCGCTTCTTTAACTTCCTTCGGTGCGGGAACGCTGGGGTTGCCGATGGAGAAGTTCAATACATTTTCCGGACCGACGACTTTTGCGCGTTCTGCGCCGAAGCCGGCCAATTCACGGATAACGGATTTTTGTTTACCCAAAGAGGTCATCTTTTTGTTTGCCATAGAATAGCTCCTTTTCGTTTGTTTAAATAATGGGAACGGTGGATTTACGCGTTTTCAAGCGCTTTGCGTTTTTCTTCGCGGATGGCTTGTTCGCGGTAGGTGTCTTCACGGGTACCGCCGAAGCCGGTCATCTTTCCGAGAATGCCGCCGATTACCGCACAGATCACGGCCGGTACGAGCCATTCGAAGGCGAAGTTGGCCAAGGGGAAGGTGTTGATTTTTTCAACGAGGCTACCCAAGGCATTGCCGCCTTGCATTTGCGAGAACAGGTTGATGGCTTCGATGACGCCGATCGCGCCTGCACCGATGACGCCGCCGATGAAGACGCCGTTGTATTTGATTTGGAAATCAAAGATCGATGCGAGGATCAGGAAGATAACGATGGGGAAGACAGCCGTAAGGACGGGAACGGCGACGTTGATGATGCCTTCGACGCCGATTAAGGAGATCGCGAAAGCGATCAAAGTTGCGACGATAACAATGTGTTTGTATTGCAATTTGCCGTCGGTAACGTCATTGAAGAAGTTCCCGCAGGTGGAGGTCAAACCGGTGGAGGTGGTGAGGCAGGCCAGTGCAACGCCTAAACCTAAGAGGAATTTGCCTACGCCGCCCAACAAGGTTTCGACGGTGCCCAATAAGATGGCGGTACGATCCATATCCGGTGTGAACATGGAGCTGACGGTACTACCGACATAGGTGAGGGAGCCGTAAACGAGGGCCAAGCAGATAAAGGCGATGATACCGATTTGGATGCTCGCTTTAACTTGGGTCTTGTCGTCGGTGTAGCCGCGGCGGATCAAGTCGGTTAAGACGATCCCACTCATAAGGGATGCACCGAGGGCGTCCATGGTTTGGTAACCTTCTTTAAAACTCATTTTGAAGAGTTCGGGGGTGTCGGTCGCAATGGCTGCTGCCGGCGGATTGACGATGGCCACGGCGGTAATAACCGCGAGGATGATCAACAATGCCGGTGTGAGGAATTGGCCGATGTAGTCCAATACCTTGCCGGGGTTAAGAACCAAATACAGGGTCAATCCGAAGAACACGATGGAGGTGACCAACGGGGGGACGCTGGGAAGGTTCGGTGCGATAAACATTTCGTGGGTCGTGGCACCGGTTCTGGGAACGGCGAAGAACGGCCCGATGATTAAGATACAGATGGCCGAAATAACAGCCGAAAATTTCCAGCCGACGCGCTTTCCGAGGTCGATGGCACGTCCGCCTAAACGGGCGGTAACGATAACACCGAGAACGGGAAGAACCGGGTCGGAGAGAAGGAAGCCGACTGCAGCGGTAAACCAACGGTCACCGGCTTGTACGCCGAGGTACGGCGGGAAGATCATGTTGCCTGCGCCGAAGAAGATGGCGAATAGGGCAAAACCACAGACGATTATGTCTTTTCTTTTAATTTCCATAAGCACTCCTTAGCCCTTTCGGGCTTCTGTGTTTATAGCCTGATCGAATTACAGGCCGTTGACGATGTTAATGGGCTTTTCGCCTTTTTCGATTCTTGCCATGTTTTCGTAGGACCATTGGCTCATACGCATGAAAGAATCGTCCGTGGTACCGGCAATGTGGGGCGTAATGGAGAAACGTGCCAAGCCGGTTTCGTTTAAGTGGAACAAGGGATCGTCAGCGGTCGGCGGTTCCGGAGCGATAACGTCCATGGCAACGTAGATCTTGCCTGCGTTTAATGCTTCGGCTACATCGGCGTTGTTCATTAAGTCGCCGCGTGCAACGTTAACGATGATGGCGTCTTGTTTCATCTTGGCGATGGCTTCTTTGTTGATCATGCCGCGGGTGGAATCCAGTACGGGTACGTGGTAGGAAATGATGTCGCATTTTTCGTAGATTTCGTCGAGGCTCAGGTATTCAACGCCGTATTCCTTTTCGAAATCTTCTTGACGGAAGACGTCGTAGTAGTACATCTTGCAGCCGAAGGGTTGTAATAATTTTACTGCTTCGTGGCCGATGGCACCGAGGCCGATAAGACCGACGACGCGGGAACCCATTTCGACTTGTCCCTTTTCGGTGTATTCTTTGTAGCTTTCTTTAAAGCCTTCTGCGCCTTTTAATTTGATCTTCATGTCTGCTTCGGGCATTCTGCGAAGGCTGGTCAGCATGTGGGTAACGGCGAGCTCGGCTACGGGGCGAGCGTTGACGCCGCGGTTGTTACATACATAGATACCTTTGGCTTTGGCAGCTTCCAAGTCGATCTTGTCGAAGCCGACGCCTAAGGATTGGATTAATTTGACGTTTTCCAATTTGTCGATGACTTCTTTTCTGAAGAAGTCGACGGGACCGCAGTGGATGACGTCTGCGTCTTTGCATTGTTCTGCTAATTCTTCGTCGGAGCAGGGAAAGTTAATGTACTTGTAGTCCCAGTCTGCCGGTCTTTCCACGCCGAATTTTTCAACGTAGTTCTTGTTACAGGTACTTCTGATTTTTAACATTGTTTCCTCCTTTAGTAGATGATGAAATAGTTTTCCTGCCGTTCAGCCGAAACCCCCGCTTCGGGGGTGGCTGAACAAAATTTATATACACGGGACACCGGTATACAGCTTAGATAATGTCTGCAAATGCTTGAAGGGCCGTCTTGGCTTGTTCGAAGCTGACCATTTGTTGATCCACTTCGATCATGTTCATGGGAATGCCCGCAGCTTGCAGGTCTTTGCGGATAATCGGGAAGTCGAACTCGTCGGTATCGCTGAACTTGGTCAAGAGGTAAACGACGCCGTTTGCACCATGTTTTTTCACCTTGTCGGCGATAATGGAGCCTCTGAGTTTCTTTTCGTCGAAGACGAAGGTGTTGCCTTCGATATTGGCAAATACTTCGGCCAGGGCGCGAACCGGCTTGCCGGTCTTTTCTTCGGCCATGGTTTCGTATTGGGTGGATTCGTGGAGCACATTGTCGTCGACGATTCCGAAGCCGAATTCTTCGAAGATCTTTAAGATATCTTCCGAGTTGGCGATAATGCCGGTGGTGACGATCTTCTTGCCTTTGAATTCTTCTTCGGGCATGGCGCGAAGTGCTTCGTTAATTTCTTTTACCTTTTCCAGGTGTTCGTCCTTGGCATAAACATAGGCACTGGCGAAGACGCGGTTACGCAACAGGGGCGTAATGCTGTTTAAGTGCTTGGCAGCCAGTTCGTTGAATTCGAGCATGGCTTTTCTGTGTTCGTTGTAAAGAACGATGGCTTCTTCGATTTTTTCGTCGGCAATTTTTTCGCCTGCGATTTCTTCCAGCGCATCTTTGAGGTGCAGGAATTGTTTTTCGTTGAACTCGATGCCCGCTTCGATCTTACGGTTTTGGCCGTAGGGGATGTAGAGCATGGGCACGTCGATGGCGCGTTTCCAGTTTTGGCTGAAGCCCTTTAAACCGTCGCTTAAGTTGGTAATGACCATACCGGAAAGTTTGTCCAGCTTGCCTTCCAAGCCTAAGTCCATGGTACGCAGGATTACCGAGGCGTAGAATGCGGGGAAGTACTCCTTGCTTGGCCCGACTTCGCCTTCAGCGCCCCAAATGGTAACGGGGACCATGCCTGCGGCGTGGATGATTTCTTCCGGAACGACGCCCGGAGCCGAAATACCGATGACTTTCTTACCTTCGTTTACATAGCGATCGATCCCTTTCAGGGCATCAATTTCTAAGGATTGAATTAAATCTACCGCGCTCATCCTTATGCCTCCTTCGATTTCTTTTGCTTGTTCGCTTCCATAACTTCGATCAGGCCTTGGACACGGGTGTCGTATTGGGCCTCGGAGAAGTTTCTCGGGTCTGCTTGGTCACCGTCGAAGGTTGCCGTGGGAAGACCGGTCTTTTCTCTGAAGTCTCTTTCCATTTGATAGGAAATGGCACTCCATTGTTTGCAGGAGCGGTTGATGTGAACGAGCATGCCGTCGACATTGTTTTGTTCGGCGAGCTTCAGACGCATATCCAGGGAGCGTTCGTAGCTGATGGCGTTGGGGGTGCCGCAGTACGCTTGCATTAATTCTCTGGTGTTGTCATAGACATAACCGAATGCATCGGCATAAACCGTACCGACGACGTTAACGCCGGCGCCTTGAAGGCCTTTGTAGGTGTGGCGCAGGTGCGGCCAGCAAGCGATGCCTTCGAAGATGATGCGGTATTTTTCTTCGCCCTTGAAGCCGGAGACGCCTTCTTTGACTTTTTGGTCGAATTCTTCAGCCAAGCGTTCAAAAGCGATGGCGGATTCCAATTTACCTCTTGCACAAACGGCAACGGCCATGTGGTTGAAAATGTCGAAACCGTTGAAGGGGGAGGGGGTGTACTTGGAATAGGCCGTCGCGTCGAGCCATCCTCTACCGGTTCTGTCGGAGATTTCCATAACTTCTTCGAATTTTTCTTGGTCCCATTTCTTGCCGGAAATTTCTTCCAGTTGTTTAATGGCAACGTCGAATTGGCCCTTTAAATAAGCGACGCGATCTTCGCCGGCTTCGTATTCGTTGTTGTAGGGTACGTCGATCATGATGAAGGGAATATCCAATTCTCTCGCCAGGTTTTCGTACCATTTGATCATGCAGTTGCAGATGTTGTTGCAGCAAGCGACGAAGTCGGGTTGCGGCATGTTGAGCTCGGGAATGTCCGTTTCTTCGGTGTAGGCCATGGAGATTCTGGCGTAAGCACAGATATCGTTGGAATAGCCGTCATCTTCGGCGACATTACACATGCGTTCCCCGCCGCCTTTGGCTGCGACAGCCGCTGCGTGGTTTTCCGGATAAACGACCTTAATGTCTAAGGTTTCCAGAATTTCTTGGGGGAAGTTCGATGCACACCAACCTACCGGTTCGCCGGCGGCCTTGGCTTCTGCCGCTTCCTTGTAGCCGTTGCCGGCGATCATGGCGATCATTTTTGCCGGCGGAACGTCTTTATACTGCTCTCTGATTTGCGCTTCTCTTTCTTTTAACGATTCTTTAGACATACTCCATCCTTCCTTATTTCTGTTGTTGACATGCTTCATAGGCATAGAGGGCGGCGCCGAACGCACCGGCCAGTTGTGAGTCCTCTGAAACTTTAATTTCGCAGTCCAATTCGTTTTCCAATGCGCGTACAATGCCGGGATTTCTCGATACGCCGCCGGTCATGACCACGGGTTGTTTTAAACCGACCCGTCGTGCCAAGCCTGCGACTTTCGTCGCCACGGAGGCGTGAATCCCGCGAACGATGTTGGGAATGGGATTGTCTTTTGCCAGGGCGGAAATGACTTCCGATTCCGCAAAAACCGTGCAGGTGGAACTGATCGACGCTTTGCCTGTGGCTTCGGCATCGAGCTTTCCTAAATCGTCGATGTGCACGTCTAAAACCCGGGCCATGACTTCCAAAAAGCGGCCGGTTCCCGCGGCACATTTGTCGTTCATGAGGAAGTTTTGCAACATTCCGTCGCGAACGGCCAGGGCCTTAATGTCTTGGCCGCCGATGTCCACAATGGTGCCTATGTCGCCGAACAGGAAGACGCCGCCTTTGGCGTGGCAAGACAACTCGCTCATGGTCTTGTCCGCGCCCTTAAAGGAATTGCGTCCGTACCCTGTGGCTACGATGTAGTCGATATCTTCTCTCCCGAGTTTTGTCTCGGCGACCACTTTGTCGATGACTTGTTGCGCCCCGGTGGTGCCTGCGCCTAAACTTACCACTTCTTTTGCCAAGACATCTTTTCCGTTCTTCAAAATAACGGCTTTTGAAGAGGTGGAGCCGATGTCGATGCCCATGGTTATAATATCCACTTTCCCATCCTTCTATTTTCTCAGTGTCTTGCGATTAACTTATTTGTCCCATTCGTAAGCAATTTTGCTGTCGATGAGCTCTTTGATCTTGGCGTCGTCGTAACCCAGTTCTTTTAAGACTTCAACGGTGTGTTCGCCGATGAGGGGGCCTTTTTCGTAAGGGGTTTTACCCATTTCGTGGTAGCGAACCGGTTGGTTAACGAGAATGCGTTCGCCGCTGGGATATTCCATCTTGCGGAAGCAGTCGTTGGCCCATGCTTGATCGTCTTCCAGGAGTTCTTCCCAGTTCTTTGCCAATGCGAAGGGAATGTCCGCTTCAACTAAGATTTCGTTCCATTCGGCAATGGTCTTGGTTTCGAAGCGTTCCATAATGGCGTCGTAAAGTTTCGGTCCCAAGCCGTTTTCGATTAAGTGTTGTACGGGGAAGTACTTGTCTTTTTCTTCGCCTAAGAATTCCGTGAGGCCCAATGCCGTCATGAAGCGTTCGAAATAGGTATTGTAGTCGGGCATACAGGTTTGTACGTAACGACCTTCTTTACTCTTCCAGCAAGCCAGGAAGGGGTTCGGGGAGTTGCGAATGTCGATGGGGTATTTTTCGCCGTAGTCGGTGTATTGAGCAGCTTGAACCATCATACCCATGTTGAAGATGGCGGTTTCGAACAAGCTGGTTTCTACCTTTTCGCCCTTGCCCGTCATTTTTGCGTGATACAGAGCGGCCAGGATACCGGCTGCCAAGTTCATGCCGACATTGTGGTCGCCGACGCCGGGTACGACGTTCATGGGCACATCGGATTTTTGTCTCAATGTTTCCAAATAACCGCCGCGTGCGAAGAAAGAGGTGAAGTCGAAGCCGGGGAGGTCTTTGTCGGGACCGTATTCGCCGTAGCCGGTGCAGATACCGTAAACGAGCTTCGGATATTTTACCTTTAAGGTTTCGTAATCCAAGCCGGATTTAACCAAAGCTTTGGTGCGCCAGTTGGTAATTAAGATGTCGGCTTCGTCCAATAACTTGAAGAGGATTTCTTTCCCTTCTTCCGTACGGGTGTCGATGGAGAGGCAGCGTTTGTTGCCGTTTTCCAATTCCCAGGTGGTGTTTTCATGCATATCTAAGGGTCTGCCTTCAGAAGGGGCAGTGTAGCGAAGGGGGTCGCCGTTTTTTTGTTCGATTTTAACGACGTCTGCGCCTAAGTCTGCTAAGAACCGACCGGTCGTTGCCGCTGCAATAAAGGTTGCCAGTTCAACAACCTTTACACCTTCTAAAAGTTTTCTGCTTTCTGTCATCTGATCCTTCCTTTCAAGTCCTTCGGGACAAACATCCCCATTACCTTGACAAAACTACTACTTAACAATCTTAACGATCCTAAACCTTTTCAAAGTAACTTGAAAACTTCGGATCGCTGAGAACCAATTCGTGGACCGTGTTTATGTGCACGTCCGTGGCATCCAGCGCATCGTTTAAATCCCGCGCTTCGATGGCCTTTAAAATGCGTTCGTGTTGATCCACCAAGATGGACAAAGACACGCCGCTGTCTACGTAAATATTGCGCCAACGGGCAATATGAAGAAGGTGATCGTCCAGCAAATGCAGCACGTCTTGCGAGTCGTTGGCTGCCAAAATATAGTTGTGAAATTCTTCGTCCAGGAGGCGGAAACGCTCGACGTATTTTGTTTCATTACAAAATTTCCGCTGTTCCTCTAAATTTGCCTCCATTTTCCCGTAGATGTTTGACTTATCTATGGGACATTTCATAAATCCGCGCAGCACTTCCTTTTCCACTGCCGCCCGTATAAACAGGGCTTTGCGTATGTAAACCGGATTGACCAGGCTTACGTAGGTGCCGCGTTGCGGGTAGACGACTAAAAATTTTAATTGTACCAGGCGCGCAAATGCGCTTCGGACCACCGACCGCGACACATCGAATCTGCGGCTGATAGCGTTTTCGCTAATACCCATACCCGGATAAAGCGTCAAGTCGATGATCTGGTCCAGAAGTGCCTGATACAGGGTATCCGAGTTGGTCCTGCTTTCCATATACGTCTCCTTCTTGTCTACTAGTCTACTATGTCATAAAAACAATTGCAAGTTGTTTTTAGAATGCACAATAATTCGATTCCTATATTCGAATCTATTTTAGCATACTTCGTAAAGGCGGTGTTTAGCCTGTTTTCCTTTCCCGCATTTTCCCGAACAGAGTCCGAAAACGGCGGGCAATTTTTGAAATAGTTTTCCTGTTCAAACGGCAAAAAATTCTTTCTAAAGGATTTTTCGCGGCATTTATCTGCTTTTTTCGATTTTTTCTCTTGATAAAAATTTCATTTGTAGTAAAGTAGTTCTTGTATACTAGTATTCATAGCCCGCGAGGCATATAAAGATAACGCTTTCTGTTGCGAAAACGTAGGAGGTCGCCATGGACTATAACAAGACCCTCGGGTACATGCCCTTTTTATGGAATGACATGTATCCCGATCGCGTCGCCATTATACATAAGGAGAAGGAGTACACGTACAGGGATTTACACGACATCTCCCTGTCTTTTGCCGCGTACTTCGCCACCTCGGGCGTGAAGCGCGGCGATCACGTGCTTATTATGGGCAAGAATTCGGCGGACTGGATCTTCACTTTTTTCGGTTTGCAAATGCTCGGTGCCGTTGCCGTGCCGGTGAACCCTTCCTTTACGACCTCCGAAATCGCACAAATTATGGACATCGTCGGCGCCGATACCGTGGTAACCAACGGCCAACAGGATTACGCCCAACACATTCGCGACCTCTACAAGGTCAACAAGAATTTCCACGTTCTCTATGGAAGCGAAGGCCACCGCTTCTCCCACTTGCTGAGTCTGGAACTTGCCGATGATCCCACGGAGGTGGCCTGCATTCTTCTCACCTCCGGCACCACCGGCGTACCCAAGGGGGTGCAGCTCACCCACAGAAATCTCATCTCCAATGCCGACACCATGGTGAAGGTCGTCGGTTGGGACGAAACGGACCGCTTTTTGCTCTGCGTGCCCATGTTCCACTGCTTCGGCCTCACGGCCACGGCTTTGACCGCCTTTATGTGCGGAGGCACCGCGGTGATCTTGGACAATGTGAAATCCTTCAATCAATTGGCCGCCATCGGCCGCTACAAGATCACGGTCTTTAACGGCGTGCCCACCCTCTTCATCGTCGACATGCGCCACAACAATTTGGAAGACTACGATCTCTCTTCCTTAAAGAGCGGCATTATCGCCGGTGCGCCTTTGACGCCCCGGGAATATGAAATTATTAAATCGGCCTTCGGTTTTGAGCATTTGATTCAGTCCTACGGCCAAACGGAAACTTCCCCGGCGGTGACCCTGGTGCGCCCGGACGAAAGCGAAGCCATTGCTTCCACCAGCGTCGGCACCCCCATCGACGGCGTGGAAGTGGCCATTGTGGACAACAATCGCAAGGAGCTTCCTCCGAATTATCCCGGCAATATTTTCGTTCGCGGCATCAATGTTATGACAGGCTACATTAACGGCAAGCACCGCTACACGGAAAAGGACTGGCTCTGCACCGGCGACGTGGGCTACAAGGACGAAGAGGGCCGCCTGTATATTTCCGGCCGGACCAAAGATATTATTATTCGCGGCGGCGAAAATATTTCCGCCATCGAAATCGAAAATGTGGTCAAGGAATTGGACTTCATCGACCAGGCCCGCGTGCTGTCGACGAAGGATGAATTTATGGGCGAAGAGGCCTGCCTCCACGTGTCTTTTTTAGAAGACATGGACGAAGACAAGGCCAAGGACATGATTCGCAACTACATTCACCACAAGCTCGTGAAGTACAAAGTGCCCAAGTACATTATCGTTCACGACGCCCTGCCGACAAACGGCACGGGAAAAATCGACGACAAAGCCCTCATGGCTTTTATGAAAGACCATCTGAAATAGGACGAGGCCGCTTCGGCGGTCTTTTTTTATTGCGCAAATGGACGAGTTTTCGCCCATGAAAAAAGGACGGTTTCCCGTCCTTAAGCCAAATGCATTTTTTCCGGCGCGAAAATTCGCGGATCCATTTCTTTCACGTCCGCCGCCACCTTCGGGCGGAAGGCCATGTGGGCCACGATATCTTTTTCCACATCGACCCCCGGCGCCACTTCCGTAATGAGGAAGCCTTCTTCCGTAAGCTTCATGACGCAGCGGTCTGTAATAAAGGTGATCTTGTGTCCCTGTTTTAAGGCGTAGGTGCCGTTAAAGGTCCTTTGAGGCAGGGCGTCGATAAATTTCATGCGGCTGCCTTCCTTGTCGATGACGAGCTTGCCGTCTTCCACATGCTCTTCCAGGCCCCCCGTGGTGAGGGTGCCCACGAAGAAAATGGTCTTCGTCGCTTGGGAAATGTCGATAAAGCCGCCGCAGCCGGCGAAGCGCCCGCCGAAGCTGGACACATTGATGTCGCCTTTTTCGTTCACTTCCGCAAAGCCCAAGAAGGCCACGTCCAATCCGCCGCCGTTGTAAAAATCGAATTGCTGGCTCATGGGCATGACGGCGTGGGCGTTTAAAGCCGAGCCGAAATTCGCTCCGCCTAAGGGCACGCCGCCGATAATGCCGCATTCCAGGGTGAGGGTGATGGAATCGCTCAGGCCCTCCTCCGCCGCCACGTGGCCCACGGCCTCGGGCATGCCGTAGCCTAAATTCACCACGTCCCCCGGCTTGATCTCCATGGCCGCCCGGCGGGCGATGATTTTGCGCTCGTCCAAAGGCGCATCCTTCACCTTGGCCACGGGCCGCTTCGTGTGGCCTGCGATGGCGGGATCGTAATAGGCGGCCACGGTTTGGCGATGGGTTTTTTCAGGCTCTGTGGCCACCACCACATAGTCCACGAAAATTCCCGGGATCACCACGCGGTTTCGGTCCAGAGATTTGCTGTCCGCCGTGTACTTCACCTGCACAATGACCTTGCCGCCGCAGGCCTTCGCCGCCATGGCGATTTCACGAGCATCGACGATCCCCGATTCCTCTTCCATGGTAATGTTGCCCTGCTCGTCGGCGGTGGTGCCCCGAATAATGGCCACATCCACGGGCTGGGCCTTGTAGTACAAATACTCTTCCCCGTCCAGGGTGACGAGCTCCACCAAATCTTCCGTGGTAATGTCCGTGAGCTTGCCGCCCCCTTCTCTGGGATCCACGAAGGTGTGCAGGCCGATGGTGGTGAGCACGCCCTTTTGTCCGGAAGACAGGGCCCGGTACATTTTCGACAGTACCCCTTGGGGGAAATTGTAGGCCTCGATTTCGTGCTTGGACGCCTGTTCCGCCAGACGGCGATTGCGGGCGAAATGCCCGGTTAAATAGCGGCGCACCATACCCCGGTGGGAGATCTCCATAATCCCCTCGTCCCCGTTGTTTCCCGTGCCCGCCGCCTGAAGCAGGGTCATGTTCCGCGGATGGCCTTCCTCCAAAAAGCGATTGCCGATCTCCCGCAAAAGCTCGCTGGGTGTCGTGGCCAACAAAAAGCCCGATACGGCCAAAGTGTCTCCGTCCTTAATCAGTCGCGCCGCTTCCCGCGCATCGATTCTCTCCATTCCTTCGTCCTCCTTTGTATTTCCGTTTCAGTGTATCTTAGGAAAAAAAGGAAGTCAAACAAAAAGAGCCTTTCGGCCCCTTCTGTAAAATCATTTCACCGTCTGGAGAATGTCTCCTGCTTTCCCCACACCTTCTTCGTAGGCTTTTTTCAGAACCGGATCCTTCAGGCTCGGCTTATCCGCCCAGACGAAGATCAGGCTGCCGTCTTTATTGTACCTAAACAGGCGGTAGTCCTCCTTCATCTTCTCCAGGCCCTTTTGATCGACCACCCGGAAGGTGCCGATAAGGCCCGTGCCCTTCTTCGCCTTTTCATTGGTCTTTTCAAAGAGCGCGACCTTGCCGCCTATTTCTTCCACGCCGATCACGTCTTTGTAGGCCTCGGGAAGCACCATGGAAACCTCGCCCACCTTCACGCGGTCGGCTTCGCTGAATACGTCGTTAATTTCCACGGTTTTCAAGATTTCCTTCACCAGTTGATTGGATTTCGTGTAGCTGTCACAAAGCTTTTTGTTCCCCGTATCCGCCACCTGCACGTCGCTAGCGAAAGTGGCGAGGGTGTAGAAGCAATTGCCCTTGTGCAAGAGAATGGCCGGCACCGGCGACTTGGGATCCGCCATGGGCGTGATGTCGGCGATGACCCCGTAGCCGTCCTGAGCGTCGTGATTCATTTTGTCGTAAAAGGTCACTTGATTATAAGCGTAAGTAATGGTCAGCTGTTTTTCCCAATCTTTCGGCAGGGAGAAAGTCACATTGCCGTAGCTCACGGTCTTCTCCGGCGTAAAAGCGGGCGCGCTCTTGTAGGCGCCGACGACGGCGGCACGATGTTTCTCATCCCACGTGGCGGGAAGCTTCATCCCCTCAGTTAGAAGACCCAGGGGCACGTAGGTGCGATCTCGTTCAATAAAGGGGGCCGCCTCCATAGTCATCTTTTCGCCCCGAGCCACGTAGTCTTTTTCGCCGACGACCATTTCCACATCGCCGACGGTGACGGTTTTGCTCCCACCGTCCCAATCCACCGTCAAGCCCATGCTTTCAGCAAGGCATCGAATGGGCAAAAACAGGCCCTCGTCCCTTACAATGGGTTGGTCTTTGAAGTCTTCCCTGTCCATGCCGTTTACATAAATGGTCACAGGCTTCGCAGCAAAGGCGAGACCCGGAATCATGGCCAGGGCCAGTGCCAATCCGAATAATTTTTTCATGTTTGCCTCCTTTTCTCGACCTTTCTTACCTTAATTATACCCCCCTCAATAAAATCAACACCCTCAATTCACGACACAAAAAAAACCTGCCGAAACAGCAGGTTTAAATATCCACGACTTCATAAAAGCCCAGCTCCTTCGCCAAGGCCATGAGCCGGTCTTTTTCTTCCCGGCTCGGGGCGCGAAGCTCGTCTACGTATTCTTTTCTCACACCGAAGTGGCGGTAGCTGATGAGCTTCGCCCGAGTGGTGTGGATGCTCTCGCCCAGCACCTTCGCCGCTTCACGCAGGGTGTGTTCGTTATCCAGCGAATCCAGGAGCACGAAGCGCAGCTCTTCGATTTTGTCTTTTTCGACGAGATAGGCGAGATTTTTCTTCACCACCTCGTTGTCCCGGCCCGTGATCCGAAGGTGATCTTCTCTCTCCCAGGCCTTCACATCCAACATGACCCCGTCGGAAATCTCGAGGAGGCGGTTCAAATCCCCTTTTGAAAAATCCAGGCCGCCGTTGGAGTCGATAAGGGCCGTGAGGCCTTTTTCCTTGGCCATTTGAAAGAGGAGGATCAGCTCCTTGGCCTGGAGCGTGGCTTCGCCGCCGCTCACGGAAATGCCTTCGATAAAGGGCATGGCGCTTTCGATTTCCTTCATTAAATCCGCGGCGCTCATGGCCCGCACCTTGGGCGAGGCCCCGTGGGTGCAGGTGGCGATGCACTTGTCGCAGTCCACGCATTTTACGGGATCCCACACCACTTTTCCATCCACAAGGTTAAGGGCATCCGCCGGGCAGGTGGCCACGCAGTCGCCGCAGTGAATGCAGCGGTGGATGGTTTCGGGATTGTGGCAGTATTTGCAGTTAAAATTGCAACCTTGCAGAAAAATGGCAAAGCGATTCCCCGGGCCGTCCACGACGCTCATGGGAATCAGCTTGTTGACGAGAAGCATCAGACCCCTTCCACCTTCCGGTCCAAAATGCCGTATTTCGTAAGAGGATCGGCGGCGTATTGCACCGTGTCGTAGGACACTTGCTTGCCGGCCTGAAAGGCTTCAACATCGGATTTCTTGACGAGATAGCCCGTGACGCGAATGAGATCCCCGTCGTCGTTGTAGGCGGAAAGGTAGCGGTTCCCCAGTTTAAAGCCGCCCTTAAACACATCCAGCACGGCCTTCGGGTTCTTCTTCGTCGTTTCGTCGAAGGGGAAGTGATCGCCCACGCCGGAGGGGAAGTATTTTTGGAACTTCGCCGCTTGGCGAATGTGGGTGTACAGATCCGGCTCTTGGCCGATGGGAATGCGGTGGGCCGCCGTGGTGCCTTCGTCGTTGGCCGCACCCACTTGGGCGTGGAGCATAAAGCGGTGGTTCCACACCGGGCTGTAAGCCGATTCAAACTTACTTACCCGATCTTGGATAAAGTCCATGACCCGAATGCCCATGGCGTCGGCCGCTTCGTCGATGCCGTACTTGCCTTCAATGCCGTCCAGCTTCAGGAGGGCTTCCGTGCATTCCGCCAGGCCCACCATGCCGAAGAGGCCGACGAAATTGTCGAGGTCGATGAAATCTTCCGTGACGAGGAAATTGGATTTGAAGAAGGCCGTTTCCTCAACCAAATAGCGAATCTTCGATTCCATGAAGTGAAGCATGGTGTCGATGGCGTGGGGCAGATTCTTTTCGAAGAAGCCTTCGACGCTGTCTGCGCCCAGAGCGATCTTGTTCAGGCGCAGGCGGCTCAAAGTAAAGGCGCCGCCGTGCTTCGGAAGGGCGTTGTAGCAAGACGCGATGCCGTAGGGCACGTCGCCGAAATCGGCGCTGTAATAGGCGTCGTTGGCGAAGGCCGGATTGGCGCAGGTCAAGCTGCAGGCCAAGGCCTTTTCCGCGAAGGCATCCGGTGTCTTTTCTTCGTCGTAAAGGAGCGTCATGTTCGGCGTCACGATTTGCAGCTCTTCTAAAAGTTCCAGAAGCAGGTTCCCCGTCTTCGTTTCGTAGGGGCCGATGTTGGCGTGGCAGAACGAGTCGTCCACCGTGCGGTCCAGCTGCATTAAAAAGCTCTTTAAAATCGCCCGGGCGTCGTCTTCGTCGGTCTTTTCAACAAAGGGCTCGAGAAGATCGTCCAGGGCGCCGATGTAGACCGGGAAACGGGTGATGCTCGGGACGTGGTGATACATAATCAGCAGCGCCGTCGTGGCTTCGAGAAGCGTCTTCGGCGGTTCGATGCGCAAAAATTCGCTGCCTTCACGCAAATACTTTTCGTAATCAGGCAGAATGTAGCGCGGCGCATAGGGGGCGTGGCCTTCGTCTAAATCGCAGATCTCCCCCTTGGCGTAGAGGTCGTAAAAGGCGTCGTCATTCGCCACGGGGTAATCCAAACTGTTTTCCGCAAGCTTTGCCAGGCGGAAAGTTTGTTGCTCGTAGGTTTGCGACGCATCCTTTTGCACGTCGCGCACCGCTTGATGAAATTCGTCCATGGTGAAAAAGCGTTCCATAATAGCCTCCTGTCTCAAATAGCGTCCCTTTTTTCTTATATCCAGTGTATACTTATTTGTAAGAAAAAAAGATGCCACATGGCACCTTTTAGGAGGAAAGTATGAATTTTCAAGAACTTTTTCAGAGGCTTAGTGCCCCGCCCGTCGCCTTTCGCCCGGGAGATGTGCTCATGTATCCCGACAGCGCCGAATTTTCCATCCTGCTTTTGGAATCCGGCACCGTGGAAGTGTCCCGCTACGCCCAAGAAGGCGAGCGCATCCTGCAAAGCTTTATGACCGCCCCCCAATGCTTGGGCCTTATCGAAAGCCTCACCGAAAGCCCCGTCCTCTCCGGCGTAAAAGCCGTCACCGCCGGGCGCTACTACAGTCTGAGCCTGAAAGATCCCCTCTTTCAAACCCCCGATGTCCTTATGCTCCTATTGCGCTATTTGGCCGGCCTCAGCGAAGAAACCATGCGGCAAAACGCGGAAGAAAAACACCTGAGCAAAAAAGACCGCCTCGCCTACGCCATCTACAAAAACACCAAAGCCCCCTTCCCCGCCACACTGCCCCTGAAAAGAGAAGACCTGGCCGATCTATTGGCCATCCCCATGCGGAGCTTGTACCGGTATTTAAATGAACTGGAGGAGGAGGAGTGTATTTTTAGGGAGAAGGGGAAGATCGTTGTTAGTGAGGAAGGACATCAGTTGCTGGCAGAGAAGATGAAATGATTTTTTCTTTACTCTTCGCCACGACTTGCCCTTATTTTCTGATAGCACACTTCATGTAAAACATTACTGCCGGTTCTATCACACCTTCTCTTCATCCTATATTCCCGGGGGAGGGAAAAAGGGCGTTCGGTTGTGGTGAGTGATTTTTTAAATGCGTGGCTAACTGTATAGCGTGGTCTTTCTTTTTCGCTTAAAATTTTATTCTTCCACGGTTTTGAAACCCGGGGAAGGGGCCAGGGCGTTGCGATTTCATGACCTATCCCGACGAGCGAAGCGAGTCGTTGGAAGGTCAGATGCAGTCTTACACCATTTCAAGGAGGCGAAGCCTTTTTGAAATGGATGTATAGTTGTAATGCCTGACGGCATTTGATTTGTATTGGGCCGCGCTGCGGAATAAAGTTTAAGAGTTGGACGAAGATATTTTTTAGCCCACAAAAATTCTTCGCCCAACTCATTTTCTCTCGTTAGTGAAGAAGCCCAACAGGAATCGAAGCCCGTTAAGGCTTCGCACATATAGAAAGCGTTAGGGATAAAGGGTGGGGGTCCGGGGGAGGGATAAGGGCGAATCGCAACGCCCTTTTTCCCTCCCCCGGAAAGAATATAAAACAGAGAAAAAAGAAAAAAGAAAATAACCCACCGGAGGTCATAATGTATCGTCTTTACGCAAAACAGAAAGTATTAAAACTCGAGGATCACTACGCCGTCACGGATGAATCCGAGGCGCCGGTTTATTTTATCGACCAGAATCTGAAATTTTTCGGCTACGACGTCCATGTCTCGGACAGGGAGAAAAATCCGCTGTTTTCCGTTGAACAGGAGCTCATGCACCTGATGCCCACCTATCACGTGCGCTTCGAAAACGGCGATGTCATGGACATTAAGGCACGCTTTTCACTTTTCAAAAAGAAAATCGACATTACTTACAAGGGAAAGGATCTGCGACTCGAGGGCGATGTTTTTTCTTGGGATTTTCGGATTTTAGACGAGAGCGACCGAGAAGTGGCGGCCATTGAAAAGAAAATCTTCGCCTGGGGCGACACCTTCGTCATCGACGTCATAGACGAGGCCTACGCCGACGTGGCCGTGGCCATGATGATTGTCGTGGACCATATTATCGATATGGAGCAAAACAGCCATTAGTTTATCGGTGGCTATGGACTTTCCCAAAAGAATAAAATAATCCAATAAAAAGGGCCGCGAAGAGAATGTTCGCGGCTCTTTATTATTGGTATTCTCCTCGAAATACAGTCGTGACGGTAAAGTTTACAACTTCTGCGCCGGCGCGATTAAAGAGTCGGCTTTTAGGTGACACCCGCACCTGCACATTGGCATAGCGATAGTTGGGATCCATCATGTTGGCACGATGCTCCGGCGAGCTCCACCACTGGGCGTAGCAGTAGCGCGCCATGTAGTAGGGGTCTGAAAGCAGGAGCTTGCATTCCACGACCATGGTGTTCTTGCTTTGATAGAAAGGCATATTCAGCAAATTTTCTCCACGATCCGTCGTTTGGAACTGAGGTTGTAAATAATCAAAGGCCGTATCCCACAAGCGGCCGTCGCAACGGACGTGGCCTCGGCCGTTGACCTCGACGCTGCCGTAATCGGCCAGCTCTTGGCTACGTTGCACGGTGCCCTTCGTCAAGTCTTCGGCCCATTGTAGTGGTGGAAGGCCATTGTAGCCCCGGTCGATGTTCATGATCCGGAGAAATTCCTGTTGAAACGCTCGATGATCGAAATAACTGCCCGAATTAAAGGCGGCGATGTAATTTTTCGGCAATGGCTTGCGGATCGCAGCACCCGGCGTCGTCACACTTTTCGGCACCGGTTGGAAATTCACGGGCTCACCGGGGCCCACCGTACTTGCCGCCGCGTTATAAATCATGGTAAACACGTCGCCCCGCTTGGCCGGTGCATTGGGGTTTAAATTGCCCAGGCCCGACGCTGCACCGATAATGCCCATTTCATCGGCCCAGGCGATCCAACTGCTCGGCCACTTTGCCGTCTGGACAGCTTGCGGCGTAAGGCCCGGCCGTGCCATAACGACTAAAATCTTCATAATCTCCGCATTGGTAATGTTTTTTTCCGGCTTAAAGGTGTTGTCCGGATAACCGGAAATCAATTTGACTCCGGTTTTCGATTTTAACAGGCGCGCTTCATAAATGTAACCGCTGGCCCAGTGATCCGACGGCACGTCCTCAAAGGTCTCAAGACCCGCACCCTCGACGGTGCGCCCCATCATGCGCAACAACAAAACGGAAATCTCCGAACGCTTAATCGGCTTATCCAACCCCAACGTTCCGTCGGGATAACCCGTCACCAGCCCCGCCTTTTGCAAAGTGGCGATCTTTTCATCTCGACTCGCAGCATAAGCTTCACTCACCGGTAAAATAAGTCCCATAGCCAGAAAAAACACGGCCAGAATTCGACAAAAACCCTTCATAATACCCTCCAATCATAAAAAACATTGACTAAACTAAGTTTAGCACAATAACGGAAGAAAGACATGGCCATTTTATTCACCTGCCAAATACAACGAATTGAGTGAGCCTTCTTCATTTTCTGACGATGACTTGCCCAACTCAAAAGCTTTTTTCAGCGACGCGGCCCAATACAAATCAAATGCCGACAGGCATTTGCACTGCTAAAAGGCGTTGGGGTCGTACAACTATACATCCGTTTCGTGAAGGCTTCGCCTCCCCGAAACGGTGTAAGACTGCATCTGACCTTCCGACGACCCTCCAAGTAAGACCCCAACTCACATTCCATCCTCCGCGACGCAGCCCAACAGGAATCGAAGCCCGTTAGGGCTTCGCACATATAGAAAGCGTTAGGGATAAAGGGTGGGGGTCCGGGGGAGGGATAAGGGCGAATCGCAACGCCCTTTTTCCCTCCCCCGGAAAGAAT